>Ga0315274_10006556_pt1 | contig 16929 bp, 14 predicted proteins | sample YL17G02_20_MG_FD_203700 | JGI IMG/M metagenome (GOLD analysis project Ga0315274, IMG submission 203700) | Sediment microbial communities from Yellowstone Lake, YNP, Wyoming, USA - YL17G02_20 | ecosystem: Environmental > Aquatic > Freshwater > Lake > Sediment | place: USA: Wyoming | collected...
TGGGGACGCATTCGACAAGCTTCATTCTCGGCTCCTTTTTCGATTCACTGCTTTTCTTTGTTAATCGTATATTGGCGGATCCCTTTGCTGTCATAGACGTCGATCGATTCAAATTCATTCAGGCGGTTGGTCAGCACGGATTTGTCTCCGGCAATGACGACGAGAGGCGGCTGGAGGAAGCATTTTTGGGCCGCCGTGAAGACTTTTTCCGGGCTGACCAGCAAGATCTGCTCATAGTACTTGTTCCAATAGTCGTTTCCCCGGTCGTAGGCCATGATCTCAGAGATCTTCTCGGAAAATACGCCCAGTTGCTCGATGGCGACGGGGAAATTGCCGATGAGATAGGACTTGGCCTGGTCGATCTCCGATATGGCGATGGGTTCCCTGGTGATTTTTCTGATCTCTTTCAGGATTTCCTGGACCGAGGGATAGATGAACTCCGGAGCGACCTTGGCCCGAACAAAAAAAAGTCCGCCCGATCTGGAAAATTCGGCCTGGCTGAAGGCGAAATAGGCATAGCCTTTGGATTCCCGGAGGTTCATGAAGAGCCTCGAATTCATCGTTCCGCCCAGGACTTGGCTGACGACGGAAAGAGACGACGGATCAAGGTCGTCCGAGGGAAAGACCGTGCCCAGGTAGATCACGCAATATTTGGCCAGGGGAACGTCAATAAAACATATTTTTTCTTTTTGGGGCGGCGTGATGGGCGGAAAAGGTTTTTGGCTGAGTTCCGCCTGCTGCCAGGTGTTGAGGACGCGGCTGACTTTCTGGGTGGCCATCCTCATCGGAATGCTTCCCGTAAGAATGAGATGGGCGTTATTGGGCCGGTAGTACCGGTCGAAAAATTCCAGGAGGTCTTTCTGATTCCAATTCGTGATCGCCTCCCTCGGGAATCCCATCTTTTCATAGGGGTGATTTTTAAACAGAAGTCGGATCAGGTGTCGATAGGCGACGAATTCCGGGTTTTTTTCCCTTCCCAGGTAGTCCAGGGTCAAGATCGACTTGACGCTTTTGATCGCCTTTTCCGAAAAATCCGGCTTGAGGATCATCTGGCCGAGAAGTTCCAAGGCCTGGTCGAGATAGTCGTCCAAAAAGCGAAATGTCAAAAGTGTGAAATCTTCCATCGTCGAAACAGACAGGGAGCCGCCGATCGATTCGATGAACTCTTCGATGTCCGACGCAGAGCGGCTTTGCGTCGACCGGGTGACGACATGGGCGGCAAAGCTGGCCGTTCCCGCTGATCTTTCGGGCGACGAGCTTTCGCCGCCTTGGATGATGAGTTGAAGGATCATCATCGGCAGGTCATCCCTGAAGATCACCGAAACCCTCAAGCCGTTCGTCAGCGGCGGGCTGGTCTCGATCGAGGGCAGCTTGAGTTCTTGACGGGGTTCCGGAGGGGGCGGAGCCTTTCGGAAACGCTCTTGGCCGGCCAGGCTCAAAGCGACTGCCCAGAGGACAAAGCCCAGGAGGACACGGCTTTTTTTCATTTGGTCCTGACGTTTAGGATCACGCTGTTATCCGTCGTGAAGTAGCGGTGGGCGACGGTCACGACATCGGTATTGGTGACTTTCATTGTTTTCTCGAGTTCGAGGGGCATGGCGTCGAGATTGCCGAGGGCAATATATTTCTCGCAAAGAAAGATCGCTTTATCCAGAGTCGTGGCGATGCGGTCCAAGTAATCCCGTTTGAACATGTTCTTGGCCTTGATCAGCTCGGCATCCGAAGGAAAGGCGGTTTTCAGCTTGTCCAGCTCCGAGAAAACTGCGTTCTGGCATTGATTGATCCAGTACGGATTGTTGGCAATAACGAAAATTTTAAAGGCGCAACGGTCCCTGCGTTTTTCGATCCCGCCGCTGAGTTGGTAGGCGATTTTATTGTCAAGGCCGAGCAGCCGGCGCATGATCCGCGAGCTCCGGCCCCGCATCAGGATATAGTCGAGGATGGTCAGGGAATAGATGTCATTAGGAGCGAAAAGCGGGAGGCGGAAGCCCATATAGAAGGCCGGAGCCAGGGCCAGGGAATCCTCCTCGGTCTTAATGACCTGTTTTTTTATATATTTATAAGGCGCGGGCACGAAGCTCGAATCCTTTCCCCTAGGGATCGTCTCGAAATATTTGGCGACGAGCTCCATGGTCTTCATCTTGTTGAAGTTGCCGGTGATACAGAGGACGGCGTTGTTCGGCACGTAATAGGTGGCGTAGAAATTTTTCACATCGTCCAGGGTCAGGGTCCGGAGGTCGTCTTCCGATCCCAACAACGGATGGCTGTAAGGAAAATCCATGTACAAAAGCTGGTCGAAGGAAAACTGATTTTCCAGATAGGGATCGGCGGTCCTTCGCTGGCGCATGATATCGAGGAGGTCCTTTCTCGTCGCTTCCAGACTGTCCTCGGTGATCTCGAGGAATCGCATCCTGTCCGACTCCATCCAAAGGACAAGGGCCAATTGGTTGGATGGCACCGTCTGGTAGAAGGTCGACATGTCCTCGGATGTGCTGGCGTTGAGCTTGCCGCCGACGCGGTTGATGTTGTTGAAATGTTGCTGGGGAGGAACATCGGCCGATCCGGAAAACATCATGTTTTCCATGAGATAGGCTAGGCCTGATTTTCCCGGAAGCTCATGGAGGGAACCGACCCTGTAGGCAACGGCCACCGACACGACGGGCAGGGAATCATCCTCGGAGAGGATGACCTGAAGGCCGTTTTTGAGCTTATACTGGCTAAACGGGAAAGCGTACTTATTGGGAGCCTGTGAGAGGAGACTCCCCGCGGCCAAGACAATGGCCAGGCCGGCGACCCCGATTTTCTTATAAAACATGGCCTATGAGCACGCCTTTATGCGTATGATTAAAATACCACAATCAGCGGAAAATTTGAAAGCCCTATTTCGGAGGATCCCCTATGCCCGCGGGCCGCGGCCCTCCGCCGTTTTCTCGGAGAAATGGATGAACGAGAAGCATTCCGGGACGTGGGAATCGTAGAGGCCGTGCCTGTTCAAGGCCCAGCCCGGATCGGGATGGGCTCTCACCCCGCAATAATGAAGGGCTTCGAACCTCGAAAAATCCATCCTCCAGACATCTCCGTCTTGGGGGGGATGAGCGCGGCCCTGGGCCAGGACGGACATCCCTTGCCAGGGGAAAGCCAGTTCCACGGTCCAGCCTTTATCGACATCTCTGTCGTCATTGAGAGTGCCGTCGACAAAAACGGCCGTTTTCAGCCCGGGAAAATCCCAGTCCATGAAGGCCCATCTCGCGCCGCGGGGATGCTTGCCGTGCCGCGCGGCGTCTTGAAAACCGCCGAGGACGTCCGGCTTATGAGTCAAGAGGTTGAATTCGGGACGATCGAAAAAGCCGCCTCTTTTGAGGGCGTCCTGCCAGATATAGAAGACCTCGTAGATCGTGCCGAGGGCGTTGATCTGGAATTCATAATATCCGTCCGGGCCCGCGATAAAGAGCTCAACATCGTTCTCTGTCCAGATGAAAGAATCCCGCTGGGTGAGTCTGGCTTGAACATTGGGTTCTTCCACCCAGAATCCCGCATAAAAATAGTCATCATCCCAAAGGGCGGCCATCCGTGTGTCTAAAAAGCCGGGGACGCCCGTGACGAGGTCAACGAACCTGGGAGATTGTAGCGCGTTCTTCCAACTCTCCTTGTCAAGCCGTCCGTCAACGAGGAGCGGCCGAGGAGTCCGATAGCAGGTGTAATGAAAAAGATCTTTTTCGGGACAACCGTAGGTGGATTTCATGGGCTTCCCTAGTTTTGCGGACCTCTCCGGCCGGCGCCGGCCACGGCATTGAACACCCGCAAAAAATTGCCGCCGAGGATTTTGCGGATATCGTCTTCCTTATATCCGCGGACGGCCAGCTCTTTGGTGATATTCATGAGTTTTCCGACGTCTTCCAGCCCCGCGGGCGTCCCCGAGATGCCGTCAAAGTCCGAGCCCAGACCGACATGGTCGACGCTTCCGGTCACTTTGACAACATGGTCGATGTGGTCGACCAGGGTTTTGATGTCCACGGCCGGCAGAGTTTCGTTCGTCTCCGCCCACTTCGCTTGGAATTCAGCGAACAGGGCCTTTCCCTTGTCCGGGTCGGCTTTCATGATCTCGCGGTAGTCGGCCGGCAGCCCGTATTTTTTTGCGATTTGAGCCAGGAGGTCGGTCTGCTTTTTTTCGATCTCCGCATTCAGGAAGCCTGGTGAAAAATTGATCCCGATGACGCCGCCGTTCTTGGCCAGGGCTTTGAGCATCTCATCGCTCATGTTCCTGTGATGAAGGGCAAGGGCGCGGCAGCAGGAATGCGAAGCCACGATCGGCGAAGCCGAGACGCGGACAACGTCCCAGAATGTCTCGTCATGGGCATGAGAGACGTCGATGATCATGCCCAGCTTGTTCATTTCCTTGACCACTTTCTCCCCGAATTCCGTCAGTCCGCACCACTCGGCTTTGGCATCGCCCGAGGCATCCGCCCAATCCGTGCGATTCCAGTGGGTGAGCGTCATCATCCTCACGCCGTTCCTGTAAAATGTCCTGAGCAGGTCCAGGTCGTTCTCCATGGCATACCCGCCCTCGATGCCGATCAGGATCCCGGTCTTACCGGAATTCCGGATTCTCATAAAATCCTCCGGGGACCGGACAACGTCCAAATCGTCCGGATTTTGGCCGACCAGCCGATGGATGCCTTCGATCTGGCTAAATACTTTTTTGGCCGCCTGCCATTTTTCGACCTCGGTCGACGGCGCTCCGACAAAACAGGCGAAGACCTGGAGATCGACGGCTCCGCGTTTCAACTTGGGGATGTCGATGTGGCCCTTGGCGTTGTCCTTGGTGAGATCCTCACCTTCCATAAACCGGCCGATGGTATCGCAATGAAGGTCGATGACCGCCGCGTCTTTATGAAGGAACTCGACCCGGAATTTCGGATCAAGCAGGTTTTCCTTTGTATTGGCCAGGTTTGTGATGATGTCATAATGATATTGGCTGGCCAAGCGCAGGAGTTCGGGATCTATGATATCGGGTCCATCGCCGGGCATGTGGTATTCCGGATGTTCATCATCGAGCTTCTCCGTAAGAATGTTGCCCGTCCTCAGGCTGATGGCCGTGACGCCTTTGGCCCAGAATGAAGTATGGTCTGAACCCCGATAATTCACTCGGGGGAAGAGCTTCTTCTTGGTCCCCTCGTCCATTTTTGCTTTGATAATGTCGTAGAATTGCGAGTATTCCCACAGGCCGCCGACATGAAGGTCGGAATCGCCCGTGCCGACCATATCGATATTCATATAGACAGCCGTCTTAGGGAGGGGAAGGACGGGATGCTCCGTGTAATAACGGGAGCCGACAAGGCCGAGCTCTTCGCCCGCCCAGGAAGCGAAGATGACCGTCCTGGCCGGCTTGAATTTGTTAGCGGCCAGGGCCCGGGCCGTCTCCAGGACAACGGCGGCCGAGGTCGCGTCGTCATCGGCGCCGGGATAGATGAACCCGTCGATCCCGATGCCCAAGTGGTCCAGGTGACCGCCGAGGATGAGACATTCGTCCTTGAGCTTGGGATCATGGCCGGGCAGGATGCCGATGACATTCGGAGCTTTCCGCTCTTCCTGAAGGAAGTGGGTTTCCATTTCAACGACGGCCTCGATCGCGGAGGAATGCGGCTTCTTCTCTCTGAGCAGTTTGCTGACCAGGTCTCTCCAGCTTTTCCTGGAGACATAAAAAACGTCATTGAGGAAGTTGCGGCCGGCGCGCAGAAGCACGAAATTCTTGGGACAAACGCCCGGCCTCAGCACCGATGAAACCATCCGTCGCATGGGCTGATCGCCCGGCTGGGACGTGTCCATCTCGATAATTCCCACGGCTCCTTTTTCCAGCGCCAGCTTGACTTTCTTCTCTAGGGTCCAGTCTCTCTTTGCGGCATCGTCAAGGACGGCCGGGGCCTCCGGAAGCAGCAGCAGGATTTTTCCCTTGGCCTCAAGTTTTTCATAGTCGTTCCAAGGAGGCTTTTCCGAGACGACGCCATAGCCCGCAAAAGCGATCTGTCCTTTCGATATTCCCGAGCCCGTCCCGCTGAGGGGATAGAAATCGCGGCCGCGTCCGGCGAAGTACACACGGTGCTGGGGCGTGAGGATCTCCAGGCGGATGGGTTGCTGATAATCTGACCAATTCCTAAAAGGGACTTCTTGGAACCACGTCCCGTTATCGCCCCCGGGCGCCAGGCCGTACTCCTTCATTTTGGCGGCGACGTACTCGGCCGCCTTCTGATATTCCGGAGAGCCCGCCCTCCGGCCCTTCATTTCGTCGGAGGCCAGGTATCTGATATGGTCATAGGCTCGCTGGCCATCGGGCTTGGTCTGGGAAAGAAGGAGGCCGCCGAAGCCGAAAAAAAGACACAGAGAAAAGCTCGCTATTTTTTTCATGGATTTTCCCCACTTCTATAATAATTGAAAGAATCTATCGAAAGCCGTTGAGTTCCATGCATCGAAATTTTTCTTAATTTAATTCAAAACGCCGTCTTTTGCAAGCTTCGGCGCAGCCGGTCGAACGAAAAACAAAATATTTTGTGGGACAACGCCGATTCCTCTAAAGGAAGCATATCCAAAAATGTGATTGCAAAGAGGCGTCGGAATCGCCCCTTAGGCCCCTAATAGCGGAGGGGGGCCCCGGACACTCTTGGAGGAGGACCCTTTCACAGGGTCCCCCTCCAACGAGCGGCGGGAATACCCGCCCGCTCTGCCACCCCTCCAAGGAGCATCCTCCCATGAATTCATCGCCAGATGCTCCTTGGAAAGGAGGCAGAGAGCGAAGCGAGCGTTGGAGGGAAACCCAGAATAAGGGGTTCCCTCCAAGAGTATCCGACGGGACTGGTTCCCTGGGGGGGCGGGGGCGATTCCGGCGCCGATAGAAAACTAAACAAACGGATATGCTTACTCCTCTAAAATATTCATTGCAATGCCGTTGCATTTGTGCTATTTTTTCCGTTACTTTTTTTGAACATTTATTGTGGGAGGTACATATGAGTCAAGGCGGAAAACACTTGTTTACATCGGAATCGGTGACGGTCGGCCATCCGGATAAAATCTGCGACCAAGTCTCGGATTCGGTACTGGATGATTTAATCGCTCAGGACCCCAAAAGCCGCGTCGCCTGCGAGACTCTGGCCACGACGGGGCTCGTCCTTATCTCCGGAGAGATCACAACCCTCGGCTATTGCGATTTCCAGAAGGTCGTCCGTGAAATGGTCCGAGAAATCGGCTACACCAAGGCCGAATACGGTTTCGATTTTCAGACCTGCTGCGTACTGTCTTCGATCCACGAGCAGTCTCCGGATATCGCCCTGGGTGTGGACGAGACGTCGGAGCACGAACAGGGCGCCGGCGACCAGGGGCTGATGTTCGGCTATGCTTGCCGGGAAACAAAGGATTTGATGCCCATGCCGATCATGCTGGCCCACGGGCTCGTCCGCCGGCTGACGGAAGTCCGCCGGCAGAACATCCTGGATTATCTCCGTCCGGACGGAAAATCCCAGGTGACCGTCGAGTACGACGGCGATAAGCCGGTCCGGGTCGAAGCGGTCGTCATTGCCGCTCAGCACAATACCACCGTTAAGATCTCCGACTTGCGTCAGGATCTGAAAAAGGTCGTCATCGGCGAAGTGATTCCGGCCGGGATGATCGACAAGAACACGAAGATCTACATCAACGGGACTGGCCGATTCGAACAAGGCGGCCCCCTGGCGGATACGGGGATCACCGGCCGCAAGATCATCGTGGATACCTACGGCGGAGTCGGGAGCCACGGCGGCGGAAGCTTCTCCGGGAAGGACCCGTCCAAGGTTGACCGCTCGGGGTCCTATATGGCCCGGTACATCGCCAAAAACCTCGTCGCCGCAGGCATTGTCGATAAGCTCGAAGTCCAGATTGCCTACGCCATTGGGATTGCCCAGCCGGTCTCGATCATGGTCGATACGTTCGGGGCGGCTAAAATCGGGGAGGACAAGATCAAAGAACTCGTCCGGGCCCATTTTCCGCTGACGCCCAAAGGGATGATCAAGCATCTGGACCTGCTCCGGCCGATCTACAGAAAGACGGCCGCCTTCGGGCATTTCGGCAGGACCGAGCCGGAATTTACCTGGGAGCGGACGGACAAAGCGGAAGTGCTGAGACGGGATGCCGGTCTCTAAGGGATATCAAGAATGGAATACGATGTCAAAGACTTGAAGCTGGCCGAGAAGGGGAAGCTCCGGATGGAGTGGGCGGGGCGGTTCATGCCCGTCCTCAATTCCATCAAGGAAAAATTCGCCAAAGATAAACCGCTCCAGAACATCCGCATCGCGGCGTGCCTTCACGTCACCTCGGAAACGGGGAACCTGATGGAAACCCTGAAGCTGGGGGGCGCCCATGTCCGGCTGACCGCCTCCAACCCGCTCAGCACGCAGGATGACGTGGCCGCGGCCATGGTCAAATATAACAAAATCCCCGTTTTTTCCATCAAGGGCGAAGACAACAAGACCTACTATGACCACATCCATAAAGCACTTGGCCATGCTCCTCAAATCACCATGGATGACGGCGCGGATTTGGTCAGCACCATCCATACAAAAAGAACGGATCTGTTGGAGGATATCATCGGCGGGACCGAGGAGACGACGACAGGGGTCATCCGCCTCAGGAGCATGGCCCGTAAGAAAGTTCTCAGATACCCCATCGTGGCCGTCAACGACGCCAATACCAAACATCTTTTCGATAACCGTTACGGGACGGGACAGAGCACGATCGACGGCATCCTGAGGGCCACCAATGTCCTCCTGGCTGGGCTGAATTTCGTCGTGGCCGGATACGGCTGGTGCGGCCGGGGAGTGGCCATGCGGGCGCGCGGCGCCGGAGCCAAAGTCATCATCACCGAAGTCGATCCGCTGAAAGCTCTGGAAGCCGTCATGGACGGCTATCAGGTCATGCCCATGAGCGCGGCGGTCAAGATCGGCGACATCTTTGTCACCCTGACCGGCGATAAGACGATCATCGGCCGGAGCCATTTCCAAAAAATGAAGGACGGCGCGATCGTCGCTAATTCCGGACATTTCAACGTCGAAATAGACATCCCCGCCCTGACCGCCTTGTCCAAGAGCAAAAAGAAAATCCGGGAGTCGGCGGAGGAATTCACCCTCAGGGATGGCCGGAAGATCTATCTCCTGGGCGAAGGGCGTTTGATCAACCTCACCGCCGCCGAAGGCCACCCGGCCATGGTCATGGACATGAGCTTCGCCAACCAGGCTATGTGCGTGCTCTTTCTAGCTCGGGAGGGGCGGCGGCTCGATATCAAGGTCTATTCCGTCCCCAAAGAGATCGATGAATCCATTGCCCGGATGAAGCTCGAGGCGATGGGAGTCCGGATCGACCGGCTGACGGCCGAGCAGAAAAAATATCTGGCGGCTTGGGAAGAGGGGACCTGACCCGGTCCGGCTCAACGGCTATTTCTTCGTCGCTTCTTTGATCCTTTTTAAAACCTCGTTCGCTTTCGTCCTCAAATCCTGGGTCTGAGCGTTGGGCGGGGTTTGGGCCAAACTGGCCAGGATCCGGTCCATGATCTCCTGGGACTTAGCATAATTCTCTTTTTTGAAATAGGCGACACCCAGGTTGTAGTTCACGTTCAACTCGTCCGGCGCCAGCTTCTTGGCCTGCTCGTAGCTTGAGATCGCGTCATCCGGTTTTCCCTGCTCGTCAAAAATCAAGCCCTGAAGATTCCAGGCGATGACCGAGCGGCTGTATTTTTGGAGCGATTTTTTTACATAATCCAGGGCCGTGTCCATGTCTTTTTTCAGGAAATAGAGCTTGGCCAGGTTGTAGCTAGCGTTATAATTTTGTTCTAGGGCGAAGGCCTTTTGGTATTCTTCTTCGGCCTTGTCCAGGCTGCCCAGCTCCTGATAGGCGGTGCCGAGGTTATTGTGGCCCTCGGAAAAGCCGGAATTGATGGCCAGGCATCTCTCGAAGGCCTTGACGGCTTCCGCCGCGTTTCCTTTCATCATGTGGGCCAGCCCCAACAGGTTCAAGGCCAGGGCGTGCCGCGGGTCGAGAATCAGCGTTTGGTTCAGATATTTAAAAGCCTCATCGACCAGCCTGGCTTGCATGCAGACGACGGCCTTTTCGTACTGGTATTGCGGATCCTTCTCCCGTTCTTTGGCCAGGCGTTGCTGGGACGTGGCGCACGAGGCAAGCGCGAGACCGATGATCAAGACGACGGCCAAAGCTTTGTTTTTCATGGCAGGCTCCTTTTATTCATCCCTGAGAGCCCTGGACATAAGGTCGACCAAGGCCTTTTTTGGGTCTTTATTTTTATACAGGATGAGATAGATCTGTTCGGAAATGGGCATCTCTACGTTTTCCCGCCGGGCGAGCTGGCGGGCCGAAAGCGTCGTCACAATGCCCTCGGCGACCATTCTCATCGAAGCAATGATGGCGGAAAGCGTCTCTCCTTTCCCTAACTCGAAGCCGACATGTCTGTTCCGGCTGAGCGGACCCGTGCAGGTCAAAACCAGGTCGCCCATGCCGGCCAGGCCGGAGAACGTTTCTTTTTTAGCGCCGAGCTTAAGACCGAGGCGGCCGATCTCGGACAGGCCCCGCGTCACCAGGGCAGCGCGCGAGTTATACCCGGAGGCCAGCGCATCGGAGATGCCGGCGGCGACGGCAATCACATTTTTTAGAGCGCCGGCCAATTCCACACCGATGATATCGCGGCTTGTATAAACCCGGAGCGAAAGGCTCGAGATAAAATGCTGGACCTTCCCGGCCAAGTCGGGCTCGGCCGAAGCGAGGACGAGTGCGGTGGGATGCCCCTCCGCGACTTCCCTGGAGAAGCTGGGACCGGAAAGAACGGCCAGGTGAGGGTGGGCGAACGGCTTGAAGACGTCGGTCATCACTTCGCTCATCCGCATCAAAGTCTTTTTTTCGATCCCTTTGGTCAGGCTGATCACGACCTGATCGCGGCTCAAAAAAGGCGCCATGTCGGAATATGTTTTCCGGCAGAATTGAGAGGGGACGGCGACAAATATCAGGTCTGTGGCCGACAGGGCTTCTTCGAGGTCATGATGAAAGGAAACTTCGGGCGGAAAAAAGAAGCCCGGCAGAAAGACCTTGTTCTGGCCTTCTTGGCAGGCGGTCTCGAAGATGTCCGGCTCGCGGATCCAGAGCTTTGTCTTGATTTTCTGGCGGCCGAGGTAAAGGGCAAAAGCCGAGCCCCAGCTGCCGCCGCCGATCACGCTGGCTTTCATGGGTCGAGTCGGACCTTCTCGCCGAATTTCCTTTCTTTGCCCTGGACAAGGCGCTTGATATTTTCCAGGTGCCTTATCAGGATAATCAAAAGAATGGGCAAACTCAAGAGGATGAGCTCCGTGGGACCGCGGAGGAGAAAGATGAACAGGGGAAAGAAAATAACGGCCAGGATCGAGCCCAGCGAGACGGTCCGGGTCAAGGCGATGGTGAGGATAAATAGGCCGAGGCTGCAGAGGGAGGGCATGAGGTCCAGGGAGAACATCGCCCCCGCCGCCGTGGCCACCCCTTTGCCCCCTTTAAAGCCGATATAGATGGGAAAGCAGTGCCCCAGGACGGCCAGCCCGGCCGACACGCCGGCCAGCCGCTCGTCGCCGAAAATTTTCATGGCCAGGAAAGCCGGCAGGAATCCTTTCAAGATATCAATCAAAGCGACCGGCAGGGCATAGGCCCATCCTGCGAGGCGCAGGATGTTGGTGGCCCCCGTCGCGCCGCTGCCAAAAATCCGGACGTCTTTTTTTTCTATCGCCCGGAAAAAAACATATCCTGTGGGAAACGCGCCGATAAAATAGGAGGCCAGGGCAAATAGAATTTTCATGAGAGTTCCGACTGGGCGAGGGCCGTGTATTCGGCGCCCGACGGCCTGAGCTTGCTCTGGAAAAAGGTGATTTTTTCGACGGTCATTTGGCCGAAATCGGTCGTTTTGTTTTTTTCAAGCTCTTCCAGAATCTCTTTCAGGTTTGAAGGGGTCCGGACCCGTCCCAAGGTCAGATGAGGATGGAAAGCCCTCTTCTCCCGGGCAAAACCCAGTTTCTCAAGCTCGGATTCAAGCTCCTCCTGCAGGCTCATCAGAGCGGGCTGTTCTTCGACCCCCGCCCACAAGACGCGGATGTATTTCGGGTTGGCCGGGAAATATCCGGTTCCCTTGACGGCCAGTGGAAAGCGGGGATACGTTTTTGAGAGGGAGCCTGTCACGTTCTTGACGGGAGAAGCCTGCGCTTCTTCGATCTCACCGAGGAATTTCAGAGTGAGATGCATGCCTTCCTCTCGGACCCAACTGATGTTTTTCGGACCGAGCTTCTTCAAGCGTCCTAGAAAATCCAAAAGATTTCTCTTGATGACGGGGTCAAGGTCGATAGCGATAAATGTCCTCATAGGAGATGTCTCCGGAGCATGTCCAACGCTTTCTGGGTAGATTGAAATTTGATCTGCTCCCTTTTGCCCAGAAAGACATTCTTGATGATGTCAACGCCGCCTTCCCAGGACAGCGCTGAATAGACAAGCCCGACGGGTTTTTCCGCCGTGCCACCGGTCGGTCCCGCAATGCCCGTGATCGCCAGGCCAAGGCTTGATCCGGCCTTCTGCCGGACGCCGTCCGCCATAGCTTGGGCGACTTCGGCGCTGACGGCCCCGTGGTTTTGAATCAGCGCCTCCGGGACATTCAGGTCCCGGATTTTGGCTTGGTTGCTGTACGTTATCAAGCCTTCCAGGAAGTATTTCGAGCTGCCCGAGACATTGGTCAATCGATGACTGAGCAGGCCGCCGCTGCAGGATTCGGCCACGGCCAGGGTCTTTCGATGTTCGCCTAAAAGCCCTCCGACGACTTCTTCAAGCTCCTCGCCGGCCGTGGAAAAAACATGGCCTCTCAGCCTCTCCAGAATCCTCCGTTCTAAATCTTCGATTTTTTTTGCCGGCAGGCCGGATGCGTCCGGCGCAAAAGCATAGAGGTGAATTTCGATCTGGCCGGGCGAGGCGAGGATCGTCAGACCGAGACCCTGTCCTTTTGGATAGAGGCCGCTCATGCGTGTCTCGACTTCGGATTCCGTGAGTCCTGCGATTTTGATCACGCGGCGCGAGGAGAAGCCTTTCTGGAAAGCGGCCAGCTTAGGCCAGACAAACTCTTCGAACATCGGCTTGAGCTCGGCAGGCGGTCCGGGAAGAAGGGCGATCCGGGTCCGGCCTTCCTCGAGCCACAGCCCGGGCGCCGTGCCGTTTTTGTTTTCCAAGACCTCGGAACCTTGGATGATATAGGCCTGTTTTTTATTCGCGGTCGGCATGGCCAGGGCGCGCCGCCTGAAGCGGGCTTCGATTTTTTGAAAAATGTCAGGGCAGTAGACGAGTTGTCTGCCCAGAGTTTCAGCGAAAACCTCCCGGGTGATATCGTCTGCGGTGGGGCCGAGGCCTCCCATGGCCAGGAGGACATCGGCTTGGACGAGGGCATTCTTGATGCAGACAAGAAGGCTCTCGCGGTCGTCGCCGACGACGGTCTTGAAGGAGACTTCCAAACCCAGATCATTCAACCGCTGGGTTAAATAGAGCGAATTCGTGTCCTGGTAAAACGGCGTGAGGAGCTCGGAGCCGACGGCCAGGATTTCGATCTTCATTTTAAAATGAGATAAAGGTGGACCAGGATTCCGGCATAGGCGCCGGCTAGGATGTCATCTGCCATAATGCCCAAGCCAGCCTCGAGGCGCTCCAGCTTGCGGATAGGATAGGGCTTGGCGACGTCAAACAGGCGGAAAAGAAAAAACGAAAGCAGGATGGGGAGCCAGGACGACGGGACCAGAAAAAGGGCAATCATTTGTCCGCAGACTTCGTCGATGACGACTTTCCCCGGGTCTTTTTGCCGGAGTTCTCGAGAAAACAGTGTGGAAGAGACCAGCCCGACAAAGAAAACCACCAGCCAGAGGCGGACATAGAGCCCCCACTCCCATTGGACAAGAAAAAATTTATAGAGGAGCGCAGCGATAAGACTGGCAAAGGTCCCCGGAGCGACGGGAAAATATCCAGCGCCGAAGAATGTCGCGAAAACCTTGGAGAGGAATTTCATTGAGCGAATCGCCCGTGGTAATCATATACGTCTGATGAGAGGATTTCAACTTTTTGAAGCGGCGAGGACAATCGGCCGTGAGATTCGGGAGCGTCGACGAAAATACAGCCGTCTACCTCGGGCGCCTGGAACCGGCTGCGGCCGACGAGCAAATGGGAGTCGTGCTGCCAGGCGCCTTCGAGGAGGACGTCGATTGTTTGAGCAACGTACTTTTTCAGATTTTCCGACGAAATGCCCGCTTGGAGGTCGAGGATCCTCTCTTTCCTGTTTTGTTTGACTTTTTTCGGCACGGGATCACCGAGCGAATAGGCCTCTGTCCCTTCCTCCGGGGAATAGGTGAAAACTCCGAGGTGGTCGAACCCGGCCTCTTGGACGAAACGCACGAGCCCCTCGAATTCCTTCTGTCCTTCGCCGGGAAAGCCGACGATCAGGGAGGTCCTGATCGAGATGCCGGGGATTTTGGCCCGGATTTTTTTAAGGAGCTTGAGCGCGCGCCGGCCGTCCATGGCCCTTTTCATTTTTTGGACGAGCCTGGGATCGGAATGCTGGAAGGGAATATCCAGGTAGGGACAGAGTTTCGGGTGTTGCATGACTTCCAGCAAGGCGTCTGTGACCTCCTCGGGATATCCATAGAGAAGCCGAATCCATTCGATTCCCCGGACGTCAATGAGTTTTTGAAGGAGCCGGGATAGGCCTTCTTTGTTGCTGGCGTCTCTTCCGAAGTAGGTCGTATCTTGAGAGATCAGATTGATCTCTTTAACGCCGCGGGCAGCCAGCATTTCCGCCTCCTTGACGATCGAACGAGTGTCCCGGGACCTGTATGTCCCTTTGATCAGAGGAATGGCGCAAAAGGCGCACTGGTGGGAGCAGCCCTCGGAGATCTTGATGTACGCCCAACCTGCTGGTGTCGAAACAAAGCGGGGCGAGGCATGGCTGTAGAGGAAGGTTTCGCCGGACCCGGCGAAATCCTGATCTTTGACAACGTGGACGATCTTGTCGAAATCCTTGACGCCGACCCAATCATCGACTTCCGGATATTGTTTCTGGAGCGCCTCTCTGTAGCGTTCCGAATAACAGCCCGTGACGATGATTTTTTTCCCGCGGTCTTTGACCTTCCTGGCTACGGCTTCTTGAATGGCGCCTTCGGCCTCGTTTTTGGCGGGCTGGATGAAACCGCAGGTGTTGAGGATGATGATGTCGGCGGCGGCGGGATCAGAGACAAAGAGGTATCCGGCCCTATCCAAATAGCCGAGCATCACTTCACTGTCGACGAGATTTTTTGCGCAGCCGAATGTGATGAGGGCGATGGTCTTCATTTTCTTTTATCGAAGAAAAGGCCGATCAGGGGTAGATTCTGTAGAGAAGCCGGGGGAAGGGGATGGTCTCACGGATGTGCTTGATCTTCGAGATCCAGGCCACGGTCCTCTCGACGCCGAGACCGAAGCCCGAATGGGGAACGGTGCCGTACTTTCGGAGGTCGAGGTACCATTGATAGGCTTCCCGCGGCAGGTTGTTCTCTTTGATTCTCTGTTCCAGGATGTCGAGGTCGTGAATTCGTTGGCTGCCGCCGATGAGTTCACCGTATCCTTCTGAGGCCAAAAAATCCACGGCTAAAGCTAGGTCGGGGCGTTCCGGATCCGGCTGCATGTAAAAGGCTTTTATTTTTGCCGGGAAATGAGTGACGCAGACCGGGCTGGGATAGATGTCCGAAATGATCGTTTCTTCGGGCGCGCCGAAATCGTCGCCCCATTGGATCGTCGAGCCTTTTTCTTGGAGCTTGGGAAGGGCTTCCTCATAGGTCAGGCGGGGGAACGGCTTTTTGACCTGTTCTAAGGGTGCGGCGTCCCTCTCCAGTTCTTCAAGGTCCGATTTTCTCCTTGTCAGGACTCTCTCTAAGATGAAAAGGATAAGATCCTCGCCCAGTTCTATGGTGTCTTCGAGCAGAGCGAAGGCCACTTCCGGCTCGACCATCCAGAATTCAATCAAGTGACGCCGCGTCTTGGATTTCTCGGCGCGAAACGTCGGTCCAAAGCAGTAAACTTTGCCAAAGGCCATGGCCGTTGCCTCGTTGTAGAGCTGGCCGCTCTGGCTCAGGTAAGCTTTCTGGTCGAAGTATTGGGTTTCAAAGAGCGTCGTCGTGCCTTCGCAGGCGCTGGGCGTCAGGATGGGCGTATCCATCAGGCGGAAGCCGCGGCCGTCAAAGAAATCCCGGATGGCTTTAATCACCTCGGCCCGGACCTGGAGAACAGCGTGCTGTTTCCTGGAGCGGAGCCATAAGTGGCGGTGCTCCATGAGAAAGGGCGTGCTGTGTTCTTTGGGCGTGATCGGATAATCCTGGGCGACCTGGAGGATCTCGATATCCTGGAGGCTGAGCTCGACGCCGCCGGGAGCCCTTTTATCCTCACGGACGCGCCCTCGAACGATGAGAGACGTCTCCTGGGTGAGGGCGTCGAATTTTTTGAAGAGAGGATGGGATTCGTCCGTGCCGAAAATCGTGGTCTGGAGAATGCCCGTGCCGTCGCGGACAAGGATAAACCGGACTTTTCCGCTGGATCGCTTGTTGTATACCCAGCCGCGGACTTCGACATCCTGATCCGGGTAAGCTCCGATCTCTTCGATATAAACCCATTTCATGGCGCCAAAATTATAAAGAATATGGGCGGCCAGGTCAATCCAAATTCGTCCGTCGAAGCGGGACTCCACGGAGCCCGCAGGAAATGGAAGAGATTCTCTTTTGAATATTGGATGCCGATGGGCATTGTGAAGCATCTTCGAATCTGTGATTTCCTATCGGTGCCGGTATCGCCCCCCCCGCCCCTGGGGAACCGGTCCCGTCGGATACTCTTGGAGGG
>Ga0315274_10006559_pt1 | contig 16927 bp, 13 predicted proteins | sample YL17G02_20_MG_FD_203700 | JGI IMG/M metagenome (GOLD analysis project Ga0315274, IMG submission 203700) | Sediment microbial communities from Yellowstone Lake, YNP, Wyoming, USA - YL17G02_20 | ecosystem: Environmental > Aquatic > Freshwater > Lake > Sediment | place: USA: Wyoming | collected...
TCGTATCCAAGAGAGATGCTGCCCAGATAAAAGCAAAAAACAACGCCAGGCGAAGACGACGTCAGAGGCAACCCTATACTGGTGTCAGACGATCCGTAGAGATTAATCTAACAAAGGAGGTGGGAGTGAATATTTATGTAGGTAATCTGTCTCAGGGTGTAACTGAAGAGGAATTACGGCAACTATTCATGCAATTCGGACAGGTAGTATCGGTAAGCATTATCAAAGACAAGTATAGCGGGCAGTCCAGGGGATTTGGCTTTGTGGAAATGCCAGCTAAGTCTGAAGGCGAGGCTGCAATTGCGGGCCTAAAGGGGAAAACACTACAAGACCGTACAATTGATGTCAGTGAGGCTCGCCCTCGTTCCTACAGCCAAGGTGGCGGATCTCGTGGAGGAGGAAGGTACTGAATCGCTGGTCATCATATGCACCCGTAAAATTGCCCGGTACACCGGTGATAGCTAGTGGCCAGCGATAGACAGCCACGTTTCCCAAGAAGGGGGCAATATGAATATCTATGTGGGCAACTTGTCGCTGAAGGTGACCGAGGACGAACTACGACAAGCTTTCGTAGTTTTTGGACAAGTGGTATCGGTAAGCATCATGAACGATAGGTACATCGGCAGCGGGCAGCCCAGGGGGTACGGCTTTGTGGGAATGCCATCAAAGTTTCAAGGTGAAGCTGCTATTGCAGGGCTTAATAGGAAAACACTTAAGGACCGAGTTATTGATGTAATTGAGGCTCGCCCTCTTTCTGACATGACAGGGAACAATCCCTATGACAACAGAAGAGACAGGCGGTTTAGTGGCAGGGTAAGACAGAGAAGTGGCTAACTCATCTGTCATCATCCGTATGCTGACGAAACTGCAATACGAAGTTGATAACAGGCGAGTATGCAACAGCTCTGCCAGTGGGACTGGACTTGACCGATCGTGAGGTCGCTCAACAGTTCAGCGTCCAGAGCCGAAACTCAGCAGTTAGACGGTTGTGAGAATTGACAAGTCACATGTAACGAAAAGCCATATTGGTTAGCCAGCGCGCTGCCAGGAACCTGGCGTATAAGTAGTGTTACACGTACAAGCCCCTGGAGCCCGCGGATTAGATGTTACATCGGATTGTGCAGCGGTGTCTGGCCGCGCTTGGTCTAAACGAAAGCAAACACCGCTCTAAAATTCATGTCTGGGGTTCTATCTATTGAACCCGACGGCTCACCATTCAGGATAAAAGGTAAAACTTTTTCAAAAACCTTTGCATTGGTCTACTAGCTCATAACCACGCACTGAACAACACGATGTTCTGTGCAGCTTAGAAGAAATAAGCTTGCTATAAGCCCGCTCTCGAAGCCTTCCCGAAGAACATCCCGAATGCGACGCGGCTCGGTGCAGTATTCAATCTGGTAAAGCCTAGCGATCTTGGTGGTTAAGAATAGGCTCGTGTCTGTGCTTTACGATGTTGCCTCACTCTACACCAGCCGCCAGATGACCTATGACCTCCACCGATTGAACCGCAAAGGGTTTATCCAGCGCCTGCCTGGCACCGCTTTGACCAAACCATTACACCTCTTTCATCCAAAGGGCCAGGATCGCTCCATAAAACTTGACTCTTTTGTTAACTTCCAGGCTGGACAAGCTGGCCTAGACAACTTGGCAAAGAGATGAGCTGAGCACGATAGCTATGCCCAGCTCATGTCCCTCAGCCCAGCTGTACACTAGGCTCATGAGTGTAATGCCTTAAGGTCGACAAGAGTGCGGTTGACGCACACCTCGCTTATCCGTCCGTTTTTGCCTAGTCCAATTGCAACCCACCTAGGTATATCGCGGTGGGTGTGGGCAGGACAAGCCTCCCGCCTCTCCGGCGGGCACTGCAGGACTTCCCAGCAATGTTCAGGAATAGCTTCCTCATGGATGGTGAGCCCGGCTCTTGCCATGATGCTCTTGGTAGTAATCCATCCACTTCAATCGTTGCCTGGCTTGCTTAGATAGCTCGGGGGTCTCAGCCAGGCGGAAGGCTCCTCGATCTGTCCCACTCTTGATATGCATGACACCATTATAGTGTCACTCATCTATCTGAACGAGAGCAGTGAGGGTCGGCTCTTTGTGTCATTGTCCAGTGAAAATGGCACCACCGTTATTTTGGTGCTCGGTACACCTCGCGTCGCCGGGGATAGTCCGGAGTCCATCCACCACTTGACAATGGCAAAGACTGTGATATGATATTAATAGCGACCTGAAAAGTTTGCAGATTGAAAATATGATGATGGCCCAAAATGGCGAGGGTATCTTTCTAGTGATTGATGTGCCGTCAACAAAACCTCTCTCCTTTGGAGGCAAAACCTAGGGCTGAGCAGCGCAAATCACCCTTGACCCGAAAGAAAGCTGCTTTTTGACAAGCTGATAACCCTGTAATTCGATTGCAAGGCCTCATGGTGCGGAGGAGATGGAGATCGAGGTGGTAGTGCAAGGGACACTGGCGGAGAGGATGAGAGTTGCCAAGATGGCTATGAATAAGAGATAGGAGATGGCAATGGTGGGAATAGCATCTTATGGTGCCTACATCCCATGGCACCGAATGGAACGGGGACTTCTTGCCAAGGCCTGGGGCGGCTTCGCCATACCCGGTGAGAAGGCGGTAGCCAATTACGACGAGGACAGTTTGACTATGGCTGTGGAGGCTGCCAGAGACTGCCTCAGTGGCCTGGACTCGCAGCGGGTGGACGGCCTCTTCTTCGCCAGCACTACCCCTCCCTATAAGGAGAAGCAGTGCTCGGCCATCATCGCCATGCCTCTGAACCTGCGTCGTGATATCCGCACCGCTGATATCACCACCTCTTTGAGGTCAGGGACAACAGCTATGGCACTAGCCCTGGATACCATCAGAGCGGGCGCTGCGAACAGCTTTCTAGTAACCGCCGCCGACACTCGCTTGGGTGCTCCGGGAGGCATGACTGAACAGTCGCTGGGGGATGGAGCTGCCTCTGTTCTGCTGAGCAACAAGGATGTTATTGCCAAGGTTTCCGCGAGCTACTCCATATCCGATGAACTGGCTGGCACCTGGCGGTCTTACAACGACACCTTTGTGCGTTCCTGGGAGGATCGCATGGTGCTGGATGAGGGCTACTCCAAGATTATGCCCGAGGTCATATCCGGGGTGATGAGGAAATGCGGCCTCAAGGCAAAGGATTTCGCCAAGGTGGTCTTCGACCCTCCTACCGATTTGAGGAGGCATGCGCGGGTGGCAACGGAGCTGGGGTTCGGGACCTCGCAGGTACAGGACCCCGTCAACCTCTTCATGAATGTGGGCATCACCGGCTCAGCTATGGCCCTGATGATGCTAGTGAGCGCTTTGGAGGAGGCAAAGCCCGGGGACAGGATACTATTCGCGGGATATGGAAACGGCGCCGATGCTTTTCTTTTGGAAGTGACAGACGAAATAGGAAAGCTGAGCAAGCGACGTGGTATTAAAGGTTGTTTGGATACCAAGCGGGTGCTTGAAAATTACCAAACATACCTCCGCTGGCGCGACATTGTTCCGATGGAGGAGGCTAGGCGGCCCGAGAAGCGCCATCTGTCATTGTCGGCGATATGGCGTGAGCGGAGAGTTATCCTGGGGATGTGGGGGATCAAGTGCCGGCGGTGCGGCACCCCGCAGTACGACTATGGTGCTATAAGCACTACACCTATCCGTATCTGCGCCGTGTGTCAGGCCCAGGACGACTTTGATGACTATAATTTCTCAGGGAAGAAGGGAACTATCTTCAGTTATACCCAGGACAATCTTGCCCCGGTTGCCGATCCCCCGGCTACGGTAGTGATGGTTGACTTCGAGGGTGGGGGGAGGTCGTTCTTCGACCTCGCCGACCGCGACCCCGCCGAGGTCAAGGTAGGGATGGGAGTGGAGATGACCTTCAGGAAAATGCATTTCGACCGGGGCCTCAGCAACTATTTCTGGAAGGCCAGACCGGTAAGGTAAAGGAGGAATTAGATGCCAGGTAGCATTAAGGATAGAGTAGCCATCGTAGGCATGGGCTGTACCAAGTTTGGCGAGCTGTGGGACAAAGGCCCCAGCGACCTCATTGTGGAGGCGGTGAACGAGGCCTACGCCGATGCCGGTGTGGAGGCCAAGGATATCCAGGCCGTCTGGGTGGGTACGCAGTTCCACTATGGGGGCAGGTCTGTCAGCGAGCCATTGAGGCTGCAATACAAGCCGGTTACCAGGGTGGAGAACGCCTGTGCCTCAGGCACCGAGGCGGTGAGGGGCGCTGCCTATGCTGTGGCCGCAGGCATTTATGATGTCTGTCTGGCGGTGGGTTTTGAGAAGCTGAAGGACGAGGCCATGAGTGGCCTGCCGGGGATGCAGAACCTCACCGGCACCTATTTTGCGTCGACCATGCCTGGGTGCTTCGCAATCATGGCTACCCGCTATTTTGACCGGTATGGCCTGAGTCCCGAGGAGGGTAAGACCATGCTGGCCAGGATCTCGGTGAAGAGCCACCACAACGGCTCGCTGAACCCCAAGGCCCATCTGAGGAGGGAGATAACTGTAGAGCAGGTGCTAAATGCCCCTATTATCGCCTGGCCGCTGGGGCTCTTTGATTGTTGCGGCGTCTCAGATGGGGCTGCGGCCGCTGTCATCACCCGCGCCGACATGGCCAGGAAGTTCCGCCCAGACCCTGTCTATATCAAGGCCCTCCAGATATGCACTAGCCCTACTTCTGGCCGGATAACCACTGAGTTCGACTACACCCATGTGGAGGAAGCCTACCGCGCCGGCATAGCCGCCTACGCCGAAGCCGGGGTCAAGAATCCCAGAAAAGAAATAAGCATGGCGGAGGTTCATGACTGCTTCTCCATCACTGAGGCTCTCACCATGGAGGACCTGCAGTTCAGTCCCAGGGGAAGGGTGAAGGAGGACATCGAGGCGGGTGTCTTTAAACTGGATGGCGGGCTGCCCGTGCAGCCGGACGGGGGGCTTAAGTGCTTCGGACATCCCATCGGGGCCTCGGGCATCAGGATGCTCTATGAGATGTATCTCCAACTTCAGGGCAAGGCCGGCAAGCGCCAGATAAAGGACCCCAAGCTGGGCCTTACTCACAACATGGGTAACGAGCCTTATGCCCCCACGGTCAGCGTTGCCATCGTGGGGCTATAGCTTTCTCAAGCACCAGGTCTTTTTGATTTTATAGATGTATTACGTGTGCTTTGGGAGTTGGGAGAGTCAATTCGCTTGACAACTGTTTCAGGTGTGCATACAATGCTGTGTGTGAGGAGCAGGGCGAGGCAGTGCTTGGGGATAAGTTGTGGTTAACAGTGTGGGCGATATATGTTATTGACGCCTTGGGACAGTTGGGTCCCAGGCGTCTTGTTGTTTTTATTACATAAGCAGGGCAGAGTGATAGAGGCTGATTAATCCGCAGGCATATTGTCAGAATATCGTTTAGGGTGCAAGTCGATAGAAGTAATAGTGCCATTCTGAATAACTGATGGAGATACCATATTTGGATCCCAAAAGCTGAGCAGATGTAATGTGAGTTAAACAGGCTCTACAACGATTGTAACACGACACTTAATACGGTTAGGAGGAAGTTACATGAAACGGTGTTTAGTCGTGTTCACGGCTTTAAGCTTATTGCTGCTTATTCTACTACCAGCTTGCGGCAAAGAGGAGGAAAAGACTCCTACAGCTACGACATTAGCAACGTCCACACCAGCACCCACAGCAACACCTGTGGCAACCGCCACCCCTACCACTACTCCAACATCTGCCGGGCCAGTGAAAATCGGGGTCATAAGCTCCTGGAGCGGGCCATTGGCAATGTCTGGAGGCATAGCAGACCAAGTTATAGCCGTGGTGGAGCGGCAGATGGAGGATATGGGCGGCATACTTGGTGGCAGACAGGTCAAGTTTGTCAGAGGTGATGACGGCAGTACACTTGCGGGAGATGTAGGGCAGGCCAGAAAGCTGGCACTGGAAGAGAAGGTGGATATGCTCACCTTTGGTGGCTTTAGCGGGGCTTGTTTCAATGCGGTAGCTCAGGCGGCGGAGGAACTTAAGATACCCTATATATCCCCTGCCACAATTTACGACGTAGCAGCCATGAAGTACACTATTTGCCTCTTTACCTCCGCTCCTTATATAGATCGGGAAGCCAACTTTGTAATAGAATATGTGAAGCCCAAGACAGTCGCTTACCTAGCGTACGACGCTTTAGATGCCCATCAGCAACTTGATGGCGAAGGAGGTGTTGTGGGTTGCCGGGAGCGTTGGAAGGCGGCGGGCATAGACATAGTATATGAGCAGTATTTCCCCCCAGATACGATGGATTTCTCTCCATATCTAGCCAAGATCAAGTACGAGAACCCAGACCTTGTGGGAATCATGTGCAACAATTTAGTTCAGGCAATTACGATCAACAAGCAGGTAATGGAGCTGGGTGGCTGGGGTGACATGAAGGTTTATCACTTTGCCTCTGCAAGCGGTGGTCAGAAAGCCATTTCGTTGCCGGCGGCGTTAGGCAACTATGTGGCCTTAGAGTGGATTCCGGGAAGCGATGAGCCCGGAATGAAGGCTTTCGACGATGCCTTCAAAAAAACATTGGGCCGGTCACCCACCCCTGATCTGGCTTACTATTACAATGATTTCTGGACTGGCATCAAGGCTATAGAATTGGCCGGCACTAGTGACCGTGAAAAAGTTGCCCAGTCGATGCGCTCGGGAAATCTGGAATGGGACTCGGCATGGGGACCTTTGCGTATCGGTCCGGATGGAAAAGGTGCCCCTATCTTCGCAGTAGCCCAAGTTCAGGAGGGGGGCAAACTGGTTAAGGTATGGCCTCAGTAAGTGACCCCAGGCGGCCCGCCTAAGGCGGGTTGTCAGGCAGCTACCCAACGGGCCTGGGGGTGTGCAGGTAGCTGTGCTGACATCTTTGGGTATGTTTGTTATGTTTGACCTAGCAAAAATGCTAGAAATGGGGCTTTTCAAAACTAAACGGTTTCATATAAGGAAGGGATAAACTGATGGTGACGAAGAACGTTTACGAAGAGCTGGCGGATATGTTGGTTACCGACCCCACCGGCGCGCCGGAAATGAAGATCCCTGAATTCATGCAGCACCTACGCCTGCAGTACACGCCCCGGGAGGCGCGGCTGGCTGTCCAGCTAGGTCTTGTTGGGGGAAAGCTGGATGAACTCTCGGAGAAGACTGGCATCGAGAAAGGAAAGCTGAAAGAGATACTACACACCATGGCCAACAAGGGCACAATGTGGATTGACCCGGGAAAAGAAGACCCAATTTATCGGGCGGTTGGGCTGGCGGGGCCGGGCATCTCTGAGACAGCATTTTGGGCTGGTGTGAAGAATGCGGATACGGTGACGATGGCAAAACTCTGGAACAAGTGGAAGTATCTATGGGTCAGGTATGGAATGGGCAAGCTGGGGTTTCCCCTAGCTCCGGTATGGGCGGCCGAGGCGGCATTGCCTGACGACGCCCTTCCCTCTGAGAACGTTGTCGAACTTATTAAGGAAAACGACCATTGGAGTATCTCCTCCTGCCCCTGCCGTTTTGGCCATTGGGTTGATGACCCTGGCCATCACTGCCGCCACCTGCTGGAAACGTGCCTTCATATGGGCGATATAAGCCGCTGGTGTGTCGAACATGGCATGGCCCGTGAGATTACCTGTGATGAGGCCATCGAAATCATGCGGAAGGCCAACGAGGATGGCCTGGTCACTACATGCTATCCCAACGCGGTTATCTGCAACTGCTGCCGCGACTGCTGTCCCTTCTTTATCGGCATCAACGAGATGGGCCTGAAATTATTACAGCGCTCCAATTTCGTCTCCCAGATCAATGAAGAAACTTGCAGTGCCTGTAAGACCTGTGCTGGGCGCTGCCCGGTGGGGGCAATCGAAGTCGACGAGTTTGCTGTCGTTGATGGGGAGCTTTGCATCGGATGCGGCATATGTGTTCCAACATGCAAGACGGAATCGGTGAGGCTGGTGAGGCGTCCTGAAGGCTGAACCGGCGCGGTCCCCAGCTCCTGCGGAGGCTGTCAGTGAGGAGTAGTGATACTTATTTATGTCCGTCTAGCGACCATTGATAAGATGGAAATGCTATCCGGCTGAGGACAGGATGTGTTGATGATGGGCCAAGAGCAGAAATATTTAGCTGCGCCCTGCGGGCTGTATTGTGGTGCTTGCTCTATCTATGTTGCTGGTAAAAGAGGTGATTCCAAGCGCCTTGAGCAGATGGCCAGCAGCCTCGCCGAGTATCTGGGCAGGGTCTTGGAGGTGCGGGATCTTGCCTGTGAAGGCTGTCTCTCAGATGTAGTAGCTCTTCACTGCCGCGACTGTGCCCTTCGGTCTTGCGCCTTTGAAAAAGGGGTTACTCACTGCGCTCAGTGCTCTGTTTTTCCTTGTAAACAGATCATCGACTTTAATAACGATGGAATGCGCCATCATGGTGAAGTCTTGGACAACATTCGACATCAGCGTGACATTGGCATTGACGCCTGGATTCAAGAACAAGAGGAAAGATGGCGCTGCCCCCATTGTGGCTGTGAGGTCGACTGGTATTCAGGCCAATGCCCTGACTGTGGTACCACTCTGACTGGGCACTGGCCTTAATACCTTGCGCCCTGACAGAACTATACAAAGTGATCTTTGGGGATGAAACTCGAGGAAAGAACCCAAGAGAGGAGGCAGGATATGCAAGCACGGCAAGCAGACCTGGCTGATGTGCAGTTGAAACTAATGGGCTGGCTGCAAAAGAAGATGCCCCAGGCCAGGAAAGTCTCTATGTCAGGCATGGAAAGGTCCGGGTCAGGGCTCTCCAACGAGAGCTTCCTCTTTGACTTGAGTTGGCAGGAGGCCGGTCAACACAAGTCTGAGGGGATGGTGCTGCGTTGTGCGCCCCGGTCTTATCCGGTCTTCCCTGAATATGACTTGGGTAAGCAGTTCCATATTATGAAGGCATTGCAAGGGACGAATGTCCCTGTGCCAAGAGTTTACTGACTGGAGGAGGACACGGGATTTCTCGGCATCACCTTCTATGTCATGAATAAGATCGACGGAGTTATCCCGCCTGATATTCCTCCTTACCACTCCTTCGGACTGTACTATGATGCGACCCCAAAGCAGCGAGCCAAGATGTGGTGGGGCTGTCTCGAGAACATAGCCAGAATCCACAAGCTGAACTGGAAAGCTCTCGGACTGGCTTTCCTGGGTGTGCCAGGTGGTGGTACCGACCCCCTTGACCGGGGACTGGACTACTGGGAAAGATATCTTGATTGGGTCATGAAGGAGCAGGGAGAACCTCAGCCGATCCTGCGAGCAGCTCTGAAGTGGCTTAAGGAGAACTGCCATGTGCCGGACCGCGTGTCGCTGTGCTGGGGCGATTGCCGCATGGGCAATACCATTTACAGGCGCGGTGATTTCGATGTGCTGGGAATACTCGACTGGGAGATGGCTTACCTGGGAGACCCCGAGTCCGAACTGGGCTGGTTCCTCTTCACCGATTGGCAACACAGTGAGGGTTATGGCATACCACGCCTGGAGGGCACTCCTGGGAGAGAGGAGACAATACAACGATACGAAGAGTTGACCGGCTGGAAGGTCAAGCACATGTTCTACCAAGATGTACTGGCTGCCCTCAGGTATGGAATGGTCACTCTCAGAACGACGAAGAACTTCAAGAAACTCGGTATCCCTCTGCAAGCTGACGCCGAGACCAATAACCCCAGTACCCAAACATTGGCCAAACTATTGGACTTGCCTGCACCCGGCGCCCCGCTCAGGGAAATAACGAAGATCAACGATGTGACGGTAACCGTGCAGTTTTACTTCACCGGGCCTGGCGGCGGTGACTGGTACTTGGTATGTGACAAAGGTAAGGCAAGCCGCCACGAAGGAACCGTCGAAAATCCGAATGCCACGATGACCATATCAGCCGAGGACTGGGCAGCTATTCAGAGAGGAGATATGGAACGCATGCATGCCTGGGCATCTGGTAGGCTTAAGATGGAGGGTGACATAACCCTATTAATGCAGCTCGAGGAGGTTATCACCAAGCTTGGCGGGTGACGAATCTGGCTTCAGGGCTTGAAGAGAATATACGTAGGCCAACTGCCAACCTGGGCAAGCCAGTAGAGGTTATTTCCCAGGGTTGTCGATTTGTGGGACTGCTTGCTTCTTGGGTGTGCCCTGAGAGTGGCGTCCATGGACTGCTTCGGGGGCCCGGACTCGCATCGAAAGGAGGAACCTGATGTCATTTGCCAGACCTGTGATGATACAGCCGGGGGAGACGGTGGTGCGCACGGTCTGCCCCTTCGGCTGTGGTATCGCCTGTGGAATTCTGGCCCATGTCAGGGATGGCAGGCTGGTTAGAGTCGAGCCAGGTGATTTCCCGCATACCAGCCATGTCTGCGCTCGCGGCCTCTCAGTTCCCAGGCTGGTGTACCACCCCGAGCGGTTGAAGTACCCCCTGAAACGCAGAGGGCCAAGAGGGGAGGGGCAGTGGGAGCGGATATCATGGGATGAAGCCATTGGGATTATCGCTGAGAAATTCACTCGGATCGGCCAAACATATGGGACGCAGTCGCTGGCCTTCGTATCGACGGGCGTGGGCATTCTTGCCAATCTAGTCACGGTGGGATTCGCTGGTGCCTGTCAGGGCATCTTCATTCTACCTGCTGGTCTGGGGGATTCGGCAGGACCCTGCGCCGACATGGCCAGCTACGGCGCCTACCAGTGGTTCGGAGAGGACTATGCCAACCGTTTCGATAATCCCGCTTTCTGTCTGGTTTGGGGCAACAACCCGGCGGTGACCGAGCCCTTCAAGTGGCGCCGGATCAGGGAGGCCAAGGAGAAAGGGGCGCTACTGGTAGTTATCGATCCTCTGTTTACCACCACTGCCTCCAAGGCCGATGAATACATCCCGATTCGGCCAGGCACCGATGCGGCCCTGGCGCTGGGAATGATGAATGTCATTTTAGAGAAAGGTCTTCACGATATTGCCTTCCTTACCCGGTACACGGTGGCCCCCCTATTGGTTCGAAGCGACAATAGCCTTTTTCTGAGGATGAACGATATTGTCCTTGACGAAGCGGCGGAATATCTCGCCTGGGATATCCGGAGCAACGCGCATGTAGCCCATACGGCCGGGGCGGAGCCGGCCCTGACAGGCACGTATAACGTCAACGGAATCCCCTGCAAACCAGCCTTTCAGCTCTTGAGTGAATTGATCCGACAATATCCCCCGAGCAGGGCCGCTGAGATCAGCGAGGTTCCTGAAGATATCATCCGCAGGTTGGCTACTGCCTATGCCACCGCCAGGCCCGCCGCCATCTACCGGGGCATGGGGTGCACCAGAGGAAGTTTTCACGGAGACCTCAGTTTTCGGGCCATCAACACCCTCGCTGCCCTCACCGGCAACGTCAAGGTAGAAAGCCCTCGCAATTGCCTGTATAATGCGGCGGCTTTTCTTACCCATGGAGTCCCCGGCTTTGTCACGCTGCTCCAAATGTACGAGACTATTCTCACCGGGAATCCTCATCCCATCAAATCGCTCTGGATGACCCGCCATAACCTGGTTAATCAGGATCCGAACTTCAACAAGATCATCAGAGAGCTACTGCCGCAACTGGAACTTGTCGTGGTGGCCGATCTTTTCATGACCACCAGCGCCCGATACGCCGATATCATTCTTCCTACCTGCAGCCCCTTCGAATTTGATGACTTGGCTGCTCCCATCGGCAATGGTTCACACGACTATCTGCAGCTTCAGCAAAAGGTGATAGAGCCTCTTTATGAATCCAGGTCCGATCTTGATATCTATGCTTCACTGGCCAAGCGGATGGGCATCGACGGGTTTTTGGATAAGACTGCTGTGGAATACCTGGAGATGATACTTGCTTCGGGACATCCTTCCATGGAGGGCATCACGCTAGAGCGGCTTAGAGAAGGGCCGTCGCCACCGGAGCCATATGATACGCCTCCATTTGCTACCCCATCGGGAAGGGTGGAGTTTTACTCGGAGCGCTTGAAGCCATTTGGCCAAGAGCTTCCCGTTTACTTTGAACCTTTGGAAAGTCAAAACCGGCCCCTGGCAAAGAAGTATCCGCTCACCTTTTTCTCCACCCATCCCAAGTATCGGTTTCACTCCATGTTTGCCAATGTCTCTTGGATTCGTGAGCTAGACCCGGAGCCAGTTTTGAGCATCAACCCGGTCGATGCCGCCCCGAGGGGAATTCACGATGGTAACCTTGTCCGCGCCTTCAATGATCGGGGCGAGGTTCAACTAAAGGCTAGAGTTCACCAGGGGATCAGGCCGGGACTTGTTAACCTGAGCCAGGGATGGTCTCCCGGCGATTACTTCAAAGGAACCCATCAGGCATTGACGCATGAGACCATCAACCCCGCCCAAGCGGCCATCTATGAGCCGAACTCGGCCTTTTACGATACCCTCGTCGAGGTCGAGCTGGTGAAGGAGGCCGGCCGATGACGGAGCGATACGGGCTCTTGATTGATCTTGAAAGATGTACCGGTTGCCGGACGTGTACGGTCGCTTGCAAGGTAGAGCATGGGATTGAAGTGGGTTCGGGGATCAGGGTGGAGACTGTTGGAGGCGCTCATCCGGATACCCCATCGGGCACGTATCCCAACCTGAGCATGCACTACTTGCCCATACTGTGCATGCACTGTGAGCACGTGCCATGCCGCGATGCTTGTCCTGCCGAAGCCATACACCGGCGGGCCGACGGGATCGTACTCGTTGACCCTGACAGATGCACCGGGTGCGAGGAATGCATACCGGCCTGCCCCTATGGTGCCCTGTTCTTCGACCAGGATAAGAAAACTGTGCGCAAGTGCGATCTCTGTTTCCATCGACTGGGTGCGGGGTTCGAACCTTTCTGCGCCCTGTGCTGTCCGGAAGAAGCAATACGGTATGGTGACCTATCGGACCCGAACAGCGAAGTTTCACGGCTCATAGCCGAGCGAAATGCCTACGTCTTGAAGCCGGAACTAGCAACCGGACCTGCTATCCACTATTGTACGCCAAAGAGACTAGCGCTAACTTGAGGCATTTATATCGAGTCGTATTGGATGGTGAGTGGCATCCGATCATTGGGGAACCCTAGAAACCATCAAAAACAAAAAAGCTGAGGAGGAGCACCATGTTAACCAAATATGATGAGTTCCTGTGCCACCAGGTTGCCTCGACATTCGATCATCCCGCGACCAGCGCCCGCGAGTGGACGGAAAGAATCTGGTTCATGGCGCATGACACCACGGGGGATTTTATTCTGGTGGCCGGATTCGGCTACTACCCCAATCGAAACGTCATGGACGCCTACATGTGTCTGGCAGTTGAGGGCAAGACCCAGCATGTGGTCCGTGCGTCTCGGGAGCTGCGCCCACGGATTGATGAAGTCACCGTTGGACCTTTCTCATGGCACGTGATGGAGCCCATGAAGAAGGTCAGAGCTGTGCTGGACGAAAACGAATATGGTGTAAGCTACGACGTAACGTTGGATGGAACCATGCCGTCCCATGATGAGGAGCCCCCGCAGTTCCAGAGGTTTCGAGGCCGGGTGGTTGAAGATATCCGTCGATACTTCCAGGTAGGCAAACCCAGCGGATGGATCAAGGTTAATGGGCAAACCGTAAAGATCGACCCGAAATCATGGCGGTCGGAGAGGGATCACTCCTGGGGTATCCGTCGAGGAGCGCTGGAACACCAGGATGTTGGTGTGCAGCTAGGCGATATCCCCATTGGATTCTTCTATAATGGCGCGTCCTGGCAGTTCGATAATTGGAGCGCCAATTACCATATCCGGGAGGACTGGGGCGGGCGAGTCATCAACTTCAGCGGTGGGCTATCCTACCCGTACGGAAGTGGGAAGGACGAATTGCATCTGGCCAGTGTCCAGCACGCTTTCAAGTTCCGAACCGACATCCCAGGGATTCGGCAAATCAATGGGGGCGTGGTCACCCTCACGGGTGTAGACGGCTCGAAAAAAGAAGTCTCCTTCAAATCTCTGGGCGTCGTTTACATCGGGACAGGCGGATACAGCTACGCTAATTACCGGGGATTCACCCATGGACTGTGGATGGGTCCGTCCTGGATGGACGGCTTTGCTCTGGACATCACCGACCCGGAGGTAATCCAGGGGGCATCCTGGTTGGATGAGATGGCTTGCAAATTGACGTGTGATGGTGAGGTAGGCTACGGGTTCACCGAGGTGTCCATTTTTGGGAAGTATCCCAAGTATGGGTTTGAGGGATTCTAGATCGGATTAGCCTCCGAGTGGCAGTGGCTCTACGTCAATAAGTGTGATAGGAGAGCTCTGAATTAGTCTTATTCAACGGCCTGGATCCCGCAATCTTGGGGGCGGGGGTAGAGGCGATTCATGAATCGCCCCTACGGGGACACCCCCTTGTTTTCTGCCCACGTTGTGTGGAGAGTAACTCCTAAACGTGAACTGCCGCTCGCCTCAAAGGTATTGCTTGCCCTATTACACCTTGTGTGCTAAGCGATATTGCCGGACCATCTCAGACACTTTAATGCCTGAGTCTACAGCCTGATGGACACCCAGCCCAGAGCTGCCAGCATCGAAGCCCGCGTAGTACAGTCCTCTGATTGGAGACTTTGGCGATGGTTTATGTTTGCCACACTGGCCCACTATCTGTGCCAGGCCGAAGCATTCTCCGCCCTGTCCGGGCATAACCGTGTCTCTTACTAGAGCGGCTACCTGCGCTGGCCCATAGTACTCTTTGGACTCAATGTGCTCAGCGACTTCCGGCCAGATTCTGCTCACCGCTGCCTCTAGTGCATCAAACAAGGGCTTCATCTTTGTCTTCGGATCGGCGGGGCATGTTAAGCCAGTCCAGACGAACTGCTTGCCCTCAGGAGCCATGCCTGGATAGAGTGAGTTAGTTCCCATGTAAACATAGAAATCGTCAGGTATTTGACCGGCTTCCTGTTTCTGCAAATCCTTTAAGGTGAGTATTGTATCGTCCGAGAAGTAGAGATAAACAGGGTATTTCAGTATTGGCTTGCTAAGGAAGTAGCGCACTCCGGCAAATCCCCAGTCTGGAACCAAGTCTTTAATATAATCCACATAGCTTTTTTCGAAGTGTTCCTCTCCCACCAGCTTAAGTACCGTAGGGTGGATTCCGGCACTGCTGACCACGATGGGAGCATAGAAGGCTCCTTTTTCGGTGAACACCCCGGTGACCCGACCGTTCTGCACGGCGATCTGCTCGGCCTTGGTTTTCAGAAGCACATCGCCACCGTTTGCCTTCACTACTTGAGCTTCTGCTTCGCATAATCTGCCAAGACCGCCTGCTACATAGAACCCACCACCACCACGCGCAGTGTCCTGAACGATCTTTATGAACTCCGAGGCGCAGGCAGCATCAACGGGGCACTCGATAGTGGCCTCGCATCGTATGGTGGCAAGGAAGGAATACACCGATCGTGGTATCTGATAGCGGTCGAGGAATTCCTTGACAGTCACATCGTCCAGAAGGGCAAGGTCGTGAGGGCCCAAGGCCATCATATCAGCCATGAGGCGGAGGACCTCTGGCATATCTGTGTCCGTTACGCCGAGAAAAGCGATTAAGTCTTGGAGCACTTTTTCCGGTTCAAGGAGACCACTCTGGCCCGGTAGGACCATACTCCTCATCTTTCCCGACGGCTCCCTGTAATACGCAATTGCCAGGGGGTCGGGTAGGATCACTTGCACCTCGTTTTCCAGGCCAAGTTTCCTGATCACTGCTTGGAACTGTGCGCCGGAAGCAGGCCCTGCGCAAATAGGCCAGAACTCGTAGCGAAATCCACTCCGAGACACTGTCATAGTCTTGCCGCCGGCCTGAGAGTTCTTGTCTAGCAGCAGAACCTTGAGACCCGACTTGGCCAGAATGGCTCCGCAAGTAGCACCCCCTGGGCCCGCCCCCACTACAATCACATCGTACCTATTTGACATTTTGCACCTCCTCGATTTTCTTGCGATCTGTTAATGGTGTAGCACGAATGGTTCTACGTCAATAGGTGTGATAAGAGAGCTCTGAAAAAGTCTTATTCAATCCCCTGCATCCCCACTCTTGGGGGGAGGAGGTGGGGGATTGAATCGCCCCTACGGGGATACCTACAGGCACTCAGCAGGATGTATCCTGCACTTCTTCTTTAGCAGGCCCCTTCTCCTAGATTTGTACCAACTCCACCTGCACTCCATCGGGATCTTCCACATAGGTCACTTTTGTCCCAAATCCGCCAGCCTCGAAATACCAGATGGGGACTCTACACTTGACTCCTTTCTTCTCCAAATCCTCTACCAGTTTCTCCAGGTCAGGTACGGAGAGGCAGATTTCCACAAGGCCCGTTGATATAAATTTCAGGTGCTCAGGAGGCCTTTTCTTTGCCCGGTGAGATTGCCACTCTAGGAGCTCTATCATATTCATTGCCTCATCTGCAAGCATGACCATCCTGATTCTGACCCCTATCTCCATAATGGCCTTGTCCAGGTCTGGTCCTGATGCGACCTCGTCCATGAACGTTTTCAGTCCCAGAGCATCCCGATAGAAAGCCAGCGACTTTTCCATGTCGCTCACTGTTATGGCAACATGATTCCAACGCATATCAGGACCTCCTCTCCCAGACGCGACGGTCTAATAGTCAGTGGGAAGTATTCCTTCGAGAATAATTCTTCAATCCCCTGTGTCCCTCACTCTTGGGGAATTGGTGGGCTGGGGGGCACCCCCAAGCCCCCGCCAAAGGGGCGAAGCCCCTTTGGGAATCCCCATTTTCATACTTCATGGTGCTGATGGCAACGCCAGCGTGACCGATTCCTCCTATCTTTATCAGAATTTTTCTTAATCCCAAAGCTTGCTATTTGGGCGGCTCTATCATTTATTGACACACCAATCGCCA
>Ga0315274_10006560_pt1 | contig 16927 bp, 8 predicted proteins | sample YL17G02_20_MG_FD_203700 | JGI IMG/M metagenome (GOLD analysis project Ga0315274, IMG submission 203700) | Sediment microbial communities from Yellowstone Lake, YNP, Wyoming, USA - YL17G02_20 | ecosystem: Environmental > Aquatic > Freshwater > Lake > Sediment | place: USA: Wyoming | collected...
TCCGAGAGCGTTGGTTGTTGATTCACTCTCTTGATCGGGAGGAATCCCTATTTTCCATCAGTCCGCACATCCTCACTGTTACCCTGAATTGAACCAGGCCCATTTATCGGATTGATGTGTAAGATAGATCCTGTGTTGATAATGACAAAGCATTGCCGGTTGCGGGGCAGACGGGATGTTCGCTCGCATCAATACCGTCAAGCAGGGAAGTCACCGCTATCAGTATCTGCAGATCCTCGAATCCTACCATGACGACGGCCACTGCCGGCACCGGCTCGTGGCCAATCTCGGTCGCGTCGATCGGTTGGGGGACAAACTGGACCGGCTGGTGGAGTCTCTGGGCAAGTACTGCCGGAACCAGCCGATCCTGCCGGAGGACCTTCGCTGCCGGAGTGCCCTGACGTGGGGGCCCGTGCTGCTGAGCCGATTTCTATGGGATCGGATGCACCTGGATGAGGCCGTGGACAAGCACTGTCGAAGCGACCGCAAGCACGTGGCGGTCAGCGCCGCCGCCTTCGTGCTGGCGGCCCATCGCCTCTGCGAGCCGGGCAGTGAGCATGGCCTGGCGCGGTGGCTGGAGCACACCTTCGTCTGCGACCGGGAAGGTCGCCGTTGGGAGCCGGATTGGCTGGCGGCCGAGATTCGGCGGGAAGGCAAATACATCCTCAAGACGGATCGTGCGACGATCACGGCCGCCGAGGCGTTGGATTGCTACAAGCAGTTGAATACGGTCGAGCAGGGGTTTCGGGATCTCAAGGACGTCATCGAGATGCGTCCGATCTATCACCACAAGGATGACCGGGTGCAGGCCCATATCTTCGTGGCGTCCCTGGCGTTGTTCTTGAAGCAGGTCCTGGCTCACGAGTTGTCGCAGAGCTTGCCGGAGCTGAGCGTCAATGAGGCGTTCGCGGCGATGCGTTCGGTGGGGCTGTCCGAGCGGAGCGTGGACGGCCAGGTGCTGCGTCTGGTGAGCGGCGGCGGCCGGGATGCCCGCCGCGTGACGGCGGCTCTGGGGACCTCCCAAAGCGATCCGCCGAAGGCCTCGCTTGGCTCGCCAGGACATGGGGTGAAAAGGGATGGTAAAACGGGCAGAGAAGGTCCGAAATAGTGACAAATTGAAAAGTGAGTCCTTATTCTACAAGGACTTACGACAAAACCCGTCAAACATGCGCTAGTCGATTCTCGAAGGGAAGGACGATCCGCGCCTGTGGTGGGAGTTGGATGAAGGCGAGTCTGCGGCGATAGGAGGCAACTGACCTGAGAAAGGGGCGCCAGAAAGCGACTCAAAGTCTGGAGCACTCGGCACAACTGGGTTGTCCCAACCGTTTGCTCGTCGCGGTGCAGGCGTGCCTGGGGGAACGGTCGAACCATAACGGACCCCGGCGTCATTACCCGCCCTCTCGGCCATGCCCCCGAAGACTTCTGGCGCAAAGGAACCCAAGTCAACGCCGAAGCCGCGAAGCGAGGTTGGGTCATTCCAAGGCATCATTGCGCACGAGAATGGGTAATCTTGCCGCCGCATCCGAAGAGACTGTCGCTTGAGACGCAGATCGCGTCAACCGGCAGCTACCAAGCCCACCAGTGAAACGAGGGGGCGCAAATGGCAGGGCCATGGCGACCAATACGTGCCAACTGTCGCCGAGGAAGGCCAGGCATCCATGGTTGTTGGGCGCATGGAGAGTCGTTGGGTCGGTCGTTGCCCCGCATAGAAAACTGACGAAGACCTCTTTTTTTGCTTGCAATCTGAACACAGCAGAATACAGTCTTCGTGTTGACACCCGACGATCCAGCGTTGGTGTCTTGCGGATGGTAAGTCGTTGCCAGTCGTTTGTAGTGCCCGTGTTGGATCGCAGAATTTGACACTCGTGAGCAGGAGTGGCACAGATGGGCGTAGAGCAAAAGGCGGCATCCTTCGTACTGGTTCTGTCGGCGGCTCTGTTCCTGATTGCTTCCTATCCTCTCGGCCTCCCGGTGCAGGCCAAGGACACCACGATCGAGGAACAGTATGAGGAGGCACTGAGTCGGGCGAGACGTCGCCACCCAGGCTTGTCCCTTCCGGAGGATAACACGCCGAAGTACCTTGTCAGGGCCACAGAGGTAACCGGCAATACGCTTCTGTCGACTCAGGACTTGTTGAAAGACATCCCTGTCCTGTACGTCAAGAAGAGTCAGGATCCTAATGTCCCGCCGGAGGCGTATGATTTCAGAGTGCTCAAGGACGTGGTCTGTGCCCCAGGCGAGTTGCGGCAGGTGTCCACGAGGACGATCAAGGGGTTCACCGAGTATCTGCTGTCCCGGTACCATGATTGTGGATACGCCGGGATCTACGTCTATGTCAGTGCAAAGGCGATCAAAGCAGAGGAGTCGTCCGCAACCGACGTTCGGCGCCTGGAGGATGATATTCTGCCTTTTCGGATCATCGAGGGCAGAATAGCATCCGTCGAGATGAAGCATTTCGACGCGAACGGCAACAGGAAAGAGACGGGGCTTTTGAAGGACTCCCTGGTTGCGGCGTGGTCGCCCGCGAAACCAGGGGGGGAAATCAGGAGGAAGCCACTGGACGACTTCGTGCGATTGCTGAACGAGAACCCGGACCGATACGTCCGGCACACCGTATCGACCGGCAATGAGCCGAATTCGCTCGATCTGACATATGCCATCTACGAGGGAAATCCGTGGCACCCCTACGTTCAGGTCGACAACTCCGGAACCGACCAGCGGCAGTGGAGCCCGCGAATCGGGTTCTTCAACACCAATCTCACCGGTCGTGACGACCGGGCGTCTGTCATGTACCAAGCCGATGTTGACGACCCTGGCGAGAACTATGCCGCATTCGGCAGCTACGGGATCCCCCTTGTCACACCAAGGCTTCGTCTGAGTGCTTTTGGCGGATATAGCGAGTTTGACATAACGCCTGAGGCAACCGGCGGACTTGTGAATTTCCTCGGAGCCGGCTCTTTCTACGGAGGAAACCTCCGTTACAACGTCGTACAACTGCAGGGCTGGTTCTTTGACTTCACCGGTTCCTTGTCTGCGGAGAACAGTAGAATCCACAGCGACGTGGGGATCGGTTCAGATGTCGACATGCGCCTCCTGGGGCTGGGGTTCGAGGTCCACCGCGCGGATACCATGTCCGATACCTCCGTGGCGTTCGATCGCATAGAGAACGTCGGCGGCTCGGACTCCGATAATTTTGAACAAGCCAGAACAGGTGCGGAACGGGACTTCGTCAAATGCTCTATCGTGGCCAGCCATACGCGGTATCTTGACAAAGCCAAGTTCAACCATGTCGGGGGCAGCTTTAGGACCATCTTCTCGAACGAGCGCCTGGTGCCGGCGAAGATGACGACCTTCGGGGGACTGTATTCCGTCAGAGGCTATCCAGAAGATGCCCTGGTCGCCGATGGCGGGGCCCTGGCTTCACTGGAGTATCGCCGGTGCCTGGTCAGAGGTTTTGGCGAAGAACCGACGAAAGGCAGCAACAAGAAGATCGGGCCGATGAACATCTCTCTGTTGGGCTTCACGGACTACGGCCAGGCGAAGGTCAGGCATCCGTTGCCGGGCGAACTGGGAGCACAGGATATGTGGGGCATTGGCCTGGGAACACTCATCACGGTCGGCAAGAACTTCGAAGCCCGGATCTACTACGGTTGGGCGTTACGTGAGATCGAACGTCCCAGCGACGGGCGTCTCCTGGCCGACCAAGGCGATGGCGCGTGGAACTTCAGTTTCCTGTATCGTTGGTAGCTATAGACAGCCGAGGGTCGAAGTGCCTTGGTTGAGAGTTCTCTTTCGGATGCGACCGAAAGCACTGGGAGAAACGAGATGAGAGTGCAACCTACAAACCGCATGCGCATCATGTTCAGACAGACAGTCCTGTTCGTCGTGGGGCTCCATGTCTCAGGAGGGGCTGCACTGGCCGGAATTGAGGGGGCCGCCGTTGTACATGGTTCAGCCCAGTTCGAGCGGAGCGGTAATTACACCGCCATCCAGGCCTCCGACAAGGCGATCATCAACTATCGTTCATTCGATATTGCCCGGCCGGAGACGGTGGAATTCATACAGCCCGGCGCCAGCGCGTCGGTCTTGAATCGTATTCTGTCGGCAAACCCAACCACGATCGATGGTACAATCCTGGCCAACGGCCGAGTCTTCTTTGTCAACCCGGCCGGCGTCATCTTTGGCGGATCGGCACAGGTGAACGTGGCGCAGTTGGTTGCTTCGGCGCTGGACATCAGCAACACTGATTTCATCAACGGTCGCTATGACTTCAGGGGCGGCGACGGCTCGGTAATCAATAATGGCCGGATCTCCGCCGAACGAGCGTACCTGATCGGCAAGCGAGTGGCGAATCTGGGCAAGATCGACTGCCCGGGCGGCTATGTCGTCATGGCGGCGGGAGACCGGGTATTCCTGGGCGAGCCGGGAACCGATCTGCTGGTGGAGATGGACGAATCGGCACTTGCCAACCAGTCTGCGCCCATCGAGGGAGCTGCGGTCCTCAACGAAGGCTCCGTGGATGTGGCTGGAGGGTCCATCGTATTGGCAGCGGCAGGAGACGTCTATGCACACGCCATTTCGAACGTGGGCAGGCTCTCGGCCGCCGCTGCCAGCGGCGACGGCGGCACAGTGAAACTGGCTGCACCGGAAGGAACCGTGATCAACACCGGGTCCATTGAGGCCGTGAGTGAGTCCGGGAAAGGCGGAGAAGTCCAGATGCTGGGCAATCGAGTGGGATTGTTCGGGTCCGGTCGGATCGACGCCTCCGGGGCCACGGGCGGCGGGTCCATCCGCGTGGGCGGAGACTACAAAGGTCAGGGCGAGGTCCCCACGGCCTCCCGAACGAGCATTGGTACAGACGCGTCCATCCGTGCGGACGCTACAGCCGATGGTGATGGTGGCAAGATCATCGTGTGGTCCGACGAAGTGACGCAGTTCTACGGTCACGCGAGCACAACGGGCGCCGGCGGCGGCAATGGCGGTCTTATCGAGGTTTCCGGAAAGCAGGATCTGAACTTTGCCGGGACGGTGGCGATGGGGTCGCCCGGCGGGCGCGGCGGAACGCTGCTGCTCGATCCGGGCACGATCACGATCACAGACGGCGGGCAAGACGACTCGCCCCAGGACGACCTGGCTTTCGGCGATCCGCCCTTCCAGGCAACGATCAGCGAAATGACTCTGGAGAACACCGCGTCCGGGAGCAACGCGGAGATAGTCCTGGAGGCCACCAACGATATCGTCATCGATGATCTTGGCGACGACGCACTGATGCTCTCCGACGGCGTGAGTCTGGTCCTTCGCACCCGTAATAACCCGGCGCTCGAAGAGAATCCCGATGGTGGCATCACGATGAACCAGGGCGATTCGATCGTCGCTTCGGGCGGGGGCGGCATCACATTGCAGGCTGGGCATGACGGCCAGGGGTTCGTGGCGAATTCGGTGGCGCATGTTGTCGCCGGGTCGCTTGTAACGGATGGGGGATCTGTGACTGTCCAGGCCACCGGGGACGTCTTCGTAGAGGACGTGACGACAGCCGGCGCGGCCAACAGGGGCGGTGGGAGCGTCGTCCTGGAGGCCGGCAGATTGACGGCGTCGCACGATCTTGTGGTCGGTGGGACAATCAACGCCAGCGGCGGTCCCGATGCCGACGCCACCGGCGCAAACCCGGCGGGATCCGTCACACTCACCGGGGGCACTGTGTATGTTCATGATATCGTGACCGTTGGAGGAGACGACAACGGGGGCAACGCACAGGGAGGAGCCGGCGGCTCTGTGATCCTCGGCGCGCCGGTCGAGATTGTCTCGCTGGGCAGTAGTATAAGAACGTCGGGAGGGGACGGCAGTTCAGTCGGGGACGGCGGCGATGTGACCTTCAACGGCCCACTGGTGCTTGACGGCGACGTGACGATTACGGCTGGCAGCGGCAACGCTGCATTCCAGGGATCAGTCGATGCGATGTACGGTGAGGGCGGCCCGGTCAGCGCCAGTCTGGTGGTGAATAGCGCAGGGACGACACGGTTCGAATCGCCTGTGGGTCAGCAATATCCCATCGACAGCCTCACGACAGACGCGACGGGAACGACGGAGATCAACGCGGACATCACCACTGGCGGGACCGCAGGATTGCCGGCCACGCAAACGTACAATGATCCGGTGGTATTGACGAACAACGCGACACTGACGGACCACGGAACGACCGGGATCTTCTTCAACAGCACGGTCGGCGGGGACGGCGAGGGCCCGTGGAACTTGAGAGTGGAAACGACCGCCGGTGCGGCCGAGGTCCAGTTCAATGACGCGGTGACCTTTGGCGGCGGTCTGTGGGTCCAGACGGCAGGGGGAAACGTGACGTTCCAGGGAACCGTCGACGGCGAGGGCTACGGGACGGATTCCATTCTGTCGATCTACAGCGCCGGAACCACGCGGTTCAATGCGGCCGTGGGCGGGATCGATCCCATCGGCCAGGTGTTCACAGATGAGGCAGGAACGACGGAGATCAATGCGAACATCACCACCGGCGGAACACAGTTGTTCGCGACTCAGACGTATGACGATCCGGTGGTATTGACAGATAGCGTGACCCTGACGGACGCGGGGATGGACGGCATCTCCTTCAACAGCACAGTCGCCGGCGACGGCGAGGGCCCGTGGGACTTGACCGTGGTGACGACCGACCCAGCAGCCGAGATCCAGTTCAACGATACGGTCAACCTCGACGGCGGGCTCGCGGCTACCGCTGCCGGCGATATCCAGGCAAACAGCCTGTTGTCCGCGAGCCACAACATCTCCCTTCGCTCCACCGGTGGGGATCTGAATCTCCACGGAACGGTGAATGCGGATCGAGATGCCGACGGGAACGGGGGTGGGGTCTCCCTGATTTCCGAATCAGGCATGGTTCAAAGCGGTGATGGCTTTCTCGACGTAACCATTATCGGGTACTCCGATGGCGAACTCGGTGTGGATTTGCCCTACCAGCCAGGCGGAAAGACGGCGATTCTGATCGACAGCGATGAGCCCCTACACCTCGTCAGCTATGACTCGCTGATCGCCAGAGGCCAATACGAGGTGTCTTACGAACCGTTCACTCCCGGGACAGATGAGGGTGCGTGGTGGGCCCGTGATTTGGAGGGTGGTTCTTTCCATTATGCCTCTGGGCTTGTGGATGATAGATCGGCAGTTGGTCTGAGCGACGACTGGTATTACGGTGGCGTGCCCATCGATGTGGCCATTTACCTTCGCAGCCGCAGTTCGGGCGTAACCCTTGACTCCCCTGTCACGGTCCCCGACGGTGCAACCGTGGTTCTGGATGCGTATGATACACTCGGATTCGGTGGAGCGTTTATCGAAGGCTCCAGCTTCCCGGATACGAGCAGGCTGGAGCTTGTATCGCGGGTGACCACCACTCTGGGAACCGAGGCAGATCGAAGCAGGTTCCCATATCCAGTTTCTTACCTGGGCCACGAGGTTGAGGAGAATCAGGGTCCAGCCTGGTTCGCGGGTTACTCCTCTGTCCTCCGGGGCGGCTCGGTGGCCGAATTCCTCGCGACGATGGAGTATTGGTATTCGTACGCGCCGGAGTCCGCTCCCGTCGTTCCGCCGTTGCCGGTCATTATCGTGCCCCATGTTGTGCCGCCGATACCCATCTACGCGTTCATAAGCCCGGACTGGATGTCTCTGGCCGAGGGCATCGTTGGTCCAATCGTGCCGGCGCACCCGGAGTGCATGGACGTGAAGGAGGAAGACGTAGAGATTCTGCGCAAGTGCCAGGTGGCGTGCGATCTGTTTTCCACGGATGTCTCGCTGAACGTCGTTGCGCAAGACATCGTCACGCTGGACAGCAGGCTCAAGGCCCAGATCCAGGAGATCCTCCCCCGCCTCGACAGCCTGTCCCAGAGGTGGCCGAGGGTACGCCAGGGCGACATGCCCGCCATCGAGCAGGCCCTCAAGCAGGACACGGTATTGAGCAGTTGGCTGCAGGACGGGGTCGAGTTCGTGAAGCTTTTGAGGACCAAGCTCGGCAGGACAACCAACGACTCCGTGGAACGATTCCTTCTCCAGTATCTCGCGAGTGCAACGGACGAATCCGTGCTGGACTTCGTCCAGACCTACCTCAAATCGAAACTTGCTTTGACTGCAGGAGCCGGTGAGCGCGTCGCTCAAGCTGGGTGATGGGGCGATGAACGGTGGGGGAGGTCATGGGCACTGAATCGCCACGCGGAAGCCGAGGTCGCACTCAGCACCCCGGCGCGGAGGTGCGTTGGTTGCATCCGGAACGATGCTCTCCAGAGGGGATAGACAGGAGCCGCCGCATATGACCGGGTCGCCACTGGCATCCTCGCACCACTCCCAGACGTTGCCAATCAGATCGCAGATCGTCAACTGCGGCACAGGGTGACTTGCCATCGGCCATGCGGACGGATATATCCCAGGCTCAAGCTGGATAACCGGATCGGGGAGAGGCTGGCCATTAGTGACCCTGCCGAATTCATGCACGGCGCCGAGCGGTGCAGGCACCTTTTCACCGATGCTGTCAAGAATATCACCTCCGCCTCTGCATTTTTCATTGTACTCGCGTACGACCTTTCCCCATGCCGTTGTCCTGATGTGGTACAGGCCCGGATCGACATATTTCGCGGTCGACGGGTGGCTGTACTCGACGGCCCGCCGGTGCCAGGAGGCTTTCGGTAGCACGGCGTTAGCACTCAGCCAGTGAGCATACTTGTTGGCCCCCTCATAGGTGACCCAAACGGCCGGATGATCTGCTCGGTTGGGGTCTGTTATGCCGTAGCCCTCGGGGCTGATGGCTGAGGGATAGGGATGCGTCGTTTTGAACAGGGTGTCTTTCACTATGTCTTCATAGTTCGCTGGTCGTGTGCCCTTGAGGAATTGCGTGTACTGCCTGTTCGTGATTTCACATCGCGAGATGTAGAAGGGCGGAACCTGCCCATTCCCCGGCACAAACACCAGTATAACGGCGTTGTCGGCTTTGGCTCGGACGAACTTGGGCCAACCGGCGTTCTGCTTATCGCGGCGATCGATCACCTTGAAGAAATCATCCTTGAGGCCGGCGCGCGTAAAGGGAGCGAGACAGGGATCAATGGGTTCGAACCGGTCCAGGCCCAGACCATCCTTGAACATTGCCGGCCCATTGCGAAATGTCAGGCGCCTGTAGGCCGGATGAACGAGGGAGTTGACGCGATCCTCCGTCTCCTGCAACCGGCGCCAGAGATCGCTCGATTCTTCGACCTCCGTCCGATACTTCTCTATCGCCGGCAGATCCTTGATCGCCCCGAATTGCCGGTCGATCTCCTGAAGCGCAGTTTTCGCTTCGGCCAGTTGAGCCACCACGTCGGCATCGTCCGCCATATCGCTTAGCCCCTCGTCGATGCTGCGGTCGAGTTCGCCCCGGTTCTTATACCATCCCGGCGTATCTCGCCGATCCTCTATGCGTCGATAGTGCGGAATGTCCGACAGCCATGCGACGACCGAGGCCGTACTCACCTGAGAGGGACGATCCTTGTCAAACTGGCCAAGATCGTATGCCGAGGGCCATGTGGCCGAATTGACATCGTTGTCCCAGAGCGCCGTCAGACATGCATGATAGGCTCGCATCTCAGACAGATCAGCCTCGTCCACAGGTTTGAACCGCCCAAGTTGCGCCAGGAGCGCAACGCCCGTGCCTCCCGCCTTGGCTGCCACGCGTTCCGCCAGCCGGTCGATGCTGATGTTCCTGAACTGCCGCTCTCGCGTCTTGCCCGTCTGCTCGATCTCCTGCGACAGTTCCGCCCATCGCGTCTCTGGAAGGCGCCCATCGCGCCGCCGCGATTCAAGCTGTGCCTTCAGTTGATCGCGGAGACTTTCTTCCTCCTGCCACTTCCCTTCCACGAGGGGCAGCGACGCAAGCTTTCGCCATGCGGCGTTTCTCGCCTCGAACTGCGGTGACTTCCCCGCCTCACGGAGAAGAGAATCAACATCATTCATGCTGCCCCGGATACGCTCAAGTCCATCAAGTCTTGCAATGATAGGCGCAAGGGTTTTCCTGACTGGCCCATCCTCGAGTATCCGGCGGTTGTTCGGATCGTCGTACAGAAACTGGATGTCTGCTCTCGCGCCGGCGGGCCGTTCGTCAAGCAGATAGCAGTGGTCGAGGCCCCGCTCGATATCGGTGAAATCCTGCATCAGAACAGTCGCCTGGCCGGGCCAATCCAACAGCTTCTTGCAGTCCTCGGGGTAGCCGTTCGGGTCGGGGAATTGTTCCTGTTGAGCCAGGTTGTTCGTGATTCTCGTGATGAGATCTTCCCTCTTGGTGTTTTCATAGTACGTGCGGATCTCTTGGGCCCAGGACGCGGATGCCGACCCCGCGGCGATGGCTTCCGGCAAGGCACCATCGAGTCTCTGCAGATTCTCCCGCGTTTGTCCCACCTTGTCTCGCAAGAGCCTCAGGTCGCTCCATCGTCTTCTGTACTTGCCGGCAAAGGCATCCCGGTCCCGCCCGATCCACGCGTCAAGACGCATCACATAGGCCCGGTTGATTGCAGAGGACGCGGAGATACCACTCGTGGCCTCCGCCCGCCACTCGTCAAACCATTGGTCGGCCCTTTTGATCTGTTGTTCGATCTCTCCAATCATATTCTGGGTGAGTCTACAGTCGTCGGTCACTCTCCTTTCGTTTGCCCTCGTGAAAGGGGTCGATCGGATCTGCCTGATACGAGGCGAGACGAGGGTCTCCAGCCTGGCCAGGAGCTTCTCCGCCTCCGTATCGCCGCTGGCGATGACCTCCTTCAGCAGATCCCGGAGCTGTTCTTCTGCCGCAAGCAGGTCCGCGAACGCGACGATCTCCTGCCTGTAGTGGTCTGGCAGCTTGTGCAGCCTTTCCACGAAATCTTTTGCGTCCCGTACGGGTGCGGCCAGAGTGGGGTCATTCGCAACGGCATTGGGCTCCAGCTCCGCGTAGTGCACCGTCTGCCAGTTGTTCTTCAGGTAGAGGACATCATCGATGTGTTCGGCTAGCTTCTCATCACGACGCCGGATCGAGTCAAGGAGCGTATCCATGTAGCCGGCCATGGATTCGCATCCCGCCTTGCCCAAACCGGCGGCACGCTTCGCCAGCTCCTTCGGCAGTGACCAGCCGGTCTCACCACCCGACAGGAGGGCCTCGATCTCCTCGCGCGCGTCATTGGCGCGGATGATGTCCCGCTGGTACCCTCGTCTGGTGGCGAGCTTCTCAGGCGGACTCATCGAAATGTCAAGGTCCGTCTCCGATGTCTTGAATGGCTCTCCATACGTCTCGATCAGCCCTACGAGTCTCTTGAGGTACTCATCCTCCTTTCTCCAGTAGGCATAGCGTTGCCGGTCGATCCCCGGCACCTTTTCCGCCAGGTTGTACCATAGAGGCGCAAGCCACTCCCGGGCCTCGCCGCATTGCTGGTAGGCCCTCCGAGCTTCCTCGGGGTCGGGCGGCAAAAAGACATCCATCGCCAGACGTGCCACGGGCCGATACAGAACCGCAAGTAGCACGGCGAGGCACACACATGCGACGGCTTTGAGCACGCGGTCCCGTCCGCGATGGGCAACCCCTGGTAGCGTGGCGACAAGCTCTTCCAGCGTAATCACCTCAGCCGTGGCATCCATCGTCAGTAGACGGTTGCAGAGGTTCCTCCATGCGTCCGCACGTCGTCCCAGCTTCCGCCATTCCGGCGAATCGGGCGCCTGGTACCCGGTGACAAGCGGAGGATTGCGGTGCGTGACCAACCGATGGATGAGCGCCCCGATCTGCACCAAGTCCATCTTCGCATGTGTATCCTCGTCGAGCAGGCTGCGTGGGCAGGGATCGGACAGGACCACCTTCTCCTTGGTCAAAGCCCTGCGCCTGGTGATCAGGATATTGGTGAACTTGAGGTTGCCATGCGGGCGTCCGCAAGCATGCTTCAAGGCCAGCAGGCCCCTAACAATGGATTCAACGACGCGACCAAGCCCGGCCGCACCGAGGTTCACGCGACCGTCGATCAACTGCTGGGCGGACAGATCGTAGCAGTCCGTAACGTAGAACACCCCCTCCGGCGACACCCCGGATTCATGGATGGGAGCCCAGTGTCTCGCGTCCTCACCCGCCGCCTTTTGCTGGATGCCGGCGCTGTCCAAGAAGGCGTCCGACTCTGCGGCGGCGAGCCTCTCGTCTCGCACCCTCGCCGACGACTCGTACGCCTTGATAATGCACCGGCGGGAACCCTTTGTGCTCGCCTGCCAAAGATAGATCGCGTTGAAACCGGTTCTATACAGCGGGCGGTCTGTCTCATACCGGCCGAATTTCGCCATTCGCACCCCGCCTGCAATCCGTGAAACGTATCGACGGTCTATCCTTTACACTTTGCCTTCGGGGCCGTCTTGGGCACCACGCCGCTCGGCTGGATAGAGACCTCAATTGTCCCCTTCGTCGTCCGGCCGCTCCAGCACTTCGATGACAAGGGCAGGCACACACGCCACGCTTGGTTGTCGGAGCACGTGTCGAACATCACCAGGAAGTGGGTGGCTTCTCGTTGCCTCCAGTTCTTCCAGATCGCGTCCTTCTCTTCGAGGGTGATCTCGCACGGACTGCCCGGACTGAATGTGACGGGAAGGTTGTAGCCCTGGTCGATGGAGTCCTTGCGTCGCTGGTTGCCCTCGCCCCAGTAGTCCTGCATGGACAGGGCTTCCCACTGCTGTTTCTCCACCCAGTTCACGCCCACGACATCGACGCGAACATTCTGCTTGCGGATATCGCCCAGGCCCTCGATGTGAATGCTCCGTCCGCACCCGGCGAGCAGGCTACCGCCCGCCAGCGCGATCGCAAGCCCGATTCTCTTGACCTCTGCTCTCATGTCGCTACTCCAATCACTGCTTTGCACTCATAGTTCTACTGTCACTGTGCCCGGACAGGCTGTCCAAGTACTGACGGATGACGGCCGCGATCTGCATGTCGGATCTCATATCTGGAATCACCAAGCACCGTGTCTTCAGGATCAGGGCATCCAAATCCGTCAGCACATGCTCGAATACGAGATGGAGGCCGCCCGGACGGGCATCGCCGTAGTCCCGGCACAGGCTGGCCGGGCCCAGGCCGGGGAACATTCGGACGACCATGGCGAGTGTGGACCACCACAGGTCTTCAGGGATTAGGCCCATCGCCTCCTCCGGCGAGATCCCTTCCTCCGCCAAGCGGTGTGGGCCGAGGGATTGCAGCCATCGCGGGTCCGATCGGAACACCCGGCCCACGTGCGCCTCCAATGGCTCGGCCGGATCGAAACCGCTCTGGACCTGCCGGGCCAGGCTCAGCATCTCATCGACGGCAATGGGAAGGCTCGTGCTGCGGTCAACTACCAGGATCCTGGTCGCCAGGATAGCCAAGGAATACAGATCGCACGGGCTCCTCAGGAGAGGAATGACCTCGAATGGGATTTCGGACATCAGAACGCCCTCACCGGAGTGCAAATCCCGGATTTGGTCCGCGCGGAGATTGTGTGAAACCGTGCGGAACCGGTATTCATCCCCTGCCAGGGCAGAGTCTGCCGCCAGATGGGCATGGAGACATAGATCGCCCGACTTCAAACCAAGCTGCAGGAGAACAAGATCGCTCCTATTCAGCTCGATTCGCTCCTGGGTAGCCAGCGTGCCTTCAACCGTCACGGCATCTTTGGAATCCGTGACGACTTTGCGGATGCGAAGAGAGGCCCGTCCTTTGGCCGGCAAGGACGTGACCACGGGTCGATATACCGAAGTCTCCCCGATCAGGGGCGACATGTAGTAGGTGAGGTCGGCCGTTTCGATGTTCATGGCCACCGCATCGCCAGGCTCGGTGAGCCTTGCGCGCGCGTTCCACAGGAAAGGCAGGAGGCCGCCGTCTCCATTCAGGTCCACGCGGAACGACTGCTGGCTCAGGTTCAGGAACGGCCGTTGCAGGCAGCGAATCACGGAATGCACGGCTGCAACGGCGCCGGCCAGCAAAGCAAGTTTCAGGTGAAACGCCTCGATCAGGCGGCTGTGCTTGCCCTGCGAATCCAGGAACAGTCTCCCCTGGTAATTCGGGACCGGCTCGTCGACATCTGACAAGGCATGGCCGAGATCAATGTTCACGGCCGAGCGGCTCGGTCTGCGGTGTTTCGTCTCGCCGCCGAGGGCATCGAGAAAGGTCTCCAGATCCGTGGGGTAGTGCCTCGTGACCAGCATCAATCCGGCCGCCGGGTTGAAGGGGACCAGTTTGGTGCAACTGGGGCAGACTTCCGACAGAGGCTTTGTACGCTCAGTGGGCGGTGCCCCATCGGTCACAGGGACCAAGGCCGCTTCAGCACCTGAGTCCGGAAGAGAAAGGTAACGGTGCGGCGAGCCTGCATACGATGGCAGGCCGCCGCTGTGAAGAGTCGCCTCGTCCCGACACAGTCGCCAGTACATCCCCGTTCGCTCATCCTTTGGATGTACGGGAGACAGGGACGCGACATCCAGAAACGTCGGCAAGGGGTTGGCCGTCTCCCAGCCACACAGGATGGTTTCCGCTGTGCCCATCTGCTCGAAGGCCCGCACCTGCTGGCGCCAGCGATCGTCGAGCACTGCGTTTGAAAGGAGCACTCGCCCGGCGAGCGACGTACGCCGCAGCATATCGGCGCATTGGACCCGCAACTCAAGCCACTCGTGGACCTTCCCGGACGCGTCGGCGACACAACCCAGGAAGACTTTGCCATCCAGCGTGCTCCGCAGGGTCACCAAGCCCCCGCCGGGGGAATCCGGCTGCACCTTCACGAGAACGCATATGCGGAGCAGGGCATCCTTCTGATCCTCAGATGCAGGGACAATCACATGCCCCTCGGGAACCACCAACCGCTTCTTACTCGTCTCGACAGGCTGCACAGTATCGACACCATGAAAACTCTTGTTGATCCGGCAGTACACGGCCAACACTCGCCGCGGCTGTCTCGGAGATCACCGCCAAACGTCTGTCCTTTGTCGTATCTTAGGGCATGTCCCCATATTGTCAAGCCGAATCTCCTGGAATCGCCGGGCTTGGAATCCCCTGCCAGGAGTGAAATTGTGAGTGCCACTATCGATTTCTGGTTTGACAGCCATCCCCGTGCTCGTACACTGATGCTGACTTGTGGTATGGCGGCTCTGGAGAAACATCCTATCATTTCTTCGGACCGGGAAGTGCGCCAAGCGCGTGGCATGCGAACAGCCGTGGGTCTCCACGCAGACAGTTGGGAGGTATCGAGCTATGATGGTCAAATGCCAGGAGTGCGGCAACGTCTATGGTAGTCCGCCGCGATGGCCCGGCGGCCTCTGCGGGGTGGCTGGCTGCCGCGGGACGCTGCAGAACTTCGCAATACCTTCCTTCGTGAAGTGTTCCGGCTGCGGCAACGTCTTCGGCAGCCCGCCGAAGCAGATCGGCGACCTGTGCCCAATGCCTCGCTGCGGCAGAATGCTCGTTGCCTATCGTCGATGACAACCCGAGGGCCACAGCGCCCTACCATCGTTGATACCCGTTTGCGCACGAGGCAGGCGGTCCAATGAGGGCCTCGTCCGTCGCAGACAGGATGGGCATTCCGGGCCATCGTGGTTCCTAACCAATCATCACCGTGGGGTAACCGATCACAATTACGCCGCCGTGGGCAGTCGGGTCGCCCAAACGGGCGGCGGGCGTCCCACCGATCAACACGGTCACAGACCCCATAGCAATCGCATCCGGCGGTCCGACGCATGTAGCCATATCACCCACTCGGGCAGCCGGCATCCCGCCGATCAGCACTGTCGGACACCCCGGCGGCAGAATCGGCCCACCCACGTGAGGCACGGGCGGCACCCCAGGCGTCACCATCGGACACGTATGCATATCACCTACTCTTGCTGCAGGCGGCATGGAATGCGCTCCTCAAAATCAGTCCTTGGACGCATCCGGCGGAATAGGGGAACCGTCCAACCGGATTACCACAAAACCACGAGTCAGCGTGCCGCAAATCAATATCGGCTCGCCCACCCCCTCCAGGAAGGCTATGTCGATCGGTTGCAGGGTATGATCGAAGGGTGGGGGAACCGGCTTCATCCCCTCCCCGGGAATATATACATGCCACTTGCCGAGGCCGTCGCATAAAAGGGCGACGACGCGTCCGGCACTGCTGATTCGGATACATGCCTGTCGTATCGGAACATTGCCGTCCCAACCGATGTCGTGTTCGCCGGTCAGCTTGAACTCATTCTCGGTTGAAAGAGACCAGCATATCAAAATCAGACTGAAGGCGCCTTGAGAGCTTTTTCGGATCAGTAGGCCTCCCGATATGGTATTCACTCCCCAGATGCCCGCCCCAGCGCCGAGAAGAGACCCTGGCCATTCCCCCAGACGCTGCGGAGCTCTTGCCTCGGTGCCCGGCCACGGCATGCTGTAGAGGAGTACCTTGCCGTTTTCCGTCCGGACATAGGTCGTCAATCGTCTTCCGTCGGACCGAAAATGGCTGACGATCCAGTCGGGCTTGGGTCCGGCAATCCTCGCATTGGGTCCGAAGGCCGCTCTCCCCGACGTGAGGCTGACCGTCTGCAGGACAAATTGGGTTCCCGACTCCAGGCCCATCAACAGGCTGCCGTTGGGTCGGACGGTGGTATCCGTGACGGGATCATTCTGAAGCGGCGAGAGGACTTGGGCCTCGGCGGCCGGCAGGGTCATTGAATGGACGTTGCTCACGCCTAACACTGGATCGGCATGGGCGTAGTACAGGTTCTTTTCATCGGTCCAGGCGATCCAATGGCCCTTGAGAATCTGTCCCAGGGCAGGAGCGGCAATCACCGGTTGGGTAAGAGCACGACAGTCCCCCAGGTTCTGCACGTCATCCACGGGCAGTCCCGGTCGCAGGACAAACCGGCTGACCATCACTTGTGGCGGATCTCCCGTCAGGTTAACCCAAGCGCCGAATTT
>Ga0315274_10006561_pt1 | contig 16924 bp, 12 predicted proteins | sample YL17G02_20_MG_FD_203700 | JGI IMG/M metagenome (GOLD analysis project Ga0315274, IMG submission 203700) | Sediment microbial communities from Yellowstone Lake, YNP, Wyoming, USA - YL17G02_20 | ecosystem: Environmental > Aquatic > Freshwater > Lake > Sediment | place: USA: Wyoming | collected...
CTCTGGAATCGAAGTCCAAGCTCGACGACTAGCTCTTCTTTGGAATGGAAGCGCTCGTAGAGTGTTGGTCGGGCAAACCCTGTGGCTTTCGCCAGGCGAGAAATTGAGAGATTGTGGTAGCCTTCTTTGAGTAAGATTTCGCGGGCAATATCGAGATGCAGCTCGTCCCGCTGCTGTAACTCGCCCTGCTTGCCCGCCAAGGCGGCAGGCACCTGTGATGTAGTCATCATCTATCGCCCCAACACAAGTCGATAATCTTCTGCGCGTCAGGATATTAACATGTGTCGGCATATAGAGTCAACGACAATTATGACCCTGCGAGCGCGTAGCTGGATTCCGGGCTCAACCGCCATCCCGCCAATTCCCCGGGCTTCATCCCTTGCCAGTGAAGCCGATGTGATAACCTGCTCCTTCCAGCAGGCCCGGGTATACCTTGAGCTTGTTTCGAAAGAGGTTACCGTGGGCGCCCGCTTCTTCTAGTTGCCAGATTATGGCGCCCAGTAAGTATGGCGGCGCGATTCGGCAAACACTGCGGGGCGGCGCAGAAGGTGTTCGTAAGAAGGACGCCCTCTTGCGCTACACGATCAAAATTGGGCGTGCGGACTCCTTTGGCTCCCGCGACGGACGCGTGCGGGCAAGACCAATCGTCAGCAACAGCGAAGAAGATGTCCGGGCGATGCCCCACATCTGCATCTGGCTTTCCTTCTGCGGATTCAGCATGGGTGCCCAGCAGTAAAGCCAGTGGCGAGAGCAGAGTGCTAAACAAACTGCCTACGGCTAATCTTTGACACCACATTCCCCTTTCTTGTCAGGTCCGGTTGCCTGGACTATCATTCTTCCGATGAAGACGTTGTGTCATTCCCAATATGGGCGCCGCAACGGTTGGCCCATTCGACCCACGCATTGTTCAACGCGGCAGCCCGTTCCGGCTGTTCTTTCGCAAGATTACGAAGTTCGGTGCGGTCGGCCTCAAGGTCATAAAGCTCCCACTGCCCTTTATAATGGCAACCAGTTTCCATTTGCCTTCACGTATCGCGCGGTTCCCCTCATGTTCCTAGAATATCTGCGCGTGTGGCATCTGGTGGTAATTCCGCGCACGGCGTAGTCGCTGGCCGGGGCGCTGAAACCGGTGCACCTGCGTTATGCGCAGCACGTGAACTGGGCGCGGGGGCTGACGGGACGGTTGTGGCAGGGGCGGTTCTTCTCGTGCGGGCTGGATGATGCGCATTTGTTGAGCGCGGTGCGTTACGTGGAACGCAATCCGGTCCGTGCGGGACTGGCGGAACGCGCGCAGGACTACCCGTGGTCGAGTGCGGCGGCGCACTGCGGGCTTGCCCGTAAACCGTGGCTGGCGGACGCATCGGAACTGGCGGCGCAGGTGGGCGAGTGGTCGGCGTGGCTGCGGACCGAAGAAGACGATGTCACCGTGGCGGCGTTGCGTCGCCACACGACGACCGGACGTCCGCTAGGAAGTGCGGCGTTCCTGAACCTCCTGGAAGCCGTGCTGGGCCGTCCGGTCCGTTCTCGCAAAGCGGGTCGCTCCCGGAAAAGTGCCCAAGGAACATGAAATACGGGAAGCGTCCCGAATGGCGCTAAGATAAGATACAATCAATCGGCGGAGTCGCCCATTAGCCCGCTTCAGCGGGCTCCTCTTTGCACCCTCCTTCAGGAGGGGTGGAAGCGATGAGCCATGCGCAGGAGGGCGCTTCAGCGTCGCTTCTCGAAACGCTTCAGCAAATGCCTCAGGCTAAAGCGGATCGAAAAGTCACGCTTAAGCGCGCTAAACCTTAGAGCAGCTCCAGACCACCCCGGTTGAAACCGGGTGCAAAGAGGAGCCTGCTGAAGCCAGGCTAATGAGATGCTTACGCAGGGCAGTTTCCCGGTCCTGTACCATTCCGCGGACGTAGCGCAGGCCTTAACTCAGTGCCATCCGGAAGCGTCCCCTGTTTCCGCCTGTTTCCGGATTTGTGTGGCGCTCGTGAATCCTACTTCTTTGAGAGCGACATCATTTCGCTGAGCACATCGCTTGTTGCCTTGGTCATGGGCCACACGCCGGGACTGACCCAGCGGACCTTCCCGTCCAGATACAGCACGTTCCCACCCTCTGTCTCGTGATGCCCCAGCCGTTCGATAAGGACTGGAATTTGCGCTGCCACGCTTGCCGCCTCTGCGTCATCGTTCGCGTTCTTGGCGATTCGCCGCTCGACGCCTCCGCGTAATCGGTAGAGGGTGCTGCCGCCGCCTGAACCTTGCATCCCTTCGGCCACGGGCAGATCTTCCAACGGCGGTGAACCTTTGGCCACTTGCGCCCGATACGCATCGGCGAACGTCTTGACCTCCGCGTCGTTGGTCACGGCGTAACCCAGGTAGACGTAGCTGTGGTCATTAATGAGCTTCTTGAGGTCGGCTTTGACTTCCGGGCTGTCCAATCCGGCGGCTTCTTCCGAGGCCGGACATACCAGAACGCTCGTATCGGTTATGTACTCGGGATAGAACTCCCGGACATTCTCGTTGGCCTTGGCATCGGCGGAGAACATCAACTGGCCCGGCTCAGAAGAGAGCGCCGGGAAGGTTCCCGTCTTCTCTTCGTTACTGAACATCTTGAACACCAGCCCCATCTGTTTCAGGTTGTCCACGCACCGAGCGCGGAGTGCCGAATCATCCCGTGTGTCCTGCTTGGCATTGCCCTCAGCCTTTGTGTCGCCGATCACGATTTCGACGCCTTGCACGACCTGCTTCGGTTCGACCTTGAGGCGATCGCGCATGACGTCCTTTCCCTTGTAGTTAATTCGGAGAACCTTCTTTCCGTCCGTGTATGGGTTGAAGCCAAACATCACCGGGCCGGGCATCAACCCCTCGACGACAAACGAACTGTCGTCCACGAAGCTCATCGCGCTTTGGCTGCAATCGCCCTCGCCCGTGAAGTAAGTGGTGGCCGCAGTCTCCAACCGGCCTTGCGCATACTTGTTCCAGACTCCACTGTACGAGCCGTTCTCGGCCTTGGCTCCTAGGACCTGCATGAAGCCGAATGCCTTGAACCGTTGCGTGTGCCACGGAGAACCGTCTTCTTGCACGAGCGAACCTGATATGGCCGCGCCGGTCATGAGCGTCAGATCCAACTGCGTGACGGGCGTGTCGTCAACCAGAGTCACGTACTTCCGTGTTCGGACAAATCCTTGGGGCGTGGCATCGGCGAGGAGTTGGAATTCACCGGCCCCCAGGCATTCAAGCCGGTAATGGCCCTGCGCATCGGTATACGTCGTGGCGCGATCGAACGCCATGTCCTGGTGTGCAACGACCACCAGCGTCTTCGGGATAGGCTCGCCCCTGTCCCGGCTGCTCACGACGCCTTCGAGGACAAGCCCGCCGGTCTTGCGCAACTTAATGTCCACGCCTTTGACATCGGTTTCACCGTTCTTGTCGAACATGACCCGTTGAGCCTCGTCGCGCGAGAACGTACCCGGCGCGTACACGGGCGGATAGCCGTCATCCCTCAATTCCGGGGTCGAGTCCGTGAACTGGACGTAAACGGGCTGGCCGTCCAATCCACTGAGACGATAGGACCCATCCTTCGTATCGATATGGCTTGAACCTACCGGCCGATAGTTGTACGTACCAACTGTCCCGGACGCTAGTTCTTTCCACGCGATGACGCCCAGGGCCTTGTCGGCCGGCAATTGGCTGCCGTCTTCCGTGATGACTCGCCCGGAAATGCTACATCCGCGCCGAACCTTGAAGACCATGTCCTGCTTCTGCTCATTCTCGCCAAGCGTGAAGGGAGTCAGTCCGACCTGTCCCGGACCCGTAACATGATCCGGCGCCATGCTCACCTGCAAGAGATACGAGCCCCCGGGAATATCTTTGAACACGAAGGAACCATCGCCGGCCACCTCGAGGAGAATCCCGTCCAGCGTGTCCTGGCGCAATATCATCATGGTCGATCCGGCTACGGGCTCGCCCGTGGCGGCATCCACGACTTTTCCGCTCACCGACGCATGCCCGTTTGGACGTGGACGGCCCTCCAGCTTGATCTCGCGCTGCAGCTTCAGGCCATTGTATTTAGACGAGCCGGTAGGGGTGGGATCGGCCCCGTCCGGCGAGGCCATGTTTCCGACCCGTTCCGCAGCGACCGCAATGGCGGCCGCGGATACGAGTAATAACAGCACTATTGACAGCCATCCCAGTGGCCGGTAAACGCGATAATCCTTGCTCATCATGCGAAGGACTCTGCGCGCCAACGGTTTTCGGCGCTCCGTCATGCCCACGCTCGCCACGGGCAGGAAACGCGCGTCACTCGAGGTCTCCTCCAACACCCGCACAAAACTCTGGCTGTATCGCTTGCAGCGTCCGCCCGTGTACAGCACGGCCAGATCGTCGCAGACCAATTCGCGCTCCTGCCGAATGCGCGCATTGACGAACCAGACGAGGGGATGAAAGAAGTACACCGCCTGGACGATGATCTGGACTAGGTTGATCAGCAGATCCCACCGCTTGACGTGGGCCAGTTCGTGGAGCAACACCGGTTCGAGTTCGTCGAGACTCCAGTGTTCAGCCACTTGCGCCGGCAACAGAATCGTAGGGTGCACTACCCCAACTACGGCCGGGCCTTGCGAAGGTTGCGCCGCGGGAAACATCCGCACGCGCACCGTACGTCCAATCGAGTACCTCGACCGAAGCGAATCGATCAGCTCGAGCAGTTCCGGTCGTGTGACTTCGGGCGAACCTTGCAGCATGCGCCGCACTCGGAGGCTTTTCACGACCACTAGGAGCACCAGACCCAGGGAAACGACGGTCCACCCTAACGCGAGTTTCGTGTTGAGCGACAACTCTGGAAGTTCTCCCGGGACGACACGTGTCTTTGACGAACGTTCCGGATCGTGGGTACTCACTGCCACGGGTATCGAATCACCCGTTTCGGGTGGCGGCGCCACCGGTGACATGACTGTCCGTTGCGCCGCAAGAAGGACCATCGGCGCAGAGGTTTCCACGACGCGCCGGACATCGCCGCTGACTCCCGCGGGAAGCGCCAGCGTTGCCGGAATGCACAACCGGACCAGCACAATACACCACAGCCAATACCGGAAATTGGGTGAGGCTCGCAGGAACAGCAGAGAGGCCAGCCAGACCACTCCCACCAGGACCACGATCTGCCAGCTTAACGCCCATAGCATCCCGGACCACCACTCCGCGGCACTTAAGAGAGCATTCATTTGTCCAAGTCCTCCTCGTGTTGTTCGACGAGCTTCTTCAAGGACTCGATGTCCTCCTGACTCAGCTTCCTCCCTTTTGCCAGGTGAGCGAAGACCGGCGCAAGAGCCCCATCCAGCACTGTTCCCACAAACGTATCCAACGCCTTTCCCATCACCCGCGTTTGCGAAACGCCGGGCTCAAACAGGCAGATCGGGCCGATCTTACTCATCTTCACGTAGCCCTTCTGTACAAGGCGATCGAGCATGGTCTTCACCGTCTGGTACCGCCACGCCTTCTGCTTGAGCGTCTCCTCATACACGTCGCGCGCGGTGCATTTCCCCTTCTTCCAGCAGCACTTCATAATGAGCCATTCGGCCTTGGTAAGCTCCGGCAGTTTGTGCATGGCCGCCTCCGATGTTTTCAATACTTGTGGTTATGTTACCACAGTTGTGGTGACTTTGTCAAGAACCCGTATGGTCAAGAAACTCATCGATGGTCCAAGCTGAATGTAAATACGTGTAAATACGGGGACGCTACCGAATGGCACTAAGATAAGATACAATGAATCGGCGGAGTCGCCTATTAGCCCGCTTCAGCGTCGCTTCTCGAAGCGCTTCAGCAAATGCCTCGGGCTAAAGCGGACCGAAAAGCCACGCTGAAGCGCGCTAAACCTGAGAGCAGCTCCAGCCCACCCCGGTTGAAACCGGGTGCAAAGAGGAGCCTGCTGAAGCCAGGCTCATGAAAGCTCAGCGCCCTCGATCCTTATCTTAGTGCCATTCGGGACGCTACCGCTATTTTGTCCTTGGTGAGAAGATGGCGTAGGCTTAATGCATGCCAAGGGTCGCTCGTATGGTGGTGCCGGATATCCCGTACCACGTCACGCAACGGGGAAATCGGCGGGAGGATGTGTTCTTCTCGGACAGGGACCGGCGCGTCTATCTGGACCTGCTTCGGAGATACGCGGAACAACACGCCATGGGCGTCGTGGCGTATTGCTTGATGACGAACCATGTGCATCTGGTGGTAATCCCGCGCACGGCGTAGTCGCTGGCCGGGGCGCTGAAACCGGTGCACTTGCGCAATGCGCAGCACGTGAACTGGGCGCGGGGGCTGACGGGACGGTTGTGGCAGGGGCGGTTCTTCTCGTGCGGGCTGGATGATGCGCATTTGTTGATCTCGGTGCGTCACGTGGAACGCAATCCGGTTCGTGCCGGTCCTCCTCGAAACCAACACAGTGAACACGATAGGATTAGAAGCGCTGGCCAAACATGTCGAACTCGGCTACACGCCGTAATGGAGAGACAGGGACGAATGGCACTAAGATAAGGATCGAGGGCGCTGAGCTTTCATGAGCCTGGCTTCAGCAGGCTCCTCTTTGCCCCCGGTTTCAACCGGGGTGGTCTGGAGCTGCTCTAAGGTTTAGCGCGCTTAAGCGTGACTTTTCGATCCGCTTTAGCCCGATCCATTTGCTGAAGCGTTTCGAGAAGCGACGCTGAAGCGCCCTCCTGCGCATGGCTCATCGCTTCCACCCCACCTGAAGGAGGGTGCAAAGAGGAGCCCGCTGAAGCGGGCTAATAGGCAACTCCGCCGATTGATTGTATCTTATCTTAGTGCCATTCGGGACAGGGACTATGATGTCAATATTCTATGTAAGCCGGATGCGCGTCGCATTTCTCGCCCCTCTTGTCATCGTGTGGTTCGCCTCTGGGCCGGCCGCCGCCATGGACATCACGGGATGGGATTTGCTTTTCGCCTTTCACTACGACTACACACTTGAGGAGACGGCAGGCCTTCAGCGGGAAAATGAACCCGTTGAAATCACGCTGAGCGTGTCGGCCGACCCGCCAAGGCCCTGGCAGGAACACATCCGCGTGGTGTGCCTGGAAGGTAAGGGCCAGGGCGTTGTCGTTCCGCACCAGTTGATCGGCGAGGTCCGATCTCGTTCTCAAGTTGAATTGGGGAACGAGCGGTCGGGCGAGACCCCCACGGCAGCGCCCGTCGAGAGCGTCAACATCGTTTTCCTCGCATCGTGTCCCAAGCGCGGGAACGTCACCTATCGCTTGTTCTGGGGGCTGCCTGCAGGTAACGAGACGCCTAAGAACCTGCCCGGGGCCGTTGAACGCAACGGGCTGCGCATGACAGGCGTGATGCCAAGCCTTGAGGTGAGCAACGAGTATTACGCCGTGCGCCTGGACGGCAAGTCCGGCGCCATAGCCACCGCCCGATTGTCGGACAGCCCCGAGGCGGACACGATGTCTTTCGCCCAAAGGCCTCCCATCCATTTCGGCGTGGACGTCTGGAGCCCACCGGAGAGCTGGGACCACGACTACGATTGGCTGGCGCCGCCCAATCAGCGATGCGACTCCGGTCCGATAGCCTTGCGCTATCATCGCTGGGGACCACTACAGAAGTACCCGGACGTGATCGTCTCGATCACCTACACCTTTTACGCGCACGTGCCCTATGTCGTCGTTTCATCCACCATGGAATTCACGGCGGCCCGATCGGCGCGGGCCGTGCGCATGGGCGAGATCGTGGTCAGCCATAGTCACAAGGACGGCCCTAACGACAAGGACGCCGACGGCAAGTTCAACGACGTGTTCACCCACTACGCCTGGCCCGACGGAGACGGCGTCTCCTGCGTCGAGGTCAACGCGCACCGGGACGCGGAAGGCAGCGCGAACCTCGAAGGGGTGGCCTCTGGAGCCCTTGCCATACTCGACCGCGATGTGCCCTGGGTAGCGGGATATCACGCGGCACGCGCTTACGGCCTCGCCACCTTGCGCAAGTCCCAGTTCGCGGGCAACCGTCTTGGCAATCCCATCCCCCAAGCCGTTCAATGCACTTACCTCGCCAATTACGGATGGGGCTTTACCTACTGGTCCAGGCCGATGGTCTACCCCTTTGGCGCACGCCAGACCGCCGAAGACCAGAATACCGCTATTGCCCCGGGAACAATCTTCGCTACTGAGGAAGCCCTTCTGATCTTCAAACCCGATGCCGAGTTTGTAGGTGTTCGTGAGGTGTATCGGCGTTTCGTGGAGCCCTTGAGGCTGCGGTTCAAAGGCACAGGACCTTGGTGATTGAGTCCGCGCGAAACGGGTTCGACATACCCATTCAGAATTGGCTCCGCTTTCAGCCTTGCCCCTTATGGCGGTTCACTGAGAGACTATCCCTGCCGAAAACTTGCACCTGTTGGCAAGCAGAGACTTACGAAGGTTGACGCAGTTCAAGCAATTCGCCGCGAACTGCGTTGATCTGCTCACGTCTTCCTCCTCTGAATGCTCTATTGAACAAACCTTTGGGCTAGCGCCTCAAACACAACCTGTCCGAAGGTCTGCACCCATGGATCGTTCGGCGGAAGAACAAGGCTGCGACAACACCGCGAACTGTGCCGATTCGGCACGAAGTAGTCCTTGTTTGACGACCCCGTAAGATCCGCCATAGACTGTCGGTGACCAAGAGTGCAGTGTTGATGTGGAGCCGTTCACGGCGATGGGGAGTACACGAGAGATGACCGGCATGCTGGTGTTTTCACTGACGACGGTTCTGTGCGGTTCAACTCCTTCGGCGGAAACGAGGCCTGACGTTCCCTGGTACCGCCGCGCCCTGGTGGGCATTGAGGTCGGCCCCACAGGCGCCAACATCCAGGACCCGAGATTCATGGCACGGGCCACGGGCAAGGAGATCGTGCGGAATCTCGTTCGAGCGCACGCCGAGTACGGGGTCGTTTTCATGAAGGACATGGAGTTCGCGTACTACGACTCCGCGGTGGCGCGCAAGTGTCCGGGTCTCGGCGAACGGGACCTGCTTCGTGAATGTCTGGATGAGGCGAAGCCCCACGGGCTGCCGATTGTCGCCTATTGTCAGATCCAGTACGACGACTCTTCCTGGCGGCAGCATCCGGAATGGCGCATGAAAGATTCGAGCGGGAAAGACATTCCGGGCCGGCTTTGCTACAACTCCGGCTATCTCGAATTCATCAAACAGGTGGCCGGGGAGATGATGCGGTACGAGATCCGCGGCTTTCACTTCGACATGCTCGACTTCGGGTTCGGCCCGCCGTACGGATGCTGGTGCGCGCGCTGCCGGGGAATGTTTCGCAACGAGTACGGGATGGACATGCCTCCCGGAGTCACCTGGGACGAAGCCTGGGAGCACATGCTGAAATTCCGGTGCGACTCGAACACGCGTTTCTGCCGGGAGCTTCAAGCCTTTGTTGAGGCCGCGCGGCCCGACATCTCAGTCGATTTCAACTATCACGGTTACCCGCCGTTCACCTGGCAGCCGGGGGAACTGCCGGTACAGCACGCGGCGAACGGCCACTTCGTCACGGCCGAGGGCTTGCCGTGGGTGTTTGGCCACAATAATCCGAGCCTGCTGGCCTTGTTCATGTGCGGCGCACGGCCGCAAGGCCCGGTTCAGGGGGTGTCCTCTTGCAGCGTGTATGACTACCACGACTTTACCGTGCGTCCCACAGCGGAAATGAAATGGGAGATCATGACGTATCTGGCGCATGGCGCGCAGTGCACCATCGTCGACAAGGCTTACTATGACGGCACGTTTGAGCCACTCGTTTACGAGCGTTTGAGTGAGGTCTACAACGAGGCGCAGCGCAAACGAGAGTTCTTTGGACACCCGTCCGTCGCGGAAGTCGGCCTGTATTACTCGAGCCGCAGTCGCGATTGGTATGGACGCGAGAATCCTGCGAAATACCTCGCTGCATTTTGGGGCGCTCACAAAGCCCTCCTGCAAGCGCACATTCCGATGGGTTTCGTGATGGATGAGAGCGTCTCGCCGGAACGGATGAAGGTATTTCCGGTGGTGTACTTGCCGGGAGTGGTGATCCTTACCCCGCAAGAGGTCGAGCTCTTGGAGGACTATGTAGCAGGTGGTGGAAACCTGATCGTCACCGGCCTCACCGGCTTGTATGATCGATATGGTCAATTGCAGAACAAGAACTCCCTGGAACCGCTTCTCGGCGCGAGACTCGTGCAACTCTATCTTGATCGTCCCGATTACTACGTCCGGATGCAGGGAACGGTCGCAAGCGAGGAAGCACGCGCCCTCTGGCGGGACATACCCGCGGATTGGCCCATGTTAGTCTGGGGACCCGTGGTGGGCTGCGAAGCGGCGGGGGCACAGGCGTACGGGGAGATCATGGCGCCGTATTCGACGCCGCCGAGCCAATGGAGCGCGCACATGTCGCCGGAGAAGGCGGTCGCGCCTGCCGTCTTTATTCACCAGCACGGCAAAGGCAAAGTGGTGTATCTTCCATTTGCGGTTGATACCGCCGGCGTGGGAGAGTATCGCATGCCGGAGCAGCGGAATCTCCTCCGAAATGCCGTGCGGTATCTCAATCCGCACCCGACCGTAAATGTCGAAGCGCCGTCCAACGTGGAGGTCGTCGTCACACGGGATGACGCCCGTCATCGGTTGCTGATCCACCTTCTGGCCTTCTCGGCCCCAGCGACGTTTGCCGCAGCGAACTTCACCGAAGGCCGCAGAGTCCTGCCGCCGCAAATGGAACAGCCAATGCGCTATGAAGCGAGCATCGCCGTCGGGACTCCCTTCTCGAAAGCCGCGGCGTGGGGTCCGAATTCGAAGATCACTCGAAGCGCCGGGAAGTTACGCCTGACTACAGAGACAATACACGAGGTCGTCGTCTTGACGCTTCGCTGAATACCGTCAAGCTGGGGCGGACTATGTTGACGCCCGCAAGATCAATCGCCCCTCCAGCAGTCCTCTTTGGGTCGCTGAAGGTCTCGCCATGTAATGTTGGCGTGAATCCGCTTACACGGCCCGACGCGGTTTGTCGAGCCCAAGAGCATCGGGTACACCCCTAGCCAATTCGGCCCGCCAGAGCGCGCGCCAGGCAGTCGGCGGAGGTGTTCGACGAAAGCGCTCGCTCCTCCTGGGCGCGAATGCGAGCTTCTCGGTCGAGTTTTTGAAGGGTTGTGGCGTATCCTTGGGAGATGGCGAGTTTTTCGTCCGTGTAAGGAAGGGAGGCGAGATGGGCGTGAGATCTTGTAGGCATCATACCTTGAGCCATATCCTGCTTTTCCTCCTATTTGGCGCGCTCGCGAGTCTTTCGATCGGTGCTTGTCACTCGAAATACCCGCTGCCGCCTCTTGAACAGGATGTCTACGTCTGGCAAAGGAAATGGACGCCGGAAGTGACCCATGCTGTTGAGAGGGCGTCGCACGCTTTCAGGAGGCTATACGTCTACGCGGGCGACCTTATCGTTGATGGCGATTCGGTCGTGTTTGACGCAATCGACGTTGACTGGCGTGCGTTAGCCGCGAGTTCTTGCGTGATTGTCCCGGTATTCCGAGCGAACCGTCAGCTTGCGCACGTACTCGATCGCGGCGACGCGAGCGGCGCCTTGACGGCTTGCCTGGGGGCTTATGATGGGTTCCGGTCGCGGGCTCACGGAAATGGGGTGAGCGTCGGTACACTCCAGATTGACTTCGATTGTCCGTCGGAATTCCTTTCCGCATACAAGCAGTGGCTTGATGTTTTGCGGACGGCTTTGCCGGAAACGACGTTGTCGATGACAGCCTTGCCGAGTTGGCTTGCGAGCCGTGATTTTGCTCCACTGGTCCAGTGCGTGGACTTTTATGTCCTTCAGGTACATGGACTCGAGAGGCCTGCATCGATCAAGGACGACGTGGTTCTGTGCGACACTGGGAAGGTGATGAAGTACGTGGAACAGGCGGCGTCGTTTTCCCGCCCGTTCTATGTCGCCTTGCCGACGTATGCCTACCAGGCGTTCTACACGAGCGAGGGCGAATTCGCCGGCCTTGTGGCCGAGGGCGACTCTGTCACGCCGAAGCCGGGGGCGCAAACGCGGAATCTATCGGCGAATCCTAAGGAGTTGGCGCCGCTCGTGGTCGCGTGGAAGGCTCATAGGCCGCGGAACATGCGAGGGATTTTCTGGTTCCGTCTGCCTGTCGAGGGCGACGAGCGGAATTGGCCGTGGCATGTGTTGCAGGCGGTCATGGCGGGCGAACAACCGACAACAGGTTTTCGCGTGGAGGTTCGAACCGTACGGCAGGACCTGCGCGAACTCTGGGTTCAGAGCACCGGCGCATATCGGCCCGCGTGCAATCTGCGTGTGGAAACTCACTGGACGAACGCTCGGATTCGGGCCTATGATTCTGTTAGCGGGTTCAGGGCGGAGTCAGACGCGCGCGGCGCATCCATGGTGTTGTCGGGACCTGCGCCTCAAGGTGAACAGCCGGTTCTGGCTGCCTGGTGGGTGGCGGAGCCGGAAGAGTCGCTGCAACCGATGTCGTTTGCGGCGGGCAACGTGGAACTCGTCAAATGAACCGATACCGCGTGGGTCTGTTCTTGCTCGTTTTCCTTGGCCTTTCCGTCGCACACGCATGCGGCCCGTTTTTCCCGGACAGTTACATCGTGTACGGCCACAGGAGCGTGTTGGATTTGCCTGCGCTATCATTGCATGAGGAGATACAGCAGATCCTGTCGTTGCCTGCGGAACCGCCCGCGCAGCCGTTTGCGTCGTATGAGGCAATGCAGATCGCGCAAAAGAACGCAGTGCGTGCTCCGGTCCAGCGGACTGCCGAGGTCGATATCAAGGAGTTCGAGACGGCTCTGAAAGAACATGGCATGGGTGAAGCAGAGGTCAAGAAGCTGGTCTCGGAGTATTCGGATCTCCGCAATATCTTGACAGTTCCCGCGCTTGCGGCTGCGGAAGCGGCAGCAAACGTCCGGTCGAATCCTTACGGCTACGGATACGGAAAGGACACGAATGCGGAAAAACCGAGGCAGTTGGATATGAGCGCGTACGAAGCACTGTTGGCACGCATTCCCAGCGAATTCGCCGAATACAATCGCGGCGCTACGGCATACTACAACGGCGAGATGGACGCGGCTGTCGCGCATTGGCAAAAGGTCTTGGCGCTACCGGTCGAGCAACGAAAGCACCGGACACTTTGGGCGGCCTTCATGCTTGGCCGTGTACTGTCGGACAAAGATCCCGCTGCCGCGGCAGACTATTCCGCGCAAAGCCGCGCAGTGGTGGCCGAAGGAGCTCTAGACCCGCTCAAGCTGAGTGACGACAGCCTCGGTTGGCAAGCCCGAGCCGAAATGCGGGCAAAGCGCTACGTCGATGCCATTCACCATTACGCGGAATTTGCTCGCGTTCCTGGACGCAAGGAAACGGCAATCCTCTCGCTCACGAGAGTCTGCAAAGCTGTGCTCGGGGCGGACACCATCGACCCTGCACTCGCCAAGGATGAACTCAGTTGTCGAATTGTCGCAGCCGCCTTGGCATGCCGTTCCAATGGCGCGGCGAAATGGGCCGACGCCATTCAGTCGGCACAACTGCAACCGCCCATCCGGGGCGCCGACCGCCTCGCGTGGAACGCCTATCAGCGCGGCGATATGGCCACTGCCGCCGATTGGCTGAAGAAGGCCGATATGACGTCTGTCTATGCGCGGTGGGTTCAGGCGAAGCTGCTACTGCGCGACGGGAGAATTGAAGAAGGGGCGGCTGCGCTCGCGAATCTCGATTATGCCCTCGCAGAAAACGCTGTCCATCCGCCAGTCGAAACGTCAGAGCCATTCGCCACTGAGAAGGCCGACGAACGCGTTCTGGGCGACCTTGGGCTGCTGCACTTGCACGAACGGGAGTATGCACAGGCGCTGGAGACGTTTGCACGAAGCGGTTACTACTTTGATGATGCCCTTTACGTGGCCGAATGTGTCATGACGATGGACGAGTTGAAGGCGTTTGTCAAAGATCACATGAAAGACACCACGCTGATGAATCGTTCAAACTTCCCCGGTTTTTTCGGGAGCTTCACGAGGCTCGCCCGTCTGGAACACGTGCTGGCTTCGCGTCTGGCCGATCAGGGCATGTGGAATGACGCGGTTTCGTTTTTTCCGGAAGATCTGAGAGCGGACGCCAAGCTCATGGCGGAACTAACTGAGCACGCCGCTTCAGCAACGGGAAGGGAGCGTGCGGAGGCGCTTATCAAAGCCGCCAAGCTTCTAAGGGAGAAGGGCATGGTGTTGACGGGACGCGAACTCATGCCTGATTGGCGTATCGTTGGCGGCAGCTTTGACCTCAGCCGCGACGGTCATGCATGCGCCGGCTGGCTGTCGAGAGGGGAAGATCTGCGAGGCGCGGGCGAAGAGGAAAAGGCCCGTGTTGCGAAGTCGTTGGCCGAACCGAACAAGCGATTTCATTACCGCTACAAGGCGGCCGATCTGATGTGGGATGCGGCTTCGCTGCTCCCAAACAACGATCCGCTCACAGCTGAAGCGTTGTATTGGGGAGGCATGTTCATTAAGATCCGCGACCCTAAAGCGGCGGATCGGTTCTACAAGGCGTTGGTTCGCCGGAATCCCAATCTGGAGGTAGCCCAGCAGGCCAACAAACTCCGTTGGTTCCCTGCGAAGTTCACTGATAAGGTCGTTTACCACCCCCTGTCCTTCTGGTCGAGAAGGAAAATCGCAGCGGCAGCCTGCGTTGGCGCGGTGTGCGTGATTGCGGTCGTGTTCCTGGGATGGCTTCTGCTCTCACGAAAAGCGGCCGCCGGGGCCGTGTCGCCGTGAGCAGATTCTGCCTGTCGTGCACAGAACGGGATCGTGACGGCCAGCCCACCCCACGGCAGACTACATGGCAGGTTCTCCCGGACTGGTGAACATTGAAGCCTTTCCCGTCCCGTGCACAACACGAGCAAGTGTCAGAGACCAAGTCCTCGGGGCCCGACATTCTGGACCTCGTCACTCCCGAAAACTCATACTTATTGACAGGTAAAGACTTGCGCAAATTCGTGCCGCTTGGGGTATCAGCCGGTATCCGGACTGATCTGCGAGCCTTTTCTTCCCTTGAACTCCCTCTCGCGTGGACCTTTGGGCGAGTGCCTCAAAGACAACCTCTCCAAAGGTCTACACCTGAGAATCGCTCGAAGGAGGAACAAGGCTGAGGGAACGCCGCAAACTGTGTCCTCGACCGCAGTCGTTGCCCGCGACAGTATTCCCGCGCCAATAACCCGCTCTCCGCTTGCGCCTTGACGTGCGAACGCCACTGTTCCCGTATCCACGCATGGCTTCGCTTGCACCGCTGCTTTGTCTCTACCACCATCAACGATCTCCACCCGCTCGGTCTGCGTGAAGACGAGATCAGCCGCTCGGGCTGCAGTCCGTTCGTGTGGCTCCCCATGGCAACGGACAACAACCGATCCTATGTGCAATCAGCGTTTGTCTGCTCATGGCACGTAAGGCTCAGCTTAACGGTATGTTGCGAAACCGTTGACGCTCTGCAGAGGCCCCGTATAAGGGCAGAATACGGCCTTGGCAGGGACCGCGAGCGAAGGGGATATCGGCCTTCGCGCAAGGATGTGGAAGAGAATGCGCATTCAGTCCGGGAGGCCCCAATCCTCGCATTCATACTCAGCGCCTGAGGGGCAGGATCACAAAGATTCCAGCACATGCTCCCGACCAAGGTTGATACGGAGACCGACCCCGGCGAGATGAAAAACCTTGCTGTCGATGCCGGCAAGAAGGTCGTCCTGGAAGAGTGCCGGGCGCGGCGCGGCCAATGGTACAGCGAGACTAGCGACGCGTTTCAAATACCCCAAGGCTAATTCTGCACCAAACGAAGGGAAGGAACGCCATGAACTCTATTGGCCCGTTGCCGAAAAGCCTGTAAACGCCGGTCGAGAAGTGAAGCACCGTTTGTGGCGGTCGAGAAGCCTTCTCGCCCTGGCCTTATTTCTTACAACAGACGTCATACCGGGGTGGGGTCAATCAGTCTCAGACCAGTTGATTTCCGGATATGAGTCTTCGGAACAGGCCCACGGCTTCGTTGGCACCGTTGAACCGCCACAACAGGTCACGCGCTCCTTGCCGGACGCCAAGAGGCAGACTTCATGACTTCCCACAGTCTACGTGGACAAGCCGGATCAATCCGCCTTTCCCACAACGCCATTCAGAAAGCCCGGCGCATCATCCTGCCAAGACACTTCTCAGGGCGGTCAAGGCAGCCTCGTAGTCTGGGTGGGTGGTTATTTCCTTCACATATTCGACGTAACGGATAACACCGCGTCCGTCGATCACAAATACGGCGCGCGACTCGAGTCGGAGCTCCTTGATGTGTGTGCCATACGCATCGCCGAACGCCATGGAGCGGTGGTCGGAGAGGGTCTGCATGCGCTTGATACCGGCAGCGCCGCACCACCGGGCTTGGGCAAACGGGAGATCCGCGCTCACGGTAAACCCGACAACGGAATCCCCAAGTGCATCAATCTGCTCGTTGAACTTCCGCGTTTGCATGTCACATACCGGAGTGTCCAGTGAAGGCACAACCGAGATCAAGCGGAGCTTGCCGACTGAGCCAGACAAGCTCACGACGCTCAGATCGTTCGCAAGCAACTGAAACTCCGGGGCCTTGTCACCCACGTTCAACCTGGGTCCGATCGCTGTCAATGGATTCCCTTGGAAAGTAACGCCTGCAGGTCTTTCCATAATCGTTCTCCTCTTTTCCAGTCCCAATACTGAGACCAGGTTTCACTCTGTGCGGCAAAAGAACTCGGCGTCCTATGTCCGATATCCCCGCTAAGAAGACTTGTCTTCCAACCATATACTCATTCCAATTCGCAGTCAAAGTGAGCTTATGATCCAATGCCAACCAGTGAGGGACTTGAGTGCAGTGGGCGTTCGCTGCATTTTTTGCAGACCGTGTCTCAACTGCTGTATGACG
>Ga0315274_10006562_pt1 | contig 16923 bp, 12 predicted proteins | sample YL17G02_20_MG_FD_203700 | JGI IMG/M metagenome (GOLD analysis project Ga0315274, IMG submission 203700) | Sediment microbial communities from Yellowstone Lake, YNP, Wyoming, USA - YL17G02_20 | ecosystem: Environmental > Aquatic > Freshwater > Lake > Sediment | place: USA: Wyoming | collected...
TGCGCCGGTCTGAGCCCGGCTTCAGTGCCGCCCTGGGAGGCTATCCCTCAGCGCACGCGCCCCCTCCAGAACCGAGTTGGATCGGTCGGCCACGACAGTTTGACCACCTGCGGATCGTTGGTCAGCGAGCCTTCGCGCGGATCTGCAGACCGGCCTTCTCTGGAGCGCCGGCAAAAGACAGCACGCCATCGCGCGAACTCACGCCCTCATAGGGATCATTGGTGATAAGCAGATTCCCGTCGATGTCGAGGTAGTCCGCCAGTTCGGCCAGATGCGCGGCCGCCGTGGTGAGCACACTGGACTCGATCATGGAACCGATCATGGTCTTGAGCCCGAGTTGGCGAGCGGTCTCCAGGGCCACGTATGCGCCCGTGATGCCGCCCGTCTTGACGAGCTTGATGTTCACGGCATGGTACGCGTCCAGGCACCGTCCCACGTCCCGAGCCGAACGGCACACCTCATCGGCCATCAGCGGTAGCGGGGAGCGCGTTTTGAGCCACAACAGATCGCGGGCCGGCGTCTCGGCCGGCATGGGTTGCTCGACAAACTGGATGTGGCCGTCCTCGGCCAGCCACTCGAGGTTCCCCAGGGCCTGTTCCTTGGTCGTCCACGCCTCATTGGCATCGACGCGCACCGGCTTGCGGGGCGAAATCTCCCGGAGGATGGCCAGATTGCGCCGATCGTGGGGACTGCCCAGTTTGAGCTTGAGCACCGGATAGGCTTGAGCGGCCCGGACCTTGCGACAAATCACCTCCGGCCGGTCAAGCCCGATGCTGAAGGAAGTCAGATGCGTGTGCTCGGCAAAGCCCAAGCCGAGGAAATCGTGTAGCGCTTTGCCGGCCCGCTTGGCGGCGCCGTCAAGCAAAGCAATGTCAACGGCGCACTTGGCCGCGAAATCGTGATCGGAGAGCGTCTCCAGGTAACTCATGCTCCCGGCAAGGTCCGCGAAAGACAACCGGCCTGAATCGACCTTACTGAGGTACGCGACCGTAGTCGCAGGCGTCTCAGCGTACCGGACGGAGGGCGCGGCCTCGCCCAGACCAGTCGTGCCATCATCGTCGGTCAACTCAACGAAGACGACCCTGGAGGATTCCTTGCCGGCAGGGCGCTGGGTGCCAAAGCGCGAGGCCACGGTCCACCGGTGGGCCAGCTTCAGGTCGTACTGCCAGCACTTCATCTGCATGGCCCTTACAGAATCCTAAATTGGGTCCTGCGACAATCCGTTGTTTGGGCGCGCCGACCACTGCCTTAGCGGTTCGCGAAAGGTCACTCTCGTGTCCTGCTCCAACGTCTCCAGCCGAAAAGCGCCAACCACTGCCTGGATGGTTCGCTAAAAGCCACTGGCCCGCGGGGATTCCTGTGCGTGGCATTTTGCTCGCCCTCCGGCCGGGCCAGCAATTACGCTGCCGGGCATGCTTGCGTTCGCCGAATCGTCTCGGCTGCCTGGTTGCGTACCACGCGCACCGGACCTGGCCTGGTGCCAGGCTCCGCGGGTTTTGCCGGGGCGCAATCCGCGGTCGCGGTCCGCAGAGTTTATTGTATGGAGAATCCAGCGCCCGACACCCATTCAGTCAGCACGTCCGGCGGCAGATTGACCTCGATCGACGCCCTTCGCGGCTTCGACATGTTCTGGATTATTGGCGGAGGTGAAGTTCTCTCCGAACTGGTCCGGGTGCGGCAGAACCAGTTTACCCTCACCTTGCAGGCACAGTTGGAACACGTTTCGTGGGCGGGCTGTCATTTCGAGGATTTAATCTATCCGCTGTTCCTGTTCATCATTGGGATCGTGTTGCCTTTTTCCCTGGCGCGTCGCCAGGAGCAAGGCCAAAGCCGCGGCAGCCTGTATCTCCACTGTCTCAAACGGTCGCTCCTGCTCATTGTGCTGGGCTCAATTCCCGGGGGGCTTCTGCGTTTTGAGCACTGGCCATTCCTGGGCGGGGTATTGGCGCATATTGGGCTGTGTTACTTCCTTGCGGCTATTCTGGTCATGCACACGGCCTGGCGCGCCCGCGCGGGCATCGTAGCCGGTTATCTCGTTTGCTACTGGCTGGCCTCCATCCTGATCCCGGTCCCCGGCTCCGGGGCCGGTGTGTTTACTGAGGAAGGAAGCTTGGCTTCTTACATTGACCGGCACTTCATCACCGGAAAACTCTGGAATGAAGGCCCGGCTTCGACCCCGTCAGGCATCGCGATCATACTTTGGGGCTCGCTGGCGGGCCACTGGCTGCGGTGTAGTCGAGCCGGCCAGGAAAAGGCCGCCGGTCTGGCGCTGCTCGGGCTCGCCAGCGTGATCCTGGGCTATGTCTGGAGTTACTCCTTTCCGATGATCAAGCGGGTGGTGTGGAGCAGTTCCTATGTGACTAACGCCTGCGGTTGGAGTCTCTTGCTGCTGGCGGTTTTTTATTGGGTGATCGATGTGAAAGGCTACCGCCGGTGGTGCTTCTTTTTCATCGTGATCGGCATGAACGCGATTACCATCTACTTCCTGCAAAGCCTGGTGAACTTCGGTGACATAGCGAAGCTGTTCGTGCAGGGAATCGCCCTGCACGCAGGCGCGGTCAAACCCCTGATTGTTCCCCTGGGTGTCCTGGCGGTCAAATGGGCGCTGCTGTGGTTCCTGTACCGCCACCGGATATTCTTCAAGCTGTGATTCAGTCCTTGCGCAGCCGGAAGAACGACTGGGCTTGATCGGCCTGGAGCGTGACCTGGTTGGCCGAGCCGTTAACCACCGGTGGATTGGTCACAGCCGCCCAGGCAGTGTGCGGGTGTCAGCGGCGTGTTTCGTGCTGGCGCATTCATGACAACCATCGGGCATCGCTGGACGGACGGATTACTACCAAGCCTGGTGGCGCTTGGGAACCAGAATCCTGGCTGCACCGGGCTATGGTCAATTCAGCCGGATGGCCCGCTGGATGAGGATGGGCGGGGTGAGCTGCTGGCCCTGGGTGGAGTCCCAGCCCGGCCGGGGCTCGATCTTCTGTTTCACGATACGCGACAGCCCGGAGGCGGGGCCCCCGCCGCGCGTGCCTGGTCAGCGCGTGATCCGGTGGCTACTCGAGTGCGACCAGGCGGCGGGCTTCCTTTTTGGCGGCGTGGCGGGATTTGTCGTCCAGCATCCGCTGTCGGGCGCGGCGGCTGCGACGGCGTTTCTGGCGGCGGATTTTCTCCTGGCGCGCTCGGTTGGCCTCGACGTGGCCACGGCGGAGGGCTTCGATCTTGTCGAGCAGCAACCGGCGGGCGAGAAAACGGTTGAGCCCCTGTTGCCGCGTGGTCTGGCATTTGACCTGGAGACCGGTCGGGCAGTGGAGCAACATCACGCAGGTGGCCGTCTTGTTGACGTTCTGGCCGCCATGACCACCCGACCGGACAAAGGTTTCTTCCAGGTCGGACTCGCGCACCCCGAGTGCGGCCATGCGCTGAGCGAGTCGGTCGGCCTTCTCCGGGCTGACAGGGAACGTGTGCATGGCCTAGCATAGTGGACGGACGGCCCAAAGACAATGGCGCCGCCAGCGGGGCGCCTCTGGCGCAGGCGACCCGCCGTTCCATGAACCGCCCGCACCGGTAGGGCGAGACTCCGTCGAGCCCTGACTTCCGCGGCCGCAGGAGATTCTAGGGCTCGACGGAGTCTCGCCCTACCGAAAGCCGCAAGGGTTCATGGTCCTAATGTGTGCGCAAAGGCGGATCGAGGCTTCCCATGACCTGCCTGCACCGGGCCAGCCAGCCGCGTTCTCCCCATCGGATCTCGCTCGTAATTCCTTTTGGCTGGCGCTACTATCCGCGCATGACTCATCGCGCTCTGCCTGTCGTTGCCTCGGTTATGGTCGTGGCCGCCGGCTGCTCACGCGAACCGGGCGCCAGGAGCAAACCCGCGGAGATACGGGTCCTGTGTGGCAGTTCCATGGCCGCGCCAGCCCAGGAGGTCTGCCAACTCTTCAAGGAAACGGAAGGGGCCCAGGTGTTCGTTGACCTGGGCGGGTCAGAGACCCTGTTGCCCCGGATCCTGACCGGTGCGCCGGCGGATGTGTTCGTCTGCCACGATCCCTTCGAGCAAAAGGTCAAGGAGGCGGGGCGCTGGGCAGGTTCGGTCCGGGTTGGCCAGCTCAAACCGGTGCTCATGGTCCGACCGGGCAACCCGCTGCACCTGACGTCGCTTACCGACCTCACCAATCGCAATCTCAAGCTCGGCATTGGCGATCCCCAATACTCGACTTGCGGCGCGCTGTTCGTCCAACTGCTCGAACAAAAGGGGATCCGGGACGCCGTAATGAAACAGGTCGCCTTGCAGGGGCGAACCCATGCCGAGATCGCCAATGGCCTCATCCTGGGCCCGCTCGATGCGGTAGTCGTCTGGAACTACGTCGCCGTGCTCTACCCCGGCAAGGTCGAACTCGTGCCGACTGCCGACCAGTATCCGGCTGTCAACGTGACCGTGGTCGGGCTCACGCAAAGCCCAAACCCCGAGCTGCGGGATTTGTTCCTGAAGCTGTGCCGGAGCAAGGCGGGCAGGACCGTTTTCGTCAAACACGGCTACGAAGCGCCGCCTGGTTCCGGTTGAATGGTCCAAACGCCAACTCTGATCAACATCCGATTATGAAAGCAACGGTTCTCTGGACGGTTTGTGCGGTTGCCGGCTTGTCGGCGCGCGCCGACGTGGTGACCTATCCCGCGCCCTCAGGCGAGGCGTTATCCGAGGATTACCAGGTATCGGCAGGCGGCCGGAAGGTGGATGTCTATACGGCCCGGACGCTCGACCCGCCGTTTGCGGGCAAGGAATGGGACTTCGGCGGACCTTACGCCTTTGCCAACTTCGACCTGGCGGGAGCCGTCGAGGTGCGCATCACCGCGAAGCGGTCGCTGCGCGACGCGGTGGTCCGGCCCGCCAATCCCGACACCCGGACGCGGCTGGATGGAGATCACACGCTGGTTCTGGCGTTGTCTGGCCCGCGCAAACTGAGCATCGAACCGGACGGCAAGCAGGGCCCGCTGTTGCTCTTCGCCAACCCGATCGAGGAGTCTCCCCCCAAACCCGACGCCCCGGGTGTCATTTACTTTGGCCCCGGTGTCCATCAGCCCGGCAGGATCGTGGTGACCAACAACCAGACGCTTTATCTCGCGGGTGGGGCCGTAGTGAAAGGCGGCGTGCTGGCGCAGGGCGAGAACATCCGCATCCGTGGCCGCGGCCTCCTGGATAGCTCGGATTACGAGTGGCGCAAGGGACCGACGCCGCACGTCCTCTCGATCCGGGGCACGAACGTCGAGGTCAGCGGCATCACCATCCGCGGCGCATCGCACTGGACCATCGTGGCCCGCGACAGCCGGGGCGTCACCGTGCGCGGCGTCAAGCTGTGCGGCGCCCGCGTGCAGAACGACGACGGCATCAACCCGTGCAACTCGCAGGACGTGTTGATCACCGATTGCTTCATCCGCAGCGACGACGATTGTGTGGCGCTCAAGGGCCTTGAGTTCACCGCGCCGAACAGCAACGTCGAGCGCATCACGGTGGAGAACTCCACGCTGTGGTGCGACCGGGCGCGCATCTTTCTGCTGGGGCACGAGAGCCGCGCGGCCTTCATGCGCCACATCACCCTCCGCAACCTGGACATCATCCATTTCTCGATGACGGCCTTCCTGCTGGAGCCAGGCGAGGAGATGCGGCTCGAAGACGTGACCATAGAGAACGTCCGGATTCACGGTGAAGGGCAAAGAGAGTTGATCCGCCTCAAACCGGTCGTGAACCAGTACATGCGCAACAAGGTGCCGGGCGCAATTCGCGATGTGCGCTTCCGCACGCTCACCGTCTTGGACCAGCCCGGACCGTATCGGGTCCAGATCGAAGGCGCCGACGCGCAGCATGAGGTCCGCGACGTGAGTTTCGACAATGTCGACGTCCTTGGTTCGAAGCTCACCGCGGACTCGGAGCGCGTGCAGGTGGGAAAGTTCACCGACGGGATCCGGTTCGGGTCCGGCCCGCGATAAAACACCAGGCTGCGCTGCAACCAGTCGAGTGTCCGGGCCCGGCCGCCAGCCGCGTTGGGTCGCAGATCCTGATGCGATCGAATCGGCCTGAGTCGGTGCCGCCGCCTCTCTTCCGGTCAGGATGAGCCATTCCGCGTCCCGGATCGCCCGGAGGTGCTGCCTGCGGGGGCGATTGGATTTCGCTGAGGAAACCGGGGCCAAATGCCGATGTAAGTAGCATGACGTCAACGCAAATCCGGATTCCGCACCTTGACCAACCAGAGCCGGCCTGCTATTTGCCAGCCGAACCGGATCCGGAGCGAGGGGTGGCCACAGTCACTTACCGGCTGCGGGACGCAGACAGCCCGACCTATTGCCGGTGGTTTAGCGTGTTTTTCTGCGGCCCCAGCCAGCGCCTCCCGATCTCGGATTTTGGTTTGAACTGAGCCGGTTTCCGACCGCCGGTCTTTGGCTTCCGATTCCCACCCGGGCACTTCGCCAACCGGCCTCAGTCCTTTCATCCTTGAGAAGGAGAAGGCGATCGACGCGATCCTGTGCGCGACGCCGGACCACGCGCACGCCTACGTCTGCGTGACGGCCATGCGCCAGGGCAAACACGCCTACTGCGAAAAGCCGCTCACGCATAACGCCTGGGAGTCGCGCCTGGTCGCCAAGGTCGCCCGGTAAACCGGTCTGGCCACACAACTCGGCAACCACGGGCACTCGGGCGACGGCATCCGCCAGACCTGTGAATGGATCTGGGCCGGGGTGATCGGCGACGTGCGCGAAGTGCACGCCTGGACCACGGCCAGCCGCTGGAACAAAAAATACTACGCCGGCCGGCCCCCGGAGGAACCGGTGCCGCACGGGGTGAACTGGGACCTTTGGCTGGGCCCACGCGATCCGCGTCCTTACAGCTCCGCGTACACGCCGGTGACCTGGCGCGATTATTGGGCCTTCGGCACCGCGCCGATTGGCGACTTCTTCTGCCACAACTTCGACCCGGCTGTCTGGGCGCTCGACCTGCACTCTCCCATCAGCGTCGAAGCCTGCGGCGCTGGCGGCGTTGACTCCGAGATGGCGCCGCTGGGCGGCATCTACACTTATCACTTCGCCCACCGCGGCAAGATGCCGGCGTTGAAGGCGGTGTGGTACGATGGCGGGTTGATGCCCGAGCGCCCCGAAGGACTCGATGAGGAAGACCAACTCGGCGCGGAGGGCAATGGCACGCTCTTCATCGGCGACAAAGGCCTGATCACCTGCCCGGGCTGGGCCGGCGCGCCGCGTCTGTTGCCCGAGTCGAAAATGGACGGGTTCCAGCGCCCGCCCAAATCATTGCCGCGCTCCAAGGGCCATCACCGCGACTGGCTCGACGCGATCAAGGGCGGGCCGCAAGCCAGCGCGAACTTCGAATACGCCGCCCGGCTTACCGAGATCGGTCTGCTCGGTCTCGTGGCCATGCGGGTGGGCAAGAAGATGTACTGGGATGGCGAGAACCTGAAGGCGAAGAACGCGCCCCAAGCGGATCAGTTCCTCAAAGAGACCTATCGCAGCGGCTGGGAGATTGGCTAAACCGCCATCGGTCCGCAGCGCCACCCGGGCCGAGCTTCGGTCGCCGGCCCCAGCCAGCGCCGCACGGCAAAGACCCTGCGCGGCCTTGGACTACGACTCAGTGTCCATCACCAAGCGTGAAGCCTCGCCTCACACGCTCCGGTCTGCGGACCCTCGGTCGTCAGCCCCTCCGGTGGCGAAAATGGCCCAAAAGTTGTAACACGTGTATCATGATTTGGTCCAAACAACGGGCGGTCCGCACTGGTTGTTCCCCGATGACCGGCGACCGCGGCATCACGTTCTCTGCCTGAGGGCGGCTCCGGGGCGCCGGGGCTGGGGACACGTCCGTTGCCTCACCTCCCCGACTTGGCCGCAAACCGGAAGGCTCCGGCTTCGACTGACAACACGGCGTGGCCGCCTTCCATACGAAGGAACTTCACCCCAGCGGCGGTGGCAAGTGCTTTGCCCCCTTCCGTCACGGCATCGGCGGACGGCGCCGGCACATAGACCGTGGCCGTCGTGTTTGCCGGGATCGTCACGTCGAGCTCGAAGCCTTTGGCGTCGCGTTTCCAGGCGGATGCGATTCGGCCGCGGACCGAGTCGTACTCCGCTCTAACCCAGTCGATGGGTTTGTGGTCGGGGTTGCTGCCGGGCGTGGGCGGACCGGGTTTGATGACGATGCGCTTGTAGCCAGGGCCGTCGGTGTCAACCCCGGCGAGGTCGCGGAAGGCCCACTCCATGACGGCGCCGAAGGAGTAATGGCTGAAGCTGTTCATGGAGGCGTTCTGGTTGCCGCTCGCGTCGTTGAAGCCGTGCTCCTGCGTGTAGCTGTCCCAACGCTCCCAAACAGAGTTCGCGCCGTTGATGACTTCGTAGCCCCACGACGGGAACTTGCGGCTCTGGAACAGGCGGCACGCGAGGTCGTGATGGCCGTTCGCCGTCAGCACGGGCAGGAGCGGCTTGGTGCCGAGGAAACCGGTGGCCATGCGGTAGTCGTTCTTGACGATCTTCCCGGTGAGCTGGGCGGCGGACTTCGTCGTGAGTGCATCAGGGAGAAGACCGAATGAGAGCGCGAGCACGTAAGCCGTCTGCGTGTCCACGGCAAGCGCGCCGTCCGGCTTCAGGTAGTCCTTTTTGAAGACGGCACGGATGTCGGCGAAGAGCTGGCGGTAGGCTTTGGTTTCGTCGCGGCGACCGATGGCGTCGGCCAAATCGGCCAGGAGGTTCGCGTCGAGGGCGAAGTACGCGGCGTCGATGAACTCGATCGGCGTGTTCTCACCAAGGTTCAACCAGTCACCCCAGGCGTTCCCATCCTTGCGGCCTCTGAGGTCGGGAGCGCGCCTTTTCCGCCAGTCCATGAAGCGCGTCATCGATGCCCAGTGCCGCTCAATGACGCGTGTGTCGCCGTAAACCCGCCAGATCGTCCACGGGCAGATGATCCCGGCGTCGGTCCAGGCGGTGCCCCAGGCCTGCCCCGGCGCGCCGTGGGCCATGGGATATGGGCAATAGTCCGGGTAGGCGCCGAAGTCACGTTGCGCCTCCTCGACATCGTCGAGCCACTTCGTGAAGAATGCGGCGACATCGGCGTTGTAGGTCGCCGTGCGGACATAGATCTGCGCGTCGCCCATCCAGCCCAGGCGCTCGTCGCGTTGCGGGCAGTCAGTGGGCATCTCGATGAAGTTGGCGCGCTGGGTCCACTGTGTGTTCTTCCAGAAGCGTGTCATGACCTCGTCCGAACACGCGAAATCGCCGACGAGCGGCGTGTCATTGTGCAATACCAGGCCGGTGACGACCTCGAGGTTCGGGTTTGCCGGCAGGCCGGTGAGCTCGACGAACTGGAAGCCGTGATAGGTGAAGCGCGGAGTCCACTGCTCGCCGTCCGGATCACCGCGCAACGTGTAAAAGTCCGTGGCGCGGGCCCGACGGAGGTTCTCGGTCATCAGGCGGCCGTCCGGATGCAGCATCTCGCCATAGCGGATCTGCACCTTCGTGCCGGCAGACCCTTTGACCTTGAGCCGGATGACGCCGGCGAAGTTCTGGCCAAGATCGAAGACATAGACGCCCGGCTTCGGCTCGGTGATGCGTTTCGCCGGCAACTCCTGCGTCACGCGGATCGGTGGCGCGGGGTAAGCCTGCAACTTCGGCGGCTTCCGGAAGCCCAGGTCCACCTCGCGGTCGCCGAGCGTGTCCGAGTAGATTGCCTTGGTGCTGCCATTGCCTTCGGCGCGAATGGCCGGCTCCCATTTCCAATGCAGGTCAGGCGTCTCGCTGGATCTCGGGGGCAGAGCAGGCGAGGCGCCCAGACGTTGAGGCATACACCAGTTCAGCTCCCGGCGTGCGTCGTAGCTTTCGCCCATGATGAGGTCGGCCTCGCGGATGGGGCCATCGCCACTCACCTCCCACGTGGTGTCAGTGCCGATGATTTCGCGCGAGCCGTCGGCGTATTCGATTTCGAGCTGTATGAGCACTGCCGGCGTCTTGCCATAGAAGTTGCGACCGGTCTTGTTCGGCCCGTACCCGACGAGCAGCCCGTAGCCGACGTAACCGGCATACCAGCCGTCGGCCACGATGGCGCCGATGCAATTGGTTCCTGCTTTGATCGTGGCGGTGACGTCGTGGGTGCGGTAAAACGTGCGTTGGTGGTAATCCGCCCAGCCCGGCTCGAACCAGGCATCGCCCGGGTTCTGGCCACTCAGGCGCAGCTCCAGCAGGCCGAGGGCCGAGGCATAGACCATGGCACGCTTGACCGGCTTGGCGGAGACGAATTCTTTCCGGTAATACCGCGCGGGCGGCAGATAGAGCAGGTCGCGGCTCCGGTGCAGGGGCGACGTGTCACGGAACGAAATCCACTGCGCCTTCCAGTCCTCGGGCTTGAGCAGGCCCTTGCTCCAACCCGCCGGGTTGCTCCAGTCCGAGGGGCGGCCATCTTTGTCCCACACCTTCACTTTCCAGAAGCATGGCTGGCCGGATGAAAGCGGTTTGCCGGCATAGACCAGATTGACCGTTTCGTCGCTGGTGACTTTGCCGCTGTCCCAAAGGTCGCCCGCGTCGGCCCGGAGCTTCGCTTCCGTGCCGGCGACGAGGATGCGGTAGGCAGTCTGGCGCTGCCCACGTTCTACGGAGCTCACTTGCCAGCTCAGGCGTGGCGGCATCGCATCGATGCCGACCGGGTTGACGAGGTACTCACAGCGCAGATGGGTTGCCGTCAGCGCCAGGCCCGCCGAAACGACTGAGTGGGGAAGGGCTACCAACGCAACCCCCAACCAGAGGCAGCGCAGAAGAGCCGTCCGCAACAAGGACGGAGGCTCGGTCACACCGCAAGGGAAACCGCTGAAGTCACGGCGCGGCCGAAGTCTAGCCCTACCGGGAGGAGGAGGTTCAGAAAGAGCCACCTTTCGTTTTTCCGCCGGCCTTGGGACCAGGAACTGGACAACCTTTTGTTGCATATGCGATAAAAGGTTGCATGGGGTGGGCGGCCGAAGTTGCGACGGTTCATGGGAAGCCCCCAGTTCCTTTTTGAACTGCTCAGGGGCCATGCACCTGCTGTCGCAACCTTTTGTTGCAGGTGCAACAAAAGGCTGTACGGCTTTCGGAGACGGTTCATCAGAAGCGCCAGTCAGCAGGGACGGAGGACGTACATCAGCCGGTTCTACTGTGCAGGGATCACACGCGACCGGAAAGGATTGCGTTTGCACGACTCGGGAGTCTACTTGCCCCGGCCCATCGTTGAAATGCAAAACTCACCAGCCCCGACGCTGGCTGGCCGTGCTCACGACGCTGCAGCTTGACGTCGCCCAATCACTTCTACTTGCGCTTCGCCATTGCAGCTCCTACGGCCTTGAGCATCTCAAGCTGGGATCGGTCGAGCGACCCGTCGCGGTGGAGCATCACATCGATCGACACCACGCCGCCGTGTTCGTTGACCTTGCGCACGTAATCGGCCAGTTCCTGCTTCTTGTATTTCGAGCCCGGGGTGCCCCAGCCCTGGTGCGAACTGCCGAGAAAAGAGAGGATGTGCCATTGCTCCCCGTTCACCCAGCGGCCTTCCGGAATGTCTTTGAACTCGTTCTGCTCGCCGGTGGTGAAGTCCTCGAACTTCGTATAGGCGCGGACCTTGTCTTGCACTCCGACGTTGAGCGCGATGATCCGCTTCGGATTTCCTGCCTTGAGCGCTTCCGCCATCACTGCCAGCTTCGCCTCGTCGTAACCGATAAAGGGATAACACCCGTCGCACCACCAGCCGGCCACCTTCTCGCCGTAGCGCTCGCCGTACTCTCGGGCGACCGACGCCCACTTCCGAACGTACTCCTCAGAGACTTTTTCGGTCCAGCCCAACGCCTTGGCCGCGCGCACATCGTCGCCAGGGCCGTCGCCGGTCCAGTAAAGCATCAGTCGAATGCCGTGCCGGTGGAGGGCTCGGTGCAAGTCCTCGACCAGATCGCGCGTGGCGGAGGCTTCGCCGCGTTGGTAGCCGGTGAGGCGGTCGAATGTGGCGTTGGGTGCGATCAGGAACCGCGTCCGTTGGTGCATCGTGAAGATCACATAGCCGGCACGGGTCTGGGCGATCTGGTCGGCGAACCGCCCAACGTCAAACTCCTTCACACACTCGTCCCATGCGGTCTGGCGGCCGAGGCTGTGCAACTCCGCCGCGTTGTTCTGGAGGCCGACGAGGTAGTGAACGAACACGCCCCAGCCAGCCCGCTGGAACCAGTCGGTGTTGGGGTTCTGAGGCTCGCTGAAACCCCTCAGGCCTACGAAAGCAGAGAGAGACCAAAGGGTTAGGAAGAGGATGCGCTTGGAGAAGATCGAGAACTTCATGGCGGGAGGTTACCAAGATCCGGGTTCGTGCCAAGAAATCCGGTGTGCTGACTTTTGCTTTCGTTTCGAGAGCGGATGTGCTTTCATGTTCGCATGACGCTCAGGCTTCAGGCAGTGCGGCGTTGCTTTTCACTTCTGGTGATCTTTGCCGCTCTGTCCCCCGCCGCGGGAAAGTCTCAGACCAAAACGGCAACCGCAGTCGCCAACTGCCAGTCCATTGGCCTGGACACCTTCTCTGGAACGCTCCCGGGCATTGGCGATGTCACCAATTACGTGACCACCTTCGACGGGCGAACAGATCGGCAGCCGTTGACCCAGGATCTGGGCGGCGGGTACTTCTACGTCAGCCAGGAATTGCGGCCCCGGAGTGGTCAGCCGGGAGTGTACGAAGCCGACTATCTCAGCTACACCAGCTCCGGCACTCTCAGCGAGTACGGAAGCTTCACAGTCAATCTGCCAACGACTGATTCGGACGCGAATGAGTTGCCGGATTTCGCACAGAAGGACAAGGGCGGCTCTGTCAGTCTCACCGGCTACGGCCAGGCAGACGGGCCTTCATCGTACTCCTTTACCTTGAGCGGTCAGTTGGATCGCAAGAGCGGATCGACCTCTGGCAGCTACTCCCTCACGCTGAACGGCCCGCTGGGGGCGATCCATTACGCTGGCGGTCTCTATCTTGCCCACTTGTCGGGCAGCGTGAGCTACAGCCGGGGCAGTCCCAACCTCGTGTTTCTCAACCTCAGCCGGACGGACCAGAAGGGCGGCACGACGACTCTCACAGGTTCAACAACGTTCACGGTTTCTTCGCCGGACGAGATTGCCCTTCCGCAGTTCTGGCTCACGAGCAGCGACAACAAAACCTACACCGTGAATGCTTCGAGGCTGAGCCGGGAGGGCACGACCTATGTCGGGCCGGTGCAGCTTGCTGACGGGACACTGGAAACCTCGTGGCCGGATTTACGTCAACTGGGTGGTTGAGATCAGGGATGAGAACGATGCTGATGGTAACGGCGTGCCGGATTTGTCAGACAGCTCCGCGGAGCCGGTGGTGCCTCCGAGCATTTCGAGTCAACCGACAAGTACTACGGTTACTGAGGGCCAGTCGGTCACATTCTCGGTGAGTGCGACGGGCACGGCTCCGCTGAGCTACCAGTGGCAAAGAAATGGCGTGAACCTGCCCGCTGAAACCGGCCCAACCCTGACGCTGAGAAACGTGGCGTCCAGCCAAGCCGGCAGCTATACCGTTGTCGTGAGCAATTCAGTCAGGAGCATCCAGAGCGAGGCTGCCGTTCTGTCGGTGAGGACTACACTTGCGGCTTTGCCTATTCATTGGGTGAAAGGGGGACATTCTGGTGGAGTCGACTTCGTGGCGTACTCGGTGGACGGCATGATGATTGCCTCCGGGAGCTCGAGCGACAGCACCATCAAGTTGTGGGATGCTGCTTCTGGTCGCTTGCTGAGGACCGTTGACCACGCTCGCCAGGTTGTGTCGCCAAACCTGTCACTCGACTTCCGATTCGCTGTGATCGAGTTGGGCCAGATTATCGACCTGGAAAAGAACCGAATACTCGGAACAATAGATAGAGGAAATTGCACGCTCTCGGCTGATGGAGACTACGTGGCCACCAGCTTCGAGGACTCTAAGAAGGATCCGCCTTGGGAACGCTACGGTGTCAAGTTGTGGCGGGCCGCCGACGCCACTTTGATCGGGAGCCACTTGGGTTTTTCTGACGCTATTGCCACGATGGCTTTCTCGCCTGATGGGAATATGCTGGCCTTCGTTGGTCGGCGTCTCGAACTGCGCTATGACACCAAGGACAAGTACAGTGTTGACCTCCTCTGGACTGAGCCTCTTGGCACATTAACGTCCTTTCCGTTGTCCAACAACATTCCGTGTCTTGCATTCTCGTCGGACGGCGGCTTGCTTGCAGCGGGAGGGCCGCCGATGACCTTGTGGCGGGTTTCGGATGGCAAGACACTCTGGAGTAAGACGTACGCAGATTATCTGTGGAGGACAGAGGCGATTGCCTTCTCGAAAGACTCCAGCCTTGTGGCGGTTGTTGGCGCTGGTGAACAAGGCCAGATCATAATCTGCGGCACCGCCGATGGAGCCGTGCTCAAGGTACTCAAGAGCGGGACAGTAGACGTAGAATCTATGTGCTTCTCTTCTGACGGCCTGAAGTTTATCACAGGAGGCGCGTCCCCCCCTGCCTTACTCGAATGGTTTACTCAGACCGGAAGCGTGGTCAAGAAAATCTCACATTTCACTGACAGCGTGAAGTCGCTGGCCTTCTCGCCAGATGGTCAGTCTCTTGCTGTGGCGGGCGGACAAGTGTCTGTTCTGAGCAGCCAGAGTGGCGACGTGCTTTTGGACTTAGGTGACAAGGAGAATAATGGCCGCGTTGCCTACGCAAACAAAACGGACCTGCTTGCCTTCGGCAGCAGCGACATTCAGTTGTGGCAGGGGAGAAGGCTGGCCCAGACGATCAAGCTCACCAACGCAGCAGTGGAGTGTTTAGCGTTTTCTCCAGACGACAGCGACCTTGCAGCCGCCATGAATGAGGGTGTGTTGCATTCGCTGCAAATATGGTCAGTGTCGGATGACAAGCTGCTGAGACGTATTGTCGCCCATGGCGCCCCTGTGAACGCAATTTCATTCTCTTCAAACGGCGAGTTGGTTGCTACTGCCAGCGAGGAGGGGACGGTCAAGGTTTGGCGTAGCCATGAGGGGAGTCTTGTCGAAACGCTGACAACAGGTTCAAGACCATTCGCGGTGGCTTTCTCGCCGATTGACAGTTTGATGGCTGTGGGAACATGGGGCGCGGTTCAACTCTTCGATGCAACTGACTGGTCTCTGAGCCGAACGATAGGCACCCCAGGCCAGGCGGTTGCCTTTGCCCCCACCGGTGAGGTTCTGGCTTCGGCGGGCTACGACAGCCACCTTTGTTTCTGGGCGGTAGAGGATGGATCGAAGTTGGCTGACTACAGTGACCAGATACTCAGGGTGAACTCGCTTGCGTTCTCACCGGATGGCAGATTCCTGGCAATTGGTCGCGAGGACGCGACGATGGTCCTCGCCGGAAACCCCTTGTCATCCGAAGGTCCGCTGAGCATCGGCGCTCCTATGAAAGCGGGGAATGGATTGTTCCAAATGACCGTCGCCGCGCAAGCGGGAAGTCGCCTTCAGATCCAAGCCTCAACGGATCTGCGCGCGTGGGCCACGTTTACCAACGTGATCACCACCAACGCAGCGATGCAGATCGTTGACCCCAACGCCGCGAAATTCCCCTTCCGCTTTTACCGTGCGGTTTGGCCGTGAAGCAGTCTAAGACTCGATGGCTAACCGCGGTTGACTCTGCGCACTCCTCTCCACTTGGCGTATACGCGTTGTGCTTGGCCTTTGCCACCGTGGCGGAGTCGCTTTCGCGCAGGAATGCTGAAGACCGAGGCTGCCAGGCGAAGCGATCAGGCCGCCAAAGGGCAAGGTGATTAAGCAATATGAAGATTACCTTTCTGGTTTCTGATTGGGAGCGGTGTTTCAAAAGCGGCGGGTTTGCCTGGGATGGATGAGATAACCGAGGCGGTCATGGGTGCGGGGGCATCCCAGTCAGGAACCGAATTTGAGCCCGCCACGCATGTTGTTGATCCGGTCGGAGAGTTCGTTCGTTGGCTGTCGATACGGGCAAAGCTGCGCTACGACGGAGACCCGCACCGGGTGATCAACTACGAGGACATCTCGTACTTAGCCGGTCAGATCCGCGATGACCTTCTCGGGGAATTCGACAACCCCGCCATCACACCCCTGGTCGAGAAGGCTTACAGCGAACTGTGGCCCCTGCTTCCCCCAACGCAAGGCGCCGTAAAGGAGCAGCTCTCAAGTCTGGCTTACGCGGCCGTAGAACGTATTCATAACGTCTTGGTTGACATGCTGACAAAGCAACCTGAGCAGACGTGCCATTTAAAGCTCTTCTGCGACGCGGCGCATGACTGTCGAGTGTCAGAGCTAAATCTATTCACCTTAAACCACGACACTTTACTGGAGGGGTTCCTTACCAAGCACCTCGACGGAACAATACAACTCACTGATGGATTCGAAAGCGCTGAGACGGTGGGCATCAGGCAATGGGCACCGCACTTGTTCGATAAGACCTCCGAGCAAGGGAAGCGGCGCGTCTCTCTTTTCAAGCTGCACGGCTCCATCGATTGGTTCCGTTTCCTCCCCTCCCTCCAGAATCACAACAAGGCCTGGCTTGGTGAATTCGTTGGCCGGGCGCGCGGCTCTCCGCCTCGTGGGATTGTGTCTCGCGGCGGAAGCGAGTACACGCGAATGGATGGCCCGCTCGTCTTGATGGGGACGTTCAACAAGATTCTCGACTACACCCGTCTAGCAGTGTTCTTCGAGATGCACTATCGGTTCGTGCGCGCGTTGGACGAAACCGGAGCGCTGATCCTCTCGAAGAACGAGCCAGCGTGTGCCAAAGAACACACTGGGAACGAGCATTAAGGCGTTGACCACGCTCTCACGAGCAACACCCCGTGTCTGGGCACCTTGGCGGAGAACTGACCGCCGGATCTGCCTAGATCCTTCTGCCGCCAAAG
>Ga0315274_10006563_pt1 | contig 16921 bp, 17 predicted proteins | sample YL17G02_20_MG_FD_203700 | JGI IMG/M metagenome (GOLD analysis project Ga0315274, IMG submission 203700) | Sediment microbial communities from Yellowstone Lake, YNP, Wyoming, USA - YL17G02_20 | ecosystem: Environmental > Aquatic > Freshwater > Lake > Sediment | place: USA: Wyoming | collected...
TGCAACCGATACCTACTCTCAGTGTGATGCTTGTTTTTTCCTTCATGATGGTAGCCCCTTTGATGGTGGCCTCCAGCTCCCTGATCCGTGCCTCCAGTTGCCCCTGATGCTCTCTGGCTGCCTCGAGGGGTGCGTTCTCCCGGAAGTCCTTGTCCGCTGCAGCGTGGCGTATTTGCTCGACAACGCGGGGGCGTTCGTCTTTGAGGGTCTCCAATTCCGATTTCATTGCAGCATGGCCCTCCGAGGTGAGATGGACCTGTGCAGCCTCTTTGTGGCCGCGCTTCACCGCTGGGCCCTTTTTAGTCTTGCTGACTCTAAGATTTGGGGCGAGATTTAACTCAGTCAGTTTTTTCTTCTTGGCGAAAGTAAGGAAATTTCTTACCGGCTCGATCTTCTTGGCGGGGTCGGTTACTGAGGATCTGATGCTCTTACTTACGCCTTCGCCGTATTCTCCGATCTCTCGCACAGTAAGCTCGCTCATCAGGCGACCACCACCATACCACCGAACGAACTTGTTCACCTCCTGTTGGCTTTCCTGCCTCTGCTCCGGCGGCAGGGTGGCAAGATACATGGTTACAGCCTCGTCGAGGCTCAGGTTATGCTCTTCAGCCATCTATTTTATTTAAATCCCCCTTCCGGTGATAATTTTAAACATTAGCTTAGGCCCTTGTCAATTAACCCTGGGCTTGGTTGAGCCAGCATTAGCTTCAGAAATACTCCCTGCCACGCCACATACTTCATAGGCAGGCAGGGCTGTTCCCCACACTGTTGGTGTCAGGACCTTATCATGGTCAAGATCATCTTGAACCTTCCTACCGCCTTCAATGCGTGTGGTTGGTTAGCTGGCATTATGACCATTTCCCCTTCTTTCAGGCGAAGAGTTTTGCCCGATATAGTGATATCAGCTTCGCCATCAAGAATGTATACCAGGGCGTCAAAAGGCGCTGTGTGTTCGCTCAAGCCTTGTCCTTTATCGAAGGCAAACAGCGTCACGGTTCCTGTCTTCTTGTTTATTATCTCCCTGCTCACCACAGCGCCGTCCTGGTAATCCACTAAATCAGCTAGCCTCACTACCTTCCCTGCAAGCTTTTCAGAGCCTGTTTGTTTCTCGCTGTGTACCATTTCTTTACCTCCGTTTACTTCAGGCAGTTTCGGCAAATGACTTATTATAGCAGTTCATTTCCGAAATTGCTGAAGACTTGCCTTGGTGTTACCTAATTTTGTGGCATCTTTGTAATATTTTGGAAATCTGTTTGTAACGTTGTGCATGTACAATCCTATCAAAAGGACTGAGGAGTATTGTCTCAGCTTACCAAATAGCCTAATACGAAAGGAGGTGCTATGCCGTACAATTGGGGGCCGAATTTCATTGTCCCCTCGGAGGCACTGAGATCCTATTCTGGTATCGTAATGCTGCGGGAGGAATACGATGAAGAGCTGTTGAAAAAGGAACTGCAGGAGCACGCCATTGCCAGGCAGAGCATAGTGGAAGTCACGGTTAAGAACTGAGGCCAGAGGCATTCTGTTTCCCTGCTTGCTCAAACTAGGCTATACTCCTGAACTTCTCCCTGGGAGCGCCGCATATCGGGCATTGCTCCGGCAGTTCCCCATCTGAGACATAGCCGCAGACGCCACAAACATAGTATTTGGTGTCTGCCTCCTGTACCATGTGTTCCAAAGCCTTCTTGTAAAGCTTGGCATGGCCTGCTTCCACATCCCGGGAATAGCTAAAGATTTTCGCTACGCTTGTATTCTCCTCCTCATTTGCCTCCTTGATGAACTGAGGATATGTTTTACTTGCCAGGTTTTCTCTCTCGAAAGCAGCCTCCAGGTTTTCCTGGGTGTCGGACACTCCGCCCAGAAGGCGCAGATGGTTGAAAGCGTGGATTCCCTCAGCTTCGGCGATGGCTCGAAATAGCTTGGCCACCTGGGCGTAGTCTTCCTGCTCGGCTTTAAAGGCGAAGGCCAGGTTTCTCTGATGAGCCTGGGACTCGGCGACGAAGCCAGCCTTGAGGTTACCCAGGGTCTTCGTTCCCTTTATCCCTGGGACCTCATGCGGGGCGAGCTTCTCCGCATCCGCACCGCATACGGGGCAGCGTAAAGGTCTATCTTCGGTGAGTTCTACATGATGGCAATTGGTGCACTTCCACATGGCGTCGACTCCCTTCTTTTGGCTCACTCTTAGATGCTCGATGATTGGTCCCCAGAGCCGCCTGGTGGCTGATTCCATTTCATACTACGATAGCATATCACATCTTTTGCCCTGAGGAAGCGAGTATACGGACACATCCTCTTATCGACGGCCGTATTTCTCAAGATGGATAAAAGAACTAAGCTCGTCGCGATGGGCCCGGCCTTCTTCCGCAGGGTACCCTAAGGGTAAAACGGTAAGCAGGTTTTTCTCTACAGGAATATCCAGGATTTCCTTGACTTTCTCACGATTCATGGTACCCGTCCAGCACGTTCCCAGCCCCAGCGCCCATGCCGCAAGAGTGAAGTTCTGTGTTGCCAGCGCACCGTCCACCTCATGCCAATTCGACTTTGATGGGTCGGTCACAAAGGCTACAGCAAGGGGCGCTTGCGCTATATGTTTTCCGTAAGTGCTCTCCGCTGCAATCTTCTCCAGAGTGTTGCGGTCCTTTATGATGATGAACTCCCAGGGTTGACTATTCTTGGATGAGGGAGCCCAACGGGCGGCATCCAGCGCACTGTCTAGCTTCCATTGCTCCACCTCCCGGGATTTAAACCGGCGTATGCTCCTTCTTTTGGTAATCGCTTCCATAATCTCCATTTCTCACTCCTTAAAATCTTCCTGCGATGGATTATTATCAATTCTTGCAGCAGTATAAATATCGCTGTAGAATAACGCAACTAGTACAGTATGTGCGGCATATGACTAGCAAAGGCCAGGCTAAGAATCGAACAATAACCGAGGCTCGATATGCTAGAAATCAGTAAAACAGCTATAGCCCTTGGGGAAGAGGAACTACTGGAACTGGAGCGCATCATGGTTGACTGTGACGAGAAAGGAGCGCTCATCTTTTTAAAGGAGTCGGTATACGACAAGGTAGTTCGCTCTCAGCAGGTGAAAAAGGACCATAGCCGTTTGAATCAATCGCTGCAGACCTGAACAGACGTCAAAAGTGCTTGAAAAAGAGTGCTGGTATTTGAGCGTGTGCTCTGCTGCAAGCCCTGCGCCATATTGCAATGGCTAAGTCAAAAGGAGGATGATGGCTACCAGGGGCTCAAGAAAGAGAAAGCCGGTCATTAAAGTGGTAACGAATGGGCCATACATTGTAACAGGTCTTGAGCATCTTGGAAGTTCAGAAGGCCAGGAACTCCCGGTTCAACCCGTTATCGCGCTCTGTAGATGCGGTGCCTCAAGAAATAAGCCATATTGTGATGGGTCACATACTAAGATTGGTTTTGTGGGAGAGAAGGACCCCAATAGGGTAGCCGGCGAGGTAAATGAATGGAAGGGGAAGCGCATTACAATAGTCGATAATACAGGGGTTTGCTGCCGTGACAGGTCTTGCATAAACAATCTCCCCCAGGTTTTTGCAGAAGAGAACCCCGATGCTGCCAGCATCAAGGAAATTATCGATACAATCAGGAAATGCCCGTCAGGGGCGTTAAGCTACAAGGTGGGCGGCCGGCATTGTCAGTCTTTTAAGCGAGAGCCTGCTATTACAGTTGCCAAGGACGGTCCACTCAAAGTAGTTGGAGGCATTCGATTGAAGGATGAGGCGGGCTCGCAACCGGTATGCGCAGAGCATTATACCCTGTGCCGATGTGGCCACTCCCAAAACAAGCCGTTCTGCGATGGCTCACACCTTGACATCGACTTCAAAGATGATGCGGGCAGTGTTCTCTAAGGCATCTTACCAAAAGACGTACTGAAGTAAAACCACCCGATTTCCCTGCGCGCTGCTTAGCTCGCTTGTCTAGTACTAAAAGGTATGGGGCAGCGACGCCGGAATGAGCATTTTTAATCCAAAACGGGAGGATAGGTTAACTTAGTTATATTGAGTAAATTAACCAAATGGTTAATAATCTTTGTAAGTACAATTTATCTGAAGGTATATTTAAATCCTCAGGTGGCAAACCCTCAGGGAAACCAATGTACGTCAGCTATTTGACCTCTGGAGGTGACCGATGAGCACAGGCACTAGATTTGATGGAAGTGGTATAATGCAAGCCCTGCAACTCAACAAAGCAGGGGATGAAGATCTGCTGGCCTTTATCTCCAGTCTCATAGACCAAAATTCTGAACTTGAGCGAAAGCTGCAGGAATTAATCCTCCGGAAGGAGCCTGCGGATAAGATTATCGAAGAGGCTTACAAAAAAGGAAGGGAGATTCTACTCAGCGCAGAGAATGAAGCGCAAGTTAGAGCGGCTGCCATTATTAGCGGCGCAGAGACGAAAGCCAAATTAGAAGCAGAAAGAATTATTGCAGAGGCCAGGCAGAAAGTAGAGGATATTGTCAAAGAGAAAATACAGTCGGCGATAAACCAGGGTTCAGTAATTATCGATAAAGCACAGGAGCAATCTAAGTCTATACTCGAAGATGCCAGGGCTCAGGCCGAATCAATTTCTGACCGGGCTAATAAGAAGGTCAAACGCTAGTTTTATCTCCATATCCCTTTTCATGACTTGCCCGAAGTTCAGTGGGATGTGAAAGAGGGACATCACCCGGTCCTTGAGGAACAATCTGTCTTTGAAACTCACTTCTTTCTCATCCCAGGGATTAGGGTCGAATCTTGGGCAACAGCCCGTCTCGGAATCCTGGTAAAGTTTTTCCATTTCCCCCTCCTTCAATAGTCAATATATTTCTACCAATTTCTTCTACCTTTTGCAACCTTTTCTGCCCCCCTCTTTTGAACCGGGATTAATCTATCGCGCTTGAGGATTGGGGGGCTGGTGCTAAGGTTTGTGAGGGGATAGTGTGCCGAGGGCGGGAGTTGAACCCGCAAGGGCCGAAGCCCAACGGATTTTAAGTCCGTCGCGTATGCCATTCCGCCACCTCGGCGCTTACGATGGACTGCCTATGTTTGACGCTTGACTTTGACGTCTAGTGTCTGACGGTATCGCCTCGTCCAGCAGAGCCATCATATCTTCCTGCATACCCGAGATTATATGGCTGTAGGTGTCCATTGTAAAGGCCACCGAGCTGTGCCCCAACGCCTCCGAGATAACCTTTGGTTTCGCACCACGCAGGAGAGCAAGGCAAATTAGGAGAGTGGCTCCACAGTCACTCTCCTCTCCTACGATCGCAGTACGGCTGAATTGCCATAAGTCGGTGGTGTCAGACAGCCGCTTTATGATTCGCACATCTCAAGGTCTTTAGAAAGATCCCCAGATCGCTTTGATAGCAGCGAAGACAGCTTTTTGCCTTTCCTCAACCTTGTCTCTTGGGAAAACACCATCAGGAGTAGGGTCAATCCTTTTCAACGACAGATCCGTTGGCAGGCTGTGCATGTGCACTTCGGGTACGGATCCCGAAAGCAATTCGTTCCATATGAAATTGCTACCGCTATAGGTGGTAAGCTTGTCGGCGTATATTTCATTGTTACTGCTGAGATTCAGTTTGTCCTTAAGGAGTAAAACCATGCCGAGCCGATTTCGCGTTTGTTGGAAAAGGGCTTCGTCCAAGATTCCGTTCGTGGTGAAAAGGACCTTATTCTTCGGATGCTGGGTATAGATGTGTTCCAGATGCATGGCGTGATGCCTAGTGTTGTTTCTATTGAAACGATTTTCCAACTCCTCAAGATTAGCTGAAGCATAGGACGGCTTATTATCCATCAATTCAGATAGATATCGGTCTATCCGCATCAGAATGTACTTGCTGAAGTTAAGCCACTTGTTCGAGATCCCTTTGAAGCGCTCATATTCGAACAGTTCAGCAGCCCGATACTGTGACTCTGTAGCGATTAAGCCAGCATCTGCCAATGCTGTACTTAGCGTTTTATCGAACTCGATGACAGCATCATCAAGGCTCTTGTTTCGCACCGCTGTATTAAGAGGATAGACCAATCTTTGGAAGTCGTTACTGTCATAGGCGTCGAGAAGGCGTAGGATTACATGTATTTGATCGAATTTTTTGGCGATGCCCTTTATTTTGTCTGTCTCTTTTGGATCTTTCCGCGTCATGTTCGATAATATCAATAGGTATTGTTGATTCTGATCGAGTAACTTGTTGAATGTGACATAGTCCCACTCGTACGAAGTACGCAGCCGGAGGTACAACTCGGCGAAATATCGCAGATCTTCAGTGATCCTGCGGTACACCAAATCACGATCGGTGAAATCTCCGAAAAACTGGCGTATCTTAGTGTTTCGATACATTTCGTACTTGTAGTCACCCTCGAACTTCTCGTAGTCATTCTCAGTGTCCGCGAATTTTGCTCGGAAGAAGGTCCGAAAGAACGTATCTAGGTCGATTGATTTTTCGGTAGTGTTTTTCAACACCGCTTTGAAGTACTTCTCTTGGAGCTCAGTCCATATCTCATTCGCCTTTTCCTTCTGTGGGCCAGTCAGGTTACCGATCAGCTTGCCCTTTAGTATCTCATATGGTCTTAAGCCCAAGCCCCTGTCGTTCACTACTTCGAAGATCATGGCCACATTTTCTTGCCGCTCAATGCGTATCTCGACGATCGATATCCTATCCAACAAGTAGGTGATGTAGTAGGTCATCTTCACAGTATCTATATTGCCACTTTCATCGCGAAGAAATGGGTCGAAGTAGCGGCTGATCTTATCAAAATTGTCCTTAATCCGGTGTCTCGTTTCATCACGGGCATCGATTTCCTTGCCTTCGATAAGCGACCGAAAGGCCTCTTCTCGGTTTTCATTGTAGATCTTGAACCGTTCGGCCTCTCCGAAGTCATTGGTCTCAAATATCAACTGCTCGATTGTCTTGCTGCTGAATGTTTTGCCCAGTGCTTCTTTCTCGACAGCCTTCACCATGTGGTAGAGCTTGATAAGCACAAGTAGCAATGTTGTGAGCCGCTGTTGCCCATCAACGATAGATGTGTTTGCTGCGGTTGTGTGAGTAAGGTAGGTATTCAAGAAATACGGCTGGAACCTTTCAAGAACGTCTTCCTGGATCTCTTTGGGCTGAGTCTTGCCCCTAGCATATTGAGAAAACTGAACTTCAATATCGTCCAAGAGAATTTTGACTTGGGTGTCATTCCACTTGTACTCCCTTTGGTATATGTCTATGAAATAGGATCGCTGAGCGTTGAACACCATTCGAAGCGTCTGATCGTGCGGTGTGATGAGACTTTTGATAGTCGTGTCAGGCATCGATGTCACCTCTCTATTCGGAATATCGCAGCCACTATTATAGCTGATCTATCTCGCAGGTCAAAAGTTCTCCTTCAACCGTCGAACAAGGCGCTGGTGCTGCTGACCGAACATGCTTGATAGACACACCTAAAGGGAAAGGGAGAGTCACCGCCTCAGGCAGGTGTCTGTCACACCCTCGTGGGCATTCCCAATTCGCTTCGTTAGGCTGAAGGGAGCAAGAGCAGCCCAACTGTGCTCTTTCATCTCACATGCGATGTTGACAAGCTCTACGTATTGGTTCAGAATGCCTTAGAAGATTGTTGTGCGCTACGCCAAGTGGGGTCTAACGATATGCTGAATAATATCAAATCGGCTGAAGATCTTCGCGGTTTAGCTCGGTCCAGAATTCTTACCTACACGACTAAGACCATCAATCCCCTACTCTTTTCAGAGTATGAGCCTAAAGGTTGGTCTGTAGATAAGAAACATAAAAAATCCATTCGGATTAAAAAAGATAAACCCTACTCTGTTATGCTCGAAGATCGGGTTTGGATACTCCTCTATAAGATGGGTTTTAAGTTACTATCAGACGCAGGTGGCGCTAGCCTGTTATTAAATCCAAAGGAGGACAATTACCCCAAAACCCAGATTGATGTCGTTGGAATCGATGATGAAATAGCAGTCGCAATTGAGTGCAAATCTTCCGAGAAATTAAGTGGAAGGCCCCAATTCCAAGAAGAGTTGGCAAAACACTCCTTGATTAGAGAGCGTTTCGCTAATGCTGTCAATTCGCAATATCAGACATCCCACAAGAGACAGGTTGTCTTGGCGATGTTTTTATCTAACATAACATTATCTAGTAACGATCGAGCACGAGCGAAAGAGGCTAATGTCATGGTCTTCGATGATCATGATTTGACATACTACGGGAATCTCACCAGGCATCTTGGACCAGCTGCGAAATATCAATTCCTTGCCGATATGCTGCCTGGGAAGACAATTCCAGGTCTCGAAATAAGAATCCCCGCAATCAGAACTAAGATGGGTGGGTATAACTGCTATGCCTTCTCGGTTTCTCCTGACTATCTACTAAAAATATCATATATATCGCATCGGTCTAAGGGTAAAGCTTCAGACGTTACGACCTACCAAAGGATGGTCAGCAAATCACGCCTAAATAGGATTAGAGAATACATACAGGAAGACGGTATCTTCCCTACCAATATCGTAGTTAACCTGGAAAAGAAGAGACTATCATTTGAACGCGTGCATCAAGACACCGATAAGCAATTCGACCCAGATAAGGGGTTACTTGGATGGCTAGATATAAAGCCAGCCTATAAGTCGGCATGGATCATTGATGGCCAGCACAGGCTTTATGCCTACTCTGGTCATCAAAAAGCTTCAAAGAGCTTGTTATCGGTATTAGCATTCGAGGGGTTACTTCCTAGTATGCAGGCCAAGCTATTCATAGACATCAATGCAAAACAGAAGAGCGTAAGACAATCTCTTCTAGAGGAGTTGTATGCTGAACTACATTGGGATTCTGAACATCCACAAGAGCGGGTCCAAGCCATCATATCCAAGTCAATACAAGACTTGGGAGTCGACCCTGAATCTCCTATTTTCCGAAGAATACAGACAGCCGATATCGTAAAAGACAAGACTTGTTGCATCACTTTGACAAGCCTATACAGCTCAATAGAAAAGACTGGATTCCATATTGTGAAAGAAAAAAACGGTCATGTCATAGAGTTTGGACCTCTGTGGGCAGGCTCTAATGAGGACACTCTAAGACGCACCACACTTATTCTTAAGTCTTGGTTCAACACCATACGATCTGCGGTACCAGATTGGTGGAATAAGGGCGCTGGAGATGGTGGCGGTTTAGCCATGAATGACGGAGTATCAACCTGCGTTCACGTGCTTCGAAGCGTGTTTCAGCATTTCGATTCTAAAGGGATAAAGCTTATACAGCTAGATGACGAGGATTTATTTGAAAGTATCAAACCCTTTGCTGTTGCCCTTGGAGAATACTTAGGTTCTCTGTCAGAAGATGACAGGAGAGTCTTTAGGAGTTTGCGGACTGCTCAAGGAATCATAACCCGTACGCGACGTTGTCAAAAGGCTATTAGGGATAAGATAAACACATTTAATCCTGAAGGCCTGGACGAATTCTTTGAGCAGGAGAAAGCTCAAACAAATGTCAAGGCTAAAGAAATTACGACTAGGATTGAGCAGCTTCTCCAAGGAGTCATATTGGAGGAGTTACGTAGGGAATGTGGTAATGAAGAGTCCGGATGGTGGATACTGGGAGTGCCCAAATCAGTGCGTCTTGCAGTGACAAAGAGATTCGAGGAAGATGATGGCAAACGTGGCGGTAAGGAATATTATTTTGATCTGATAGATTATAGGAAAATTGTGCAAGACCATTGGGAAGTATTCGAACCTCTGCTGGCATACGGGAAGAAAGGCAGTAAGGAAAAAAGAACTGAATGGATGGTATTTGTCAATGACAGGAGAAATATAGTGTCGCATGCCTCAGCGGCGACATCAATCTCTACTGCCGATCTCAATCAGCTTCAACAATACGAACAATGGCTGACCGATCAGGTATCAGGCAAGCACGATAGCGAAAGCGTTAATGCTGGAACATCCAACGTGCCAACAGAAGAATAAGTCCAATCCAGGAGCATATGTGACTACAAAAAGGAGCGTTCTTCTCGTTGAGCCAGAGTATTTCACCAAGTATCCCCCTCTCGGCCTGATGAAGATCTCTACATACCACAAGTTGCAGGGCGACGACGTAACGTTTTATAAGGGAACTAGTGCGCTTATGCGCGATCGTAAGTGGGATTTGATATATATCACGACCATGTTCACATTCCAATGGAAGATTACTATAAACACCATAAAGTTCTACCAACGCGGCAGGCAAAAGGGAGCTAACAACATAAGAGTGGGCGGTATTCTTGCAACTCTATTGCCAGAAGACATAGAAAGAGAAACTGGGATAATACCGCATATCGGATTATGGGATGATGTTGATAGACTCGCCCCTGATTACGATCTGACTGCAGACTTTTCTGACCATTACATTAATAATTCCAGTTTTGGGTACGTGACTAAGGGATGTGTGAACACATGTACGTTTTGTGCAGTACGGAAACTAGAACCCGACTTTGTGCATTATATTCCTCTAACACATCAAGTTGACCCTAACAAGAAGGATCTCATATTGCTCGATAATAATGTTCTTGCATCAAACCAATTTACTAGAATTATTGGCGAAATAAAGAGGCATGGCTTTCATAAATTTGCCAGATTTGGCAAATCTAATCGTTCAATTGACTTTAATCAGGGAATAGACGCTCGATTGCTGACAGAAGAAAAGATGGCGCTCTTAAGCCAGATAGCCATTAATCCTCTTCGTATTGCCTTTGATAACATTAATCTTGATAGTCTGTACAGGGAAAAAGTCCGTCTCGCCCACAAATACGGAATTAATCATCTCTCTAACTATATCCTATTTAACCATAAGGACACCCCCGAGGATTTCTACCGGCGGCTTCAAATAAATATTGAATTAAATGAAGAACTCGGACTGAGCATTTTTTCATTTCCTATGAAATATATCCCGCTTGATGCAAAAGACAGAAAATACGTGGCCCCAAATTGGACTCAAACGCAACTGAGAGGTATCCAATGTATTTTACATGCCACGCACGGCGTAGTAGGTCCCAAGCGACCATTCTTTGAGATTGCTTTCGGTAAGACTGTTGATGATTTCCTGTACATCATCCAGCAGTCCGAAGACCAAATATTCCACCGCGAGAAAATGCCACCGTGGAGAAAAATAGATTAATGTCTGACCTGTTAAAGAGTCTAAGGCCAAAAGAGCGTCGTGGTAGCAAGCCTCGGTGTCACCTGTTGACTCATGGTTCCCCCGACGTCGTTTCTGCAAGGCTCACCAAGCTGATCGCACCATGGGGAACGGTAACCAGTGATGACCACTGGATGCCCCAAGGATTTATCCACACCGATGAGGCTCAGTTCGGCCGAGTTGATAGCCTATTAGACCCTGCTATCGGTGCGTCACTCATTAAATGGTGGCTCGCGTCCCCCAAACCGGGAAGGGTTCCGCATTGGGACATCGCCGGTACTTGCGCGATTGAGGGCAAACCAGGACTTTTCTTGGTTGAGGCGAAGGCTCATAGCGAAGAGTTGAAAACAGAAGAAGCTGGCAAGAGGAAGAGAAAAGTCGAAACCGCAGACAGCCGGAGAAACCGCGCTCAGATTGAATCATGCATGAAAGACGCGAATACTGCACTCAGATCCCAAACAGGTTGGGATTGGCGATTGTCGATCGAACGCTGCTATCAGATGTCCAACCGCTTTGCTTGGGCGTGGGAATTGACTGCACTCGGCTTCCCGGTGATCCTAATGTACCTTGGTTTCATTAACTCCGAAGAAATGGCCGACAGAGGGATCCCGTTCGCAGATCTCGAGGATTGGAAGCGCCAAGTGGAATCACATAGCCAGATTCTGTTCCCTGGAGAGGTGTGGGGAAAGCGTTGGCGCGTGAATGGCCAGCCATTCATACCCATTATCCAGTCATGTCAACAAGAGCTCGTCGTTTGACATTGCTTCACATTCAACAAGGGGGGGAGGCTCCACGCTTCCCCTCTCGACTTTGACGCTTTCCCCATCGTGACGCTGACGTCTACTTTTGTTTCTGCGAGGCTTTCTGATCTGGCCGGTCTTTTCTATCGGCCTATTCTGAGGCTAAGTATTTTAAGTCCGTCGCGTCTGCCGGTTCCGCCACCTCGGCATTTTCAAGGCTATGGCCGGCTCATGGAGAACAACGTAGAGAGCAATATCCTTAATGCGGTGTCGCTCTTATTACTATGGCAACGACAATCTCTATTACAGTCAATGATATCCCCAACCAGAGCATGTTTGTGGCCTTGCCTGTGTCTCTATATCTATTCATGGACCAGGCTACTAGGCCACCAACCCAGCCAAAACCTACAAGGCTTAATAGTATTGGCAGTAGCCACCAGGCCCACGAGGTGCGTTCTACTGCTATTGTCTCTCTTTGCTCCTTAGAGATTGGCGCCGCGCACTCCGGGCAGAATAGGGCATTTCTGGATATTCTGGCCCCGCAGGCTGCGCACGAATGCAAAGCCTTGCCGCAATATTGACAGTAGGTTGAATCGGGACTAGCCCTTCCGCATCGGGGGCATTTAACATTCTGTGCCATGGCTATATCAAGATACAATCAGAGAGGGCTGATGTCAATGGGGGTGTCCCCCAGCTTTCATAGTCCCCCTCCTTCCCAAGAAGGAGGGGGACTAAGGGGGTTGAGAAGTGCTGCTGAACGCTGTTTAAAGGCATCCTTATTCACTCGGAAGTCGCTTTCTATGGTACAATTGCGGGAGGTTATCTGCGCTCAACTGAGAGAGCCGAGACTATTCTATCTGGAGGTTTTATTGTGGCAGAAGTTGTAAAGGCGTATCCAATTAACCTGTCTATAGATTACCCGGATAAAAAGATGAACCGGATAACTACTTTTTTCAGGCTGCTCACGGCAATTCCCATTTTCATGATCCTTACTTTGATTACCGGTGGTATGATCGCCGCAGGTGGATTTGTATTTATCCCCACGGTGTTGATGCTTCTGTTCCTGCAAAAGTATCCCAGGTGGTGGTTCGACTGGGATCTGGCTCTAACCAAGTTCGGTACCCGTGTTTGGGCTTATCTGGCGCTGTTAAGGGATGAGTACCCCTCGACTGACGATGAGCGGCTATATCATATCGAAATCCCATATCCCAAGGCTGAGGATGAGCTTCACCGTTGGCTGCCGCTGATAAAATGGCTGTTGGCTATCCCCCACTACATTGTTCTTCTCTTTCTTGCTATCGCTACCCTGGTGGTGGTGATAATCGCCTGGTTCGCCATCCTATTTACGGGCCGCTATCCGAAAGCCCTGTTCGACTTCGTGGTCGGTATATTCAGATGGGCTTTAAGAGTGGTGGCATACGCTTTCCTGTTAGCCACTGACCGTTATCCGCCTTTCAGGCTTAGCACCTAATGTAAGAACTGAACGCACTGTCTTATAAGGCTAGCTATTCCATACTTTACCGCAGATCAAAGCTGATCCAGGGGAGTTCGCTACAAAAGTGGAGAGAGCAGGATTTAAGGTCAAAGTCTTAAAAATAGACGAAGAGATGGAAATATGAATGTTCGGGAGGAGTGCCATTTGGAGTACGGCGACATGACCCTTAAACAGCAGCTAGACAAAATGTTCAATCCTCGTTCACTGGCCTTAATCGGCGCATCCAGTACGTTGGGCAAGTGGGGCTTCAATATCCTTACGCTTCTGTTGAGCGATAAAGGCAGGGAGATATACGCTGTTAATAAACATGAAGCCGAAGTGCTGGGGTTGAAGGCTTATCCGAGCATACTTGAAGTGCCTGCTCCCGTAGATTTAGCGATCATTACGGTGCCGTTCCAGGATGTCCCGGCAACTATGGAGGAGTGCATTCAGAAAGGGGTCAAATCCGCTGTGGTTATCTCCGGGGGCCTTGCCGAGAGCGGCGAAGAAGGGGCAAGAGTCCAAAGGCAGTTGGTCGAGGTCGCCCGGCGCGGCGGGATACGCTTTATGGGACCAAACTGCATGGGATTTTTCGATACCTCCTCCGATTTCAATACTGTCATCTTTATGCCACCGTTGAGGAAGGGCCCCGTGGCGCTGATATCTCAAAGCGGGAACTCGGGACAATCAATTATCACCTCGGGTGTAGAAAGGGGGCTGGGATTCAGCAAGTATGTCAGCAGCGGGAACGAGGCGGATCTACACTACGAGGACTATCTGGAATATATGGCCCAGGACGGTGAGACAAAGGTTATTCTGGGCTATATCGAGGGCCTCCGGGAGGGCCAGCGCTTCTTCGAGTTGGCAAAGGAGATTACGAAGAAGAAGCCTATTGTCGTAGTGAAGGCAGGGCGAACGCAGGCCGGGGCCAAGGCAGCACGGTCGCACACCGCTGCCCTGGCGGGTTCAGACTTAATCAGCGATGCGGCGTTCAAGCAGGCCGGGGTGATCAGGGTGGAGGAGATCGGGGAACTCATTGATGTGGCTCAGGTCCTATTGGGCCAGCCGCTGCCTCGAGGAAGGCGGGTAGGGGTGTTATCGATAGGCGGGGGCATGGCTGTGATGGCCGCAGACTCTGTAATAAGGCAGGGTATGGAACTGGCATCTTTGTCACCTGCAACGATAGAGAAGCTGAATTCCGTTCTGTCACGTCGGTGGTCTCACGGGAACCCCATCGACATGGGCGGAGACCGCTTCAACTACAACTGCCTCTGGCCGTTGATTGAGGATGAGAACATAGATGCCATCCTGGTGCTGGGTTCTCCTGCAGCGACTCGCAGATTCCTCGAGTGGTTTTCCGTACATGCACCGTGGATGACTAACGTAGATGAAATGAGGAAGCTGTCAGAGGCTGGTGAACTGAAGGAACTGGAAAGGCTGAAGGAGATGAGGGCCAAATACGGTAAGCCCGTCATTTTCTGTGCAATGGGCATCGATATCGTGAAACAGGGGGAAGTCTACAGATGGCTGGAACAGAATTATCTTGTCCCGTACCCAACCCCGGAGAGAGGGGCTAAAGCGCTCTCTCATCTGGTGGAGTATAGTGAATACTTGGGCATATCAAAATTTTAAAGGGGATTCAAAGGAGTAGACCAGACTCTAAAGAAGCGGGGGAATGTCTAGCGGGGAAGGCTCGTGGCTGACAGGTGATATGATAACGATTAGGAGATTATCTCCGGTTAAAAAATAACCCCTTCTTCTACCAGCCGACTGATCTCGTTACTTGATAAGCCCAGGAGTTCACGGAAGACGTAATCGTTACTCTCGCCCATAACCGGAGCGGCCTTGGTAATCTTGATTGGGGTTTTGGAAAAGCGCCACGGTGCACCAAAGACAGCCACCTTGCCCATGACCGGATGTTCCACGGTAGTGGACTCTCCTCGTTGCTTGAAATGTGGGTCATTGACGATCTCCTCGTTGCTTAATGAAGGCATAGCTGCAACGCCCGCTTTCTGCAGCATATCAGTCACTTCATAGTGCGTATAATTGAGTGTCCATGCTGTTACAAGCTTATCCAGCTCTTCCTGGTTTTTCCAGCGCTCATATGCATCAGCGAATCTTTCATCCCTGGTCCACGGTGGGTTGCCTAATATTTCACAGAAGGAATTCCATTCCTCAGGAGTCGATATCGCTATACTAACCCACTTATCTTCACCACGACAGCGATAGCAGTTATGCGGCGCCATTATTCTGTCCCGATTGCCGTCACGATGCTGTACTCTGCCATTCATAAGGTACTCCATGATTGTGTCCCCAGCCAGAATCGCTTGACTCTCGACAGAGGACAAATCTATGTACTGCCCCAGTCCTGTCTTCTGCTTGTAGTTCAGGGCTATAATCAAGGCAAATGCGCCGGTAATTGCTGCCATGAGGTCAGTCGAGCCAGTCATCGGGTTGGGTGTTCTATCCCTGTATCCTGTCAGATTGGCCAAGCCGCTGGCACAGGCGAAGCCCGGAGCGTAGCCTCCGTAGACTCTCTGGGGCCCTTTGCCACCAAAGGCTGAAGAGGCAAGCATAATAATGTCAGGCTTTACATCTTTGAGCACGTTGTAACCCAGTCCCAGCCGCTCCATAGTACCAGGCCGCATATTCTCGGCAACTATATCGCTAACCTGTACTATCCTCTTAGCTAAATCAATCGCTTGTGGTTTCTTTAGATTGAGTTTCACGGAAAGCTTGTTCGAGTTGATAGCGTTGAATACATAGGAGCTCTCCACACCCTCAAATGACTTTCCGATGGTGAAACTCATTACGCGGGTTTGGTCAACAGCGGTCATGCTCTCAATTTTTATGACCTCGGCTCCCATAAGTGCCAGGAGCCCGGTTGCATATGATCCTGCCCACAACCAGGAGAAGTCGGCTACTCGTATTCCCTGCAGAGCAGTCCTGTTCATATTGGCTGAGGCCTTCTCTATATCACTCCCGACTCTCTAAGTTTTGTCAGTCGATCCTTACTGAATCCCAGACGACCACAATAGACTTGCTCATTATGTTGGCCCAGGAGAGGAGCGGGCCTCGTGGCTCTCCAGGGAGTCTCGCTAAGCTGATATGCAACTGTGGGATACTTAAGTGTACCTGCCAGGGGGTGACCAATGTCAGCAAAGAACCCTCGTTCTTGCAGTTGAACGGATTGGGCCAGGTCCTCGGCGGTGTTGACGGGCGCAGCCGCCACACCCTTGGCCTGCAGCTTGTGGAAAAGCTCGTCTTTCTTGAATTGCCGCACCCAGGCTTGTACTCTGGGGTTTATTTCATCGGAATACCAGTGGCGATTCGCCCATGATAAGAACTTCTCATCGAGGGCCCATGCCGGGCTCCCCATGCACTCCACAAGGCTACGCCATTCGCGATCGGTTACGACTGTTATTATGATGTAGCCATCCTGGCATTCCATCGGCAGTACCATCAAAAAACCTTTCGTCAATCTTTGGTGCACCTCACCCAGATTTGCGAAGGTACAAACATGCATCTGGACCAGTG
>Ga0315274_10006565_pt1 | contig 16918 bp, 14 predicted proteins | sample YL17G02_20_MG_FD_203700 | JGI IMG/M metagenome (GOLD analysis project Ga0315274, IMG submission 203700) | Sediment microbial communities from Yellowstone Lake, YNP, Wyoming, USA - YL17G02_20 | ecosystem: Environmental > Aquatic > Freshwater > Lake > Sediment | place: USA: Wyoming | collected...
GGGGATTTACCCTGCCGCTACACATCACTCTGATTACCCTTATATTGGGAGAATACTGTATTCTGGAAGTGCCAGCCAGGTCAGCACCAGCATAAGAGCACCAATTACAGCAAAAAGCTACTATTTTGGGTTCAAAGTTATCCATCTATCCTCCTAATTAAACAAAAAGGGTAGTCCTGATCCACCCTTACCTGCCAGCCTGATAACACAAGCCCGCAATGATAGCACGTCTGTCCAAAAAAAACAACCCTCCAAATATCCACGTCAGTTAGAATTTCTCAACCATGTATCAATATCCGTAGCTGCTCGCCGGCCTGCCCCCATGGCGCTAATAACCGTGGCTGCCCCAGTAGCCATATCTCCCCCACACCAAACTCTGTCCTTGCTCGTCCTCCCGGTGGCCTCATCGGTCAATACGGTGCCCCACTTAGTGAGTTCGAGCCCTTTGGTTGTCGAGGGAATAATCGGATTAGGCCTTGTGCCCAGAGCAGGGATTGCCGTATCTATCTCCATTATGAACTCAGAGCCTGGCTTTTGAATGGGCCGTGGTCGGCCACTTGCATCAGGCTCACCTAGTTCCATTTCATGTAACTCCACTGCCTTGACTCTACCTCGCCCATCACCGAGGAACTTGTCGGGATTGGTCAAAAGCTTGAAAATGACTCCCTCTTCTTCGGCATTCTCTCTCTCTTCAAGTCTGGCCGGCATTTCCGCTTTGGAGCGCCGATAGATAATATACACTTCTTCTGCTCCATATCTCAGTGCACATCTGGAGGCATCCATAGCTACATTTCCGGCGCCAAATACTGCCACCCGCCTCCCTACTTGTATTGGAGTATCATACTCAGGGAAGAGGTATGCTTTCATCAGGTTTGTCCGAGTAAGAAATTCATTAGCAGAATAAATACCACTCAGGTTCTCCCCGGGGATATCTAGGAACATTGGCGCCCCAGCCCCGGGAGCTAAGAAGACGGCATCAAAGCCATTTTCCAGAAGCTCATCTACAGTAGCTATTTTGCCGATAACATGATCGAGCTTGATTTCCACCCCCAGTGACTTCACATAACCGACCTCACCCTGAACGGTTACCTTGGGCAATCTAAACTCGGGAATGCCGTACATCAATACCCCACCAGCTACATGCAGTGCCTCAAAAATGATTACGCTGTACCCAAGCTTTGCCAAGTCAGCGGCAGAGGTTAGACCTGCTGGCCCGGAGCCAATTACAGCCACTTTCTTACCATTGAAGCTTATTTGCCCCTTTTGCTGTTCCTTGATTTCTGGGTGAGCTCTTTCCCAATCAGCCACATATCGCTCCAATCTGCCAATAGCAATCGGGCCGCCTTTTTTGGCCAGGTTACAAGTCATCTCGCACTGTGTTTCCTGAGGGCAGACACGCCCGCAAATGCCGGGGAGGCTATTCCTGCTCTTAAGTATTCTTACTGCCTCGGGCATATCACCTGCCCCTATTGCCTTTATAAATTCGGGGATGTCCACATTGACCGGGCAACCCCCCTTGCAACCAGCTTTCTTGCATGCAATGCAACGGCTGGCTTCTTCTAGAGCTTGCTCGTCGGTATATCCCAGAGCTACTTCGTTGAAATTCCTCTTCCTTACTTCCGGAGCCTGTTTTGGTATTGGTACTCGATTTAAATTCAGTTTGGATTTTTCAGCCATTTTTACACTACAGAGACTCGCCCAGGTAATTTGGATAATTCTGCAAGCCGACGCAGGTTATCAGGTTGCCATAGGTCAAATGCCTGTGCCTCTTCTCTTAGATAAGCTCGTTTCCGCTTAATCAGCAGTTCCCAATCCACCAAGTGGCCATCGAATTCGGGGCCATCAACACAAGTGAATTTTGTTTCGCCGCCCACAGAGACTCGACAACAACCACACATACCTGTGCCGTCAACCATTATTGGGGTTAGACCAACAATAGTCTTAACCCCAAACGGTTTCGTTGCCTTGGAGCATTCCATCATCGTAAACACACGTCCAAATATGAATACCCTATCGAGCTTGTTACCTGATTCTAAATATTCCTTGACGAACTGATTCGCCTGCCTATATTTCCCACGGCTTCCATCTCCCAAAACAACATGGGTTTCATCACTCACGCTCCTTAATCTATCCTCCCAGAATAGATAGGTTTTGTCTCTTGCCTCCGTTACTGAAACTACCTTGTTGCCCTTTTTCTTTAGAGCCTTCACCAGGGTTATCGCAGGGCCTACACCAAACGTACTGCAAACAGTCATAGTTTTACCATAGGATTCGATTTCCGTTGGCCTGCCCAAGGGCCCCACTACATCCATGATGCAGTCGCCTTCTCCAAGAGAGGAAAGCTTCATGGTGCTTCTTCCCATGATGAGGAAGAGAACTTCAAGTGTCCCTCCCTTCTCGTCCCAACCAGTTAGCGACAAAGGAAACCTCTCCCCAACCTCATCTATTCGCAATATGACAAACTGGCCTGGTTTAGCTTTTCGGGCAATTTCGGGAGCTTCTACCTTAAGATAAACTGTGTTGGGAACAAGGACCTCCCTTTTCAGTATTTTATACATATCAGCCTCCAGAACATTACTTCCTTGATGAGTTCCTGCCCAGGGTCTGAGCAAATATACCGATAGTCGCGGGCAATCACTACATGAGGCAAGGTGGCAACATATTTTGCCAGTTCCTCACATCAACCGTGCCCGCAATGTTTAACCCACAGTGACAGATGTAAACTCCAATCCTTTTCTCATTCTCCATATGCACAGTCACTTTCTAACTACAGTCTTCCGCATAATCTAATATTACTCTCATAAAAAATCTTTTTCCTTGATAAGAGAGGACCAGGATAAGGTTGAGTTCGGCAGCCTTTCTCCCTTTCTCTAATTTCCTCTTGCCAGGGAAAGAGGCTTTCTAGTTTTGGCAATGGGTATTAATCGTTACAATTCCTTAACTAAATAGAGCTTCTACCTGAGCTAAGATTTGCTCATCAGTGAAGTGGTGCATGGAAATAGCTCCTGATGGACAGGCAGCACCGCAGGTGCCACAACCCTTGCATACTGCTTCATTGATATGGGACACCCTCTTCCCATCTCTAGGCTGAAGCTCAATAGCCTGAAAGGGACACAAGACTTCACAAACCCCACAGCCTGAGCATTCATCCTCATTGACCAATGCATTTATCGCCTCAGCCTTGACATAGCCCATCCTCAGGGGACCGGCTGCTTTTGCAGCAGCAGCATAGGCTTGAGAAATTCCTTCAGTTATATCTGTAGGCCAGCGTGCTGAGCCACAGATATAAATTCCGTCCATGGCAAACTCTACAGGGCGGAGCTTTAAGTGCGCTTCCAGGAGGAAACCAAACTCATCTAAGGAGACTTTAAGCATTTTGGAGATATTTTGGTTATCCTGGGCGGGGATAAGAGGAGTAGTTAAAACAAGCATGTCACAGGGGAGTTCTATCTCCCTTCTCCATAATTCATGATACACCTTTATCTTTTCAACCTTTTTATCTCCGATAACTTCGGGAGGCCTTTCTAAGCTATATCTAATAAATCTAACCCCTAGCTCCATGGCTTTCCGATAATAGTTCTCGAAGTCTACACCATAAGTCATGAGGTCTCGGTGCAATATCCAGACCTTTGCCTTTGGGTTTGATTCTTTAATAAGGAAGGCGTTTTTAATTGCCGTCATGCAGCAGATTCTGCTGCAATAAGTTCTCTCAGGAACCCGGGCTCCCACACAATTGATCATCACAACATTCTGACCCAAGGATTCCCCTCTCTTCATTCGTCCCTCTAGCTCCAATTGAGTGAGTACATTGGTCATCTTCCCATAGCCATATTGACCCGTCGGTTTTAACGCGTCAGCTCCGATGGCTACTATAATGGTACCCACATTGAATTTGTTCTCCCCTCCCTTCTCATCCAGATTGACATTGAAGTTGCCTATAAAGCCGGTTACTTGTTTTACTTTGGACGAGAGATAAGTCTTGATCTTGGGGTGGCTTTTAACTTGTTCAACAAGTGGTTTGATTAACTTCACTGCTTCTTGATTCGTGGGAAAAAGCTTATTAATACTGCGAAGAGTCCCCCCAAGTTCTGGCTCCTTCTCCACTAAATGAATATCAAAACCCTGCCTGGCCAAGTTTAAGGCTGCCTCCATCCCCACAACTCCTCCACCAATTACCAATGCCGAAGGAGCCACCTTCATTTCAATCTCCTCCAATGGCTCCAGCAACCTGGCTTTGGCCACTCCCATCCTTATCAGGTCTTTAGCCTTTTCCGTAGCTTTCTGAGGCTCACGCATATGCACCCAGGAGCATTGGTCTCTTATGTTAACAAACTCGAAAAGGTATTTGTTCAAGCCCGCTTCTTCACAAGCAGCTCGGAAGAGCGGCTCATGGGTTCTAGGAGTACAGGAAGCTACTAGGACCCGATTTAAATTGTATTCTTTTATCCCTTTCTTAATTGCTGAAATCCCTTCCTCAGAACAGGTGAATAAATTGCGTTCAGCATGCACTACGTTTGGTAGTTGTTTGGCATATTCCACAACGTCCGGGACGTTGACATATGCCCCGATATTTATGCCACAATGACAAACAAAAATTCCGATACGAGGATGAGAAAGATCTTTTTCTTCCATGGCCCTTACTTGCCTCCTGCTATAGCTTCAGCAGTTCTGCCTGCTGCCCCTGAGGCCTGGGTTACAGAATCCGGAATATCCCGGGGACTATGGACATAACCACAGGCAAAAATGCCCGGCCTTGTAGTATCCAGCGGTTGTACCAATTTATCTGGAACCTTTACAAAGCCATCTTCGTCTAACTCTATACCGAGTATTTTCGCCAATTCTTCGGTGATTTGAGGAACCATGGCTTGGGCAAGAACCACCAGTTCCGCCTCAAAGCACTTTACTTCTCCGCTGATGGTTTCCTCATACCTAATAATAGGGTTATCATTCTCAGGGTTAACTTCAATCCTGCCAGGACGCCCTCTAATATAAGTCACATTGTATTCTTTGTTAGCCCTGGCAATGTATTCCTGGAATCTTTTGCCAACAGCTCTCATATCCATGTAGAAAATGGTGGATTTTGTTCCAGGATGGTGCTCGAAAGCCAGCATTGCCTCCTTGGTGGCGTGCATACAGCAAACACTGGAACAGTAAGCTTTATTCCTGAAATCACGAGAGCCGACACATTGGATAAAAGCTATATTTTCAGGTATCCTGCCATCTGAAGGACGTTTAAGTACTCCCATAGTGGGTCCTGAGGCAGCAGTAAATCTCTCAAATTCCATGGCAGTAATCACATTCTTTATTTTCCCATAGCCATATTCTGTCAGTGATGAAATATCGTATAAGCCAAGCCCTGAAGCGACGATTATCGCGCCTACTTCTAGTGTAATGGTCTCATCCTTCATCGTATAGACTATCGCTTTGGGTTCACATCGCCGTTCACATTCATGACACTCTATGCACCCCTCAATTTGTCCAGCCAGACAGCGTGAAGCTTCCTCTACGGCTTCCTTTGGAGAATATCCCAAAGCCACTTCACGAAAGTCCTGCACCCTCTCTTTAACAGGTTCTTCCCTCATATCCACCTTATTTCTGGAAGGAAAGCGCTTTTTGCACTCCTCTATCTCTTCCTGAGACAACTTCTCTGGTTCCTTTCTTGGTTCTTCACCCACAAGAGGTTGTCCCGTCAGGTATTGGTGGATAGAGCGAGCTGCTTTTTCCCCTGCTGCAATAGCATCAATTACAAACGCAGGCCCGGTCACCACATCGCCTCCGGCAAATATTCCTTTAATATTGGTCACCCCTGTTTTGGTATCAATTTCTATCGTGCCTCTCTTAGAAAGTGAAACTCCTAACTCCTTGACAAAATCTGTTTCTGGAGCCTGCCCCAATGCCGCAATCACTGTATCCACGGGGATAGTAAATTCAGAACCCTTAATGGGGACGGGGCGAGGACGACCACTGGCATCTGGTTCTCCAAGCTTCATCCGCACACACTCCATCTTGGCAAGTTTTTTGTTCTCGGTAGAGAAGCGGTTGGGAGTGGTCAGAAACTCAATCTTCACTCCTTCTTTTTCCGCTGCTGTTACTTCTTCCTCAGAAGCTGGCATCTCAGTGCGAGAACGACGATAAACGATGGTTACTTCTTTTGCTCCCAGTCGCTTTGCTGTGCGGGCACAATCGATAGCTGTATTACCTCCACCGATCACCGCGACTTTCTTTCCCACATTTACTTTTTCCCCGAGACTTATAGCACGGAGAAATCCTATCCCATCCATTACTCCGGGAATATCTTCACCCTCTACTCCAAGCTTCATACCACCGTGTGCTCCCACAGCAACGAAAATAGCATCATAGTTTTCTTTTAATTTTTTGGTGGTAATATCTTTACCAACCTGAACGCCCGTTTTTATCTCCACGCCAAGCTTCTGGATATAGCCTATCTCCTGGCGTAAAATTTCCTTGGGAAGGCGATATTCGGGTATGCCAACACGAAGCATACCTCCGGGTTCAGGAAGAGCTTCTAAGATAGTTACATTATGACCCCTTAGGGCAAGGTCATTAGCAGCAGCAAGCCCTGCTGGACCTGCGCCTATAATCGCTACCTTTTTATCTGTTTTTGCCACTACCGGGACTTCAAGTTCTTCGATATTCCATTGGTCCCCGGGAACTCTCTTAAGGTCGCGGATACACAGTGGCTCATCTATTTGCCCGCGATTACAGACTTCCTGGCAGGGGGCATAGCATACCCGCCCAACACTTGCAGGTAGGGGATTTGTCTCTCTTATAAGCTTATAAGCTGCTTTGTACTGTCCTTCAGCAATGAGCTTGATGTACCCGGGCACATTGGTATGGACAGGGCAAGCATCCATACAAGCCGTTTTGCACGGGCGCTCCTCTCTTTTATCTATAACACATTTCTTAGGAACAGCCTGCGGAAAGTACAGGTATATGGCCTTTCTGTTTGCAATCCCCTGATCAAATTCGTTTGGTATAATGACGGGGCATCCTTCTACACAGAGGCCACATCCCGTACATTTGTTCCAATCAACAAAAGAGGCCTTTTTCCTGATCTTAACCTTGAACTTCCCTATTCCTCCCGCGACTTTTTCCACTTCAGAATAAGTTAAGAGTTCTATATTGTGATGGGAATTGGCCTCAATCATCTTGGGGGCAAGGATACACATGGCACAATCATTAGTGGGGAAGGTCTTATCCAGTTGTGCCATCCGCCCCCCGATGCTGGGCGACTTTTCCACCAAATATACCTTAAAGCCCATATTGGCCAGGTCAAGTGAAGCCTGAATCCCAGCTATGCCACCACCTACTACTAGTACCGATTTGCGTCCGTTTTCACTGTTACTCATTTTTTGATAAGCCCACCTTCATTTTTCAATCGCATTTGCTACCAGATTTGCCAAATCCATTATCTCAATCTTTGGAGTTGATCGATGCTCCTCCCCTTTATCCATCATGGCACATCTGAAATGCGTCTGGCATTTAGGACAAGCGGTTATGAGCAACTCTGCCCCTGTTTCCGTCGCTTCACATAACCTTTCGGTCCTTAGCATATTGGAATACGAGTCGCAATTGGTAAAAGCACTGGTACCACAGCAAATGGATTCCAATCCACTGTGTCTCATCTCAACCAGTTCAATGCCAGGAATTGACTCGATCACCTTCCGTGGGGCATCATACACACCTAAATGCCTTCCTAACCGACAAGGATCCTGATAGGTAACCTTTTTCTTGATTTCCTTAAATTTCACTCCGTTTTCCCCTATTTTCTCCGCCAATAATTCAGAGATATGCAACACTTCACACCTTAAATCCACATAATTGGGATAGTCCAGTTTAAATGTGCGATAACCTTCGGGGCAGGAAAAAACTATCTTCTTGACCCCTGCCTCTTTAATTTGAGCGGCATTGTGCTCGGCCAGTTTCTTAAATGTCTCTATATCGCCAGTCCAAAGTGCGTCATGACCGCAGCATCTCTCATTAGGAAGCAGCCTGGGCTCGATCCCCAGCAAGTTCAAGGTCTTGAGGCTTGCCTTGGTTATGTCCAGAGCATTGAATTCAATGTCTTCAAAGATTGGCGCAAAATATGGAGCACATCCCACCCAGAGAAGAACATCGCTGTTTTCTGAAACACGATACTCCTTGGAAAGCCATTCCAGTCTCTTTTGCTTAATCGTAGGGCTTGTCATAAGCCTTGCCAGAGATTGCAGTTGTCCAGAGTGGGCACAAACTCCATGTTGCCCGTTGTCTTGGGCCATGCTTCTGGCTTTTCGTACAAAGATTGGAAAGTCAATATCACTAGGACATTCTTTTTGGCAAGTATAGCAAGTCAGGCAGGAAAAGAGCTCCCGATCTAACAACAGCTCATCCCCAAAGCCCAGAAGAGCATTCTCAATCATCTGTCGCGGAGAGAAAGATGAATCGTATCTAGCGACGGGACATATGCTCGTACACTTGCCACATTCCAAGCAGTAGTAAGTCTTGGTTTCTTGAATAATATCCTCTAAGTTCACGCCAGAGCCTCCATTTTTACTTTGAAAGGTGAAGGGCCTATCTTCTTGAGTTGCTCCACCATTTCTTTGATTATCCGAGCAAACACTACTCCTTCAGATGCAGCCACCAGCTCACGCCTGAGGCGTTCATCCTCCAGACCAAGCACATGAAGCACCTTTCTTAATTTGTCAACAGTGGCATCGCACTTCACCGGGCCATCGATATAGTGGCAGTCGGTATGATGACAACCGGCAACGAGAACTCCGTCAGCGCCACCCTCAAAAGCCTTCAGTACGTATATAGGATTTACCATGCTACTACACATTACCCTTACAATCGTGACATTCGGGGGATAATGAACGCGGCTTGTTCCAGCTAAATCGGCAGCAGCATAAGTGCACCAATTGCAGCAAAAAGCAACGATTTGAGGTTCGAATTCAGCCATCAGGACACCTCCGTCAAGGCAGCAACTTCAGCCAATATCTCATCTTGGGTGAAGTGTTTTATTGATATTGCACCTGTCGGGCAGACGACAGCGCAGGCTCCACAACCTTTGCAGAGAGTTTCATTTATACTGGAGACCAAAGTCCCGTTCTTGCTAGCGACCTTAGGAGCATGAAAAGCGCAGATTTCTTCACAGCGTCCGCACCCATGGCAAATGCTTTCATCTACGGTTGATACGGCAGCTTCAGTTGTGATTGTGCCCTTACTTATCAATGACAAGGCTTTGGCTGCTGTTGCTTCAGCTTGCGCTACAGTATCAGGAATATCTCTCGGGCCCTCACAGCAACCAGCGATAAAAATGCCGTCCGTTGGAGTAGCCACAGGGTCGAGCTTGACATGCCTCTCCAAGAAGAAGCCATCTGCCCTACGATTAAGATTAAAGATCCTGGAGACATTCTCCGCGTCGGAGCGCGCTTCCAGAGCAGAACATAGTATAACCATGTCCACGGGGACCCGAACTAGCTTACCTAAGAGTGTATCTTCACTGACTACAACCAACTTGCCTTTCTCTTCATCGGTCAAGGTTTCATCTGTAATCTTGGCCACCTTCCCCCGTATGAAATTCACTCCCTCCTCGGAACAGCGTTTATAGAATTCCTCATAGCCCTCTCCAAAGCAGCGCATGTCAATGTAGAATTGATACACATCTGCTTTGCTGAGCTCTTTTGCCAGGTGAGCATATTTGAGTGCATACATGCAGCAAACTCGGGAGCAATACTCATGATAATTTTGGTCGCGACTGCCAACGCAATGTACAAGAGCTATCCTTTCCGGCTCCCGACCATCCTTCAATAGAATCTTACCCTCAGTTGGCCCCGCAGCGCACGTCATCCTTTCAAAGTGGAGCCCGGTTAGTACATTATCGTATTTCCCATATCCGTATTGAGGTATCACAGAGGGGTCAAACTGGTCGTACCCGGTAGCCACGATTATCGTGCCCACATCAAACTCAACAATCTGATCAGTTTGCTTGAGAAGAGTCTCCGGGGTTATAGCCTGAGCTTCACAGACTTTTATACAGGCTCCGCATTTCTTTCCATCTGATTTGATGTAAGCACAAAGGTTAGGATCTACTACTGCAAGATGGGGAATAGCTTGAGCGAAAGGAATATAAACTGCCTTTCTCTTGGCTAAGCCCATCTCAAATTCGCTATCGGTCTTCCAGGGGCATTTCTCTTCACACACGTTGCAGCCAATACATTTGCTCTCATCTATATGTCTAGCCTTTTTTCTCACCTTAATCTTGAAATTACCTATAGAGCCCGAAACCTCCTCTACCTCGCTATAGGTGAAAAGTTCGATAAAAGGATGATGCCCGACATCAGACATTTTGGGAGTAAGAATACATTCAGAACAATCTAAGGTAGGGAAGGTCCTATCAAGCTGTATCATATGGCCACCAATACTGGGGTCCCTTTCTACCAGATACACCTTATTCTGCCCGTTGGCGATATCCAACGCTGCCTGCATCCCCGCGATGCCACCGCCAACAACCAACACGTTAGGATTAAGTGGTGCTTCCTTAACAACAAGAGGCTCATGACGGTAAACCCGCTTCACTGCTGCCCTCACTAAATCCTTTGCCTTCTTCGTAGCCAATTCCTTGTCGTCATGAACCCAAGAGCAATGTTCCCTAATGTTGGCATGTTCATATAGGTAAGGATTTAGTCCACCGTCTGCAACAGCCTTGCGGAACGTAGGCTCGTGCATCCTCGGTGAACAGGAAGCTACAACAACCCGATTGAGCCCCAGTTTTTTAATATCATTCTTGATGAGGTCCTGTCCCGGATCAGAACACATATACCTGTACTCGCGGGAAATCACCACAGAGGGCAAGGTTGCTGCATATTTGGCTACCTCTTCTACATTCACTACGCCAGCGATGTTAAACCCGCAGTGGCAGATGTAAACGCCAATCCTTATCTCTTCCATCTCATTACTCCATTATCCTATTGCTTCAGCAACGAGTTCAGCGATATCTTTAACCTGCATAGTCTCCGCCTTGCCCATGGAGAGCACACTATCCCTATAGTTGAGAAAGCAGTAGGGACAAGCTATAGCTATGATATCAGCGCCTTTCCCCACAGCTTGTTCCACCCTTATGTCAGAGAACCTTTCCCCTTTCGGGGTATCCATCCAGATTCTACCACCGCCACCTCCACAACAAAGGCCATTCTCACGAGCATCAGGAAATTCTATTAATTCCAGGCCGGGAATGCTTTGCAGAATCTTCCTTGGCTCATCATAGATCTCATTGTGCCTCCCCAAATAACAGGGGTCGGAATAGATTACCTTTTTGTTTATCTTCTTAGAGAGTTTCAATTTCCCTTCGTCGATAAGTGAAGCTAGGTATTGGGTGATATGAACCACTTCAAACTTGCCTCCAAGCTCGGGATACTCGTTCTTAAAAGTGTGGTAGCAGTGCGGTGAAGAAACTACCACAGTTTTGACACCATTACTGGTAAAGAGATTAATATTGTTTTGGGCCAGACTTTGAAATGTATCTTCATGCCCGGCTTTTCTAATTGCCTCACCACAGCATTTTGCTTCAGTACCTATAAGGCCATAGTCAATCCCAAGCTTATTGAAGATTGTGGCGGTAGATCGAGATACTGCTTTTACATCAGGATCATAGGACGGAACACAGCAAGGGAAATAAAGTATTTTGGTGCCCGAAGCAAATTTTTTCACCCCTAGGTCCTTAGCCCAGTCATTTCGCTTTTCCGGTGCTTCACCGAGTGGATTACCTACACCAGCGATGTTCTTAGCCGAAATTCTCAGGGCATCAGGGACAACGCCGATACCCAGGCCAGCTACGGCTCGTCGTATAGCCCTCATAACATCTATTATCTCGACGCCCCGGGGGCAGCGTTGCACACAAGCTCGACAAGTGACACAAGTCCAGACATCCTCACTCCCAAAATCAACTGCCCCAAGCTGAGCTTCATGCATGATGCGGCGAACGAGAAAACTTCGAACCAAATTCCAGGGACAAATACCGGTGCACAGACCACATTGGTAACACAATTTGAGAGGTTCGCCACCAGCCTCGAGTATCACGTCTATAGCTTCTTTGTAAGGACTTAGTACTTCCATTTTTATATTTACCTCGACTCCTCAGAATTAGTCACAAGAAAAAGGTGGCCTCACAAAATCATTGTAGCCACCTTTTTTCTCCATAATGTAGATTTAAACACGGGTGGGAAGTATAACAAACCCCGCCAAAAAAAGCAAGATTTTGGCGGAAAATTTTTCCGAGATTTGCTCCGAGGAATATCTATCATCAGGGCCAGCAGTGCAAACTACAAAAGGACAAGGAAGATAACAAACCCCGGCAAGGAAGGCAAGCTCCTCTGAGACATCACCATAGTTAAGAGGTTACCCGGAGAGCAGACAAGGCCTCACGTCCCTTAAGGGGGCTTTATTATTTTACACCACGTTCAGTTGTTATTGAGCCCAATACTCCGTTGATTAATCGGGGGGAGGCATCGCTTCCGAATTCCTTGGCTAACTCTATAGCCTCATTTATAGCTACCTTGAATGGAGTTTTATCATTAAATAAAATTTCGAAAATAGCCAGGCGCAAAATATTTCTATCAACAATAGACATCTGTTCTGGGGGAAAGGCTGGGGCAAATTTTCTAATAAGAGCATCAAGCTCAGATTTGTGCTGTAGCACCCCCCTCACAAGCTCCTCACTGAAGCTAAGTGTTTCTTGAGCCAATGTTTCCCTTGCTCTTAAGCGAGCTGAGGTTTCCTCTACCTTATGCTTCGTGCAATCAAGCTCGTAAAGCGCTTGAAGAGCAGCGATTCTTGCCTGTCGTCTGATGCCAGCCATTAGTTAGTTGGACCCTATTTGCGTGCTAGTTGTGCTATATCCTCAGTTCCTGATATATTGAAAATTTGGAGTTCCGAATTGATTCGCCTGATTAAACCGCTAAGCACTCTCCCGGGACCTACCTCATAAAAGGCGGTGACCCCACTGTGCATCATATATTCCACCGATCCCTGCCATTGGATACAATTGCGAAGTTGTTTCACTAATTCTTTTTTTATCGAATCAACATCTGGTAACGGCCGAGCGGTCACATTAGATATTACAGGAATGACTGGTGGTCGAAACCTAACATTCGAGACGATTTTGCTGAATTCAGCTATGACGGGCTCCATTAAGGCGGAATGAAAAGCCCCGCTAACCTTTAAGGGAAGAAGGGCACGAGCACCTCTTGTCTTGGCTAATTTATTAGCTTCAGCCAGAGCTTGAGCGGCACCACTAATCACAATCTGCCCAGGACAGTTTATATTGGAGATTTCAGTTCCACTTTGAAGGCATACATCTTTAACTGCTTCTTCATCAAGTCCTATTACAGCCAGCATGCTTCCGGGATTTTTTAGCCCAGCCTCATACATTAATCTCCCCCTTTCCCTGACAAGCAAGACAGCATCAGCCAAGCCCAGCACACCAGCAGCCACCAGAGCAGTATATTCACCCAAACTATGTCCAGCAACAAAAGTGGGAGAGGGAAAGTTAGCTATGGCTGCCTCTTCAAGTGCTTTAAGGCAGGCAATGCTGACAACTAGTATCGCTGGCTGGACGTTATGCGTTTTTGTCAATTCCTCCTCAGGACCTTCAAAGCATAAATGGGAGAGGGAAAAGCCTAAGGAAGCATCAGCTTCATCAAAGACTCCCTTGGCTACAGGATATTTGTTATACAGGTCCAACCCCATACCAGTGCTTTGGGAGCCCTGTCCTGGGAAAACATAAGCTACCTTGGATAACTCAGCCATACGAACTATTTCTTGGCGGGCTTGACTTCGATTACTTCTCTATCATTGTACCAGCCACAGGTAGGGCAAACATGGTGAGCTAACTTAGGACTGTGGCAATGTGGGCACACATCCAGGGCCGGCGGAGTTAATTTAAGATGGCTGCGCCTTTTCCCCTGGCGTGCTTTAGCAGTTTTTTTCTTAGGTAGTGGTGCCATGTGAATTCGCCTCCTTCATTCCTGGGCAGTCCGGTCGACATAGGGGTTTCATGGGCAAATTTAACAATACATATTGCCGTATTAACTCGCCCAGGTCAAGTATATTTTTATCATCAATAGTAAACTCTTCCGATTGTTCCAACGAAGAGAGCGCTAAATCACCAGACACATCAGATATCGGAAGAAATTCTTCTTCCGCAGTGAAACTTATAGGGTATAAGAACGCATCGAGGCAGCGGCTACATATGAGTTTTACCTCAGCAGTTAATTTACACTGAACGAAGACTCCCTGACTGATACGCATCACCTTTGCCTTTCCTTCAACAAAACCTTCAACTTCCTCACCAATTATCCCACTTATATCATGGCTTTGGCTAGAGCCAACGGGCTCTTTCAGCAGATGAGTTACGTTTATCAAAGCTTTCAGAGGTTCTCTTTTCATCTGCCATAACCTAGAAATTTAGACCAAGCACAAAGTATAATAACTATTCATAAGAGGTTCAAGTATTGGAAATAGAAAACGATTATTTTATCACGTTGAGCTGAAGGCTCAAATTGACAGAAGGGGGTGCTAAACAACCTTGGAGATAGAAAAACTAAAGCTAAAGATGAAAGCTAGCGTCGAATCACAAAGACAGCAGCTTATCCAGTTGAGCCTGAATATTCATGATAACCCGGAGTTGGGCTTCGAGGAGAAGAAGGCGTCGACCTGGCTTGCTAGCTACCTTGAAAACAGTGGATTTCATGTAGAACGAGGCATTGCTGGCCTGGCTACAGCCTTTCGAGCGACATATGGCCATGGGAGCCCAAGAATTGCCTTGCTTGCCGAATATGATGCTTTACCCAAAATAGGACATGGCTGTGGGCATAATATCATAGGTGTTTCAGCAGTTGGGGCTGCTGTGGCTAGTAAGTCTATCATTGACCAATTAGGAGGCAGTATTGTAGTTATGGGCACTCCTGGAGAGGAAGGCCTGGGTGGCAAGATAGACATGGTGAAAGCAGAAGCTTTTAAGGAAATAGATGTGGCCATGATAGTACATCCCAATACAAGGAACATGCCCACCGAAGAGGCACTTGCCTGCAGCACCTTGGAAGTGGAGTTTTTTGGCCGACCAGCTCACGCTGCTGGTCAACCTCACAGGGGTATAAACGCTCTTGACGCAATGATTTTGGCTTTCACCTCGATAAATTCACTGCGCCAGCACATAAGGGGAGATGCACGCATCCATGGCATAATCACTGACGGAGGTGAAGCGCCCAACATAGTGCCTGCTCACAGCGCTGCTGTGTTTTTGGTACGTGCTCTAGATTACGATTATCTTGCTGAGTTGAAGGATAAGGTTTTGAACTGTTTTACAGGAGCATCTATAGCTAGTGGAGCAAGATTAGAATATAGGTGGAGAGATAGGACTTATGCTCCGATGAAAAACAATATGACTTTAGCCGGGCTATTTAGACAAAATCTAGAATCGCTGGGACGCCAAGTAGAAGCCTTCGACCCTCATTTTGGCCTGGGCAGCACCGATATGGGAAACGTCAGCCAAGTGGTGCCAAGTATACATGCCACAATCGCTATTGCTCCCCCTGAGGTATTGATACATACACCGGAGTTTGCTGCCGCAGCCGCCTCGCAAGCAGGACACAAAGGCTTACTGGATGCAGCCAGGGCAATGACAATGACTGTGGCTGATATCTTCCAGTCAGGAACGATTGATAAGATTAGGCAAGAGTTCCACCGTGGTTAGGGTAGGCATTTCCAATCCAAAGACAAAAGTCGATGGTATAATTAAGGTAGGGGGACGCGGTGATTTGTGGGAGGGAGCAGCTATAGGTTAAAGTAATGTCATTGCGAGCGAAACGAAGCAATCCCAACAGGAGTTACCAAGTAGCCATCATTGGTGGTGGACCGGCGGGGCTCACCGCCGGGCTATATTGCGCCCGCTCGAGGTTTAATACCTTGCTTATCGAAAAGGGAGTAATTGGCGGGCAAATAACCAACGCTGAGCGAGTGGAGAATTACCCCGGCTTTCCCAAAGGTATCTCAGGTATTGAGTTAGGACAACTTATCCATGAGCAAGCCACTAGCTATGGATTGGAAATCTTGCTTGCCGAGGTTACCAAAGTGGTGCCCAGCCCAAGGCATAATCTGGTCAGCACCAGCGAAGGCGATTTTGTAGCTGAGTCGATAATCATCGCCTCCGGCTCACAATTTCGCAAACTAGGCGTGTCTGGGGAAGATGAATTTGTGGGCAAGGGAGTTTCCTATTGTGCTACCTGTGACGGCCCTTTATTTAAAGGTGAAATAGTGGCCGTAATAGGTGGCGGCGATGCTGCTGTCACTGAAGCTCTTTACCTGAGCAAATTTGCTTCCTCGGTTAAGGTCATCCACCGTCGCAGCCAGCTTCGAGCCGGCAAGATATTTCAGGAAAGGGCTATGGCCGAACCCAAGATAGAGTTTATTTGGGATACTGTAGTAACCCAAATTGAAGGTGCTGGGGTAGTTAAGCAAATCATGCTAAAAAGCACCAAAAATGCTAAAATATCAATATTAGAGCTAGCAGGTGTTTTTGTGGCTATCGGCTCAGAGTCCAATAGTGCCCAGTGGCGGGGATTGTTATCCTTAGACGAAGAAGGCTACATAATCACCAACGAACTCATGGAAACGAAGATTCCAGGAATATTTGCTGCTGGAGATGTCCGCCATAATTCAGCCAGACAGGCGATAACTGCTGCTGGAGATGGCGCTAATGCTGCTATATCAGCAGCGAGATTTTTGTCATTCTGAGCGAGGTGAGGAATTTTATGAAAATCGTTTTGTTAGAAGACGTCCCTGGAAGGGGAAAGGCTGGAGAGATAAAGGAAGTGAGCAAAGGTTATGCCAAGAATTTCCTTTTGCCTCGGGGTTTAGCTTT
>Ga0315274_10006566_pt1 | contig 16917 bp, 8 predicted proteins | sample YL17G02_20_MG_FD_203700 | JGI IMG/M metagenome (GOLD analysis project Ga0315274, IMG submission 203700) | Sediment microbial communities from Yellowstone Lake, YNP, Wyoming, USA - YL17G02_20 | ecosystem: Environmental > Aquatic > Freshwater > Lake > Sediment | place: USA: Wyoming | collected...
CCCCGAAAATCAGGACTTTGGCCTCAAGAAAATCCGAACCGGAGCCGAATCCGCGAAGTCGGGTTAGCCAATTCATCCTCCGCCTTCTGCCAATCGGCGGGCCAGCGTGTCCCCATGAGCGGCAGTTCTGCGGCTGCCTCTGCCATAGCAGCACGCAGCTCATCGATTCCGCGACGTGTCTTGTTGCTCACATTCTGCATTGCGAGGAATCGTATCCGTGGAAACTGCCTCTTCAATTCCTCGTGGGGGATGTCCGGCTTCCACAGATCACAGTGCGTGGCGACGAGCAGGACGGATGCCTTGCGCTCTTCTCGCCCAGAAGTCTCGTCACCCGGAATCGACGCTCGCGCTTGGATGAGCTCGAGCCACATGTTGAGCTTGGCCTGCTCGTAGTTCTCCCGTGCATTCCATGCCAGCATAAAGAGCGCTCGCTCCGAGTAGAAGAACTGATGTGTCGCGTGCTGAATCTCCTGGCCGCCAAAGTCCCACAGGTTCAGACGCATGGTGATGCCCACCTCAGCGGGATGCTTTACTTCGAGCGTGCGAACCTGGACACCCTGCGTGGCGGTCTCTCCACCGAACTGCTCGCCCTGGAGCGCCTTGACGAGTTCCGTCTTCCCAACACCGGGCTCGCCGACGACGAGCAGTTTCGCCTCCCACTTGCGCTTCTCGGCCTTCGCAAGGCCACGCAGATAGGCGAGGATCGCCTGTGTGCCCTGCTCCACCACCTCCGGCGGCGGCGATACCAATGGGTTTCCACTCAGCTCAAGGCGTTCCAGCTTCTCCAACTGCCCCAGTTCGGGCGGAACCCCCGTCAGGCGATTGTTGAGCAGAGAGAGCCCCTGCAGATTCGTCAACTGAGCGACTTCGGGCGGAACCGCCGTCAGGCGATTGTTGGACAGATCGAGCTCCTGCAGATTCGTCAACTGAGCGAGCTCGGGCGGAACCGCCGTCAGTCGATTGTTGGACAGATAGAGCCTCTGCAGATTCGTCAACTGAGCGAACTTGGGCGGGACCGCGGTCAGTTGATTGCGGGACAGATCGAGCGCCCGCAGATTCGTCAACTGGGCGATCTCGGGCGGGACCGCCGTCAGTCGATTGTTGGACAGACTCAGCCCCTGCAGATTCGTCAACTGAGCGAACTCGGGCGGAACCGCCGTCAGTTGATTGTTGGACAGATAGAGCACCTGCAGATTCGTCAACTGAGCGAGCTCGGGCGGAACAGCCGTCAGTCGATTGTAGGACAGAGAGAGCCACCGCAGATTCGTCAATCGGGTGAGTTCGGGCGGAACCGACGTCAGGCCCTTGCCTGACAGGTCGAGCTCTACTGCTCCCACATTCTCCGCTTTCGCGATGATTTCAAGGACTTGCTTCTCATCCATATCAGCCTCGGGCAAACGATGGGTCTTCCTCAAGCAACCACTGTCCAAGCTGCATAGTACTGCTTTGAACAAACGGGGGCAATGGATTTCTGGGAATCGCTGCACGGCAGTCGCTTGACAGCTCACATGTATGTCCTTGCGAGGAGCGCGGCGACGAAGCAATGTCAACTCTCCGCATGGGAGATTGCTTCGCTTCGCTCGCAATGACATATTGTGGGAGGGGAGCATTCTGTCACGTGCGCGGGAACGGTGCGCGGGCGCGGTCAGGTATTGGTCGGGGGGTTGCTGGTCATGTAGATGACTTGCTCGGCGAAGAGGTTGGGGGCGAGGCGGACGGGGCCGCGGCGGGCTCTCACTATGGGGATTCTCTGTTCAATCGTGACGCCCAGGCGGTCGCAGAAGTCGTCGAAGTCCTTCAGGGACAGGCAGTGGATGTTCGGCGAGTTGTGCCAGCGGAAGGGCAGTTGCCGGGTGACGGGGGCCTTGCCGGACCACAGCAGTTGCAGCCGGCAGCGCCAGTGCGCGAAGTTCGGGAAGCTGACGATCACCTTTCGCCCCACGCGCAGCAACTCCAGAAAGACGCTCTCGGGGTCCTTGATCGTCTGCACGGTCTGCGAGAGGATGACGTAGTCGAAGCTCTTGTCGGCGTAGCTTCGCAGGCCGCGGTCGATGTCGCGCTGGATAATCGCGATTCCCCGGCAGATGCCATCGAGCACCTGGGTCTCATCCAGCTCCACGCCCTTGCCGCGGATGTTCTTGTCGGCGGTCAGCCTGGCGAGCAGCTCGCCGTCGCCGCAGCCGGCGTCGAGGACCGTGCTGCCCGGCTCGATCAGGGACTCGATCAGCTCGTAATCGACGCGGGTGCGATGGGCCTGCTCGAACCGCGTCAGGGGCCGCCTGCCGCCACAACAGTTCGCCAGGGACCCGGTCTTCACGCCGGGAGTGTGCGTGGCCTCCAGGAAACTCGAAAGAAATGCGCCAAGCGTCCGGGTCTCCAGCAGGAACGCGTCGTGCCCGTAGCTTGAGGCGACGTTGCAGTAGCTCACATCCTTGCCATTGGCGACGAGGGCATCGACCATAGCCTCGGACTGCCCCGGTGTGAAGAGCCAGTCGCTGCTGAAGCTTACGACGAGGAACCGCGCCCGGACGTTGGCGAACGCTTTCTCCAGCGAGCCGTAGTCCCGCGGCAGATCGAAGTAATCGGACGCCTTGGTGATGTACAGGTAGCTGTTCGCATCGAATCGCTCGACGAACGACTGGCCCTGGTGATCGAGGTAGGTCTCGACGGCGAACTCGGACTCGAACTCGTAGCTGTACCTGTCGGCGCTGCGAAGCTGGCGGCCGAACTTCTGCCGCATGCCTTCCTCCGACAGATAGGTGATGTGGCCGATCATCCGGGCGATGGCCAGCCCCTGGGCCGGAATCCCGGTGTCGTGGTACTGTCCCTCGGCGAAATTGGCGTCGGCGAGGATGGCGTTTCTGCCGACGGCGTCGAACGCGATGGACTGCGCCCCCAGGTGCGTCGTCGTGGCAATGGGAATCGCGGCCGCCATCATCTCCGGGTAGGCGATCGCCCATTGCAGGACCTGCATGCCGCCGATGGAGCCGCCGAGCACGGCCAGCAAGCGCTTGACGCCCAACGCATCGAGCAGCAGCTTCTGGACGCGGACCATGTCGGCGATGGTGATGATGGGGAAGTCCAGGCCGTAGGGTTTGCCGGTCTCGGGGTTGATGGACGATGGGCCGGTCGTGCCCGCACAGCCGCCGAGGAAGTTCGAGCAGATCACGAAGTACTTGTTCGTGTCGATGCCCTTGCCGGGCCCGACCATGCTCTCCCACCAGCCCGGCTTTTTGTCGTTCGGGCTGTGGTAGCCCGCCACGTGCGCGTTGCCGCTCAGTGCGTGGCAGATGAGGATGGCGTTATCGCCGGCCTGGTTGAGCTGCCCGTACGTCTCGTAGGCGACATCAATCGGCCCGAGTTTCTTGCCGCACTCCAACAGGAGCGGATTATCCCGCTCCACCAATCGAATCGTCCGGGTCTCGACGAGCCCGACCGTATTCTCTTCATTGCCAATCATATCCCGGCCAGTATAGCTCCTGGCTGCACCCTGTAAAGCCTCACAGCCACCCATCTGCGCAGTGAGTCCATCTTGTCGCGGACCATGGGAACAGCGCGAGCATACCCCGGCTCGGCTACGGATTTTCGCCTTGGACCACCCATCGGCGGAGCAGACCCATTCCCTTGTCGCAGTCATTCAACTCCGCGAGGAATCGCCGAAACCCATCCTTCTGCTCATAATGAGGTATGCCGTGGAGACGGTCGGGATCGCGTGGCAGGCCATAATCGTCCGGCTTGATTCCGCATGATCTGGCTCCACCAGGACCTTCATTGGCCGTCCTCGATGAAACGGTCTAAGTTGAAGAAGGGGTCGGCCTCCATCAACTCCACGACCTCATCCGGCGTCAGGGGCTTGACCTTGGTCTGATAGTCCTTGAAGTACGCAATGAAGACCTGGACGTCCTCCTTGCGCCCTTTCTCGATGACAGCCGAGAGCAGATACGGATTGTGCATGGCGATGAAGAACTGGTTCGTCTCGTCCAGGGCAATCCGCTCTCCCAGGTACTTGGTATAGTACGGAAAGGCATTCGACTCCGGCTCCTCAAACACCAGTACCGAGTCCTTGTTCGAGGCGATGGCAACTGTATAGAAGATGATCCGGCGCAAGGTGTCGGACTGCAGACCGTAGGGAAGGCTGAAAACCAAATCGTCTGTCTGCTTCTGAATCTCGAAGACCCTCTCTTGGGGTTTCATGATGACCTTCAGCCCGTACTTCCGAAAGAACTCCGCCACGATTTCTCTGAGGGTCTTCGAGCCGAAGACGGCAGAGAAGAGGTTTGCCCCGTTCGGCGGCCTGAGGCTGCCTGGTTCGCTACTATCGTACTTGGCGAGATCCTTAAACCGGTAGAACTTGACGTCGCCGGTGCGCGGATGCGCGCCACCACCGCCGGTTACGTCGCCGGGGTGGCGTACAACTCTAAACCGCTCAGAACTCAACTCATTCCGGAACTCGAAATTATCGTCCATGAAACGCACGTGCAACTCCGCCGTGGGTTGGCCGGATGACAGAGAGATGGTTATATTGATCTCGTTGTCCGCGACCAAGCCATCATAGAACAGGTCTTGCATGAGCTCGAACCGCACATAATCGGCGAGTGGTTGTCCATTTCGGCCACACCAGGACAATAGGCCGAGCGCCTCCAGGATGTTGGATTTGCCGGTGTTGGGCTCGCCGATGAAGAGGTTGATCTTCTTGCACTCGACGTCCAACTGGCGGATCGATTTGAAGTTCGCTATACTCAGGTTCGTAATCATGGCCGCATCTCCTGCATAGCCTGCATGGGAGGTCATCTTCGAGTTTCACATTGAGGGGCCATTGTATCGCCGTACGGCCACGGGTGACAACCCCAAACAAGCGGGCGGTACAAGGGGCGACATTTGGCAGTTGAGTTCACTTTATCCTTGACATTTGCGGGGAAGGTCGTATAGTTTTGCGTGGATAAGAAGTGTGTCGCCGGAGGCGGCACGTGTGTGGGGCATTCCACAAGAAGGGACCACATCGCAAATGCTGCAAACCTCCGGGGGCCGGATTTTTACGGAGAAGGGTTCGGATACGGGCCTGCGTGCAGGCATGAATCTCACCGGTTGCGCGATCGCAAAGCGGGGAGAGGGTCCGACGTGATGTTAGGAGCCGGATTTCTGCAAAATGGAGATTAGGCTTATATTATTCAAGGAAATCAGCTTTGGGATTTCCTTGAATAATCTGCCTGAGCGGTTGCACACGTCGGGACGCAACATTCTGCGTCTCTGCCGTTTAGGAAGGAAGAATCAAGAAAACGATTCTTCCTTCCCAAAGTAAGCCTAATCTCCATTTTGCAGAGGTCCACTTAGGAGGAGACAAGGATGAAAAGGCAAAGGAACTTGCGCGCATGTCGAGCGATTCTCCCATTCGCGCTGATCTTCGCACTCGGCAATGTCGCGCTGATGGCGCAGGACGGCTCGGGGTCATGCCCGTGGCAGCGAGGCGACCTGCACAAGATGCACTGGGCGCAGCCGCCCGATGAGGGTTTCACCGGCGCCAACGTCAGCATCTCCCAGACCGTCCTGGCGGACGATTTCCGGTGCACGAGCGCCGGTCCCATCCACAGCATCCACCTCTGGGGCTCGTTCCTCGACGATACCCTGCCCAAAAAGGGCCCGGACAGCCTTACGTTCGAGCTGAGCATCCACGCCAACGTGCCCGGCTCCGCGGAGACCTGGAGCCGGCCCGGGGCAGTCCTCTGGAGCCAGGCGTTCAAGCCCGGCGAATACGCGACCTCCAAAGTCCATGATGGTCCGTGCGACTGGTACGACTCCGTCAGGAACCAATACGTGCCCGCCAATCACAGGTACACGTATCAGTACGACTTCTGCGCCGAGCATGAGCCGTTCATCGCGCAGGCGGGAACCATCTACTGGCTGGCCGTCAAGGAATTATCGGCGAGCATGAGCTACACCTTCGGATGGAAGACCACGGCCCGGCAGTTCCGCTGGAATGCCGACGCCGTGTATCTGCATCCCGACGGCGCGGGCTGGTTCAAGATGACCTACCCGGAGGGGCACAAGTACGCCAACGAGGTCCTGGACCTGGCCTTCGTCGTCGCGGACGGCGACGAGTCCCTGCCCCAGTACGATCTCGGCGACGCCCCGGACAGCTCGAACAACGTGCCCGGGGCCTCGATGATCGCCTATCCCGACGAGACGGCCGCGGGCTTTCCGACGGTCTATCACGCCGGCTCGCCTCCCTACGGCCCCGTGCACCGCTACCCCCGTGACCAGTTCTACCTGGGCCGATGGGTCAGCCTGGAGAAAGAGGCCGATATCGGGGTGGACGAGGACTCCGTGAACAACCTCGACTCGCAGAGCAACACGGCCAACCGCGACGGCGGCGATGACGGCCTGCAGCTTCCGGTCGTCATGCCCCGCTGCGAACAGACGACCCTGACGTACACCGTCACCGTGACCGGCGATGGGACGAGACAGCCGTACGTGAACGTCTGGTGCGACTGGAACCGGGACGGCGACTGGAATGACAGGATCCCGTGCGCGGACGGCAGCGAGGTCCCGGAGTGGGCCGTACAGAACCAGCAGCCCGTCCTTGGCGGGCCGGGTACGTACACGATCACGACGACGCCCCTGCGGTGCTGGCACCCGGACGGTGACACGATCGACCCGATGTGGCTGCGGATCACGATCGCCGAGCAACCCGCGAACGGCGAGAACGCTGCCGGCGCCGGCCCCGAGGGCGGCTACGCATACGGCGAAACCGAGGATTACTACATCCGACCCCAGGCCGAGCCGACGCCCGTCGAGTACGACTGGGGCGATGCCCCCGACGAGGCCGCAACGGCCGGCTACCCGACCCTGGCGGTCCACGACGGCGCCCGACATGCTGTTGCCGGCCCGTGGCTTGGCGATGAGAATGGCCAACCCGATGCCGAGGTGAACGGCCAGCCACACCTGAAGGCGCTCAGTGACAACAAGAGCGGCGAAAACGACGAGAAAGGCGTGTCGATCCCGCCGCTGGTCCAGGGCCAGCTCGCATCGGCCACGCTTGAGGTCAACGGCGGAGGCGGCGTCGTCCAGGCGTGGATCGACTTCGACGGCGACCGTGTGTGGCAGGAGGATGAGAAGATCTGTGACCGCTTCCTGGCCGACGGGATTCACGCGATCCCCTTCACCGTGCCGGACAAGGCGGCCATCGGCCGGACGTTCGGGCGGTTCCGCATCAGCCGCTCCGGCGGCCTCAGTCCCTTCGGGGAGGCATCCGACGGAGAAGTGGAAGACTACGCCGTATGGATCGACAAGGCGTTCGATGGAAAGAGCTGGTGTCAGTGGCCCGACACAACGCCGCAAGGCATGGACGTTCGCGTGGACGCCGGCGACGGCAAGCAACGGGTCATCGCCGATGACTTCGAGTGCAGGCTGCCCGGCCGGCTCACCCACGTACGCCTGTGGGGCTCCTGGAAAGACGACCGCCGGGGCGTGATCGCAAAGATTCGTCTGCGCGTCCATCTGGACGACCCGGTCGGATCGGCGGGATGGGACAAGACGAACCGCTACTCCAAGCCCCGGCCGGAAATCCTCTGGCAAGCGGAGTGCATCCCCGATCAGTTCGAGGAGACGCTGTACCATACCGCCTCGATCGGCGGCCTGTGGTGGCGCGATCTCGTTTCCGGCGAATCGGCCTCAGGTCGTGACAGTCGGATCTGGCAGATTGATATCGAGATTGACCCGAATGACGCCTTCCAGCAGGAGGGCCTGCCCACGGCGCCGAGGATTTACTGGCTGGCGGCGGAGGTGGAGACGATCAATGGCCAATTCGGCTGGAGCACGCGGCAATGGCCGGAGCATTTCGCGGATGACGCCGTGTGGGACACCAGGACAAGGCTGCCTCTCTCCTGGCGCGAGTCCTTCTACCCGCACGGGCACGCGTGCTACGACGTGGAGCGGAATTCCGTGGACATGGCTTTCTGTCTGCTGTTCGACGCGGAGGGCCTTGCGCGGGCCACCTGCCAGCCGACAACGCCCACGCACTGTCCGGCGACCGAGACCACGTGCCCGGCGCTAGTCACACAATGCCCCCCCGTGACCACCCTGTGCCCGCCGCTGCATACGGTGTGTCCCCCGGCGCCGACTCAGTGCCAGGTGATGCCTACTCAGTGTCCGGCCCAGCCGACGCTGTGCCCGCCTTCGCTGACCCTGTGCCCGGTCCTGCAGACCGCCTGCCCTGTCGCGGAGACACAGTGCCCGACCTGGCCGACGCTGTGTCCGTTATCGGTCACGATGTGTCCGCTTGCGGTGACGCAATGTGAAGCGATCCAGACTGTGTGCCCGGCCGTGCAGACGTCCTGCCCGATGGTCGTGACGCAGTGCCAGATGATCCAGTCGATGTGCCCGGTCGTGCAGACGTTCTGTCCGCCGACCGAGACCTCCTGCCCGCTCACCGTGACGGAATGTCCGAGGATGTCCACCTGTTGTCCGCATGCCCAGATGGATTCTCCGGCTGCCATGATCGAGTATTCGACGGCCTTCTTGGGGGCGGCGTGTCCGACCATCGAGGCCAGTTGCCCCACGATCGGCCGGTATCTCACGGCGTCAAGGGTATCGAATTAGAGCTATATTTCCTCGAATAGTATAAGCCTAATCCGCATTTTGCAGAAGTCCAATTAGAGCGGAATGGTCAGGGCCGGGGACCGAGACAAGGGACCATTTGACCAAAGCATATGCCTGGTCGCGACGGTGCGGGGTGCAACGCGTGTTTCGGGCGGCGTAGGCATGTGGTATCTTTGGCCGGCTCCCGGCCTTTGCGATTGCATTGTGCGGCGGCCTTCGCCATAATGGGGACGTGGCTAATCGTGAAGACAAACAGATTGAGCCCACGGACGGTGTTCGCCCTCAGTGCCCAACGGACGTGTCAGCCGCGATTGTAGCCGCCCTGGCAGGGTTGACTGCCGCCTGGGTGGCGGTCGGCTCGGCGGGTCTGTTCGCGCACCCATTGCGCCGTGCGTTTGCGGCCCTGTTCCTGGCCATTGCCGTCCTTGCGCGACGGCCGGTGTGGGGCATCAGAGGCAAATCGGCTCTGCCACTTCTTGCACTTGCCCTCGGTGCCGCCGCCTGCATGATCGCCCTGCCCGCACCGGCGGCGAACACGATGGCCGCTGCCGTGATTCTGGCGTTCCTCGCCTTCGTATCGGCTGGACGCAGTAGGGATATCCTCCTGGCCTCGTCCGCCACCGTCGCCGTGTTTGGCGCGTATCGCTTTGCCGTCACGTCCATTCCCTGGCTCTGGCTGGCGGCGGACTTTCTCGGCAGGATTCTCGGAAATGTGGCAGGCTGGATCGCCGGCAGACCGCTCTGGGTCGGCTCCGCGTTCGCGGGCCTCGACTTCCTGATCCTCATGGGCGTCCTCTGGGCGCTTTACCTGCCTCGTACGAAGCCGCCACGCGCCGCCCGGGCAATCTGCGGCTCTCTCGCCATCCTCGGCGGCCACCTGGCCTATCTTGTTCTGCTATCCTATGTCCCTGATTTCCTGGCAGCCCTCCCCCAGCCGGCGGCGGGCGCCAATGAATCAAGCCGCCTCGTGCAATTCATTCACAAGGCAGTCCCGTGGAATGTCCCCGCGATTGCGTGCGGCATTCATGTGCTGATCGCCGCCGCCATGTTCCGCTGGTCGGCGTGGGTGGGTGAGAGCAACAACGACATCGACACCCGGGAGCATGTGAACGCAGGCATCGCCCCCGACGGCCGGTTGGGCCAGCGCTTCGTACTCGCTCTGGCGGCGATCCTCGTGGCCGTGCTGCTGCCCTTTGCGGCCATGTTCGCCCCCGGCCGGATGGACCTGCAGGGCAGGAGAGTCGTCTTCTATGAGAAGGGCTTCCTCAACTGGCTCAAGCCGACGCATGGCTCATACGGCAGGCTGTCGAGCGGCATGTACGGCATGCTCCCGATCTTGCTGGAGAGCATGGGAGCCAGGTGCCTCGTCTCGCCGGAGCTTTCCGAGGCGGACCTGAAGGATGCCGACGTCCTGGTGCTCATCTTCCCTGACGACCCGTGGCAGACGGGTCAGATGGATCGCATCCACAACTTCGTCCGTCGCGGCGGCTCGCTGCTCGTGCTCGGCGAGCACACCATCCGCGATGCCACCGGCGGCAACCGCTTCAACGAGATTCTGGCCCCGACGGCCATGCGGGTGAGGTTCGATTCCGCCACGTTCGCCGTCGGGGGGTGGCTGCAATCGTACGAGGCCCTCAGCCATCCGGCGACGGCGGGCATCGCCGACGACCAGAACCAGTTCGGTGTGGTCATCGGGGCGTCGGTCGCCGCGAGGTGGCCCGCCCGGCCGCTCCTGATCGGACGCTGGGGCTGGACCGATGATGGGGACGAGGCCAGCGACAGGGCCATGATGGGCAACGACCGGTACGACCCGGGCGAGAAGCTCGGCGACGTGGTGCTGGCGGCGGAACAGCCTTTGGGAAAGGGGCGGATCGTGACATTCGGCGACACTTCCGGCCTGACCAATGCCATCAGCGTCTCGTCATATCAATTCACCACGCGACTGTTTGCGTACCTTGCCAACAAGGGGGCATATACCCATGCGGCATGGCGGCAGGTCATCGCATTGCTTGCAGGCGCGTTGCTCGTCGCCCTCGTGTGCCGCCGGCCGGGACCCTGGAAGACGTCGTTTGTGGCGATTGGCTTGGCCGTCTCGCTCGTCGCCTGCACCGCCGTGAATCAGGCACGGGCGAACCTGCTGCCCGACGGCCGCCGCAGCAAGCCCAATAATCTGGCCTATATCGACGCCTCGCACATTGAGGGCTACAGCAGCGAATCCTGGCGGCCGGACGGGATCGGAGGATTGATCCTGACGCTCATGCGATGCGGCTACCTGGCCCTCGATCTGCCCGAGCTCACGCCCGAGCGTCTCGAACGTGCCGGTCTGCTCATTTCCATCACGCCGGCCCGCGCCTTCTCGCCGGCGGAGGTCCAGACGGTGAAGGCCTTCGTGAACAGCGGCGGTACCTTCATGCTGATGACCGGGTACGAGCAGAGGATGCCCAGCGCGGCGCTGCTGAATGCGTTTCGGCTGCGGGTGGGGCCGCCGCAGAGCGGCTCGCTCGAACCCGAGCCCCTGGGACACTTCAAGTCGCCATACCTGGAGTCCGAGGGCAAACGTGTTTACGTGCGCTTCCACGCCGCCTGGCCGGTCGCCTGCAGCGACCCGAATGCACAGGTGATCGCCTACGGGCGGGACAATCAGCCCGTGATCCTCATGTGCCGCGTCGGGGCGGGCAGGGTCCTGCTCATCGGCGACCCGTGCTTTGCGACGAATATGAACCTGGAATACGAGAATGGGGCGCCGTTCGAGGGCCTGCGGGAGAACGCCGACTTCTGGCGCTGGCTGCTCACGATGTTACGCGGCGAGCCGATGTGGGTCCCTCCCATGCTGCAGGGCGGCGATATGAACCCGACGCCGGGTGAGCCGGGCAAGGAGGCGGGATCATGAAACGCGCGTGGCTCGCCTTGGCCTTGTTGAGTGCCTCGTGGCTGTTCGGGCTCAACTACTATCACCAGGCCAACTGGATGGCCTGGGCAGTGCTCGTCGCCGCGGGCACTCTGTTGCTGGCGGGCATGGACGTCCCCCGGCCCACACGGGGCGAGTTGACAGTTGCGGCAGCCCTGATGGTCCCGGCGATCTGGTTGGCACCCTGGCCGTATCGCGGGGCGCTTCTGCTCGTTTTCATCGGGGCCCTGCTCTGCGCCACGCCGATCCCCCGCCGATGGCCGGCTCAGCTTGGCGCCGCAGGCATAGCGGCCGGTGCGATCCTGATCGTGCAATCGCTCGGAATCCTCGCCTATGAGAGCGTCACAGCCAGGTCGCACGAGCTGCCGCCGTTTCTCGCCTATCCAATCGCCGGCATCACGAAGCTGCTCGGCATCGACGCGACCCTCGACGGCACGACCGTCGCAATCTACTCCATGCGGCGAGTGCATTATCTCGGCGCCACCTGGGAGCTGCTGCTCGACCCGGTCACCTGGTGCTTTCTGCTCGGGGGCATCGTCCTGCTGTACATCGTTGCCGCGGGCGGGGGGCAGGCGGGAGGCCGGGTGGGCCTGCTGAAGCTCGTGGCCCACCTCATGGTCCCGGTCGCCCTGTGGCTGCCCGTTCGCAGCGGGTTCCTGATCGCCCTGCTCGTGCATCGTACGCTGCGGACCGAGTACGAGGCGCCGCTGGCGCTGATGAATCAATTCTGGAGTCCGTGGCTGCATCTGGTTCTTCTGGCGGGACCGGTCCTGCTCGCCATGCGATTCATCCGGCTGCGGCCCGGCCTACAGCCGGACTTCATCATCGTGCTTCCTGCAAAACTCTCACAGCGTCTCGCATCGACGGCGTCGATCTGCGCCGCCCTGCTGCTGATCACCGTGGCCGCGCTCTGGGACCCGGCCGGCCCACGCAAGCAGGGGCGAATCCTCGTCGATGAGTACCATTCCACCTGGGAGCGCTCCGACCGGCCCTACGACCCGAACTGGTTCGGCCAGGAATCAGGATATAACTACGCCTGTATCTACGACTATGGCTCCCGATTCTATGGAATGGGGCGGCTGAGCGCGCCTATCGACGCCAACGCCCTCAAGAACTGCGACGTCCTGATCGCCAAGGTCCCCACCTCCCGGTACAGGCCCGACGAGATCGACCGCATCGAGCAATTCGTGCAAAACGGCGGCGGCCTGCTGCTCGTCGGCGAGCACACGAACGTCTTCCAGACGGGGGTCCATCTCAACGACATCGCCGGCCGGTTCGGCGTCCGCTTCCGCTACGACTGCGTGTTCGACATCGACGGGGTGTTCCGCCAACTCTACCGGCCCTCCGTGGCGCCGCACCCGATCCTTCAGGATATGCCGCCGCTGGATTTTGCCGTCTCCTGCTCCATCGATCCGGGCTTCAGCGTCGGCCGGGCGGCGATCCGGGCCACCGGTCTGAGGGACCTGCCCGCGGACTACCACGCGAGCAACTTCTACCCGCAGGTGGAGGACCGCGCTGATGCCCGCTACGGGGCGTTCATTCAGTTGTGGACCCTGCGTCGCGGCGACGGCCGGGTGGCGGCGTTCGGGGATTCCACGATCTTCTCGAACTTCTCGACGTTCGAGCCGGGCAAAGCGGAGCTAATGCTCGGCATGCTCGAATGGCTCAACCATCGCAATGCGCCGGCCGATGTGCGTCCGCTCTTGTTCGTGCTTGGCGCGCTGCTCGCGGGCGCCGGCCTTGCGATGACAAGGCGATGGCCCGAGTTTCGGCTGGTGCTGCTCGGCGGCGCCCTGCTCGGGTGGTGCCTGGGCATTGCGACCGTTCGAGCCAGCCACCATGCCTCCTATCCTTTGCCTCAGCCCGCACGGTCGTTTACGCACGTCGTGATCGACCGCACCGTATGTGACGCACCGCTGTCGACGAGTGGCTTCATCGCCGGCGAGGCAAACGGCTTCGGCATCTTCGAGCGATGGATCCTGAGGCTCGGCTGCTTCACCTCCCGCCGGCAGGGACAAGAAGTATTCGCCGGCGATCTGATCGTATTTATGCACCCGAACCGGCCGGTCAGTCCGGAGTTTCGCACGGCCCTCGGCAACTACGTCACCGCCGGCGGCAAAGTGCTCATCCTCGATTCCCCGGCCAATACGCAATCGACGGCGAACCTGCTGCTATATCCCTTTGGGCTCAGCGTTGACCACGCCACTCCAGTCACAGGTGTGATGTCGCCGCCTGCCGGCTGGCCCGCCGTCGCGGTCGATTCCGCCTGCACCATCAAGGGCGGCACACCCCTGATCCAGATCGGCTCTACGCCCATCGCCGTCACCATCAATCACGGCCAAGGCACCGTAACCGTGATCGGCTTCGCCTCCCGCTTCACCGACAGACAGATGGGCGTCACCGGCGACGTGATCCCCGACGCCCAACTGCGGGAGGTCTACGAGCTGCAATTCTCCCTGCTGAAATCCATTCTCCCAAAGACACAATAGGCACGATCCACTGGGCGCCGTGTCCACGCCTGCGTGGGCATGGTCCATGGTTCAGACTTGAACTATTCGCCATGTTCTCATACCATGCCATCGTCTCTCATGCGGAGTCTCGCGATGATGGCACAGGGAAATCCATCCATGGCTGCGGAGAACGTGTTGGGCCCGAACGGCCCTGTCGCCCGCTCCCTGCCCGGCTACGAGGTCCGCCGCGAGCAGATGCAGATGGCCTCGGCCATCCGGCAGGCGTTCGCCAAAGGCCGGCACCTGGCGGTCGAGGCGGGCACGGGCGTCGGCAAGAGCTTTGCCTATCTCGTGCCGCTCATCCGGCAGATCGCCGACACCGGCGACAAGGCCCTCGTCAGCACATTCACCATCACGCTGCAGGAGCAGCTCTTCCACAAGGACATTCCCTTCCTGTCTCGCTGCCTGCCGCAGTCGTTCAAGGCCGTCCTCGCCAAGGGCCGGGGCAATTACCTTTGCAGGCGCCGGCTCGACTTCGCCCTGCGGACGCAGCGATGGCTCTTCGGCCCAATGGGCGACGAGCTGGACAGGATTCTCGACTGGGCCGGCACGACGAAAGACGGCTCGCTCAGCGACTTGCCCTTCCTGCCGGACAGCCGCACGTGGGACGCCGTCCGCAGCGAGCACGGCAATTGCCGTGGGCGAACTTGCTCGCACTTTCGCGACTGCTTCTACGGCAAGGCGAGGAAACGCTGGAAAGAAGCCAACCTGATCGTGGCCAACCACGCCCTGCTGTTCAGCGATCTCGTGCTGAAGGATAAGGACATCGACTTCCTGCCGGCGTACCGGTACGTCGTCATCGACGAGGCGCACAACATCGAGCGGGCCGCCGAGGACCACTTCGGCATCAACGTCAGCAACAGTAGGCTCAAGTTCCTCCTCGACAGCCTCTACAACCCGCGAACGCACAGGGGACTTCTCGCCCACGGCGCCGGCACGGATGCCACCGATCTCGTGGCCAGGACCGCCCGGGAATCGGCCGCATTCTTTCGGCGCGTCCGCACCTGGTACGATGAAACGAAATCCAAGACCAACGGACGCTGCGGTCGGCAATTCATGGAAGATACGCTCTCCCCGTATTTGCGGGACTTGAGAAAAACCCTCGACGGGCTGGCCGCAGGCGCGGAGGATGAGGATGAGAAATTCGAGCTCGTCCGGGCCGCCGGCCAGTGCCAGGGGCTGGCGCAGGAGCTCGGGGCGTTCCTCGTCCAGGAGCAGGACGAGCGAGTGTACTGGGTGGAGGCGAGCGAAAAGGGCAAGGCGTCCGTGCACCTGCGGGCCGCGCCGGTGAACGTCGGCCCCGACGTGCGGCACCATCTCTTCGACAATTACTCGCCGGTGATCCTGACCAGCGCGACCCTGAGCACGGGCGGCGGGGCCGGCGACGGCTTCGGCTTCTTCGCGAGCCGGACCGGCCTGACCGATTTCGACGGCCTGCGCCTCGACTCGCCCTTCGACTATCGCAGGCAGGTCACGCTGTATATCGAGAGGGACCTTCCGAACCCGAATGTGCCGGAATTCATCGCCGGCGCGTGCGAGGTGCTCAAGAAGTACCTGCTCAAGACGGCCGGCCGGGCCTTCGTCCTGTTCACCAGCTACCAGATGCTCGACGATATCGCCGGGGCGCTGCGCGACTGGTTTGCCGAGAACAACTTGCGGCTGCTCCAGCAGGGCGCCGAATTCGACCGGCGGGCCCTCCTGGAGCACTTCAAGACGAAGGACCGCAGCGTGCTGTTCGGGGCCGACAGCTTCTGGCAGGGCGTGGACGTGCCGGGCGAGGCGCTGTCCAACGTCATCATCGTCCGGCTGCCCTTCGCCGTGCCCGATCAGCCCCTGTTGGCCGGCCGGCTCGAACAAATCCGCGAGCAGGGCGGCAATCCGTTCGCCGATTACCAGCTCCCCTCCGCGATCCTCAAGTTCAAGCAGGGCTTCGGCCGGCTCATTCGCACCAGGACCGACACCGGCATCGTCGTCATCCTCGACAGCCGGATCGCCACCAAGCCCTACGGCCGCCAATTCCTCGCCGCCATCCCCCAGTGCACTGTCCAGACCGTCTCGTGCCAGACTTGCCCCACGACGGCCGGCAAGCACGGACCCAGCGGCCCTGGAGGCAAGGCGGCTTGTTGACCCTCGGAGATGCAAAGCGTGGGGCTCCGGACTCTTGCACCACATTTCGCAAGGTCCGCGACTATCCCGGCGGGGGAGATTGCTTCGTCGCTTCGCTCGTCGCAATGACATGCATACGGGCTTATATGTCCTTGCGAGCGAGGCGTCGCCGAGCGCGGCAATCTCAGTCGCACGATTTCTGAAATCCGGCACGGGGTCGCAGCGGAAAGGCGGACGGTGTTCCCAATGGCGATGGTGCGGCGGCGCAACATGCCGCAGAGCCTTGCCTGCCGTCGCCCCCTGTTCGTCAACTCGCGAAAAACGACGCAAACCAGGCTCTGCGACATCTTGCGAGTGTCGTATTGGACAGGGTAGGATTTGAACCTACGTAGGCTTACGCCAATGGGTTTACAGCCCATCCCCTTTAGCCGCTCGGGCACCTGTCCAAGTCACTGCAAATACTGGAGTTACGGAAAATATCAGAATCAGCGTTTTGGCCACTACAACCTTGACTACAACCAATCCCCCACGTACCATACATGCTCGTTGCTCATCACTATGGTTGTAGACAAGGACCTCGATCATGGCAAAACCAGAATCCAAAAGAAACACTCGTTCTGATAAATTCCCCCTTACTTTACATCCCACCGGGCAGTACTGCAAGAAGATTCGGTGGTATCCCCAGATGACTGGAGTTTTCGGTTAGGATTGGTCGATGCTCATGGCAGATGCCAACTGTCTGTGAAACAAAGGGTTAGCTGGCCAGGAGCAAGACTATGCGACCAATCGAAGACTTTT
>Ga0315274_10006571_pt1 | contig 16914 bp, 20 predicted proteins | sample YL17G02_20_MG_FD_203700 | JGI IMG/M metagenome (GOLD analysis project Ga0315274, IMG submission 203700) | Sediment microbial communities from Yellowstone Lake, YNP, Wyoming, USA - YL17G02_20 | ecosystem: Environmental > Aquatic > Freshwater > Lake > Sediment | place: USA: Wyoming | collected...
CAAATCCAACGAAGCACGAGTGCACGCCCGAGACGGCGGTGATCGAGCGCTCCAACCACAGAACGGAACCCGACACCATGACGACGACGACGACGACACCGAAGCCCAAGGCGAAGCGCAAAGCACGCCCGCCCAAGGCTCCCAAGGCGCCCAAGGCCCCGCGAGCGCCACGAGCGCCCAAGGCCCCGCCACAGACGGCACCGAAGCAGACGCCGGGAGAACTGGTATACTGCCGTGTTCCCGCGGACTCCCTCGCGCAGCTTGACGCGCTTAGCGCGAAGATCGGCCGCGAGTTCGGCGGCGGTCCGAATCGCTCGCTTGCGATGCGATACGCCCTCACCCGTGGACTGTCGGCGCTTGCGAAAGAAGGCAAGCGATGAACGACGCGCCCGCACCTCGTAGCGTCTGGCTTCCCCCGGAATCGTTCGGCACTGGCGTCGATTCGTTCGGGTTGCTTGGTGACGACATCACCGAGAACGAATCGGGCGAATGCCGCCAATGCTCGCGGCCGACCACCCTCGTGATGCATGCATCGCTAGCGAACGGTTCGGAATTCGTGCAGCACGTTTGCGCCGAGCACCTTGGACCCGCCGCCGAAGTACTCCAACGCGCGCAGGAAGAGAACGGCATGCGTGTCATGCTCGACGCCGCCGCCCTCGCAGTACTCGACGAACTGTCACGCGTCGGCATGAACCCATGGGCCACGCTGACAGTCGTTCGTTCGATCCGGGATCACAGCCGGGGGTTTGTGTCCGATGAGTTCGCGCGTTTTCTGGACGCCATCCACGCGCGCTCGCTCACGCCGCGCCATCGCTGACTTGCAGCCAGCGTAGAGCCGCGTACGCCGCTCTACGCTGGACCGCCCCTGTTACAGCTCGCGCCAGTGCGACGAGAGCACGTCATAGATCAAATCCATGGTGCCGTTTTGCGCGAGAACGACAGGCGCCCCCGTCTTCGTGAAGATCCGATTACCGATTGCCGACAGCGCCGAGTCATTGAGCACCGTGAGCGTAGGCGCAGCGATATTGACAATCGTCTTCCGCTCGCCGTCACGGCCGAGCAGCAGACCCGAGAGCGTCGTACCCGCACCGTTCGGATCCAACCGACCGAACGCACTTGTAGCGAGCGCGTAGTCATTCTCCGCAACCCCCATCGGCCCGGCAGGCGAAACGGCAGTAGTGGCAATCGTGCCCTTGTTTCCGTCAACCACGATCGTCGCGAACGGAGGACCGCCCGGCGTTCGGTAGGTGAACACGCCGGTTGCAATGTCGAAGGTCATTTCGCAGAGCCCACCGCCGAGGACGTTGCCCATGATGACCTTGGACAGAGCCGCGATGGTCTTGACCGTCAGGACATCGTTGCTCAGCTCGTCGATCAGATGAAATGCGCGATTGAGAACCTTGGTATCAAGGACCGAGATCAGAGCGCCGTTGTCATCACTCGCGGTCAGCGTGCGCGCCGTTGTCTTCGTGTCCGCTTCCGCAATCGTCTTCGCCAGATCATCGGCGAGAGTCGCAAGCCGCGACGCGGTACGCGCATCGAGCGCTACCATTGCGACGCCCGCACCGTCCTCGACGAACACGCGCCGCGCAGTGGTCTTGCCCTGCACTTGGAGAACTGCGATTCCCGCGCCATCAGGGAACGTCGCGAGCCGTGCCGCCGCAGTCGCGGCAACGTCTAGAACAGCGTTGCCAGCTTCATCGCTGACCTTGACGTGACGGGACAACGGTTGCCCATCGACGAGCAGCAGACCGACCGCCGCCGTATCCGCCGCGACGAATGCACCCGTACCCGTGTCGTAGGTGACGTTGGCCGTTCCAGCGACCGCCGGGCCGGTGCCGATCACCACTTCGCCCAACGGCACCGCAGGCCCGCCACCGCCGCCGCCGCCTGCCGCCGTGGCATCGGACGAGAACAGCTCGACGACGATTGTTTTCCCCGCGGCGAGACACTTTCCAATCGCCACGCCCTGCGGCAGTGCAGCGCCCGCACGCGGGATCGCGCGCCCGAACGCATCGTGATTGATTTCGGCCCCCGCCGCGATGGCAGCGCCCGACAGCATCGGTAGCTGGCCCTGAGTCTGATACACGCCGTATTGAATTCCAGCCGCCGTGTAGAGCTGCGTCAACACGCCGGACGACAACGGTCCCGGAACCTTGTCTATATCGATCTTCCCCGACGTCTGGTTCAGCAGAACGAACGAGTACAGATCAGTTTTCGTCAGGGGAGCCGCAGTCGGAGCCGTGGAGAATGCCGCGTCGCTTGCCATGTGAAATACCTCTTGAGTGTCTGCCACTGGCAGACGGTTGCGAGACCTTACGGAGAGATTGCGCCGGGCGCGCACGCGCCGAACATCTGCCAATAGACCACTACGTTTTGATCAGCACCGCCAGCCGTTGACTTGATCTTGAACGAGACCCCATCGACGTGCGCCGAGATGTAGATGCGCCCGGCAGGAACAACGCCGGTTCCCTCTTGCACGGTCAGCGTGTAACGCGACTCGATACCATCGGCGTTCGTATTCAAAACGGTGAAGCTGCCATCGGCCCCGAGCGTCACAAGGCCCGCGCCCCGGTTCGTGTTCTCCTGAAGCTGCGGAATGCCCTGCGACGTGACCGCGAACACCTCGCGACGTGCGCCGAAATTCGGGCCATCCGCTGGCACCGCTTGCACCGCGAACCGGCAGGCAACGTATCCCGCAAATACCTCTTCCGCGTTGAGCGAGATCATACCCGCGAGCGGGATTGAGACATCGTCGTCGCAGACGCCGATTCCGGTTGCGCGCCAAAGCACATCATCAACCGAGACCGAAACGAGATCGCCGACCGTGAGGCCACGCGACTTGAAGCCGGTGATTCCAGGAACGCCGCTATTGTTCCCGTATTGATTGACGCGGATCGCGCCACGGTTCGCGACTGCGCTGGCAACCTGGATCCCGGCGTTACTCCCATGGAGAGCCGTGCCGCCTTGATTCAGCATCAGACGAGGACTCCCCGTCGACCCGACCGCCCCGCCCATCGCGACCGCAGTGGCGTTCGCCGTTCCGAGTTCCAGCGTTCCAGCCGCGCTCACATCGAGCGAACTTGCTGGCGCGATGCGCAGCCCGCCCACGAACGTAGCGAGCCCGGTTGCGCGCACGACATCCATGGTTGTCGCGCCGAGATCGTCGTGGAAAAACATATGCGTGGGATCGACTCGCCACGCCGAGCCAATGTCGACGCCGAGGACGACCATCCTGATTTGGAATCGATCGAACTTGACCCGCCCGATAGTGCCGTTCGCCGCATCCTGTAGACCGTTCGGCGCAGGCCCGTAGATCACGAGTCCCTGGCCCGTCACGTTGCTCGGATCACCGTCAGCAACCCAAGCCCCTTGACGGAAGACAGCGCCTTGCGTCGCAGGCACCGCGCCAACTCGCAGATCAAGAATTTGCGGCCGCCCGAATTGATCGACCGGCAGCGCAGTCAACAGAGCATCGCCGCTCAACAAGCCACCGCCATCGTAGAACGCGAGCGCATCGACCGGGCCGGTTGGAGGACCGCCGCCAGTGCTCGGCGCGAGTGCCGCGAAGACCTCGACCACGACCGAGAGACCAGCTGCCGCACAGCCGAGAATGCAGCGCCCCTGAGGCAGCGCCGCGCCCGCACGCGGAATCGCGCGCCCGAACGCATCGTGATTGATCTCGACACCGGCAGCGATCGCAGCGCCCGAGAGCATCACGAGCTGGCCCGTCGCCTGATACACGCCGTATTGAATGCCCGCCGACGTGTAGAGCTGCGTCAACACGCCCGAGGACAGACCGCCCGGAACCTTGTCGACATCAAGCTTTCCCGTCGCGGCATCGAGCAGAACGAACGAGTACAGATCAGACGGCGCAAGAGGCGCCGCAGTCGGTGCAGTTTCAAACTCGACTTCGGTAGTCATTGCGGGAACTCCTTACGGCGTAGTGAGACATGGCAGCGCAGCGAGAGCGCAGACTCGCGCGGAAATGGACATCGCTCGCCGCACGTAGTCAACGGCGAACCCAGGAGGACGGCAGAGGCCCGAGCGAAAGCGCGAGACGGCGCCGCGCCACGAGCCGCAGACAGCGAAAGACGTTCGCAGCACTCGCGCCGCAGTCGCCGCCGTGCCCGCCGTATGACGGTGACGACGATCAATCGGGGCGCCCCATCCGCCGCCCTCGCCAGCATCCGTTCCCAGATGCGTTTCCAGGTAGCCCACGACGAGCAGCAGCTCTACGGGCACATCGTGAAGCGAACTCGCCGCGTCAGCGTCCGCGATGATCGAATCGCGAGCGCGTTCCATTCGGGCTTGTGCCGGTGAATGGCCCATGACCGCAAAGAGTGCCGCCAGCATCGCCGCCGCTGGACTCACCGCCGCCGCCCCAGCAGGAACGCCAGCAGCGCCAGCAGCGCCACCGGAGCCCAGTCTGGACCCGAAGGGGCCGGGTGTATCGCCGGGGGGACAGGACGGGCCGGGGCTGGCCCGCTTGGAATCGCCGGGGCAGTGAAATCGAACGCCAGAAACGCCGGGTCACCAGGGCCGAACACCGGAGCCGCCCGCATCAGACCCACGAGCGCCAGCGTTGGGACGCGTCCAACTTCCACATGTACATGGTTTTCATGCCGCGCACTGGCATCAGCCCCGCCGTGCGGCCGAATCGATGCCCGCGCCGAAGGCACCGCGACACCATCGCGCGAGTGTCCCGCTTGCCATTCGGCACCGTCCCAAATCACGAGTTGGATACCGAGCCGCTCCGCATTCTCTACCAGCCAGTTCGCGAGCGCTTCCCCGCGCGGATCGCTCAGCGTCGGAACGTCAACATCAAGCGCGCGCCCGACCGCATGCACCGACGCGATGTCCGATCCAGGATGCAGACGCGAACCGCGAAGCATGCCTATCGACGTGACCCAAGGCGCCGCCGCGCGAATGATCCGCCCGAGTTCCAGCGCGTGAGGCTCGACGCCGCTACCATGGTCGGCAGCGTTGCGCAGTCGCCGTGCCTCGAAATCGGCGGGATCGAACAGCCCGCCGCCATCGTAGGGTTGACCGCGCATGCGACCGCTCACCGCCGCCGCATCGCGATCTAGAACCCACACGACTACGCCCCGTCCGCCGCCGCTGGCGCCTCGCCACTGGCCTCGCCCTCGCCCTTCGTCGCCGCAATCACTTTCGCAACTTCCTTGCCCGTGCCCGAGCCCAGGAACTTTTCCGCGATTGTTGGCGCCGCCGCTTCGAGCATCGCGACTAGACGACCTTGCGTTGAATCCTTGCTTGCGCGTGCTTTCGATACCGCGATGTCCGTCAAATCCATCGCCTCGCGTGCGGTTTGCTCGGCCATCGCGCGCGCGGTTTCTACCTTCGCGAGACGCTCCGAAAGCATGTCGATCGTATTGCTATACGAAGTCAGAATGCCGTTCTGTGCATCGACCATGACTTTGATCAACACTTGAGTGTGAAGGGTCAGCGTTTTGACCAGATCCGCCGAGGGTTCCGCGGAAACAATCTCGCCCGACTTGGGAGGCTTCACGCGGCAGACCATTCGCGAGATCGCCAAATCGTCGCCATCCCAGGCAACGAGCGTCACCGCCACCGATCGTTCCGACGCCTCGCAAGCCGCATCCACGAGCGTCGCAAGTTCCTCCGCGCATTGCTCGCGATCACCGGGACGGCACTCGACCTCACCCAAAATCGGATCGTCGGGCGTACCGTCGCGCGCCGTGACCTTGACCGCATCAGCGCGGAGCCGCGACACCCACGGATGAATCCGCGCGAACGTCGTTGCGATGGTCATCGCCCACGGCCCTTCAACAGCAGATAGGCGCCGATCGCCAGCACCAACAGCGCAGCGGGATTCGCTTCACCCGTCACAGTCGGTTGCGTGACGTCACCCGTGTGCGTGGCAGGCGGCGGATTGACCTGCTCGGTGCGTCGTGCATCCGACGTGTAGCGCCGCAGTGCCTCGCGATACAGGCGGCCGAGACGGATAGGACGAGCGCGCAGCACGTCAGCGCCGAGCACTCCCGCCGCACGCTCTACGATCGTCGGAGCCTCTCCCGCTTCTGTCTGCCATTGAATGACAGCCGCAAGGAGATTGTCACCCGCCGGATAGAACCTCCGCGCGTTGTCTACGAGCGCGTTCCATTGCTCAACAGTTGCGCCCTCCGAACCGAGATTCTGGCCGCTCACCACCACGAACGGCACCGCCGCCGAGAGAGGAGGCGCCGCATGAATTCGGCCCGTGTCGGTCGGATGCGCTAGCGCGTATTCATAGTAGCGCTGGTACTCGTTCAGCCGCCCAAGCACCTCGCCCGAGTTCGCATCATTAGTCAGCTCGCGCGACTCCCGCAACGCGGTGCGTACCGCAGCCATCGCCGCTACGTTCTGACTCTGCACAGCATCGCGATCGAGATACTCCCATGCCTGCGTCAGCCACTCGCGAAGCTTGTCCTTTGCACCCGACGGCAGCGCCGCGAAATCGATTGTGGCGCCGTCGGAATTCCGTCCCCATGAAGTGCTCATTACGTCACCAGCTCCCAGGAAATCGAGAGTACCGCGCCGGTCCCGAGAGGGTTTGCCGTAAAGGTCTCTTTGTTGGCGGACAGTATTGCAACGACCGGAAAAGGAAACGGCCAAGCTGGCACGGTTAGAACATCGATTCCGGGCGACGCGTTGCCGAGGATCGCGACCGACAGACGCCGAGACCAAGGCGGCGGAACGAGAACCACCGACGCCCCCGGAGCGATCACCACATCAGGCTCCGGTATCCATTCGACCGTTGGCGCCCCGTACGCGACCCCAGCAAGGAGCTGCGCCGGGACCACCACGCCCGCCGGTTGAACCGCCGCGACCCGCAGCCGACCCGAGCCAACGGGAATGACAATGCCCTGGTCTGGTACGACGATGGTCCGCACGACCTCGACCGCGCCGCGATACTGCGTTGCGGTCACAACCGTTCCGACGCCCGACGTACGCTCCAGGGACAGGCGCCCAGGCGCCCGGAGCACGGCATCGAACAGCGTTGCGACAGGCCCCGGTTGGAGCAGATCCGTTGACGGTTGAATGGTGAGCGGTCGGCCCCATGTGTAGACCGATGCGCCATCCGGTGTTTGCCCGATATTGCTCACGACGTTCGCTTTCAAACGGGACAAACGCCCCGAGCTTACCGAGTGCCGATGAGACCTTCCGCGACCTTCAGCGCGTTCGCAATTCGCGCTTCCGTGCGCTGGCGCGCACTCGTGAGTGAAGCGCGCGCCGCAGGATCTGACATCAGGTTTCCCGCCTCAGCGTCGACCGACCGGAGCGCCGTTCTCAGCAGCGACGCCACGCTCGGTGCAATCTCGTGCCACGCGTCGGCGAGTTCATCGGCCCTCGAAAGCAGCGAGCCCGCGCCGAGCACGCCAGGAACACGCCGCGCGAATTCATCCTCGCGCATCCGAGCGGTTCGACCGTCCGGCAGCTGCATGGTGGGCATCAGACCCGCATGCGATCCGGGCATGCCCGGCATTTGCCCGAGCATCGCGTGCGCTTGGTCGAGCATTTCCATCCCCGGCAGATGGAGGCCCAGCATTTGGTGAGGCAGCGGAGGAAGCCCGCCACCGCCAAACATCCCGCCCAGCATTGCCATCGGGTTCGGCATTCCGCCCGCGCCACCGCCCATCAGACCGGACAGCATCGCCATCGGGTTCGGCAGACCCGGCAGACCCGGCAGACCGCCGCCGCCGCCAGTGGGCAGAACGGACGAGAGCATACCGGAGAGCCCCGGCAGACCACCGCCACCGCTCGCACCGCCGCCGCCGCCGGTCAGCCCACCGAGAAGCCCGCCAAGCTGGCCGAGTGGACCCGCTGGCGCCGCTGGCGCCGTTGCGCTCGACTGCGCCCCAGACGGAGCACCGCCGCCGCCGAGCATGCCGCCAAGCGCACCGCCGAGCGCTGGCATGATGGACCCGAGAATGCCGCCGCCGCCGCCGCCGCCGCCGCCGCCGCCGCCGCCCGACAGCGCGCCAGTGATCGCAGGCATGATCGCCGGAAGCGCCGCCGAGAGCAGCGGCGCCAGAAACGCAAAGCCGATCTCTTCTTCCCCATGGCCCGAAATCGTCTCGAATCGACCGTTGACCAGATCGCGCAACGAGCCCGGCGGAATCATCGTCGCAATCACGATGTGGCCCGCTTTCGTCGGAATATGAATCGAACCGCGCCAACCGTAGTCAGGCAAGCGTTGCGACCAGACGTAGACGCACGCAGTGGGCTTGCCCTCTGGACGTGAAAACACGTCTTCGCCGCTCACCCGGCACTCACCGGGACGCGCAAGGTGCGTGTGTTCGCCGCGCGAACCGCCCGCGTGACTGTGACCACCGTCAGGCGTGCCGTAGCGGACTTCGATCGATTCATCATGCATGACGGAACTCCCTCGACGGACGGTGACAGACAGTGACAGACAGTGACGACGCTCTAGTGAATCGTTGACCCGAGCACGGATGCTCGTGCTCGCGTTGCTGGCCCCACAATGCCATCCGCCGCGATCCCGCCGCCCATCGCCTGTTGCCAGGAACGAATGGTGACGTGATCGCGTCCGCCGCCGTTGTAATACCGGGCGAGCGCCGCCGCTGCGGAGCGTTGCGATTCAGTTTCCGAAGCCGAGGCTGGCGTACGAACATCCGAGACGTTCGCAGGAGTCGCCGCGAAATGGATCGTCGCGCCGAGCTGCGATGCGCGCGCAATGGTCAGATCGCCGACGATTCCGTCAGCGTTCAGGCCGCCCATGGTCCGTTGGTATCCGGCGATCGTCGACGCACTTCGCCCGCCGCCGTTGTAATACGCCGCGAGTTCCCGCGCCGCGTTCGAGGCAACGGAAGACGAAGTCGGTGTCTGCGATGCCGCTGGCGCCGCTGAGATGGTCACACCAAGCGCCGCCGCGCGTTGAATCGTCAACGTCCCCACAACCCCATCCGCCGTCAAGCCGCCCATGGTGCGTTGGTATCCGGCGATCATATTCGCCGCACGTCCGCCGCTCCCGTAGTACGCCGCCAGCGCGCGCGCGGCCTCGGTCGCTTGCGCCGCCGTGCTCGTAGCTGGCGCCGTCGCAGGCCAGTAGCGGAGCCGATCGGCCGGGGTTGGCGTGATCGTTACACCATTCGTCGCCGCTGCGTTGACGGTGTTCGGGCCAACAATCCCGTCATCAGGAATTCCGAGCGAACGCTGGTACGCCGCGATCACGGTTCGATCGCGTCCGCCGCCTTCGTAGTACGTCCGAAGCGCCGTTGCCGCTTCTCCACGCGTCATCACGTACGAGCCCGCGCGCGGAGTCGCGGCAGGGGGCGCCGCAGCAGGAGGCACCGGAACCGCGACCACACCGGCAGGAACGGGCAGACCAGCAGGCGCAGCGCCCGCCCATTGTGACAGCGGGTCAGGTTCGATCACAGGCGTGAGAGGTACCGGAACAGTCGCCGCGACAGGAGGGGCCGCAGTGGGCACGACTACTTGAGTCAACGTCTGCGACGGTGCGACAGGCCCAGGCTCACCCGGAGCACCCGGAGCACCCGGAGGACCGACAGGGCCGGGTGTTCCAGCAGTAGGCCACGGAGGAGCACCGGCAGCACCGGCAGCACCGGCAGGGTGACGCCGCTCCTTATCAACCTCGGTCAGCAGCAATGCACCGAGAAGCGCTACAAGCCAGTTCCACACTAGGGGCCGCCCTTCATTCCGAGTATCCGCGACGGGTCTTCCGCCGCACCATCCGACCGCCGCACGATCACATGCCATCCGCCCGTTCGCCGCAGCGGTTCCGCCCTCGCGCCCGAGTCTTCGCCGCTCACACGCAATTCCGCCGCGCGCCAACAGGCAAGATCGTCACAATCACCGGCCCCCTGCGAGCAGTGCCCGTCACGACCGCGCCACTGAAGGCACATCGGGATCGTTAAAAAACGCTCTTCAAAGTGCTCGCCGTGGTCTTCGCGCTCGCGAGAGTAGCAAACGCCACTCGCGTAGAGCCGAGGCGTTCGCGGATGCGACCGCAAGAAAACTTCATCCAGACGCGTACAGGCATCGAGAAGGATCGTAATCCCCTCGCCGGATGAAGCCTCGCTCACGATCGCAATCCGCACGTCCGCCCTCCATCCGCGTGTCTGCCATCGTCAGACGACCGCAGACGCGACGGCTAGATTTCGATCGCCTCGCCAATGAACGCGCCCAGCACGTTCTCCGCGACGAGAGACGCGTTCGACAGCTTGACGCTGACGGTCGTGCCGGGGTTCGCCGTGTCGCCGCGCAGCGTCGTACCGAACGCCGTTGCAAGGAACATGTCGAACGGGGCATCGCCGTCGTTCACAAATTGGGGTTGCGCGCCGATCGTGATCGCCTGAACCGAAAGCAGCGACTTCGCCACGTCGGACGACATCACGAGGCGTTCGCAGCGGAAAGCGCGCTGAGGGGTGAGCGTGACCGTAACCACCGAGGTCGGCGGCACGAGCGTCCGCGCGAACGGCGAAATCTGACGGCGCAGAGTGCGCGGCCCGCCCGGCTGGCGCACCGACGCAACGGGCTGGCCCAGGTTCGCCCGCGCAACGATGCCAGCTTCCGCCACCGGTTCGCCGGAAATGTCGTAACCCGAAATGTCGTACATGGTGAAAACTCCTTAGCAGACGTTCGCAGACGTGAACAGACGATGGCAGACAGATGGACGGGACGCGAGACGCCGCTACGGGGTCGGCGGAGCCTTCCCTGTTTCGTACGCGTAGGTTGCGATGATCGCTTCCGAAACCGACTCCATGACCTCGCCAGCCCTTCCGCCGATCATCGGAGCCGCGATGAAGAGCGCCGCGCCCCACGAGAGCTTGGGATTCAGACCCGCGACCGTCATCATGGTTTCGCCGCGAGTCGTGTAGCTCCTTTCGAGCTTCCCGAACGCGTAGGCGCCCACGGCCATGACGCCCATTCGTTGAATCCGTGCGCCCTGCGCATCGGTATGGTGCCGGAACGACTGCACTCGCGCCTTCAGGCGCATGTAGCGGTCTTCCAGATCCGCCCGCGAGACGGTCCCGCCAACCCGCACGATTTCGCTACCCATGTTCGATTGCCTCCAGGTGCGGTCAGGACCGCGCGCCGGAATCTTCCGCCCGAAAGCGTACACGGGTCAATCCTTACCCGCCGTTTCCCGTTCAATCGAGACAGCCGCCCGCGTTCGCACCTACAGTGCGTTTTCCGAAAACCAATCTAACCACGCGAAAACTCAGCGCGTTATCGCGAGGGGGAAGGCTACGGGCATCCGATCGGCTGCAAATTTCCCCGTGGTACCGTCCCAGCGCAGCCCAGGAACGGCCAGCCCCGCTCGTTCCCGATCCAATGCGGCGCGCGCTGTCTGGCTTGTCGTCGCATGCGTCGCGCCGACTACCTGTGAACACTCCTGCATTGTCTTCGCGAGCAGGAAGTCACAGCAGCGACACGACCAGCCCTCAAACGGCTTTGGTTCGTCACGCTTGATCGCCTCGCGCATGAGATCCGAATGCCGCCAGACTTGCAGACCGTGCAAGGCGACTTCCCACGCGGCAGCGATCGTAGGTGAAAGCACCGTGCGACGTTCGCCCGCAAGCCACGCAGGCGCCCCCGGCGTAGGTGTCTTCGCGGTGTACTTCGCCAGCTCGCGATGCACGTCCGCATCAGCCGCGCGCACGTCCGACCAGCCCGCGAGCGGATTGACCGCAATCTGTAGCCGTTCGATGTACGACGGCGCCCGAGCCTCGCCCTCTAGCCGTGCCGCGACCCGATGCGCCGCCCACGGCCCGACGTACACAATGTGCAAATGGACGTGCCCGAGTTCGCTGATTTCGACGTGTGCGACGTACGCCGCTAGTCCGCCCACCGAGGCCCAATCAGTCCAAACCGCCGACCACTGGCGGAAAAGGAGCACCACACGAGCGCGGAGCGCTTCCGGCGAAAATGAATCGAGCGCCGATGGATCGTACCAGTGCGTCAACGTGACGAACCGAACGCGCCACGTATGCCGCCGCGCAATCTCTTTCAACCACTGGCGGCAGCGCCGCGCCCGACGAGCCGCAAGCTCGGCAAACTCGATCGCGCGTGGCCGCTTCTCTTCCGACCACCCGAGCGCTCGCTCGATCCAACGCGAGGACACCGCTTCATGCTCCCCAGCCTCACGCGCGAGACGTTCGCAGACCTCGACCGCATGCGAGTCTCGCAGGCCCGGTATCAGCTTCAACGCCCGCTCAAGCTCGGATGCCCGCGCTTGCGAATCACGACGAGCACAGAGAGGACACGTACGCCCGTCGCATGCCGCTTGGATCACGATCCGACCGGGCGAGGCGCCGCACTGCGCACACGGCAGCGACCACGCGTAACGCCCGCACGTCATCGCAGCATCAGCGCGACCCCTCGCCCCGAGCGCTTCCAGAGCCGCAACCTTCGCGTCCGTCCAACCCCGCCAGCCCTGAGACCTCGGACGCAGAGCCCGGATAGGAACGCAACCGCCATCGACGCGCCGACACTTCGCATGGAAGACCCGAACGCCCGAAGCGAGCAGGACACCGCCACACCGCCACGGGTTTTGATGGCTGTAAGTCGACTCCAGGCTACGGGAATTTGACCAATTCCCTCTGGTATCAAGCGAAGCAGGGGTTTCACCCCTGAACCCCACGGAATCGGACCCGGAATCGGAGCCGATCACGGACAAAGCGCTACCGCCCGCGATGGTGTCCCCTTCAAACGAGACACGATCATTCACCGATGACCTCGATTGACGGCACCGCCATCGATCGAATCACGTCCGCCGCATGCCGCAGCTCTCGCGCCGAGGTATCCCCGCCGCCGTGCGCCTTCACACGGTCGTGCGCCCGCTCATCGAGCGCAGCGCCAGCCGCCGCCATCGCAGCGCGCCAGCCATCGCGATAGCCCACCGCCCGCTTGCTCAAATCGCGAGCGTCGCCCGTCGAGAGCGTGCCCCCGAGCGTCGCCCGCGCCACCGTGAGCATCGCGACCTCGCAGTCACACGAGCCGCCCGCGCGTATGCGTCGGCAGTGAATGCAGCGCAGAACAGCAGGCGCCAGAAACGCATGATCGCCCCCGCGACGGTGCACCGAATCAGATACCAGACGCTCACAACGCCAGAGCGAACCGCGCCCCGACTCGACGTAGCAGCACTTCGCCGCTAGAATTCCGCTACCGTTTGGACGTTCCATTTCAACCTCCCGACGCAATGGGGGCGGCGGATTCCAGTCCGCCGCCCCCGTGTTTATTTCCCCTCGCCCGTGATCGCAGCCAACGCAGCCCGCGCCACGTCCTCGGCATGCTCGACGGCGCGCAGAAGCTCGGCCGATCGCTCGACATGCTGTGACGTAATCGCGCGCCATTCGGTCAGCTCGCGCGCAAGCAGGCTATTCGCCGCGCGTAGTCGCCCGTTCTCGATGGAGAGCAGATCGCAACGAGCCTCGACAGCTCGGAGGGTTCCGGCAACTCCCCAACCATGCGCCGACGCCACCGCCGCCGCCGCCGCTTTCACCGCCGCCGATTCCCCTGGCCCGAGCATCGACCCATTGCACCGGGCGCAAGTCAATCGCTCGCCACTATCGCGCGCAATTGGCGCGACACACACACAGTCATCAGAGTTCGTCATGCGGCCGAACCTACACCGTGAAACCGACCTCCGAAACGACTGGACAGCCGTTCAGGTATGCTCCCCGCCAGGAGGCCCCGAAATGGCTATCACTTTGGAGAACTGGAAACGTACCGCCGCCCTCGCCGCAAGCATCAATACGAGGGTTGCAGAGTCAGGGGAAATGAGCGTTGCGGATGCGCTCGCCCTCGCCCGCGCCATCACCAAGAGCGAAGCGAGCATCAGCGCGGCAATCGGATACGTGTGCAAGGGCATCCACAGACGCGACGCGCACGCGACCGCGCCGACGGCGAAGCACAAGAAGGCAACCCCGACCGCCGCCCAGATCGCCGAGAAGCACACCGCGCAGGCTCAAGCGAAGGTTGCGCGCGGACTCGCAGCCGTTGCCAAGGCCGAGAAGAAGACCGCGAAGCAGGTTGCAAAGCTCGTGAAGACCGACGAGCGCGCACACCGCGAAGCGAAGCCCGCCAAGGCGAAGAAGGCACGGCAGACAAAGGCAACGAAGCCGAAGCGCCAAGCCGCGAAGCTCGCGCGACCCGCAAAAAAAAAAGCCCACCGGCTCGAAAAGGCGCCGTTCTAGGGCTCGATAAGCCCTACCCATGCCGCGCGAAGCACGTAGGCGCGGTGGTACCAGGAAGACGCGGCGGCACGATCACCGAGTGTGCAACGCCCGCGCATCGCGGCGCAGAAGGCGGATACTGGATAGGATCGCCGCCGCCAGGACACTCGCTCCGCAAATCGCTTGTCCGCGATCGTCTGCGCAACCTTCGACGCGCACCATTCAGCGCAGACCCTCCCGAGCTAGTCTACGGACGCGTAGAAGCCACGCGCGAACGCGATCACATTCCAGGGCCGATCGGAGCCGCGTACCCGCATCGCATCGGATCGCTTCGATACGACGACGATCACCCGTTGTGGGACGACTACGAACGCGCCGTGCTCGCCGCCGCTGACATCGCGAACCCGACGCCCGCCGCCGTGCTTGAACGACTCTCGCGGCACCCGCAGTTTGCGGAATGGGAAGCGGCCGAAGCCGCTGGCGTTCGCGCGTACCGTGAGCGCGAGCGCGAGCGAAAGCCAAAGGCGACGCTATCGACGGCGCGCGCCGCCGCCCTATGGCGCGCCGAGTTCATCGCGAACAAAGGAGATCCGACGAGCGCGGAATACCTCGACACGCTCACGCCCGCTGGACGCGCGAACGCGCTACGCCGGGCCGGGCGCATCAGCGAGGCCCGCGCCATCGAGCGCGACATGCGGCACCGCCGTAAGCATGGCCCGCGATTGCACCGTGCGTGAACTGGCAGCGCGCACTTGTCCCGCCACTACCAGCCGCCCAGGCGAACGCTCCGCGTTCGGCTGGACTCTGGCCCGCTTTCGTTCCGATCAGTCGCTTAGATGGGGGTGAGGGAAGCCGGGGGTGTCTCGTGGGCTTGGCGCAGCGCCATCGCACCCGCTGAACCGTCGCCCCGCTTGGATCGTAATTCTCGCTTCACGCATTCCGCAGAATCCACGGTTAGTGCGTCAATCGAACGAATCCGCGCACTTAGAAACGCCCGCCTTGCGCCGGTACTCTCAACCCCGCGAAATTATTGGACTACGTGCGACCAGGCGCCCCTCGAGGGAGGGTTTCGCGTGTAGTTTCGCGCAGTTGGCCGGATGCCGCGAAAGTGCTGGCGCGTAACACCGCGAGAACATTGGATTGACGCGCACCGCGACGGCAGTCAGGACATCGTCACGTCATACAGACTGCGACGCACGTCCTGGCGCCGCGCTCGGGGGCAAAACCGCGAGAACCGACGAACGCGCGTCACCCGGTACGAGTGTCGCGGCGGATAGCCTTGCGCGCCCTATCGAGGCGCCTAGACCCCGCCGTTGCGGTTGACGCGGTTCGCAGACGTTGACCGCACGACGCAGACAAACGCAGACAGGCGATAGGACACGCCACCCGTTAGACACCGGCAGACAGACACGCTAGGGTTGCCCTGTCCCGATTGAACGGGACAGAAAGCAGACAAACGCAGACCATGGCAACTTTCAAGCTCACCGGTTCCCAGAAGAAGCTTCGCGCTCAATTGATCGCGAAGCTCGAAACCGCGACAGCGCTCTATCGCGAAGCCGCCGAGGATTTCGGCAATGGCATTCAGACACTCGGCGCAGACCTTCGCGCCACGTTCGACAGCCGCTCGGAGAGTTGGCAGGAGAGCGACGCTGGCAGCGCCGCCGCCGCCCTCGTCGAGAGCTACGAGACCTTCGACCACGAAGGCGCCACGGAGATCACCGACCCTCACGACGTGATCGAATACAACGGACTCTCCGAAGAAAGTGAGGAGGCATGACCGCCCGTTTCGAGCCGCCCGCATGGCTATTCAAGGCGACCAACCGCGACGCGCACCACGCAACCCGCGCGAGCGTTGAGCGCGACGGCGAAGACGCGCCCCGCCTTTGCTACCTCGCCTTCGACTACTTCAACCGCGTTCACTTCGCCGACCGACTCGCGCCGCCCATGATCCTTCTCACGCCCCCTGGATCGAATCGAGCCGTAGGCGACTACACACCGCGCGACCCGCACGGCATCGCCTCGCGCATCCGAATTAGCCCGACCGTTGCGCGCGATCCTGACAGCCGCCTGATGATTGCGACCGTTCTACACGAGATGATCCATGCACACGGTCACGAGATCGAACACGACAACGAAGCGGGATACAGGGGACACGGCCCGCGCTTCTGTCGTACCGCCAACGAGATCGCCCAGCACTACGGCTTCGCGGAGTGTGCGCCCAAGGGACGCGGTGGGCTCGCGAACCCCGCGCACTGGCCGAACCTCGCCCCGCTCGACGTTCCCGAGGCATCGCCGCCCGACGAGACCGAACCGGCCGAACCCGACGAGACCGAGGACAGCGAGCCCGCCGACGAGATCCCGACGCTCGACCCCGGAACCGTCGCGGAGCGCAACGCCGCCGTCTTGCACCTCTGGACCCTCGCAGATCGCGCCGCGCGCCGTGGACAGCGACACACCGCCCACGCGTATCGAATGGCCGCGCTGGACCTCCAAGACCTCGCGCACATCGAGCCCGCGCTTCGTGCGACATGGGGCACCCGCAAATAGGCGAGGGGCGCAAACCGGCCACGGTCGCGCCCCTCTAGACAAACTCAGACAGACGCATCCAACCACAGAACGGAACCCGACACCATGACGACGACGACGACGACACCGAAGCCCAAGGCGAAGCGCAAAGCACGCCCGCCCAAGGCTCCCAAGGCGCCCAAGGCCCCGCGAGCGCCACGAGCGC
>Ga0315274_10006572_pt1 | contig 16913 bp, 29 predicted proteins | sample YL17G02_20_MG_FD_203700 | JGI IMG/M metagenome (GOLD analysis project Ga0315274, IMG submission 203700) | Sediment microbial communities from Yellowstone Lake, YNP, Wyoming, USA - YL17G02_20 | ecosystem: Environmental > Aquatic > Freshwater > Lake > Sediment | place: USA: Wyoming | collected...
GTCTTGCGGCCCAATCTGCGTAGAGATTGCGACGCCCCTACCATTGCTGAATAATAATGTGTGCTGCATCACTGCCAACTTTCGCGCCGTACCGCGTGCTCCCTCGAATGACACGATTTGCATAGCGCAATCAAATTACTTGCATCGTCGCTGCCGCCATCCCGCTTCCGCACGACGTGGTGGGCGACTGTCGCTGGCTCCCCGCATTGACACTGGGGGTGATCTGCCAGGAATCGGTCGCGTATCTCGCGCCATTGGTCATCATACCCCCGGGCCGCAGCACTTCCCCGATCCTGATCCTGTCGCCTGTACTCCTCAGCCTGATGCTCATCACAGAACCGGGCACCCCGGCCACGCACGAGCCGGGTGCATCTCCTGTGTGCACAGGCGCGCGCCGGGAGGATGGGCATCAGTCCCCCCTCCTCAGCATCGCCGCCACCCGTGGCATATCCAGATTATCCAGCCAGATGGGAACCGGATCAATCCATCTGATCTCCGGGTGGCTAGTGAACCACCAATGCGCCCCAAACAAATCGAGGGCGCAGTCCACGTGACAGTGATCCCCGCCCTCTCCAAGTGTGTAATTGCCGATCGCGCCGACCTGCTGGCCGGCCGCGACCAACTGCCCCACACTCAGCGCCCGGAACACCGCGTTATCCGCTAGGTGCCAGTATCGCCAGAAGAGCGGCTGCCCGTTATACTGCCCTTCAACGATGACACTACCCAGATAGGACTTGCTATACCCAATGACCCGCACGATCCCAGGACAGACAGAAAACACGGGCATGCCCCTGTCCACGTCCCCCCAGGGCGTCTTATCCAAATTCAGATCCACGCCCGTGTGGGGATAACCCTTGTTCGCCTTGCCCGTCAGATCATGCACGCAAGCGGCATACCACTCCTCTGGCGGATATTCAAAGGTCCCAATTGGGAATGCCCACAACAGCGCTGGCTCCGGCTCCAGCGCCCGCGCCAGCCGCTCAGCGATTATGCATATCTGCTCGACCGCCCACCTTACCTCATCCAGTAGATTCCCCATCGCCCTCATCCTCCATCGAGATGTCCACCGCGATCTCTAGTTTGGTTGCGGCGTGGGCCAGTTTCTGGTATAGCCGCCTCAGCAGATCCGTGACCAACTCCAACTGGTACGTGAGCGCGACCACATTCTTCGTGGCCGACAGAAACGCAATCCGCGCCGCCCTCTCCTCTTCCTGCTTCCCCACGTCACCTCCCGCTGGCCAGGTACGCCGCGATCGCCGTCCCTAGGACCTGCAGTACAGCGAGCACGCCGACGATGATGGACAGCCTTTCCTTCAGCCTGGCGATCTCCACCTGCAGCGCCAGGCACCCCTCGCAAATGGGTGGCCCCTTGGCGAGCGCGAGCCGGACCTGCTCGACCTCATCATCGAGCGTCCGCAGGTCGGCTCGCAACTCCCCGCAGGCGGTCAGCGCCGTCGTGATCTGCGCCCCAAGGAGGCGGATCGTTGGCGTATGATTTATAGCGGCGGGCAATAGACCCTACTACTGCTTGCGCAAGACTTCCATCGAGCGCAGAACTTTGAAGAAGATGGGGCTGGAGATGATCAGCAGGATCGCTTGCCCCACACGCTGCAAGATGTCAATGATGGATTGCGCAGTATCCCCGGTGAAATCCACTCCGAAGATCCCGGCCACCACCAGGCCCGCGAAGATCACAATGTTCGCCACAGTCGCCCATCGCCCGGCCTGACCATCTGGGATCAACTGGAATCGTTTGAGTATTTCGATCACGACCATCACCACCGCACCGATCCCCAGGCTGGCCACGTAATCTTCCAGCCCACCCACGGGCACATCGGGCAGCGGAGGATACTCCCCTCCAGGCGGTGGGACTGGGGAATCGAACGGCTGTGGTTGCTGAGCCATAGCCCCGCTCACCAGCACCAGTGCCAGCAGTACCACGATCACCAGACAGATCCGAAACTTTCTTGCCTTCACTCCGAACCTCCTTAACTGACTGATTGAGATAAAAAAGAGCCGCCCCCCGCGCGTCGCGGATGAGGGCGGCTCCGTTCGAGCCCGATGCCCGAGTGTGGTCGCTTAAATTGGGCTACTTAGTGGGCACTTTGGGGCACTTGAAACACCACGGTATGGGTTCCCCCACACTCATAGCATCGGGCTGTCACTGCCACTGTATCTTGGCCAAACTTCACATTACACAACCATCGGCCATTCGCCTGCCCGCGCTGCGCTCGTCCCAACTTGCAGGCCGGCAGATCGCACGTCACTCGATTCCCGTCGTCAGCGCTTTCCTGGACCGTCGCCATAAGCCTCCAACGAAAAACGGGGACGCCTAAGCGTCCCCGTTTGAGACCGTTGCCTGTAAGAGAGTATAGCACCATTTCCAGGGGCTGTCAATAGTCCTGACGGTTAACAAATTCCTAGAAATTCGGCCCCAATCTGACCAAATGCCCGAAAGCACTTCACCAATCACTCACTAATTACATACCAACCACACACCGCACTGAGCAAGGAACCTGCTATAATAGAACCAGAACGACAGAGAGGACACGGCGGGGTGAAAGGCCCGCCCCCCGAGCTGGGGGAAAAACGGAGCGGAGACAGAAATGGCCAAGTATACCTTCAAGCACAGAGTAGAGTGGAACGACCGCAGCGAATTCAGCCCGATCCACCGCGGCCAACTCCCTCATGCCCTCGCACTGCCCGACGGCGAGCGCATCGATGACCTGGCGGAACCCCACGACCTGCCCGCCAGCACCAGCGGCTACATCCAGATCCACCCCAATATCCGCATCAGGATCACGGAGTGGGGCGACGACGGCAGCCGCCGCCAGGGACGCGCCGGCGAAACCCTCGAAGTCCTGGCCCCAAAGGCCTCCTGCTTTCTCTTCGCCAATCGCTGCCCCTTTTGCGGACGGCAGACGGGCGAGCAGGAACTGCCCGGCCTGCGCTACGACGAGCGCGCGGAGGAGATCGCACACGCTGAGTGCCAGGCGCAGCACGACGAGTGCGACCGCCTGACCCGCGAAGAGTACGAGGAAGGCGAGCGCGCCGAGAAGGAGCGCTGGGACGCGCTCGAGGCCAGCTAAAACCACCCACCGCCCGGCCGGGGAGTGCCTTGCTCTCGCCCCCGGCCGGGCATCAGAAACAGAAAGGAGACTGATCAAAATGACTGGTAAGCGCGACGGATTCGGGATTGGCGAGTTGGGCAAAGAATCAGAATCCACACCCCTGGATGACCTAGAGGCGGAACGGTTGCAGCCCTCTAGGCGCAAGGGGCAGGAGATGGGCATCTGCTCGCATTGCAAGCGGCAAATCCCTCGCATATTGTTGATGACGTCGGCACGGGGCCCGGTATGCCCCAACTGCTATGATGAATGTTCCGACTGAAGGAGCCCCATGACCGAACCAACCAACACCCCCGAACAGACCGCCCGCGATCTGGCCGCTCAGCTCACCGACAATGGCCTGTGGGATCCCACCTCCACCGCCCGCGCCTGGATCATCGAGCACCTGGACACCGACCAGGCCGCCGAAATCGCCACCCGCACCCTCCGCCTCGAGCGCGAAAAGCGCTTCCGCGACTGGAAAGCCACCCGCACCCTCGATCCCACCAACCGCTTCCGCACGCCCGCCAAGGCCCTGCTTTATGAGGAAGCCCTGGCCCTGGCAGCCCAGGAGCCTGACGATGAACTGACCCGCCGCGACGGCCTCACCCTGACCCGCCTCACCTACGATCTGAGAGTCATTCACCCCGACGTCCCAACCCGGGTGATCGCTCTCATCGTCAGCAAAGCCCTGCGCGTCGAACGCATGCGCAGAGCCCCACGCCTCCTGTCCCCCATTTCCTAGAAATTCGGCCCAAACCCCACCAACCCCTTGACAAGGCTGGAATCAGGAGTATACTGATACTGTACGTTATGCAGATACGAAAGGGGCAGAAATGGACAACAAGTTACTTTCCACCGCCGAAGTCGCTACGCGCTTGGGTGTCCACCAAACGACAGTACAGCTCTGGATCCGCAAAGGACACTTCCCCAATGCATACAAACTCGGGTTAGGGAAAAACAGTCCGTACATCATCCCAGAATCCGACATAGTAGCATTCGAGGAGAAACGGCGCCAAGCGACGAATTAGCATATAACAGGGCCGCTCAGGCCGTGAAACCGAGAGCGGCCCTGTTTGACCCGCCTTCCCCTTTCAATCGCAGATCGCACCTTATCAACTGAAAAGGTACTACGGGCCAATGGCGACGGGCCGATTTGAACGGCCAGCCAAGGGCTTATGAGGCCCCTATCCAGTCCTTGGGGTCCAGTAGACAACTGAACAAGGGCCTAGTATGCCTTACTTTACCACCCGCTTCTCGAACCACCCCCACCGCACACTCCTCCTCCCCAACTCATCCTGAGTCCACCTTCCATAAAACTCATTCGTCACCGTGATAGTGGAGTGCCCCAACAACTGGCTCACCGTTCCCAGGTCCGCCCCATTCTCCAACGCCCCCCGCGCAAACGCGTGCCGGAACGCATGCGGGTTGAATCGCCCCTTGATCCTCGCCCTCACCGCCAAACGCCGCAACACCTGGTACACACCGCCCTCCGTCAGCGGCCCGCGCTGCCCCCAGAATATATGATCATCCCCGCTGGCGTGATCTGGCCTGATTTTGAGCCAATCGCGTAACGCCCGAACCGTTTGAGGCCCAAAAAACACCAGCCGGCTTTTCTTCCCACTTCGACCTTTCTCTCTCACCATCGCCCGGGCCGGCTCGTGCTCCAACTCCAGGTCCGCCAGCCGCAGATCACATAGCCCCCCCACGCGACATCCTGTCGCGGCCAGCACGCACACGATCGCCCGATCCCGCACGTCCGCCACCTCCAACATCCTCGCCACGTCATCCGGGCTGACCGCCTTCGGAGGATTCGATGGCCTGGGAGGCAATCTGAGCCTGGCAGCCGGGCTGCTGATCAGCAACTCCTCCCGTACCAGCCAGTTACAGAACGCCCGCACCGCCCGCACGTAACCGTGGACCGTCCATGGCGACAACCCGCCTTCGACCTCCGGCCGGGTGGGGTGACCCTGCCAGCGCCCATCGCGCTCCACCAACCACTCCCGCCACTCCCGCAACCGCGTGATCGTAATCTCCTCCACCTCCACGTCGCCCAGGAACTCCACCAATGCCCCCAGGCGCTGCTTGTACCACTTGCGCGTGGACGGCGCAGCATTCCCGATCATGGAGAGATCGTACTCCCGTAGTGCCCCTGAGAGATTCACTAGAACCTCCGTTCCAACCGAACGGACAATGAAGACGGCCAACGCAAAGCGCTGGCCGGTGGCCGGAAGGTGGGCCGATGTGCCTCCCCAGGCAGCCCGCCTTCCGACCCCCATCATACCACGGAGCGAACATGAACACAAGCGACAATGCCATAAAGGAGACGACCATCAATGAGTTGGCTCTATTTGCCGGAGCAGGTGGCGGATGCCTCGCCACCCAACACCTGCTCGGATTCCGAACCGTCTGCTACGTCGAAATCGCACCCTATCCGATCGAGGTCCTTGAGGCCCGCATCCGAGACGGCTTCCTCAATGACGCCCCCATCTGGGATGACGTCCGAACCTTCGACGGAAACCCCTGGCGTGGAGTGGTGGATTTTATCTCTGCGGGTTTCCCATGCCAACCGTACAGCGGAGCAGGTAAACGGCTCGCAAATGCCGATCAACGCAATCTGTGGCCGAACACCATTCGCATCATTGGAGAGGTCCAACCCCGGTATGTCCTGTTGGAGAACGTCTCAAGATTGCTTGTTTACCCATATGCTCGCCGAATATTCGCAGACCTGGCCGAGAGCGGGTACGATTGTCGGTGGGATTGCCTACCGGCTGCCGCCATCGGCGCCCCTCACATCCGTGATCGGCTCTTCATCGTGGCCTACGCCAGTAGGTTACAACCGGGGAAATCGGTCAGCGAGTTCGGGCAGTCGGTACCGGCCGTCACTCTGGGAGATGGCGGAGATGGGAGATTGGCGGAAGTTCTGGCCTACGCCAACAGCGGGGGATTCGCGGGGGCGAAGAACCAGCCGCAGGGCCAAGGCGTTGTATTCGGCAGGTCCTACCCTATTGGAAGCAATCTGGGGGGATCGTCCTGGTGGGAAGTTGAACCCGGATTGGGTCGAGTGGCTGATGGGGTGGCCCATCGGGTGGACCGCATTGCAGCCCTTGGCGAGGGACAGGTTCCAATCGTGGCTGCAACAGCATGGAGGCTACTGACCCAATGAACGCAAGTGACAATGTTTGGGACAAAATCAAATACGACCTCAGCCTACAAATGACCACGGCCACCTTCGACACCTGGCTGCGCAACTCCCGCCTCATCAGCGAGGAGATCAACCGCCTCACCGTCGCCGTCGCCAACCACTTCGCCCTGGACTGGCTCAGCACCCGCCTCAACGACACCGTGCTCCGCACGGCGGCCCGCACCCTCGGCCGGCCGGTCGAAGTCCAATTCATCGTCTCCGACGACGGCCAGGAACAGCCCGGCCAGGCCGAACCCGACGTCCCCACCGATTCCCCTGTTGCTATCGAGATCGTCAATCTCGATATTACGATCGGCTTCGTAATGACGTCAAACTACGCTTGGGGGTACTGGCAACCCTACCTGGCCGCCATCGAACGCGAGAACGGCGCCCTCACCCCCATTGCCTTCTGCCTGTGGAATACTCTACGGTCCTTCCCTGCTGCCTGGCAGCAGGGCCGCCCCCAGTGGCCCAGCATCTTCACCCTGGCGGATATGGTCGCCAGAGGCAACAGGCACAAGGTCATGGGGCGGAATGAACGGGGAAGAGACAGCACGAAACGACCACGTATGGTTGGCGCACTGGAGATTCTGGAGAACGAGCACATCGTCTGGCCGCGTACCGTAGGCACAGGCAGAGACACCGTCTATTACTTCCGTGTTCTCGATAGCCTGCCCATCCTCACTCCAGCGCAGATCGGCAAACTATCCGAGCGACTCCAGGAGCGGCACGAGCGAGAGCTCGAGCGTCGCAAATTGGACTTTATCGAATGGCAACAACTCACCTTACCCACTCTCTTGGAGGATCACTAGCCATGTGTCCGGGACACATGGGGTATATGTCCGGGACACATGGGGTATATGTCCGGGACACATGGGGTATATGTCCGGGACACATGGGCCATGTGTCCGGGACACAACATGAAATACTCTTATACTTCCATACTTACACACCAATCGTGATCTAGTAGGAAAACAGGATCAAAATGATACCAAACTGCCCGACCTACGTCCCGATACTGCTCGCCCTCGCCACCTTCGGCGTAGCATACAACCGCTGGGTTGAATCCCTGGAGCAGGGCGGACACGACCGAGGCTACATGGGCCTCATCGTCGCCTTCGGCTGCACCATCACCCTGGCCGGCGCCGCCCTCCTCATCGGCCTGGAGCCTGTCACCTGGACCTTCCTCTGCTTCATCGCCAGCGGCACCCCCATGATCCTCGGCTCCATCGTCCGCCACTGCCGCGCCCGCGCCCGCCAGCGAGCGGACGTCCTGGACCACAACGAAAGGAAGAATAACCATGGCACGCACTAATTCGGCCGCCGAATTGTCAGACCAGGAGATTGACGAGAAAATGCTCGCGGACTTCATCGCCGCCTGGAACCGCAACTACGGCGGCCTCGGCGGCAGGATGACCCGCGAGCGCATCGAGCTCGCGGCAGCCATGTATCCCGCTCCCCATCAGCAGGATATGGAGGAACAATCATGTTCATCGTCGGCCTGATCGTCGGCTATATCATCGGCTCAATTGTTGGAATGTTCACTGGAATCATCAGCCTGTTCTTTCTGGCTCTCTGTATCGCTGGCCACAACACTGAGGCACATCTGCAATCCAAGGAGCACAATGACCCGCACCCGTAGCCGCCACCTCATCGGTGGATATGTCTGGAACCGCTGCATGACCCGCGCCAGGAGCGCCAACGACCGCACCCGCGATGTCCTCGCCGACATCCACACCCACCTCACCGCCACCCCCGCCACAGACCTCAACGTCCTACTCCTCTCCCAACTCCTCACCGACGCCGCCCTGGCCGTCGCCGCTAACGCGGCGGCCCTCACCGAACTGAAAGCCATCGCGGACGCCCAACTGAGTGCTCTCGCAGGTGGGACCGACCACCTGCCCGCCGGCCCGGCCCGGACAGATCAACCCAGGGAGACGTCGCCGGAGGACGTCCCCCACCACACACAAGGAGAAAAATGAACATCACCAGCGTAACCGCCCATTTCGAAAGGTTGCAGACCCTGCCCGGTCATTGCAACGTCAGCACCGGCCTCACCATGACCGCCGAAGTCTCTGAAGAGACCGATCCTTTCGAGTTCGTCCTGCTCAGTCTCCAGAGCGAGGTCGAGCAGGACGTCGACGGCTGGATTGACACCAAACTCGAAGAGGCCGGCCAGCCCGCCAAGTTCAGCACCGATCCCCGCTACACCCTCATCTACTGGCGCCAGGCTGACATCACCATCATCGTCCCGCGAGCAACCAAACTTGACGGGCTGCCGGGCGATTGGTCCATCTACAAAGGCGCCACCGGCGCCGTCTACGCTGGCCACCGTCTGCCCGCCCTCCGTGAAATGGTAGACGAACTCGGCCTCCCCGGCAGCGAATTCGACTCAGCCGACGCCCTGCGCGAGTGGGCCTGGACCTACCTGGACCTCCCCATCACCTGGTCCATCGTCCGCATCCACGGAAGCGTGGATGGAGAGAACTGGTACTTCCTGGGCCGCGCCATCCTCCCCGGCGACGTCTACTCCGCCCTGCGCGTGGATGACTCTCTCCAGACTGAGCTTCACCGCAGCGTGGGCGCAGTCGGCCTCTACGACGACGTCCTGAAAACGGCCGAAGATATGAGCCAAACACCCACTCCCATCTTCCGCACCCTGGATGAGGTCGGCAACTGGACCCCAACCCGCCTGCTCGCAGTCACCGCCCAAGAACCCTTAGACAACCCATTCTAGCCAGGAGATGACAATATGCTGCCTAACGCGATTACCAGCCCGGTCCAGGATGCACCTTTGACCTTCCCCCGCGACCACCACCTCCGCCGGCGTCTCGGCTGGAGCGAGGAAACATTCGAGCACCACGCCAAGTGCAATCTCACTTGGCTGGCCTGGCTCCTGAACGAATATACGGATCCCGGCGCCATCGTCCTCGACCCCATGGCCGGCGTTGGCAGCACCCTCCTCGCCGCCCTCAACCAGCATCCTACTCTCGCGGGCGACGTCGAGCCATACTGGGCTTCACTCCTAAACCAGAATCGCCGCCGGATCCTCGAACGCCACCTCATCGTCTCCCCCATCCTCACCTGCCAGTGGACCGCCACCCGCCTCCCCCTCCCGGACTCCAGCATCCCCGCCGTGGTCACCAGCCCGCCGTACTTCGACCTCTTTAGCAACTGGAATCGCAAACAGGGCAGCCAAATGGACGGCCGCCACGTGGGACCGAATGGCCTTTCCTACGGCAGCCACCCGCAGCAGATCGGCAACCTCCACATCTACGAGGACTACCTGCGCAGAATGCGCCAGATCTACCTCGAAGCCTGGCGCATCCTGCCTCCAAGTGGCACTCTTATCGTAGTCATCGGCGACAAAGTCCGGGAGGCCCGCGTCGTCCCGGTCACCGACGACACTCTGACCCTGCTGACGGCAAACAACTTTCGCCTGGTGGCCACCCACGAGCGCCAGACCGTCCCCAGCCGCTGGCGCAACATCCACAACCAGTGGCGGGAGAACTACCCGCTGATCATCGGCGAGACCGCCCTCATATTCCAAAAGCCGGCCTTCCCGGCGCGCCAGCCCAAACACCTCTTCATCATCGAAGCACCAAACGGCGATTCGTCACCTGGTGGAACCCTATTCGACAAACAACTCACCTACTGCCTACAGCAGTACCCCGACCGGCTGGGCCCCGAGGACTACCAGACCTTCATCCTGGACTCCACCGGCCCCTACATCACCAGCGATCGGCCAAACATCGTTTGGACCGGCATCCATCCCGCCAAGGCCCGCACTCGCCGCGACTGGTGCTACCGCGTCGCCCGCGACCTGGTCGCCAACCACGGAATAGGCGCCGGCGACGAAATCGAGCTTCACGTCACCGACCGCTACGCCCGCTACCTCGAGCAGCGGCTAACCACGATTGGGGCAGTGGCCACCATCCCCACCGCCCATCGCAACTTCGGGCAAAAGTTAGCCTGGTACACGGAGAGGATCAAATGACCGAAACACAGGCCATAACCCGACCGCACGGCGGCAAACACAATAAGCGAATCCAGCGCACCGCTCCCAAAGCCTACACCTTCGACCAACTCCGCGACCTCCAGGCCCACGACCTGGATTACAAAATCGCCTGGTCGCGCCAGGTCATCGAGCGTGCCCTCGCCACTCTCCAAATCCCATGCGTCGCCTACAGCGCCGGCAAGGACTCCACCGTCACCCTTCATCTCCTGCGCCAATACAAGCCCGATATCCTCACCATATACGGCAACACCACCATCGAGTTTCCTGAATGTGTTCGCTTCGCCCACCGCATGCGCGACGAATGGAGCCTCAACTTCCATGAAGCCAAGCCGGACGTCTCCTTCTGGTGGGTCATCGAAAATTATGGCTGGCCATTGTGGGGGAAGAATTTCGGAGTGGGCGGCGTCGCTCACAAATCCAGCCGCAAGCTATTCTTCGATGACCTGGCCGCCAGGGGCGAACTGACCGGCCAGTATGCCATCCAGGCCGAGGTCCCCATCTCCAGCGCCTGTTGCACCTTCCTCAAAGAGCGACCTTCTCAAAAACTGCAGAAGGAACTTGGTGTGGATGGAGTTTTCCTGGGCATCCTGGCCGGCGAGAGCCGCCAGCGCACCTTCAACTTCCTGGACTACGGCGAGTGGTACTATCCCAAGAGCCAGAGCCTCTGGAAGTGCCATCCCCTGGCCATCTGGAGCGACGAGGACATCTGGAACTACATCAACCGCTTCCAGGTGCCCTATGCTCCCCTCTACGACATGGGCTACCACGACCCGCAGACGGGCGAGTGGATCCACCACAAGCGCAACGGCTGCATGTTCTGCGGCATGGACCTGCGCTTCCCCAACAACCACCTGGCCATCATGCGCCGCACACACCCCAAAGCCTGGAACCTCATCATGCGGCGTAAGGGCCTTGGCGAGATCCTGCTCAGGCTCCGTTTCGCCCTCGACGCTCATCAGTACGATATGTTCGAAGAGACCTGGGGTCTCAATGACTACCTTGACGCCTTCCCCTGCGCCTTCGATCGGATATGAGGAGCATTATCATGACCCTTCCCGACCTCCTCCAAGCCGCCGCCCTGATCATCGTCTGTTTCGCCGTTGTGGGGATGATCACAGGCTCTACAGATGCCGTATGGCTCATCATGGTCGCCCTTGCCCTGATCACCGTCGCCATCATCGTCAAAACAGATCACAAGTAGGAGAAAACCGATGGACCCTCAACTGACCGACCAAGAACTTGCTCGCCTGCAGCGCAACGACGCCGCCCTGCGCGCTTGGCGTGCCGCCTTCGGCAATCAACTGCGCGAGGCCTTGCCGCTCGTAAACGGCAGCAAGGACCCCGGACCGAGCGCCGACAAACTCTTGCACCTCCTTCGCGCCCTCCTCCAGACCACCATCCTCTTCCTCGACGTCACCGTCCCCCACACGCCACAGGAGCAACCACCGATATTGCGGACCGACACTTCGGCCGCCGAAATCCCCGTCCTTTGGGGCGGAGGGGAGGCTTAGATGAACATCAAAGACTGGACTACCAAAATCGCCACCAACGTCATCCACGTGGACCGGCTCGCCGGCGCTCTCGAATCCGTCGCCCTCGCTATCACCACCCGTGCCGCCTCCTGGATCGCCACCATCCCCACCGTCATCCTCACCAGCCGCAGCACTCAGCAAATCTTCGGCCTCACCCCCACCCAGGCCCTCATCTCCTCCATTGCCCTTGAGATGGTCGGCCAGGCCGTCGTCAACACCTGGATGAAAGCCCGCGACTGGAACACCACCCGCCGGGCGAACGATCCCCCCGCCAATGAGGCCATCGGCCTGCTGATGTCCGTCATCTACTTCGCCACCGACTTCATCCTCATCGGCGTCCTCATCGTCCCCCAGGCCCTCGCGAACCCCGTCTACTGGGCCGCCCTCCTCTTTCCCCTGGCCCAGGTCGTCAGCACGGTGATGACCGCCGAGCGCGCCGCGCAGTTTAGGCGAGAGACCACCACCGAAATGCTCACCGCCGAACGTAAAGCGAAACGTCAAGCGACGCGTCAAGCGAAACGTCAAGCGACCTTTGCCCAGACGTCAAGCGAAATGTCCAATCTAGTGTCAAATATTGGAAACTTGACAGATTCTTTGACACTCGCACGACAGAGCCGCCAACGGAAACTTGACACCCGGCTTGACAGTCTCTTGACATTCTACCTTGACAATCCTGACGCCGGCCCGACCGAGGCGTCTGCCGCCCTCGACGTCTCCCGCCAGACCATCTATTCCTATCAATCCTCTCTCGAGCAGGCCGGCCGCCTGCGCAAAAATGGAAATGGCTGGGAGGTGATGGACCAATGAAAGATTATACTGAACTTACTGATGCAATCCTGGAGATCCTACGAAGGAACCCGCTCAACATCCTACAACTGGCTCGCTGCCTCAACGAAACCGTTGACCACATCCAGGATGCGCTCATGGACCTTGAGCGCCGGGGCAAGGTGGCCCGGATGCCCTTGGCGGTACCCTGGACGGTGGTGAAATGACCATCTTCGTGGGCACCTGCACCGTGACCTCCTGCCCCTTCAACCTCGGGGCAAAGGGCCTCACCTGCAACTGGCTGCGCAACGGTCGCGGTCGCTGCCACCATCCCGCCTACCGCGAAGCCTGGGCCGCCGCCCACGAGCTGGAACAGGCAGCAGAGCCCGCACGCACCCTGACCAGCCGGGCGACAGCGGCCCAGCGGCCCATGAGCCGGGAACAAGCTCGGCAACTCGCCCTGAGCCTGGACTAATGGAGGAAACGATGGACAATACCACCAACCTCGAACAAGAACGCAGAGACAAACTCGTCCACTGGTCCCGCCTCATCGAGCGCGCCGCCCACCGCGGCGTCTTCGGCGGCCGAATCATCGGCCCCCGCGACTGCACCCTCGTCAACGGCCCCCGCGCCGGCGCCATCGAAATAGACGCTGGCCTATCCGCCGGCCCCCTCCTCCGCGCCCTCCAGGCCGATGAGTGTGCCCTGCTGCGCGCATTCATCCCCTGGGAATTCGTCGGCGATCCCGCCATCTTCATGGCCGGCCGCAAAATCCGCCTCGAGGCTGGCTGGCCCCGAGGCCTGGCTGAAGACAACATCTCCCTCCAGGCCCTCGGCCGCCACCCCACTGGCGGCGGCCGCTGGCTGGTGGGCCGCACCGAAAGAGGAAACACCTTGACTGCAGGGCTCTATGATATGACTCCCCACTGGGGCGTCAGCGGCACTACCGGCAGTGGGAAGACGACCGCCCTGCTATCCGCCATAAACCAACTTAGTCGGGATCCCGACAATCGTCTTATCCTAGTGGATGCCAAATATGGTGCATCCTTGCGGCCCGTCGCCAACTGCCGCGGTCGGGTCGGCCCTCTGGCTGGCGACCTCTTCACCGCCCGCGCTGCCCTCTCCTGGGCCTGCCAGGAGATGACCCATCGGTACTCCAACGGCCGCCGCGATCACCGTCGCCTCATCATCGTTATAGATGAGGTCCAGGACATCGCCAACGACCCCCAGACGGCCGAAGCCCTGCGCCTCCTGGTCGCCCAGGGCCGCGGCGCTCACATCCACACCATAGTCGCCACCCAACACCCCGTCATCGCCGCCCTGGGTGGTCCCACCGTCGGCCGCAACCTGGTGGGCCGTCTGACACTCAAGGTCATGGATGCCAAGGCCAGCGAAGTGGCAATGACTGTCACCTCCCCCCGCGCCGATCATCTCCTTGGCCATGGTGACGCTTATGTCATGCCCGGCCCTTACCGCGTCCAGGTCGCCTACGACGACCGCGACCCCGTCAACGGCGATCCCGAAATGCCCGACTGGCCCGACAACGTCAACCTGCCCGACGTCTCCGGCTGGCCTTCCGGCCCCGAGGTCGCCCTCGCCATCCTCAGCGCCTCCCTCGGCGAGGGTCGCGGCCGTTATCAGCACCGCGCCGAGGAGCAGGGCATCCGGGTCGGCGACAACAACAAAGCCGTCCGCCTCCTCCAACTCGCCCGCGAGGCCATCGCGTGGATGGAGGAGCATGGCCATGGTCTGTCTGTCTGTCTGGAAGTAGAGGTACACACCGGACCCGACAAAGAGCCACCCGAACCCGCCTGAGTGTGTATCCAGACAGGCAGACAGACAGACAGAATCGAGAAATGAGGTGAACTTATGAAGAAACACGAGAAAGTGGCTTATTACTTCGGCATATCCATCGCTCTCCTCATCGCCATCGGCCTCCTCTACTACCTCACTGGCCGCACCTCCCCCACCGGCCTGCGTTGGTGGGCCACCCTCGCCACCCTGGCCCTCCCGCTCGCCGTAGGAGCCGCCTGGCTCCTGGCCACCCAATCCGCACGCGAGCACCTGGCCGGCTTCGACCGGGGGCTGACTGGGGCCGAACGCAGCATCACCGCCGTCGGCCGTGGCCTCTCCGCCACCGCCAGCATGGCCCGCACCGCCGCCCGCCCTGCCCCCCGCCCGCCCGCCCTGGCCGGTGCTGACGACGACCTCCTGCCCCGCCTCGACCGCATGCACATCCTGGATGCTCTATCCAGCGGCGATGTAATCAACGTATAATAGAAGAAGACTGATCATGTCCCGGATTCTTGAGGCCCAATATACCAGGATTGATGAGGCGACTACCGCATATGCATATCATGGGCGGCTGGCCCGAGATCCCATGTGCGCGGCTGCTTTTCAATTCTACTGCCCCGACAAAGCGGCCGAGCGCGCTAAGCGGGATCATGATCGAATGATGGTAAACAAATCATTCGTATATGAGCCGGACGGACTGCCCAACCTCCCTGAGTGAGAGAAGGATAAAATGATGAGATGAACACACTGCGAGCATCTGACGACCTGACCCTCGAAGTGGTCACAGACGACGAAACCCCCCTCCTGCGCCTGCGCGATGCCTCCCTGGAGCAAGACGGCGAATGCCTGACCGGTATCATCATCTGGCCGGAAGAAATCCGCGGCCTGATAGACTGCCTGGCCACCGCGGCCGGCCTTCTGGCCCAATGGTCGGCGGCCATGGACACTTTGGCCGCCGAAATAACACACGAGGAGCAACAATGAAAAACCTTAAACTCACCGCCTGGGACCGCCTCATGCTCTCCCGCTGCCTTCCGCAGAGCGGCCCCCTCGCCCAGATCGCCATCTACCTGCGCATCCTGGAGGCCCTGCGCCTCAAAGAGGACGAGCGCACCGCCGTCGGCTGGCAGGAGAACCCCGACGCCGGCACCATCACCTTCCAGGACCCCCTCCGCGAATTCGACGTCGCCCTGGAGGACGCTGACCTCGCCACCCTGACCACCCTGGCCGACCAGTGGAACGGCTGGCCCCTCGCCCCCCAGTCCCTGGCCCTCAAGGACAAACTGGAAGCCAGAGAATAACGAGAGCGGCATAACGCAAAGGCCCAGCACTCCCCAGTGCTGGGCCTTCGCTCTTATCCATTTGGCTTTTCCTACTCCCCTATCTCCTCAAACCCCACCACCTCCCATCGTGTATTTCTTCATCCGTGGTGTTTCTACGTGAACTCATTATAGAACCAGTCCGCCTCCTGCCACGCCGAACCCGACACCGATGGATTCTCAACGAACAACCCGGCCCGGCCCGCTGCCGGTGCCCATGCGACCGCCACAGTGAAACCGGTTGCGTAGTTAGTGCTTCCATCCTCACATACCAGATAACCATACGCCGTGTAGTTCGGTGCGGAGTAGGCCATCAACAGCTTCAAGCAAATGAACTCCGTACCTGGCATAGTGATCGCAGACGTCACAGTTGTTACCGCGCCCCCTCCCGCGCGATATTGAAACGAGACTGACATCGTCCCGTTGTTCGCCTCTCCCGTGGCATAAATCTGTGCATAGTTGTTATCTGTTCCGTCGTCAAACCGCAAACCAAACCGTCCGTTCATTCGCCCGTTGAATCGCCCCTGCAGTGACTTGTTTTGCCAACTCGCCGCTGCATTCGTGATCGCCTTACTGAGAAGGTACCGTGTACTCGCGGCCGGCACACACCGCAGATAGTCGTTCGACTGGTTATAGTTCAGTGTCGGTGCTGTTCCTCCAAACGGTGCTCCCTGCCACGCATATCCCGCTGGAATGACACCACTGCGAAAATGATCAGTGTACGTGCTGATCCCCAATCTATTGGCCAACCGCGTCAACAGCCCGCGCCCGTCACTGTCGGGATGCATGTCCTCGCCCGCTGTGATCGAGCCATCCACGAGCACATCATTATCGTCTGCCCCGGCTCCCGTCGTACCAACTCGTAGCCCTTGCTCTACCCTGAACCCGCCCCCAGTGCACGCCCCGTATGGGGTGGCATTTGCATGCAGCTCCAGTCGCACGTCTACGCCGGCCACGGTATCAGAAGCAATCAAAATGACCTGTGTTCCTACGGGCCATGGGTCGCCCGCGACGCGCTTCGCCGATACCCAAACAGTAGCTGGATCGGCCGGCCCGCCTCCCCAATCCCCATACACACGTCCGATGAGGTAAGGGGAGCCTACTCCTGCCGTAGTATCCCGGAAACGAATCTGCCTGACGATCCCGGCAGCCCCTGAGCCCTTCGTGCAAATTCCATCAGCATCAATAATGACG
>Ga0315274_10006574_pt1 | contig 16912 bp, 12 predicted proteins | sample YL17G02_20_MG_FD_203700 | JGI IMG/M metagenome (GOLD analysis project Ga0315274, IMG submission 203700) | Sediment microbial communities from Yellowstone Lake, YNP, Wyoming, USA - YL17G02_20 | ecosystem: Environmental > Aquatic > Freshwater > Lake > Sediment | place: USA: Wyoming | collected...
ATCGCGCCGCCGTCCGAGGCGGCGATGGAGGCGGCAGCGGCCATCAAGCGGCCGGCGCCGGCCAAGCGTGCGGCGTCGGGCCATCGCGGGCCGGCAGGTCTGCACGCCGGGCCGGGTCGCCCGGGGCAAAAGGCGGGGCCGGGCCAGAAGCCGGGGATGATGCCCGTGCGCAGCGGGCCGAACCAGAGCGCCGTCATCATCATGGCGGTGATTATCGTCGTGGCGATGATCGGGGTCGGCATCGGCCTGTGGGCCGTCTATCACGGTTCCACGGCGCCCGACACCACCAAGCGGACCGGCCGTCACTGGTTTGAAGTGCCGGAGGTGGAGTCTCCGTCGGGCTCTTCGACGGACCAGCCGGCGACGAAGCGGACGCCGGGCGGGCCGGCCGCCGGCCCGACGCCCGCAGGTGCGCCCTCGACGGCGGCGACGCCCGGAACGAACCCCGCCACGGGCACGGCCCCCGCGGCCGCGGCGCCCCTCGAGATCAAGGTCGAGCGGCTCCTCGGCGGGTACAAGGAGGGAACCGTCACCTATGCCGTCGGGCGCGTGGCCAACAACACCGATTCCCCCATCATGGTCCTGAAGGTCACCGTGCCGATCCTCGACAATTCGGACAATCCGGTGGGCGAGGCGGTGGCGGTCATCCTTAACCTGCCGCCCAAGACCACCGTGCCCCTGGTGGCCGAGTGGGTGCACCCGGAAGGCGCTCGCGGGAACCGGTGGGACGTAACGTCGCAGGTCAATCCCTCGGGCATCTCGAAGGACCTGCCGGCCCTCAGCGCCGAGGACGTCATTCCCTGGCCGGACCCGAATGCCCTCACCATGGCGGGTGTGGTGAAGGCCCACGTGACCAACCTCGGTCTGGTGCCTGTGCAGACGATCGATGCGGTGGCCATCCTGGTCGGCGAGGACGGGAAGATCGTCGGCGCCGCCAAGAACACCGTGACCAAGGAAATCAAGCCGCGCAAGTCGCTGGCCATCAGCATCCACTGGGACCACTGCTCGAAAACGCTGGTGAAGTCGGCGGAAGTGTGGGTGCAGCCGGCGATGTAAGCGAGTTCAGAGTTCAAGGTTCAAAGTCAGCAGTGGCGGGCGCGGCCATGTACCGCGTGTCGTTACTCTCGACTCTGAACTTTCTTACATATCAAACCCCGGCCGCAGGGCTGGCGGTTTGGGCACGCGAGAACCCACCAGACGGAGCACCACGTCGGCGGCGCGGTCGGCCGCGCCGGGAACGTCGATGGCGCGGCGCACCTCGGCCAGGGCGGCCTTGACCTCGGCCCGCCGCCGCTCATCAACCAACAGGCGCGAGACCTCGTCAATCTCCTGGGTCGTGGGCGGCTTGTCGCGCATGTATTCCGGCACGATCCGCCTGCCCGCCAAGGCGTTCGGCAAACTCATCCACGGCGTGCGGATGAGCCACCTCCCGGCCAGGTTCCACTGCAGCCACGTCACGTTGTAGAACGCCGCCATCGGCGTCTCGTAGAACGCCAGTTCCAGCGTCGTCGTGCCCGACTTTGCCAGCACGAGGTCCGCCGCGCTCTGGACTTCGTGCGTCTTGCCGACGACCGTCCGGATCGCAAGGCTGCTCTCGGCGGTGAGCGGCCCGACCCACTGGCGGTGCTGCTCGCTGGCGAGGGCAAGCACGAACGAGCAGAAGGGATGCCGGCCGGCCAGGGCCCGCGCGACGATCAACTGCCGTCGCAGGATCGGCGCCACTTCCTGCCGCCGGCTGCCGGGCATAAGCCCGATGACGCGGTCCTTCGCCGTCGTCCGCAGCGACCGGATGAACTCCTGGTCGAGCGACAGCCCTCGCAGGTGGTCCACGACCGGGTGGCCCACGAACGTCGCGGGTACGCCGTGCCTCCGGAAAAACGCCTCCTCGTGCGGCAGCACGCAGGCGACGTGCGTGAACCGGCGCCTGAGTTTGCGGACCCGCCACGGCGCCCATGCCCACAGTTGCGGCGGGATGTACCAGAGCGTCGGAAGGCAGCGAGATCGCAGGCGGCTGGCCAGCAGGAAATGAAAGCCCGGACAGTCGACCGTGACGGCCACGTCCGGCCGCCATGCCCCGACGAAGCGGTCTGCCCGGCTGAGAAGCGTCAGGTACCGCATGAAGCCGCCGAGGATCGGGGCGACCCCGATGACGCCGAACTCGACCGTGCTGGCCAGCAGCGTCGCCCCCGCCGCCTCCATCTTCGGGCCGCCGAGGGCCACGATCTCGGCCTGCGGTTCGCGGCGCCGGATGGCGTGAATCAGGTTCGAGGCGTGGAGGTCGCCCGAGGTTTCGCCGGCGCTTATGAAGATTCGTGGATGCCCCATGGCCGCCTCCCCGACGGTTCGCCAGTGGGATTCTAGCAGAGGGCGGGCGGGGCAACAACACTCTATCGACGGCGCCTTGTGGCCGGTGCCTCAACTGCGAGATATGCGCGGCGGGTCAGGAGACCCGCCGCGCACGAACGTCACGTGCCGCGCAGACATGTGACCCGCCGCGCAGACATGCTGCGAGTGTTTGCCTTTGCGGTTGGAACCGCCTATAGTGTTTCCGTGCCGCTCGTGGCATGGGACGCGCATGAACAGCGCCGGAATCCAGGTCGATGCGCCAACCGCCGTCGAGCATGGGCTGTCGTTCGACGTGGAGGACTACCGGCAGATCCTGTCGGCACGCTTTCGCGGCGAACCGGGGCCGGTGGCCGAGGGCTTCGAGCGGAACATGGAGGCGGTGCTGGGTCTCCTGGCCGAGACGGGCACGAAGGCCACGTTCTTCGTCACGGGCACGGTGGTCGGCGGCCGCCCCGACCTCGTGCGGCGATGGGCCGACGCCGGGCACGAGATCGCCTCGCATGGCCAGGCCCACGTGCCGCTGTGGCTGATGACGCCGCAGACGCTCAAGGCCGAACTGGTTCGCGTCAAGGCGGCCCTGGAGGATGCAAGCGGACGAGCGGTAGGCGGTTTCCGCGCGCCGATCTTCAGCATCCGCTGGGACACCATGTGGGCGCTCGACGTGCTGCGCGAGGCGGGCTTCACGTACGACAGCAGCATCGTTCCGGTCCGCATGCGTCGGTATGGCGTGGCGGGATTCGCCCCCGCGCCCGCGCTGTACTTGCTGCCGTCGGGCGGCGAACTGGTGGAGATTCCCTTGAGCATCGCCCGGGCGTTCGGCCGGCAGGTGCCCATGGCGGGGGGTGGTTATTTTCGCCTCTTCTCGCGTCGCCGCATCGAACGGGCCGTGGCGGAGTCGCAGGCGGCAGGCGTCCCCTTTGTCGTCTACGCCCACCCCGACGAGTTCGGCAAGGAGCGGTTCCGGGCCGCCGACCTGGCGACGGGCTGGCGAGACCGCCTGGCGGCCCTGGCGATTGCGGTCAAGTCGAACATCGGGCGGCGGAAGGTCCCGGCCACCGTGCGGAGCCTCCTCGGCCGGTTCCGGTTTACGACCCTGGAGCGCCTGGCCAATCGTGTGAGAGAGCGTGGAACCAAGAGCGTACTGGGAACAATACGGTAGGGCGTTCGCCGACCTGTATGAGCGGCCGACGCTGCTGAACCGCCTCTTCCGCCGGGCCCTGTACCTGCGGGCCCGCATGGCGGTGGCGGCGGTTCGCGCCACGCCCGGGGCGACGGTCCTCGACGTGGGCTGTGGCTCCGGACGCAACAGCGTGCTCTTGGTGAAGGAGGCCGGCGCTTCGCACGTTCTGGGCGTCGACATCGCGGAGGAGATGCTGGGGATGGCCCGCGACTTGGCCGCACGGCACGCCGTGACGGACCGCGTCGCGTTCCTGCAGGCGGATTTCCTGGAAGCCGACCTCGGCGACCAGATGTTCGACTACGCGGTCGCCCTGGGGTTCATGGACTACTTCCGCGATCCGCTGCTGGTCCTTCGCAAGATGCGCCGGCACAGCCGGCGTGCGGCACTGGCCACGTTTCCGGGATGTGCGCCGCTGCGGATGACCCTGCGCAAGATGCGTTACGCACTGCGCGGTTGCGGCGTGTACGGGTTCCGCAAGGCCCGGATCGAGCGGCTCTTCAGGGAGGCGGGCTTCGCCGATTGCCGCATCGAACGGTGCACGCTGGCCGGGTGGATGGGTACCGGGTACGTTGAGCGGCAGGGCGGCGCGACGGCCGGTGGGCCTGAGTAAGAGTCTTCGCGCGGCGGGTATCCCGACCCGCCGCGTTCGTGGCGCCTCTGCCCTGCGGCGCGGCGGGCAGTCCTGCCCGTCGCGGGGCTCGAGCGGACCGGGCGCGGCGGCGCACGACGGCCCGCCGCGCCGCTTGCCTCAGGGCCGAATCACCGGACCTTGGAGCCGGGCGCCAGCGGGGAGGCGACGGTCAGCGGCACCACCTTCTCGCCTTCCTGGGCGGCCAGAAGCATGCCGTCGGACCTTTCGCCGCGCAGCACGGCCGGATCGAGGTTCGTGACGACTATGATGAGGGTGTCTTTGAGGGCCTCGGGCGGCATGTAGGGCTTGAGGCCTGCCACGAGTTGTCGCTTGCCCAGTTCGGGCCCGAGGTCGACATCGAGGATGTAGAGTTTGGCGGCGTTCGGATGATCACGAACGTCGACGACCTTGCCGACCCGCATGTCCATCCGCATGAATTCCTGGATGTTGATGATTTCGCTCATTGGGAGACCTTTCAGAGCCGCTGGGCGGCCAGGCTGGCCAGCGCGCTGCGTTCGCTGGTCTTTAGCATCAGGTTGCCGGCCAGTTCCAGGCCCTTCATCCGTTCCGCGGCGTAGGCGAGGCCGTTCGACGACGAGTCGAGGTACGGGTTGTCGATCTGCCACGGGTCGCCGGTCAGGACGAGTTTGGAGTCTTCGCCGATGCGGCTGACGACGGTCTTGATTTCACGCGGTGTCAGGTTCTGGGCCTCGTCAACGATGATGAACTGGTCGGGTATGCTGCGGCCGCGGATGTAGGTCAGGGCCTCAAGTTCGAGGGCGCCGGAGTCGATGAGGTTCTGGATGCGTTCGTCCATGCCGCCGTTGCCGCCCGTCTTCTTGGTGCGCAGAATGTAGGCGAGGTTGTCGAAGATGGGCTGCATCCAGTGGTGGAGTTTCTCCTCCTTCGCGCCGGGCAGGTACCCGATATCCTGCCCGAAGGGTATGACCGGCCGCGTCACGAGGAGTTTCTCGTACTTCTTCTCGGCCATCACCTTCTGCATGCCGCAGGCCACCGCCAGGAGCGTCTTGCCGGTGCCGGCTGGCCCCAACAACGTGACGAGCGGCACGGAGTCGAGCATCAGGAGTTCGATGGCCATCTGCTGCTGCGGGTTGCGGGCGGAGACGTTCTGGTAGGTCTTGTCGCCGTAGCGGAGGGCCACCAGGCGTTTCTGCCGCGCGTCGTACCGCCCGATGACCGTGTGCTTCGGGTCCTGGGCATCGGTCAGGATGACAAACTCGTTCGGATACAGGTCCTCGGCGGGCGGGTCGACGGCCTTATCGCGCTCGAGCCGCTCCAGCGCGGGCCGCGGGGCCTCCATCTCGCGGTACCCCAGGTAGATGTGGCTGAAGTCCACCTTGTGCTTCTCGTAGTCCTGCGTGTTGATGCCGAGGGCGTCGCTCTTGATGCGAGCATTGATGTCTTTGGATATAAAGATGGTCGGCTTACCCTCCTGCGTCAGCCGGTACGCGACGCCGATGATGCGATCGTCGGGGTCGGCCGCGTGCAGGTTCGGATGCGGAGGCACCTCGTCCCCGAGGACCACCCGCACCGTGCCGCCGGTCTCCTCGACCGGGACGCCGTCGACCAGGCGTCCCTGGGCGCGCAGCCGGTCCAGGAACCGGATGATCTGCCGGGCGTGCTGGCCGATGTCATCGGACCCTTTCTTGAACTTGTCGAGTTCCTCGATGACCTGGAACGGCAGGACGACCTCGTTGTCGCCGAAGCCCGTCAGGGCGGCCGGGTCGTACAAGAGGACGCTCGTGTCGAGCACGAAGTACTTCTTGGCCATCGCTGCTCCTTGAGACTGATCCCCATGCGCGACGCACTATCGTATACATCGACCATCGAGGGTGCAAGGTTTGACAGAAGGTTTGACAGAAGAGTGACTGAGTCACTGAGTGACTGAGTGACTGAGCAGCGACACAATGCCCCAGCCACGCCCATCTCGCCGTCCCGTCCGCCACGGCAGCGGTGGAAGATCAAGGCTTGCTGCCTGGCGAGGCGAATGGCTGTAAGTCTTTGCATGCCAAGGACTTGGCATCGGCGGCCGCATCGCAACTCTCGATGTCTTTCAGGATGCCCGCAAGCGATTTCTCGAAGGCCGCCAGCGCCGCCCGCTGCGCATCGGGTCCTTTGTCGACGGCGGCAAGCATCGCGGCCTTAAGCGACTCAAGCGACGGCGGCGACTTGTCCTTCAGGCGCCATGCGGCCCGGTACAGCGCCTCGAGTTGGCGATCGCCGGGATTGCGCCAGCGGTTGGGCGGGGCAGGGACGTTCAGGTCGGGTTCGGGCCGGCGGCAGTCGTCGAAGTAGGGCGTGACGCCGTGATACCCGTCGCGCGCGAGGATCGCCAGGGGGCCGGCCAGGAGCCTGGCGCGCTCGGCCTCGGCCAGCGGGACGGACGCCTTGAACTCGACGGCGGCGGTCGCCTTCGGGTCCCGGGCTCGCAGCATGACCTCAAGATCGCCCTTGAGAATCCGCGCCGTCATGCCGCCCCGGTGTCCGTCGGCGGCCATGGCGTCGCGGACGTTCTGCGGGATCGCCACGGCCTTCCTCTCCATCCCGAGGTCCGTGCCGTCGATTACCAGATCGGCCTCGGCCTCGATGAGGAGTCTGAGGCACCCCGGCCGGGCGCCGACCATCATGCTCGCCTCGAACGCGTGCACCCCGTCGGCCTGGAAATACCGCACCTGAACGCGGTGCATGCCGGCGGCCAGTCTGACGTTGCCGCTCATGGCGAGCGCGTTGTGCGTGCCGCCGTTATCGACGACGAGGTTGCCGTCGATCCACAGCCAACTGCCGTCGTCGCTGGTGAGCACAAAGGTATAGACGGCCTCCTTCTCGGCGCGGAGCCAGCCGCTCCACTCGACCGCGAAGTTGTTCCTGAGGCCCTGGGTGATGGAGCCGGCAAGTTCGATCGCGACCGCGGCGTCGTGCGTTTCGCCCAGGCGGGGACCGTTCTTCACGTCTTCGGGCTTCTCCCCCTGGCCGGCAATCTTGTCGAGCCGGTAGGCGGTGGCCGTAACGCCGGGCTTCTGGCCGGCCTCGTCGGCAAAGAGGACGTTGCCGCCGATCGGCCGGGTGGCGCTTATGGGTACGAGGCCCATGCCGATGCCGGCCCGTCCGTGGCGGGGGTTGCGTGAGAAGTCAACCAGGGCGCCCACAGACGGTTCCGCTGTGCCGCACGCCACCGGTCCCACGAGCGGCGACATCGGCGCGAGCGGGTAATCCATGCGCAGCGGATGGTACGTGCGCTTCTGGCCGGGCGGCAGGTACACGTCGGTCTCCGAGAGTCGCCCGTGCTTGGCGAACCCGTAGGACCAGAGCGTGTCGCCGTCCTGCTCCCAACCCCACTCGGCAAAGTGGAACGTGTTATGGAAAGACGCCATCCATTCGCGGAACTCCGCGTTGATCTTGTCCCAGGGGCCGAAGAGTTCCTGGATGAGCCGGTCCGACGCCGCCTTGTTGTTCTGGCGGCCGAGGCGGAACATCTCGTCGCGGTACAGGCGGATCTTCTGCCCGCGGTCGGGGTCTGTAAGGAAGAACTGGGCCGCGACGAACGAGAGGCCCCGGGTCTGGCCGCCCTGGTCGTGAATGTCTCGGGCCGTCAGGGGCCTTCGGGCCAGGGCCTCGACCGCCTCGTCGAAATAATCGTGCGTCGTGGGCTTATCCATGACGTGCACGGTCAGCCGCCGCGCGGCTGCTTCGTAAACGTGGCTCGCCACGGCGTCGGCGACGCCCTCGCCGAACCAGTCGGGGGCGGTGTAACAGGTGCCGTTCAGGCCCATCTGGAACAGGTGCGTGCACTCGTGCAGGAGGATGTACCGCTGGTGGTACTGTAGCGATCCGCTCGGGTACATGTAGGAGGCCTGAACCCCTTCGAACGTGATGCCGCCGGCGCTCACGGCCCACGGGATGCCGTCGGACTTGAGAACCGTCCTGAGTCTCTCGATGCTCGACGCGTAACAGACCAGCATGCGCTTCTCGGCGATGCCTGGGATCTCGCGGCCGAAGACCTGCACGTAGTGCGGGTATGCCATCTCGAGTAGCGTCAGGTAGTGGCGCGCGCGCTCATCCGGGTAATCGGTCTTGAGGGCGTAGTGCCGGCTGACCCACCACGCGAAGCCCGGCGTGTTCTGTATGCCCGTTGACGCGAACGTGTCGGGCACATCGTTGCCGGTGCAGACGACCTCGACGTTTCGCGCGGTGGTGGTGCGCCCGGAAACGACGATGTCGACCCCCATGTCGGCGGGCTTGGGCACGGCGGCGTGAACGAGGCAGGGGCTGATGGCGACAAGGAGAAGTGCCGCCGGCCGGATGGCAGCAAACGTCACGGCCATGCGTTGGCGATGTGTCACGTAAACGGCCTCGTGCGAGTTCGGCTGATTCCGGGGATTGCTGCGCGGTGGGCAGTCTTGCCCGCCGCGCGACATACTGTCCCGTAGGGTTAACCGCGCGGGCGGCGAGGGGTGACGCGGTTTCGAGACCTCAGTCGCCTTCGGCCCTGCGCCGAACGGGCCATCTTCGGGCATGGTTCACCCCCGCCGGGGATGAGCACCCAGTAAGCCTCCGGCACCGCCGGGGGATGCCTCAACCCGGTTCATCCCCACGCGGTGCGTGGGGCTTGTGAACCATGCCCATCTTTGCGTTTCTTTGTTGTTCAATTTGCACTTCGCATTTGAACGGCCGCGCCTTGACGAGCGAGGCGGCTGCGCGCGGCTGTGCCGTTGTGCCGCTTCTCAGTCACCCCGTCGCGCAGTCGCTCGCCGTTCCTGCCACATTGGCACCCCGTATTGGCACCAGAGCACCCCCAGGTGCCAGTATGACAGCACCAGCCAACCCCGTTCCCGGAGCGAGAACGGCATTTTTGGCCCGAATCCGCCTCCCAATGGGCGCCAGGGCCTTCGGCGGCATTTGGGGGGCGTTTTGGCACCTGCTTTGCACTTATTAGGGCTTGAGAGGGCGATAAAGCGAGGGAAAGCGGTCTATCCGGCCGCTGCCCGGTTGTGCGATGGCAGGCCCCCACGCGGGGTCCCTTGCCTTTGCACTCCGAACGTTGAACCCGGAACTGTCTTTCAGGAAGGAGACATCGAAGCATGCCAGCCAAAATGTTGGCCTTTGACGAAGAGGCACGGTCGAAGTTGCTGGCGGGGGTGGAGAAACTCACCCGGGCCGTCAAGTCGACCCTTGGGCCCCGCGGACGCAATGCCGTCCTCGACAAGGGGTGGGGCGCCCCGACGGTCACCAAGGACGGCGTGACCGTGGCCGAAGAAATTGAACTCAGAGACAAGTACGAGAACATGGGCGCCCAACTGGTCAAAGAAGCCGCCTCGAAGACGAGCGACGTGGCCGGCGACGGCACCACCACCGCCACCGTCATCGCCGAGGCGCTCTTCAAGGAAGCCCTCAGGAACATCACCGCGGGCGCCGACGCCATGGCCCTGAACCGCGGCATCCAGAAGGCCGTGACCGCCGTCGTCGCGCACCTGAAGACCATCTCGAAGCCGATCAACATGGCCAGCCCGGGCGAGGTCGCCCAGGTCGGCACCATCAGCGCCAACGGCGACACTGCCATCGGCAAGATGCTCGCCGACGCGTTCGGCAAGGTCGGCAAGGACGGCGTCATCACGATCGAAGAGGGCAAGGGCTTCGAGACCGTCGTCGAGGTGGTCGAGGGCATGCAGTTCGACCGCGGGTACCTGAGCCCCCACTTCATCACCGACCCCGACCGCATGGAGGTCGTCTTGGAGCGGCCGCTGATCCTCGTGCACGAAGACAAGATCTCGAACGTCAAGGACCTCGTGCCGCTGCTTGAGAAGGTCTCGAAGGCGAACCGGCCGCTGCTCATTGTCGCCGAGGACATCGAGGGCGAGGCACTGGCCACGCTGGTGGTGAACAAACTGCGCGGCATCCTGAACGTGTGCGCCGTCAAGGCCCCCGGCTACGGCGACCGCCGCAAAGCCATGCTCGAAGACATCGCCATCCTGACGGGCGGCCGGGCCATCATGAAAGACCTGGGCGTCCAACTCGAGAACATCCGCCTCGACGAACTGGGGACTGCCAAGAAGGTGACCATCGACAACGATAACACGACCATCGTCGAGGGCGCCGGCGAGACCGCCGAGATCAAGGGCCGCATCGAGCAGATCAAGCGCGAAGTCGAGGCCACCACGAGCGACTACGACCGCGAGAAGTTGCAGGAGCGGCTGGCGAAGTTGGCCGGCGGCGTGGCACAGATAAACGTCGGGGCCGCCACCGAGGTCGAGATGAAGGAACGCAAGGCCCTCGTCGAAGACGCCCTGCACGCCACCCGGGCGGCCATCGAGGAAGGCATCGTGCCGGGCGGCGGCGTGGCGCTTCTCAGGTGCCTGGCGCCCCTCGATAACGTCAAGACGGAGGGCGACGATGAGGCCACGGGCGTGGCCATTGTTCGCAAAGCCCTCGAGTCGCCCGCGTATGCCATCGCGTTCAACGCCGGCTACGAAGGCGCGGTCGTCGTGAGGAACATCCTGGCGAAGAAGGGCGCCTGGGGCTTCGACGCCGACAAGGGCGACTACGGCGACATGATCAAGGCAGGCATCGTCGACCCGACGAAGGTCACGCGGTGCGCCCTCCAGAATGCCGCCTCCGTGGCGGGACTCCTGATTACCACCGACGCGTGCGTGGCCACCAAGCCCGAGCCGAAGGAAGAGGGCGGCGGGCACGGCCACGCCCACGGCGGAATGGGCGGAATGGGCGGTGGCATGGGTGGCATGGGCGGCATGGGAATGTAAGGAATTGCGGATTGCGGCTCGCGGATTGAGAGGCAGGAAGAAAGATATTTAGCCGCCCCGCTGGCGGGGCGCGTTTGGCCGTCGCCGGCACGGCGACGATCAACAATGGCAATCGGACCCGAGAACCTGGAACGGAGATGAACCGATGCACCTGGAACCACTGGAAGACAGGATTGTCGTCGAGCCGATGGAAGCCGAGCAGGTCACGCGGGGCGGCATCGTGCTGCCCGACTCGGCCAAGGAGAAGCCGCAGAAAGGCAAAGTCATCGCCGTCGGCCCCGGCCGCGTGCTCGACAACGGCAAGCGTGCCGCCCCGGCCGTCAAGAAGGGCGACACCGTCGTTTACGCCAAGTACGGCGGAAGCGAAATCGAGATCGACGGCAAGGATTACATGATCCTGCGCGAAAGCGACGTGCTGGCGGTCCTGTGCTAGGCGTCTTATCCGAGCCTGCCGCGGGAGCGGCGGGAGAGGTTTTGCGACGCGAGGTGCGGTAAGACAACATAACGCATGGAGATAAACGATGGCCAAGCAACTCCTGTACGCCGATGACGCGAAACGCAAGATGGCCTCCGGCCTGAAGCAACTGGCCGACGCCGTCAGGGTGACGCTCGGCCCAACCGGCCGCAACGTCATCCTCCAGAAGTCCTACGGCGGACCCAAGGTCACCAAGGACGGCGTGACCGTGTCGAAGGAGATCGAACTGCCTGACAAGTTCGAGAACATGGGCGCCAAGATGGCCAACCAGGTGGCCTCGAAGACGGCCGACGTCGCCGGCGACGGCACCACCACCGCCATCGTCCTGGCCGAGGCGATCTTCGAGCAGGGCCTGCGGCACGTGACGGCCGGCGCAAACCCGATGGCCCTGAAGCGCGGCATCGACATGGCCGTCGAGGCTGCCGTCAAGAGTTTTGCCGAACAGAGCCGCAAACTCAAGAGCAGCGAAGAGGTTGCCCAGGTCGCCACCATCAGCGCCAACAGCGACACCGAGATCGGCTCGCTCCTGGCCAAGGCCCTCGACAAGGTCGGGAAGGACGGCGTCATGACTGTCGAGGAAGGCAAGGTTCTCGACACCGTCCTCGATTTCACCGAGGGCATGCAGTTCGACAAGGGCTTCCTGAGCCCGTACTTCATCACCGAGCCGCAGACGATGCGGTGCGTCCTTGAGGACCCGCTGATCCTCATCCACGAGAAGAAGATCTCGAACGTTCGTGAACTGGTGCCCCTGCTGGAGCGCGTCGTGACGTCGGGCCAACCGCTCCTCATCATCGCCGAGGACATGGAGGGCGAGGCGCTGGCCGCCCTGGTCGTGAACCGCCTGCGCGGCATCCTGAAGGTGTGCGCCGTCAAAGCCCCCGGCTTCGGCGATCGCCGCAAGGCCATTTTGCAGGATATCGGCGTGCTGACGGGCGGCACGTTCGTCAGCGAGGACCTCGGCACAAGCCTCGAAAACCTGGAACTCTCGAAACTCGGCAAGGCCAAACGCATCATCATCGACAAGGACTCGACGACGATCGTCGAGGGCGGCGGCGACCCGGCGGCCATCAAGGAGCGCATCCTCCAGATCCGCCACCAGATTGAGACCACCACCAGCGACTACGACAAGGAGAAACTCGAGGAGCGCCTGGCCAAGTTGACCGGCGGCGTGGCGGTCATCAAGGTCGGCGGCGCCACCGAGGCCGAGGTCAAGGAGAAGAAGGCCCGTGTCGAGGACGCCATGCACGCGACCCGGGCGGCCGTCCAGGAAGGCATCGTGCCTGGCGGCGGCGTGGTGTGCCTGCGTGCGATCCCGGCCGTCCAGGCGGTCGCCAAGAGGGCCACGGGCGACGAGAAACTCGGCGTCGGGATCATCGCCAGGGCGCTCGAAGAGCCCCTGCGCCAGATCGCCCAGAACGCCGGACGCGACGGCTCCGTTGCCATCGAAGACGTCCGCGGCATGCCGAAGACGCACGGCTTCAACGCCCTGACGGGCGAGTACGGCGACATGGTCAAGATGGGCGTCATCGACCCGGCGAAGGTGACGCGGTGCGCGCTCCAGAACGCCGCCTCGATCGCGTCGCTCATGCTCACCGCCGACGTCATGGTGACCAGCCTGCCGGAGGATGAAGAGGAAGGTCTTGACTCCGACGAGGCCGTGGCATAGGGCAGACGCCGGCCCTCAGAGGGACGTGGACGGGGCGGGGGCTTGGGCCGCCGCCCCGTTTGTTCACGGGTGGCACGCCCACGCCGCCGCTTGCGTGGGCATGCATGCCCAGCCGACGCCGGGCAGGGCACGTCGACCGGCATTCAGCCCCCCGCTCGTCGGGGCGCGTTTTCGGCGTACGGCGTTAAGGCTGATGTTTGCGAAGGTGTTCGATGCCCGGCGAAGACGACTATTACGCGATCCTGGGCGTCGGCCGGAACGCCTCGGCCGACGACCTGAAGGCCGCGTATCGGCAGTGTGCGATGAAGTATCACCCCGACCGCAATCCGGGCGACAAGGGGGCCGAGGAACGCTTCAAGAAGTGCGCCGAGGCGTACGAGGTCCTGGCCGACCCCGATAAGCGCGGGCGCTACGACCGGTTCGGCAGGGCGGGTCTCTCGGGCACCGGCGTCCACGACTGGCAGCAGGCCGACGTTCACGACATCTTCACGATGTTCCAGGACGTCTTCGGCCTTGGCGACCTGTTCGGCGGATTCGGCCGGCGTGCGGCCCGCCGTGGCCCGCAGCCGGGGGCGAGCCTGCGGTGTTTCGTCGACGTGGCGCTTGAGGAGGTCGTGAAGGGCGGCACGAAGACCGTCAGCATCACCCGGCGAGAACTGTGCGAGAAGTGCCGCGGCAGCGGGTCCGTCTCGGGCCGCCGCGAGGCCTGTGCGACGTGTCGCGGCCAGGGCCGCGTGCAGCAGGGGGGCGGGTTCTTCCGGGTCATCACCGACTGCCCGCGCTGCGGCGGCGCCGGCACGGTCATCCGCGACCCGTGCCCGGAGTGCCGCGGGCAGCGCTTCGTCCGGCGGCAGCGGACCATCGAGATCCACATCCCCCCCGGCATCGAGGACGGGCAGCGCGTCCGCTACAGCGGGCAGGGCGATGCGGGAGAACCCGCGGCGCCGCACGGCGACCTGTTTGCGGTCATCCGGATCACGCCGCACCCGTTCTTCGAGCGGCACGGCCGGGATCTCCTGTGCCAGGTGCCGGTCAGTCTTTCGCAGGCGGCAATCGGCGCGAAGGTCGAAGTGCCGACGCTCGAAGGAAAGACCGCCCTTGAGATCAGGCACGGCACCCAGAGCGGCGACCTGTATCCGCTCAAGGGAAAAGGGCTGCCGGACCTCGAAGGACGAGGGCGGGGCGACATCCTGGTGCAGGTCATCGTCGAGATTCCGAAGAAGTTGTCGCGCCGCCAGCAGGAACTGTTGCAGGAGTTTGCCGACACGGAAACCAAGGGCGTTCTTCCGGAGCGCGAGCGTTACCTCGAGAGACTGGCGGACTACCTCGGCCGCGGCGGTTCGAAGGAGAAGCAGAAGGAGAAGGACAAGCCATGATCAGACCGAAGGACGAGCCCGCGCCTCGCGGCAAGAAGCCTGAGACGCCCAAAGACGCCACGACGCCGCCGAATGCAGAGACGCCCGCAGTCGGCGAAGGAAAGGGCGCCGCGCACGAGGCCCTCGAGTCCAAGATGCGCGAGTGCCGGCAACTCGTCGAACAACTCCAGCGCCTGGCGGCCGAGTACTCCAACTACCAGAAGCGGATGCACCGGGTCATGGAAGATGAGCACCGCCGCGCGGTCGGCGACCTCGTGCTCGACCTGCTGCCAGCCATCGACAACTTCGAGCGGGCGATGGCCGCCGCCGAGGCCAAGCCCGATCCGGCGGCGCTACTGGAGGGCGTACGCCTGGTGCATGCCCAATTGCTCGCGGGCCTCAAGAAGCACGGCATCACGCCGGTCGAGGCCTGCGGCCAGGAGTTCGACCCGGAGCATCACGAGGCCGTGGCCCACGTGCCCAGCGAAGAGCACCCCGAGGGCCGCATCGTCCACGAGGTGCACAAGGGATACCGGTACCACGACCGCCTCCTCAGGCCGAGCCGGGTCGCGGTATCCAAGGGGAAGCCCGGCGGGGCCGGGGAAGAAGGCGGCGGGGCGCCGGCCGACGGGCAGACGCCGGCCGGCGACGGGGACGCGCTGGCCGAGGGGAAGTGAGAAGGAACAATGCCGACGTATGAATACAAATGCGGCGGGTGCGGGCACGTGTTCGAGCGGTTTCAGCCCATCACGGCCAAGCCGGTCCGCACGTGCCCCAAGTGCGGACGCCGCAAGGCCCGACGGCTCCTCGGCAGGGGCGCGACGCTGATCTTCAAGGGCGCCGGTTTCTACGCCACCGACTATCGCAGCGCCTCCTACAAGGAGGGGGCCAAGAACGACAAGCCCGCGGCGGCGCCGGCCGGGTCGGCCTGCGACGCCTGCAAGAAGGACCCGAAGTCGTGTCCGAAAGGAAAGAAGGAGGCCTAAGCGCGCCGGCCGAGCGGTGCCGCTACTGCGGGCGGCGCCTGCGCGCGCCAGATCCCGAGCACAAGCGGTTCTGGCCGTTCTGCTCCGACCGCTGCAAGATGGCCGAACTGGGCCTGTGGTTCCAGGACCGGTACGCCATTTCGCGCCCGGTCGGGGAGGTGGCCGACGATGCGGCCGTGACGAAGAGAAGGCCGCTTCGGCGGGCCGGTGGTGCGGATAATCCTTGACACCTCCGCCGACCGGGGACAATATGAGACTAGTGGGCCTTGCCGTCTGCGGGGCCGACATGGTTGCGAGCGGAACCATTTTGCCCCATGAGGAGGATCCCATGGCAGACGAAAGCGCGGCATTACAGGGTATCGACTGGCGGCGGACGTTTGCATCGCAGGAGATCCTTCGGGCGTTCCGGATGGCCATTCACCCGGCCAGCCTGCTCCTTTGCTTCCTGGGCCTCGGAGCGTCGTTCGGGCTGGGCGTCCTGATCGACCAGGTCCCGGGCATCGGCGGCACCGAGGTCTACGGCAAGAGTTTCTTCGGGAACGTCGAGCAGATAGCGAAATTCTCTCTGTGGGGCAACTGGGCCTTGCCTTACGTGGATGGCAAGACCTGGGGGGACTTCTGCGCCTCGGCGTTGGCCCCCGTGGCGGTTGTCCGAGACTCGATCGGGCTGATGTGGGCCTACTGGCAGAAGGCGCCCTGGTTCGCCCTCGTCAACACGGTTCTGGCCCTGGCGATCTGGGCGCTCATCGGCGGCGCGGTAACGCGGATGGCGGCGGTCCGCATCGCCCGCGATGAGAGCGTGCCCCTGAAGAAGGCCCTCTGCTTCTCGGCCCGCAAGTGGATCAGCACTGTCACCAGCCCCCTGATTCCGTTCGGCGTTCTCGTGCTGCTGGCGATTATCGTTGGGGCGCCCACGGGCCTGTTCCTGCTGATCCCGTACGCGGGCGAATGGGTCGTCGGCATCTTCTTCGGTCTGACGCTGCTCGTGTTCTTTGTGCTGGCGCTGATCTTCGTGGGCGGCGCAGCCAGCCTGGGCCTCCAGTGGCCGACCATTGCGGCCGAGGGGTCCGACTCGTTCGACGCCATCAGCCGGAGCATCTCGTACATCTCGAGCCGCCCGTGGAAGTACCTGTTCTACACGATCTTCGCCACCATCTACGGCTGCCTGACGTTCATCTTCGTGAGGTTAGTGACGTTCCTGACCCTGTGGCTTACGCACGAAGGCGTGTCGACCTTCTGCTTCCGCGGCAGCGGGGTGATCGACGACAAACTCTCGCGCCTCTGGCAACTGCCGGCCCACATCTACAGTGTTGTCCCGGATTCGGGCATCGAGTTTTACGGTAGCGAGCCGCAGGCCACCTACCTGTTCATATTCTGGGTCTGGGTAGTCCTGGGCGTGGCGATGGCGTTCCTGGTGAGTTTCTTCTTCACCTCGCAGACCGTCATCTACTTCCTCCTCCGCAAGACCGTTGACGCGACGGACATCGAGGAAGTGTA
>Ga0315274_10006575_pt1 | contig 16909 bp, 16 predicted proteins | sample YL17G02_20_MG_FD_203700 | JGI IMG/M metagenome (GOLD analysis project Ga0315274, IMG submission 203700) | Sediment microbial communities from Yellowstone Lake, YNP, Wyoming, USA - YL17G02_20 | ecosystem: Environmental > Aquatic > Freshwater > Lake > Sediment | place: USA: Wyoming | collected...
CAGAGGCCTCTCACCTTCTGGCTATCGCCCATGGCGAGCGTGCAAAGACACAGCAGCCGTTTCAATCTGAGGTTGCCCGAGCTTCCCAGTTGACGGCCAGAGTTCTGTTGATGTTCGTTCTCGCTCGACTAATGTAGGTGTCTGTTGGCAGGAGTGCAGCAGTCTGTTCAGATTGCTGCTCATGGAGATGCCACCGACTGTCTGCTCGGGTTAGCAGACAGGCTTGTTGCGGCAAAGCAGGCAAGACCAGACAGGAGAAACCGTCATGGATTTTCGGCCAACTGAAGAACAAGAACTGGTGATCAAGAGCCTCACCGAACTACTTCAAAGGGAAGCGCCCGAGAGCCAGATGGCGGAGCTGGACAAGAATCACGAGTTTCCCTGGAGCGCATGGCGCGCGCTGGCCGACAACGGTTTCCTTGGTCTGGGTGTTCCAGAGGAATATGGTGGCACCCCAACTGACGTGATGACTTTGATACTGGTATGTGAGGCCATGGGGAAACTGGCCTGTCCTGTTGCTGCCGTGTACATCACATCCATCATAATAAGCCGCGATATCCTCCAGTTCGGTTCGGAAAAGCAGAAGCATGAGATCCTGAGAGGCTTGGTCAAGGGTGATCCGCCGATAGCGTTGGGTATTACCGAGCCCCAGGCCGGCTCAGATGTCTCGGGGATAAGGACCTCCGCAACCCTCGAGGGTGATGACTATGTCTTTAACGGGCAGAAGATCTACACCAGCATGGCCAACATTGCGAAGTACATCTTGTTGATGACGCGAGATGCGAACATCGAGAACCCCTACAAGGGCATGTCCATGTGGCTGATGCCAACGGACACAAAGGGTGTCCGCATCAACACGCTGGACAAAGTAGGCGGTTGGACCATCCCGGCCTGCGAGGTGTTCATCGACGGCGCGGTCCTGCCCAAAGATGCCCTGGTGGGGGAGCTGAACAACGGCTGGAAGCAGTTGATGGCGAACTTCGAGATTGAGCGCCTAGCAACAGCCGCAGTGCCCGTCGGAGCTGCACAAGCGGCATTTGAGGACGCCATCGCCTATGCCAACCAACGCGTCCAGTTTGGCCAACTGATCGGCAGCTTCCAACTCGTCCAGGAGATGCTTACGAGGATGGCCATCAAGATCGAGACAATGCGTAATCTGATCTACAAGGTCGCCTGGATGATGGACAACAACATGGATGTGCGAATTGAAAACGCAATGGCCAAGCTGTACTGCGCCCAATCCACATTCGAGGTCATAGACGACGCTATGCAGATCCTCGGAGGTTTGGGCTACATGATGGACCACCGGGTCCAAAGGCTGTGGCGGGATTCGCGCGCGTACCGCATCGGCGGCGGCACTGACCAAGTCATGGTCACCATCATCGGATCACAGCTCCTGAAGAAGCACAAACGGTAGACGCACAAGCGAAGGCTCTGGACCGGCGCAGAACGGTCTCAGCGCAATAGCAGACCGCCTAGAGTCGTCAACTCGGAGGGACGAAATGACAACGACCAAAGATGTACCCGTGTTTGGGAGTCTCGATGGACTGAAGGTGTTAAGCACAGGCGCAGCCGTTGCACAACCACATGCCGCTGAGTTGATGGCCGAGGCCGGGGCAACTGTCATCCATGCGGAGAATGCCGTCGCTCCTGATGTCACCCGGCGCATCAAGTATGCCTTCAGCGCAGAGCACCGCAACCAGCTCATGATGGCGCTTAACATCCCGACTCCAGAAGGCAAGGAAATCTTCCTGAAGCTCATCAAATGGGCGGACATTTGGATGGAGTCCTCAAAGGGGGGCACCTACGCCAGCTGGGGTCTGACCGACGAGTATCTCTGGGAACACAACCCGAAACTGGTCATTGTTCACATATCCGGTTTCGGGCAGACGGGCGTGCCGGAGTATGTTGAGCGCGCCTCATACGACGCCATCGGGCAGGCGTTTGGCGGTTACATGTTCATCAACGGGATGCCGGAGCCCAATCCCCCGATGCGGGTCAACGTATACACCTGCGACTATGTCAGTGCCCTCAACGGTTGCTGGGCTGCACTGGCCGCACTAAGGAAAGCAGAAAAGACAGGCAAAGGCGAGAGCATCGACATCGCGCAGTTTGAAGTGTTGATGAGGATTCAGACGCACTATCCCATGACATACCTCAACGACAAACGTCTGTTGCAGCGGCTCGGCAATGCTGACCCTATGGGGCCTGGCTACAATGTCTTCCGCTGCAAGGATGACAACTACGTGTTTATTGCCATCTTCGGCAGCGGTGTGATGAAGCGCGGATTGCCGCTCCTGGGGTTGGACAAGGACCCGGACTTTCCGCCAGGCATCCAGATGGCCTTGTGGGGGACGCCTGCGGCTCCGAAGCTGGAGAAAGCTCTATTGGAGTATTGCAGTACACACACCGCCGCTGAGGTTGACCATGACCTAATGCAAGTGGGCGTGCCATGCAGTAAGGTCATGAGTATTGAGATGGCAGCGGAAGACCCTCACTACCAGGCCCGTGGCGTCTTTGTAGAGTGGGAGGATCCGGAATATGGCAAAGTCCAAGGCGTTGGTGTTGTGCCGAAGTTCATGAACTACCCGGGCGCAATCTGGCGCGGCGCCCCTCTCTATGGTGCGGACAACGCCGACATCCTGTCCGAGTTGGGCTACAACAATGTCCAAATCGCCGAACTCTATGAGAAGAAGGTCATCGCCAAGGACAAGAGACTGTAGGTACCACCCGCCCCACAATGCCGGGGAACGACTTGAATGCGACGAAGCGCGGCTTGAGTCTCCAAGATCGCTTTATCGGGATATTGGAGAGACGGAGATAGAGAGATGTCATACGAATTCGAGACCATCGACGTGACAGTAGACGAAGGGGTGGCTGCTGTCACCCTGAATCGTCCGGACAAGCTAAACCCGCTCAACCAGAAGATGGGTGACGGCTTGTACAATGCCTTCTTGATGCTGCGCGAGGATGATAATGCGAAAGTGGTTGTGTTGACAGGTGCTGGTAGAGCCTTCTCCGCCGGGGGTGACATCGACGATATCAGCGGCGGCACGCTCAAAGCAGACTATATGATGGGCAGGAATATCGGGAGATTGGTGCAGCTCGTAGCAAACATCGAGAAGCCGGTCATCTGTGCTGTGAATGGTATTGCCGCAGGCGCTGGCGCCGGACTGGTGCTGGCTTGCGATGTCATCTATGCATCAGAGAGAGCCAAGTTCTCCGAGATCTACGCCAATATCGGAATGGTTCCGGACATGGGCAACCTGTGGTTCTTGCCACGTATCGTCGGTCCATACAAAGCCAAGGAGCTGTGTTTCTCGGCCGACATCATCGATGCTCAAGAAATGTACCGCCTTGGAATCGCTCAAAAGGTCTTCCCGCCAGAAGAACTCATGCCCAAGACCATGGAGTTTGCCAGGAAACTTGCTCAAGGACCAGCCCTGTCTTACAAGCTTTCTAAGTCGTTCATTGATCGGGGTTTGAGAATGACCCTGGAGCAGTTCTTCGACCTCGAAGCCCTTGCCGTGGTGGTCGCGCTACAAACGGAGGATTTCAAAGAGGGGATCAACGCTTTCATCGAAAAGCGCAAACCTGCCTATAAGGGCAGTTGACCTGGCCCAGCGGTCTAGGAGCACAGATCCTGCCGCAGCCCATGTATGCGTGTTGTCAAGTGCTGTCAATGGCAATGGGCTTCCACGATCGTATTGAGTCGTGGTCTCGGGTTCGTGTCCAGAGGGCCAAGGTGAAGGGGCGCGGGCGCTGCGACCAGCAGGGGCGCCGCTTGAACGAATTGTGCCATCGACTTGAGGCTGAAGGAGCAGCACCCCACCTGCTGCTCATCGGCGATCTCGTGCAAGGGCGACCTCACCAGCGGCACCAGCGGGACTTGGTTCCCTGGGACGTTCGTGCCGTGGTTGAGCTCCTTGTTGAGACGCTCCAACGGGTGGGTCGACTGGGCGAGCATCCCCTGCTCCGGGCGGAAGGCGGTGTGGGCCAGGTTGTCGTATTCCGCATCGGCCAGAAGGAAGCCGCCCTTCGGCCAATGAGGCCACGTGGCCTTTAGGACTGCACTCGCGCCGTCCGGGTGTCCCAGCAGCAAAGCGGTTGGCCCCAATCTGATGTGCGCTTCGAGCGCCACAATGGTCTGGGCCAGGCGCTTAAGCCCATCGTGTAACAGGTGCTCGTACATTTCAGGGCCAACACTCTGCAGGTGGTCCATCAGACCCGCAGTTGGATTGGCCATCGTGGTGTCCCTGAGGTGGATTGCCGGGTTCCCCCAGGAAGCACATGATGGCCTTCTTCGCAAGCCGTGCTCACGCCACTCTATGAGGCGGTATCTCGAAAGGTGGATCTGGGAGTTGAACCTACGATGCAAGATGCCTGTTGAAGCCGGGAGGCGAAATGGATATTGTCACATGCTTCAAAGCCACGCCAGAGTCGCAAGACATCGAGGTCAAAGCTGACGGCTCAGTTTCTCTGGAGAAGGCAGAGTGGATCATCAGCGAGTATGATCTGCAGGCGGTCGAGGCAGCAGTCAGGTTGGTCGAATCCTCCTCAGGCAAAGTGATTGCGCTCAGCGCCGGACCCCACGAAATCGGAAATTCCAAACTCAGGAAGGATATCCTCTCGCGCGGCCCCAACGAGCTTTACCTGGTGGTCGATGATCGTCTGAGCGTGAATGACACCTTCACGACGGCGGCCGTCCTAGCAGGGGCTATTCGTAAACTGGGGCGGGTTGACCTGGTGCTATGTGGTGAGGGCTCGTCCGACTTGTATTTCCAGCAGGTGGGCCTCCAGGTGGGGGAGATACTTGGATGGCCTACGGTCAATTCCGTAGGGAAGATAGAGGCGTCGGGCAGCAATCTGGTGATCGAACGCAATCTAGAGGATGAAGTTGAGGTCCTCGAAGTCCCTCTGCCAGCGGTGCTGTCAGTTACCACCTACATCAACCAGCCTCGCTTGGCTACCATGAAAGACATCCTGAAAGCGGGACAGAAGCCGGTAGTGGAATGGAGTCTAGAGGATCTTGCCCTGCCTGAGATCAAGGCAGGGGTCGATATTGTCAGCGTCAAAGCGCCGCACCAGGTGGGTCGGAAGAAGATCGTCATTGAGGCGAAACCGGAGGAAGCCGCGAAGATGCTGATCAGTTACCTTAGGAAAGAGGGCGTGATCTAGGAGATGCGAAGTGGCGACTCATGATGTATGGGCCTTCTCGGAAAGACCAGCCTTCCTGGCCGAACTGATCGTTGGGGCGCGCCTTCTGGCGGGTGAATTGGACGGTTCGGTCGTTGCCGTGGTGATTGGTACGCACGCAGAAGCGGAAGAGGCCATTTGTTTGGGGGCAACCAAGGTCTTCTGGTTGGGTGAGAAGAAGGAAACCACCCTGGTGGAGGACTATGTCCCCACGCTTGCAGCGCTGGTGGAGGAGAGAAAGCCTGCCGTGCTCCTGGTTGGGGCTAGTAAGCGGGGGAAAGCAATGACTGGCCGCGTAGCAGCGAGGATTGGTGCAAGTGCCATCACCGATGTGAAGGAATTCGTCGTGGCAGAAGGCAAGCTTCTTGCCCGGCACATGATCTTCGGCGGTGGCGCTGTGCGAATGGAGAAGCCTCTCACCGCAACTGTGCTGGCTACCGTCGGTCTCGGGGAGTATGAGGCTCCGGTTAGTGATCCAGAACGCATAGGCGAGATAGTTGAAGTGCCCTTTGTGGAACCCGCTTGGCGCGTACGATACCGCGAACGCAGGGAGAAGACCAGACTCACGACAGTCAACCTTGCTGCCGCAAAGCGAGTCGTATGCCCCGGGCGCGGGATCGGCAAGCAGGAGGACCTGGCCATGATTAGTGAGTTGGCCCAAGTCCTGGAGGCCGAGATTGGCTGCACGCGTCCGTTGGCTGAGGGCCTGGACTGGTTGCCGCGCGAACGTTACATCGGCGTATCAGGGGCCTTCATTGAGCCGGAACTGTACCTTGGCATTGGAGTTTCCGGGCAGGTTCAGCACACTGTTGGCGTGATCGGGTCTCGCATCATTGCGGCAATTAACAAGGACAAAAATGCCCCGATCTTTGCACAGGCCGACTACGGCATTGTCGGCGACCTGTATGTGGTCATTCCGGCTCTCGTTGAGGCCTTGAAAGCTCGGTAGCAGACAACCAGCAAGCAAGTTCATGAGTCTTCCCGCGCGATGACGACTGCGATGAAATCCTCACGGCGCTCTGAACCTCCAATGTGTCGCCCGAAGGTTGGCCGAGTCATTGACGAATGAGACCCAAGAAGCGCTCGTCTTCCGGTGAAATCGTGGAGTGACCCATGGAAGAGAAACTCGACGTAGTCGTTGTTGGAGCTGGGCTGGCAGGTTGTTCAGCAGCTATTGGGCTGGCGCGCGGGGGTCTGCAAGTGGCCCTCATTGAAAGAGGGCTCTACCCGGGCAGCAAGAATCTCAGTGGCGGGGTGCTGTACGGGCGCATTCTAGGAGAGCTAGTTCCCGAGTATTGGAGGGAAGCCCCAATCGAGCGTTTCATTACCAGCCAAGTTGTGACCTTCCTGACCGGGGAGACCTCCTTCAGTATTGATTTCAGGACCCGGGAGTTCGCGGAACCACCCTACAACGGCTTCTCAGTCCTGCGGGGCAAGTTCGACCGCTGGATGGGAGAGAGGGCCGAAGAAGCTGGCGTCATGCTTGTTCCTGGCACGCGCGTTGACCGGCTCATCAAGCGGGGAGAGAATATCGTCGGAATCGTTGCGGGCGAAGAAGAGATGTACGCCAGTGTCATCATAGCTGCCGATGGTGCCAACTCCTTCCTGGCGCAGGAAGCCGGACTGCGTGGCCGGATTGAGACTCGGCATCTGGCTGTAGGAGTCAAAGAGCTGATCGGTTTGCCGCGTGAGACCATCGAGGAACGCTTCAATCTGACCGGCGACGAAGGTGTGGCCTATGGCATCGTGGGCTCTGCAACCAAGGGGGTGCCTGGAGGAGGCTTTCTTTACACCAACAAGGAAAGCATCTCGATTGGCATAGTGATGCACTTGGATGAACTGATCCATACCGGCGTCAAACCAGCCGAAGTCATCGAGAGCTTCCTCGCTCATCCGATGATCCACCCGTTGGTGCGCGGCGGCAGACTGCTGGAGTATGGTGCACACATCATTCCAGAGGCCGGCCTTGGAATGATGCCCCGTCTCACCATGGGCGGCATGTTGCTGGTGGGGGATGCGGCAGGTCTTACCGTCAACAATGGTCTCGTGGTGCGCGGTATGGATCTGGCGATTGGTTCGGGCTTGGCTGCTGCCGAAACAGTGTTGGAGGCCAAGACGAAGAAGGACTTCAGTGCCCAAGGACTGAGCCCATATCAGAGGAAGATGGAAGAGTCCTTTGTCCTGGGAGACATGAAGACCTACGCGGGGGCGCCGCAGTTCATGAAGTGCTCACGTATGTACGAGGCTTATCCCGAGATGCTGACAAGAGCAATGACAGCCATTTACAGGCAGGATGCGAAACCAAAGCGCCATATCCTCAACGAGGTGATGAGCGCCGCCAAGCAGAGCGGAGTCTCGCTGGTCGATCTTGTTAGAGATGGTTGGAATGGGGCTCGTTGGCTATGAACAACATGAGCATCCCGGAAAAGCTTGCCGTCAACAAGTACAAGCTGGATGAAGGCCACCCGCACATTGAAGTCGACAATGAAATATGCCTGAGGGTCTGCGAGGACAAGCCCTGCCTGCTTATCTGCCCTGCTGGTGTATACACGGAGCAAGATGGCAAGATCATGGCGGATTGGGTCGGGTGTCTCGAATGTGGCACCTGCAAGGCCGCCTGCCCTGGAAGTGCACTGAAGTGGTCCTACCCGCGCGGCGGTTTTGGCGTTGTGTATCGGTACGGATAGGGGAGAAAGCAAACGGAGGACACTCGCCCCGGGACATTGCTGAACAGGTCTTGAGGCGCAGGTCCTCATGGGGGTAATCCACGACCGGTGCTGTGGCACGACCCCCGGGAAATTCGTCGACAGCGCAACCAGAGTAGCAGCATAGACCGTAGGAGCTGACCTTGAGGGCCTGCCTTGGTGGGGTCGCGTCTCACAATCCAGAGAGCCCAGGTGCGAACTCCGGTATCGTGTCGGCAAACGTGAGACACATCGGGGCGGCAGTTAGGGCGCAATTCATCATCCTCAACGGGTCACCCTGAACTCAGTCCGGTGAGGCGGCCGACTGCAGCATCTGCGTCTGTTGCTGACGCCGCCCCTCCTGCGCTCTCCGTTTGATCTTGTCTCGTTTCGATCAAACCTCCTTCGGTCTGCCGAAAGCCACGTCCGCCTGCGTGACGAGCCTTTGTGCCTCATCGTGCCGTTGCTCGTTGCTGCCTGTCCAGAGCGCAGTTCAGGACAGTCCAGCAAGCGACCGATCTCGTGCTCCAGACCCCGCGGGTGGTGGCACGTGTGGAGCCGGAGCAGGTTCTTGCCTCGAGTCATCGGGCAGTGAGGACGGTCGCCGGCATGCACGATCGGTCGACGTTCGAGGAAATGGTCAGGTCGCGATTCTGCCAGCACTAGACCACGCGTTTCCGTGACCTCGGTACCCGCCAGCTGAGGATCAGTCTCCAGGCCGGGATACAGCCAACGCAGTTGTCCGGCAAGGTGCAAAGGTAATCCCAGTCCTGGCCCTGGATCTTGAAGTACCTGAAATCGGTTCGCCCAAGTTGGCGAGCCCGCCGGGCGGGGGTGAGCAAACCATCCAGCGGGGGGAGCAACTGCAGGGCTGGGCCCTCGACTTGGTCAAAGGGCTTCAACAGGCGGAAAACGTTCGATAGCGACGCCCACGAAGGCGGCGGCGAGGCAAGTCCTGGCCTGAGCCACCTGGCCTCGTTCCCGGTGCGCCTAACGCCTGCAGTTGGGGTGCGAGTGCGTGTGTGCACGATTGATCGTCGAGGGCAGGCGAGATGCCAGTAGGCGTCGAAAACGATGTCTTGGCCCACGCGGATTTTCCGGCGGAGCAGTGGATGCGCATCGAGTCGGGCAGTCAGCTGGAGCGGACTAATGGGGAGATCGATTGCCGTACCGATGTGTTAGGGGGTCTTCCCGAAGGGGACTTCGGTGCGATCTGGCTGGTTGGTGCGGTGCTGATGGAGAGCACCGTTGAGCAGGAGGAGGAGGCGGCGTATTAGATGGAAGTCGATAGATAGGCCCGTCGATTCGCAGCAGCTTCCTGCCCCTGTGCTGGCGCCACTTCAATTGGCCCCGATTCACTAAGCCAATAGCAGGGACTCATCACGCATGTGGAAGCCGGCACCGATCTGCGCTGTTTGACAACACGGGAAGTCGGGCTGGAAGTCGAAACCCGGCGCACGCCGAGGGCTTCCTTGGATTCAAGGACTATGTGCAATAGATTACTCGAATAGTACCTCGGCTGGCATGCGAAAGGCGAGGCATATGCGAGGACGTTGGTTCAGCTCGGCTGCGATGGCATCGAGGTCATCCTCCGGGATGTGGCTCAGGTCGGTCGGCTTGGGCAGGTAGCGTCGGATCAGGCCATTGATGTTCTCGACTGGGTCTTTCTCCCAGGAGTGATTTGGGTGGCAGAAGAAGAAGGAGGGGATGTGGCGTTGTTCGGACGCGCTGGCGTGGTCGGCGTTTAGGCTTCCGTTGTCCGCATCAGGCTTCGGCGAGGGAGGGCAGACAGGCGCTCGACCAAGACCTGGCAGGTGTCCCGGGTGGTCTTGCCTTCCAGGGCGGGACAGCATGGTGACATGGCTCAGCGGTCGACCAACACATTGATCGCCTGCTCGTACGGGGAGAAGCAGTGAATCGGTCTCCCAGCGGCCCATCTGGGTGCGCTGGGCGGCCGCCAGCGGCGTAGCCGCGCTGAAGTTGTGCTGGGCAACGGGCCTGGATCGCACCCGGCGGCCTTGGCGCCGCCTGCGCTTCGTCCTCCCCCGGCACGGGTAACTGGTACAGCTTCTTCTGCCGGCCGAGGGCGGAGTCGTAGACGAATCGGTAGATGGTTTCATGGTTGACCGCGGTCCCGCCATGCTCCAGACGCAACCGCCCAGAGATCTGTTTGGGCGACCAGCCCTGCTGCAGCAACAGGATCACGGTCCGGGGCAAAGCGCGCTCGGCCACGTGCGGCCTGGGTCGAGAGCGCTGGCACCGAGCCTGATAGCGCCGTTGCGCCAAGTCAGGCCGGTAGCCAGCTGGCGCTTCGTTGCGGCTGAGCTCCCGGCGGATGGTCCCCTTGTCCCGGCCCAGATGACGGGCGATCTCCGCTTGCGAGAGCCCCTCCCGGGACAACTGGTAGATCCGTAGACGCTCATCGGCCGAAAGGTGGATATGGGCTCATGCAACGCTATTGTCCTCCCAGCGTTGCACTTAGGAATAGGACCTGGGTTCTGGGTCCTCGCAGGCTGCGGGGCTATAATCTGATTGGCGACGACGCGGGATCGGCTGGGGACCGGATATCGTCGGAATCGCAGGTCGCACTCACCGGAATAGGTGCCTCAGCTCGATCCACACTCATCTCAACCATCAATATGCGGAAGCTGGCGATCTCGCTACTGGGCGCGTTTCAGGTCAACGTCGGGGACGGACGCGAGATTGCTTTCGAGTCAGACAAATCGCGGGCCCTCTTGGCGTATCTAGCGGTGGAGGCTGGACGTCCCCACAGAAGAGAAGTCCTCGCTGAGCTGCTCTGGCCAGACCGTCCCGAGGCAGTGGCGCACAACAACCTGCGACAGACAATTCACCAATGCCGATTGGCGTTAGGAGATCGGGACAACTCCCCGCCCTGTCTGTTGGCCACATCCCGGACGCTTCAAATCAACCCTGATTGCGAATGCTGGTTGGACGTGGCGGAGTTCATCCAGCTTGTAAGCGTCGCCTGTAGGCATCACCCTCAGGGCATTTCCCTCTGCAGACCGTGTCTCGCCAATCTGCTGACCGCAAGCCATCTATACCAGGGCGATTTCCTCCCTGGTTTCTCGACCTTCGGTAGTCCCTCCTTCGAACGGTGGCTGCTGTCCCGACAGGAATCTCTCCACTTCCAGGCCGTGGAGACTTTGTCAACCCTGGCGCGCCATTTCGAGAGCCGCCATGACTTCAATTCGGCCTGTCTCTACGCGCGGAGAGTTCTGGACCTTGAGCCTTGGCGCGAGACTGAGCATCGGCAAATGATGCGCTTGCTTGCACTGAGCGGACAGCGCGTCGCTGCCCTTCATCAATTTGATGAATGCAGGCGCATCCTGGTCAGTGAATTGATGGTCGAGCCCTCCCCTGAAACCACCCAGCTGTATGAACGTATACGGGCCGGGAAGGTGGAGTCCTTGGAGGGCGAGTCCAAGTACTGGGTCATCCGAGACTGGCCCACGAATGCATCAGAGAGCAGTCAGCTCGTCTTCGTCGCTCGAGAGAGGGAGTTGTCTCGAATAGCGCATCACCTCGAAGTGGCATGTGGAGGGCAGGGGCAGGTGGTGTTTGTCACCGGGGAGGCCGGCAGTGGGAAAACGACACTCCTCCATGAAGCGGCTTACCAGGCCATACGAAAGCACGGCGACCTGGTCGTTGCCGGTGGCGTGTGCAACGCGTATACGGGTGTGGGTGACCCCTACTATCCCTTCATCGAAATCTTTCGCACCCTCACTGGGGAGAGTAACGGAATGGGCTTCGAGAGCAAGATGTCCGAAGAACAGGATCAACGTGCCTGGGCCACCTTCCCTATCTTTCTGCGAGCGGTGATCACACATGGGCCTGACCTCATCGGGAGTCTCATAGTGGGAGATCCTCTCCTCGCGGCAGCAAGGGCCCATGGTCAGATTTCCGAATGTGAGCTGAAACGACTCGAAGATCTGGCCGCACGCAAGGGACAGACGAGGAGTCTAGTGCCGAGACCCCTTGACACAATGCTGGGGCAGGGCTCAGCGGAGATCATCGAACTTGGAGGCCCAAAGGACAGTCAATCGGCACTCATCGATCAGCTTACTCAAGTACTGAAATCCCTCGCTCATCGCCATCCGCTGGTCTTGGTCGTGGATGACATGCAGTGGCTCGACCACGCCTCTGCAGGCATATTGCTACACCTGGGACGGAACTTGAGGGGCTCTCCGATTCTGATCCTGGGAGCTTTCCGTTCGGAAGGGATTCTCTCCGCCGAACGCGTGGGTCCTCATCCGCTATTTCGAGTGATTCAAGAACTCAAGATGTATGAACGGGTGGTCGAAATTGACCTGGCGCAGGCAGAAGGTCGGAGATTCGTCGATGCCGTGATCGATACTGAGCCCAATGACCTGGATGAAACCTTCCGCCAATCCCTCTTCTCCCTGACAGGGGGCCACGCCCTGTTCACGGTGGAGGTACTACGCGGCATGCAGAAGCGCGGTGACTTGCGTCAGAATGCAGAGAACCGGTGGGTTCAGAGCGAGAGTCTGTGTTGGGATCATATCCCGACCAGAGTGGAAGCCACAATTTTCGAGCGTCTCCATTCGGTCTCGGAAAACGAGCGCAAGCTGCTATCTGTTGCCAGCGTGCAGGGTGAGAGCTTCGCGGCGGAAGTGACCGCGAAGCTGCTCGGAGTCGATGTGCGTCACGTGCTCAACCAACTGAGCGGGGCGTTGAGCAAGACACATAAGCTAGTCTCAGCCCTGGGTGTGCAACGTGTTGGGGAGCGCACTCTCTCGCAGTTTCGATTCGGCCATCAGCTACACCAGAAGTGTATCTATCAGAGCCTAGACGCCGTCGAGAGAGTGCGCCTGCATGAAGCAACCGGCAGGGAGCTGGAATCGCTTATTGTTCAGCCTTCGGTCGAATCGCGCGTGAGAATGGCGGGGGCATCGCTCATTGCATGGCATTTTGAGGAAGCGGGTCTACCGCTGAAGGCGGCTTCCAGCTATCTCCAAGCCGGCATCGACGCCTATCGAATCTGCGCGAACCAGGAGGCAATCGCTAATTTTAACCGTGGTCTAAACCTACTCGAGTCCCTCAAGGAGTCAGGCGACGAGGTTGTGCAGGACCCTGCTGGAACAACCGAACGCACCCAGCTTGAGCTCACCCTTCTCCTCGCCCTATGCGCGCCTCTTCGGGCTCTTGAGGGTCACGCGGGTCCAAATGCCGGCCGTGTCTGCAGACAAGCGTCTGTCCTGGCGCGACAAATGGGTGACGAGGCACGTCACTTCTTCGCGCAGTGGTTACACCTTACGCACTTGTTGTCAAAGGCAGACTACCAGAGTGCCCTCGGGGTCTGCAGACTGCTCGCTCAGATGGCTCAGACATCCGGGGACCCGATCCAGCTGGCCCAAGTGGACTTCGCGCTCGGCATGGTCAAGCTTCACACCGGGGAATTCAAGCCGGCACGGGAGCACTTTGAGAGAGTCTATGCCACCTCCTTCGCCCAGGAAGGAGACCTAACCACCACACCCATGATCAATAGCCTACGAAGTTGCAGCTTGATGTTTGATGCCTGGGCGTTGTGGTTCCTTGGTAAGCCCGACCAGGCCCTAGAACGCAGCCGAGAGGGAGTCGCACTGGCTGAGAGTATGAGTCACCCCACCAGTCGTGCCTTCGCCTTGGCTCTGGGCGATTGTGTCATGCACCTCCTTCGCCGTGAGTATGCCCCAATGGAGGGAAAGGCCGCGAATCTGAGAAAGCTGGCGACAGAGCAGGGCTTTAGCATCTTCAGTGCATGGGGAAGGATCCTGCAGGGCAGAGGCCAAGTGGAGCACGGCGATTTGGTCGAAGGACTTGAGAACCTTGAGGAAGGACTAGCTGACTATCATGCAGGCGGTCAAAGGGCCGAAACTACGTTGTTCGTAGCAGCGGCCGCTGAAGCGTATGGGGGCGCTGAAGAGGGGCTGATTGCACTAGATGAGGCGCAAGCCTTTATGCAAGCCAGCGGAGAGACGTATTTCGCGGCTGAGCTGTCACGCCTTCGAGGGGAGTGCCTCCTGGCAATGGAGAATAGGCATAGACTAGCGGGCCCCGGCCTTTCTGAGGCAGAAGCCTGTTTTCGGGACGCTATCCATCTTGCGCAACAGCAGGAGGCGAGGTCTTTGGAACTCAGGGCCGCGACGAGTCTATCCAGACTATTGCGGAGTCTCAATCGCGGGCGAGAAGCGCTACCCATCCTGAAAGGGACGTACGCCTCGTTTAGCGAAGGCTTTGAGCTGCGTGATTTGAGGGATGCACGCGAGCTGTTGGATGCACTGTCCACAACCGAATGACCTGCCCCCCAAGAACGGGTCCAGTTTGAGAGTCATAGCCAAGCTGGACCAAGTAGGATGGACAACGGGAGGCAGGTCAGCATGTCAAGGCGTCGCTATTCAAGTGAGGAGATCATCGGTAAGTTGCAGGAAGCCGACGTGCTCCTGAGCCGGGGGCAGACGGTGGGCCAGGTATCGCGTCTGCTCGGCATCAGGGAGCGGACCTACTACCGGTGGCGGAAGGAGTACGGGAGGGTGCGGACTGACCAGGCTTGGCGGCTCAAGGCCCTTGAGCAGGAGAACGGCCGACTGAGAAGGCTGGTGGCGGACCTTCCCCTGGACAATGCCATGATGCAGGAGACGGTCTCGGGAAACTCCGGATTATGTGTCCAGCCGGATGGCGTTGCACAGCGTCAAGTGTCGTTTCTGGTCAGCCACCTGGCGCCTCGCTCGTACGCCTCGTTTCTCCCATCCAGCGAAGACGCGCCGGCCATTTGGATGGAGGCCTCGATGATTTCGAGGGCACTACCGCCTCTCGGGCGAGCTGCCCAAGAGGGCTAGAGACAGGCCAAGGAGCGTGGCTTGCCCTGCGTGGAATCGCCTACCCGTAGGGGTTTCAAGGGACCCTCTCTCGGCGATGTAGTTCGCTCCTGCCAATCTTGCCGTGGGTGTCATCGGCATTCTCGGAACGATCTCAACTAACACGGGACTCAGATGTGCGCCCGAAGCGTCTTTGTAGTGCACCAATAGCTCGTCCGACGTAGCCGAACCCCCCTCGCGTAGTTGCACCACCGTATTCGGAATCTCTTCCGTCGCTTGGTTGGGCCTGCTATTGACGTCGGCATACAAGCCTGCGTGATGGCGCGGTAGCCATTCTTCCATCTGCCCGGGGCAAACCAGTCTACCGGCGCAGGCTATTCTTCGCTCCATCGGCCAGGCATGCGTATGTAGCCTTCCATGTCCGTGAAGTCCATGTCCCGGTGTGCGGCCAGCCGCCCTGCAGTGTTTGCTGGGTTTCCTCAGCTACTCGCCAGTAACCTGCCCTGAAGCCACCTCGCAGCACCATCTCCGCCTGGCGGCCGATGGACACCTCATCCTCGGGCAGACAAGAACCGATAGTGCCAATCCTCTCTCTTCCCGTCCTGTTCTGGCCGAAAACATCATCCGACCGACAACGAACCTTGATCGCACCTGCAATCTACTCCATTGCTGGGTTGTGGTTGTGCGTCGAGGGCCATTTCTGCAGGTCTTCCTTAGTCGACCGTTTTATCCGGCGCATGCGCTCCGCATTGTTGTCTTTGGAACACGCTTCCCTCCAGCTCCCCCGGCCTTCTCGCTATTCTGTCCTTCTCGGCTCTGCCCTCGATTTCACTCGCAGCAATGCCGAACTCGTTGCGGAGAACGCCCTCCTCCGCCAGCAACTGATCGTCCTCCAGCGCCAGGCGATGAAACCACGGTTCACCCAAACCGATCGCCTCTGGCTCGTCCTCCTCGCCAGCAAGGTCCGGAGTTGGAAGGAGGCCCGCCTCAGCCTCAAGCCCGATACGCTCCTGCGCTGGCATCGCCAAGGCTTCCGGCTGTTCTGGAGGTCCAGTCCCACAACCGGGGCGGGCGCCCCAGGGTAGCCTGCGAAACCATCGCTTTGATCCAGCAGATGGCCAGGGAGAATAGCCTCTGGGGCGCGGAGCGCATCCGTGGCGAAGTCATGAAACTCGGCATCCAGGTCGCAAGGGCGACGATCCAGAAGTACGTCCGCCTGGCACGCCCAACACCCCGCCCATGGTGAGAATTGGCCAACCTTCCTCAAGAATCACGCCGAGATGGTGTGGGCCCGTGACTTTCTCCCAGTGTTCGACCTGTTCTTCCGGCAGATCTACGCCTTCTTCATCATCGAACTCGCGTCGCGCCGAGTTGTTCATTTGGGTGTCACCTCCCACCCGACCGACGCCTGGATGGCGCGACAACTTCGGGAGGCAACACCTTATGGCCTAACCCCGCGTTTCCTGATTCGCGGCCGGGACAGCAAGTACGGCGACGATTTCGCACGAGTGGCAAAGGCAAGCTCGATCGAAGTCCTGAGGACGCCCGACCGCGCTGCAAAGGCCAACGCGGTCTGCGAACGGTTCCTGGGGAGCGTGAGGAGAGAATGCCTCGATCACCTACTTATACCGGGGATGGGCACCTTCATCGCGCGATCAAGGAATACGTCGAATACTTCAACCGAGCAGGGCCACACCAGGGGATTGGACAGAGGATTCCAGGGGGGACCGTTTCCCTGCCAGCCTGGCCAGGGCGAGGAAGGCTCATCCCGGTTCCCGTCCTCAACGGATTGCACCACGACTACCGTGGTGCTGTGTGAGCCCGGATTCCCCCGAACAACCTCCGACGAGGTTTTCGGCTAGCACAGAGGGATAGAGACAGGTTCTTGGCCATGTGGTCTCCTCTCTGGCAAACGATTCCGATAACCCACGGATTCGATTCCGGGAATCGGGGCAACTCATTTCTTGAACCAGAGAGGGGATGAGCCGTGAGGCCTCGGCTTGGCTTGAACCTGGCGGAAGGGCTCTAGCGTGGACCTCATGGGTCCTACTCTAGGCCTCCCGGGTGGTCCCAGGTGGGCGCGGGGGGGCTCGAACCCTCGACCTCACGGATGTGAACCGTGCGCTCTAACCGGCTGAGCTACGCGCCCTGACAGCGGCATTATAGCAGACGCGTCCGCAGGGTCGCAAGTGT
>Ga0315274_10006576_pt1 | contig 16909 bp, 14 predicted proteins | sample YL17G02_20_MG_FD_203700 | JGI IMG/M metagenome (GOLD analysis project Ga0315274, IMG submission 203700) | Sediment microbial communities from Yellowstone Lake, YNP, Wyoming, USA - YL17G02_20 | ecosystem: Environmental > Aquatic > Freshwater > Lake > Sediment | place: USA: Wyoming | collected...
ACGCGCACTTGTGCCTTTCGACGCGGGCAAGACCCTCAAGCACCCGCCTGAACACGCGCCTGCCAGCGATGCGATTATGCAGGCCCGCATCCGCGCTGAAAAGCGTCACCTCGAAAAGCGTGTTCTTCGGCACCCGCCGCAGGCGCGAGGCGGACAGGAGCGTTCCGTTGGTGATGACGACTGGGGCCAGGCCTTCCTCGGCCAGGTCGCTGACGATGCCGGCGAGATCGTCGCGAAGGAAGGGCTCCCCACCCGAGAGCGCGACCTGCTGCAAGGGAGCATCGTGTTTGATTCCGCGGATGATCCCGCGAAGGCACTCGCGAGACAGTCCCTCCGCGCCCCCCGCGCCGCACCGCCCCCTTCGCCCCAGGTTGTAACAGTGCAGGCACGCGTTGTTGCAGTCGTCGGTCACTTCGACCACGACCCGCTGCAACTTACATGGGCCTTCTTGCGCCAAGGTTCAACTCTCGCGCAAACTCGCGCGTTATGATCCCCTCGCTCACCATCTTATTGATGAGCATCGGGCGGACGTGTTGCTGGATCGCTCTCAATATCTCCGGGACCGGGATATAGCAGATAATCCACTTGGGCGGCTTCTCACACGGCCCGAGGGCAATGATCTCCGAAGGGTCCTTGGGCGACAGGAGGACCCTCGCAGTCTTACCCACCAGCTTGTCAATCTCGTCGGGCGAGATGATCGGACCGATAGTAAGCCTGAGTTTCCGCTTTCCGGCGGTCAGGAAGTACTCACCGCCCACCTTCGACACCTTGCCTTGCGTCTCGGGCAGCGGCACGGTGTCGATGGCCACGCTCTCACGCCCACGTCTTGCGCCTGGCATGCGTGCTCTCCTTTCTCCAAGAAACGGTTCCAGAGGCAGTACTCCAGTGTCAACTACGCAAGAGTCCCTGCCATCTTGCGCTACTCGGGAAGGAATTCTGGGGCCACAGCCTCCGGGCCAGCAGTCCATCAGCGTCTCGGGCCGAGTTGGTGCTGAGGCTGATGGTTGACCGGGCGTTCGTGCAAGGCGCGCAAGATCGCAAGAATCTCCGCATACATGTAAGGGGTAGAGACGGCAATGACTGCGTCGGATTGGAGGCTTTAGGCATCAACTGGCAGAGCCGTATTGTAGGTGTCTGTTGACGAACGGGTCTTGGAGAACCGTCCTACGGGCACATGATCTCCTTGTGGCGGGCAAGCCCATGCTAAGTCCCAAGCAAGTCCGTTTCCGGCTCGGCATCCTACTGCTGATCGGTGCAGGCCTGTGGGGCTGCAACCACCAGGGGACCGAAGTCTCGCCCCAGCCTGCCCTGCCGCAGGCCACCGCGACAAGGGCTGTGCCCGCCTACGAACAGTACAACGGTTCGCCGACGGACGTCATGCTCCAGGGGTTCCACTGGGAATCGTGCAACTATCCGTGGTACAAGATCGTCAAGGACAATGCGCAAGTGATCAAGGATGCGGGGTTCACCGTCGTTTGGTTCCCGCCGCCCACCAAGACTGCCGACGCCCACGGCTATCTGCCGACCGAGTGGTACAATCTCAACACCAAGTACGGCACCCAAGACGAACTCAAGAATGCGATTCAGGCTTTGAGGCCCGTCCTGGCGGTGGCCGACGTGGTCATCAACCATCGCTGCGGCACCGCCACCGCCGGCGTGGACTTCACCAATCCCTCTTTCGCCGACAACGCTGCCGCCGTGGTCCAGAATGACGAGTCCGGCGCCGGCAGAGGCACTGGGGATAGCGGCGACGGGTTTGACGGCGGCCGCGACCTGGACCACTCAGACCCCTCCGTCCAGACGGAAATCGTCAAGTGGCTGAACTGGCTGAAGACGGACATGGGGTTCGCCGGCTGGCGGTACGACCTCGTCAAGGGCTATGACGGTAAGTATGTCGGCCAGTACAACGATGAGACCAAGCCCACGATCTCGGTGGGCGAGTACTGGGACTACGATCGGCAGAAGGTCGTCAACTGGGCCGACGCCACCAAGGGCAGGTCGATGGCCTTCGACTTCCCCACGCGCGAGCAGCTCCGGCAGGCGCTGGCGAACCAGGACTTTGTGCGTCTGAAGACCGTTGACGGCAAACCGACCGGCGTGATCGGGTGGTGGCCGGCGATGAGCGTGACCTTCGTCGACAACCACGACTCCGAGCCGATGCGGAACCGGGAACCCTTCCCGGCCGACAAGGTGCTCCAGGGCTACGCCTACGTGCTCACGCACCCAGGGGTGCCCTGCGTTTTCTGGCGGCACTACTTCGACTGGGGCGAGCCGCAGAAGCAGAAACTGAACACGATGATCGGCATCCGCAAACAAAGCGGCATCAACAGCCGGAGTGTGGTGAACATCGTGGCGGCAGACGGCCAGAAGTACGCCGCAATTATCGACGGCAAGGTGGCAATGAAGATCGGCCCCGGAAGCTGGTCGCCTGGGGCCGGGTGGCATGTGGCCGCCGACGGCAACGACTTTGCGGTCTGGCTTCGCGACTGAGGACGACGCGCCGGGGCAGGCCCGGGTCTGCACGGTGCAGGGCTGGCAGGCTGGCGGCGGATGTGTGGGTGCATTTCGGCCGAATCGGAGCTCTGGGGGGAACGCGCATGACCACCTTCGTGGCCTCAAATCCGTTTCTCAACCGGACCAAAATCACGAATCCCGAGGAGTTCTTTGGCCGGGAGGACATTGTTGAGAACATTGTCCGGTGCCTCACGTATCCTGAGCCCCAGAGCGTCGCCGTCGTCGGTGAACGTCGGTACGGCAAATCCTCGCTGCTCAGCATGGTGGACTTCGTATTCCGGCACAAGCGATGCGGCAAGCCCATTCTGCCGGCGAAGTACAACGACGTGCTGAAGATGGTGGACAACAAGACGGTGTCGGTGTTCATTGATCCCGAGGAATTCGTGATCAATGACCCGGATGGCTTCACGTGGGTCGTCATTGATGAGTTGGTGATGCAGGCCCCGGAACTCGCGAAGTTCCTGGAGGGCAGACTGGCCAGCGATGCTGTGCCCGGAAGACCTCGGCGTCGTCCCGAGATCCTGCTGAACCACTTGCTGCGGAGCGCAACGGAGGAGGGATACCGTTTCGTTTTCCTGATCGACGAGTTCGAGCTCCTGGCCCGGAGTCCAAAACTGCGGGACGTGAATTACCTGCACTACCTTCGCGGCATCTCGGACAACTACGCGCTGGCGTATGTGACGGCGTCCCGTCGGTCGCCTTCGGAGGTCTCGACGGAGATGGATCCGGCCGGGTCGCCGTTCGACAACAACTTTATCAAGACGCTCTATCTGGGTCTTCTTCAAGACGCGGATTGCACGGAGTTGATCCGGGGAAACCTCGCCCGGTTGGGGAAGGATCACGTAGAGTTCACACCCGCGGAAGAGGACCAAGTGATCCGTCTCTCGGGCCGACATCCGTATTTCCTGAAGATGGCCTGTTCCCACCTGTTCGAGTGGGCGCGACAGCATAGGCCGACTCACTGGTCGTGGGTCGAGGGTTATCAACAGGAGGCCAACGAGGAGTTCAAGCGGATGTGGATGGCCCTGGGCGACAGGGAGAAGAATTGGCTGCTGAGGGCGATGCACAGCAGCGGAATCGGCATCCAGGAGGCCAAGGTACACCAGGCCCTTGACTCGTTGCGTCTTCGAGGCCTCTTGCAGGAAGACCGCCAAACGGGGTCGCTGGTTCTCTTCGCCAGCAGTTTCTCCGATTACCTTCAGGGCTACGTCACGGCGCTCGAGAGGGAGTACCAGGACATCGAGCGCCATCTTGAGGAGGGGCAGGTGAGATGGGTGCTGGCTGAACTGAATGCCCACCTTGCGCGCCTTGAGCGTCTGAAGGCTGAATGGCAACTGCGCGGTGACAAGACAAGCACTGCTATCGCGTACGCCAGGAAGTGTGAGAACCTCGCGGGCCTCATGGGCAAGGTCCTGCAACTGGTGATCGCCATGGAGGCCTTCGACCGGGCTGGGGGATCCGAGCCCGCCCGGAAGACCGGACATGAAAGCGCCGAAACGGCCTTGGACGACCTCATCGCTGTTTTCGAGGAAGGGACTTCGTTCGGGGGCGACGAGGGGGTGAGTCCAGATGCTGGCCGTCAGGTGCTCAACCTGTTGGTCGAGTATCTGGAGCAGAAGAAGCGTGACCAGGTCTTCGGCAACGGTTACGACCACGCCTTGGCGGCCCGGATAGCCTTCCTCAGGGCGCATGACTTCAAGGGCATCGGGGAGGTAGTTGAGCGGACGTTCCCCCGTCTCATGGAGGTCTACGACTATCAGCGGGCGCGCGAGGTCCTGCAGCAGCGGCGCGCGGAGCCCTGGAAGACATTGACAGGGTGCTTCCTGCGCTGTCCGTTGCTGACGGTGGGTGCACTGATACTGCTGCCGGTCTTTGCGGCTGGGCTGATTCAGTCGTCGCCCAGTCTGTCGACATTGGGCTGGGTGCCCATTGCTGTGGTGTACGGTATCATCATGCTCTTTGTGGTGTCCTTGGTCTTTCGCCGACGCAACGATTCCTTCCCCAACGCCCACCGCCTCCGGATCCAGGCGCTCCTTCCATGGGACACGGCGGCGGTGGCTCTGGGTTGCCTGGCCGCGTCGCGTGTTGTGATATCAGAGTCGTCCAGCAATCCCGAGCCCTACTGGACGCTGTGGATGCTCATGATTGCTGCAGGGGCGGGGGTGGCGCACATCCTAGTCATGGCTGCCTGCCTCAGGAAGAAGGTTCAGGGCTTCCGCGTTGCGCTCATGCGTGCCAAGTATTTCTATTCCTATATGTTTCTGATTGCGCTGTGGGTCGGCATGTTGTGTCTGCTATGTCGGCCCGGAGCGGCTCATCAGGCCACGGCGCCGGCCCAGCCTGGCGGTCTGGCGGGCGCTGCTGTTGGCGGGGCCGAGACTCCCGGAGCGACTCGTAAGGTCCCCTCGACGGACTACCACCTGTGGACGTCCATCCAGATTGGCTCGTGGCAGACCCTAAATGTCCCTCAGGCGATGCTCCTGGCTTCACTGGGTCTGTTCAGCACGTTCGTACCTCTCATTATCAAGGGCCAGCAGAGGTGAAGGGTCTGACGGGTGAAAAGCGGACGCACCAGTTGCTCCTGCTCGCGGCGGTGTAGCCCGACCAGGCCAACTATCAGAAGGGGTCCGGCCACCGCACATGGCACTATGTGGACTATCCCCTCGACCAGGACGGCAAGCAGGGACCTCGTCCGCTCGAGACACTCGACCAGGGTCCCCGGGAAGGCGCTGTGACGAACACCCTGCAGGCATTCCTTTACCTCCGGTCTCAGGTAAGGGACCCGAAGCTGCCAGGGCCCATAGGGCGATTGCCCTGAGTTGGGTCATCCACCTCATGGGGACCTGCACCAGCCCCTGCACTGTGCATCGCGTCACTCCGCTGATTTCCCGGAGTTGTCGCCGGCGGGTCCAGCGATGCCATGAAGTCCATATTGGCGTTGATCCGGACCGGGATGCTCGTTGACTGAGAGGCCATGTAAGGAGGACCGAATGACTGCGAACGCTTCAAGCGATGGGAAAGGCGCACTACCTGGCGCTCACGTGTCCGGCGGTGATCCCGGCATCGATGAGAAGGTGGAGACCCCGGTTTCCTTGAGAGCCAAAGTCCTCCTCGGGGCCTATCTGTGCGTTCTCCTGGTTATCACGGTCGCAGCGATGCTGTGGGTGTGGTCGGCGATCCCGCTGGCTGCCAGGGAGAAGCAGCCATCTGCCCCGCAGCGGGCCCTCGAGTCGGCGGCGACCCCACAGGCCGGCGACATCAAGACATCCGATCCCAGTGAGCCTTCTCATTACTCCAGAGGCTTGGCGAAGGTCCTCCGCGAGGACGTTCTCCACTTGTTGCTGGTGTTGATCATGGGCGTCCTTGGCGGTACGTTGTACGGGATGCTCGGCTTCTGCCTTCACCTGGCCCTGGCCGATTTCAAACCGCAATGGAACTGCTGGTATCTGTTCCGTCCTTTCCTGGGGGCAGGATTGGCCCTGCTGGTGTATCTGGCCATCCGGGGCGGGTTCCTGACGCTGAGTAACCAGGAGATCTCCCTGAGCCCTTACGGCACGGCCGCGCTGGCAGGACTGTGCGGCATGTTCTCCGAACAGGCCTCCAAGAAGCTGGCAGAGGTGTTCAGAACGCTGTTCCGCACCGAGGATGACGTCGTGAGATCGCAGGAGGAGAAAGAGAGTAAGACGAAAGGGGCCGTGAACAAGACCGGCCGGTCCTCCGCACCCGGGGCAGTGCCGGACGGCCCCGCCCAGTAACCGCAGCCCAATCTGGTCGACGGAACCCGACCATCGCCGCCGCTTTCGGCCAACTGAACGCGGCGGAGCCGGACGACGACCGAGCCAGACCTCTGAAGGCGCCACAGGTCCGGAAGCAGCAGGTGTTGCCAACCCGACGCCTGAGGATGAGAACATGCGGTCGAGCACACAAGGACGGCGCAGGCCATCGGAAGGGGGCGTGCCGTCGGGTCCACGAGGCTATCACCGGGGGGAAGCACCGACTCTGACGGGCACAGCAGGCGCGGGACCGCTCCGCATTTCCGGGGCTGCCGCGCAGGTAGCGGCGATGACCGATGCAATGGCGGCTGGTCAAGCCGAGCATGGTTCGGGACAAGACCGGCGCGCTTCGTCGGCCCAGGGCGGGGACGGTATCGGTCGTGTGCGAACGTCTCCGGAGGCCTTGATTCCTGGTTGGCTGCCGGGACTTGCGGCTACACCTTGACGGTCGCCGCTCCGATTTCCCGCCATGTGCGATAGACGGCGCCCTGCGGAACCTTGATGCTCGTCCCTTCCGACTTCTCCACGATCATCAGGGGGCAGAGAGGCCCTTCGACGGCCATCGGCCCGGAACTGGTCTCACACTGCTGGCCCGGCTTCCATCCGAGCCTGTGGGGCGTAACCTTCGTATAGCTCTCCAGATCCTCGACACACTTCGCCTGGCCGGTAATGCGGGCGCGCGCCCTGAACCCGAACATGGGCCGCGCCCAGCCCCGGCGAGGGGGAACCAGCGGCTCGTAGCATCGCATCAGGAGGACCACGGCTTCCGCCCCCAGGCCCGTCAGGATGTAGTTCCAGCGGCGGATTCTCGCTGCGCCTTCCGTTGCCACCACGGGCAACCGGCGATTCTCGATGACAATGACCTTCTGGGAGGGCACAGTCAACCTGGACCTGTCCAGAACCTTCAGGCCTTTCTCGCCTACGACCAGGGCGTTCTGCGTAGGGTCGATCGTGTACTCGACCTCCACCGAAAAGGAAGGAAGCGAAAGGGCAACGCCCCGGTCCCCTGGCGGGGACCACTCAATCCTGGGGACCTTGATTTCAACTAGCGGCATGGCGGTGTCCTCCGATTCTGGCAACAGGCCAGCGCCCTCTCCCACGCCCCTCCTGGCCTTCTCGGCCTTCATTACAGCATGAGAGTATGCAGGTGCCAAGACTTTTCGGGATCGTTCAGGGCCACTGGACCATCCGGCGCCCGGTTTGCTGTCCGCAATAGCTGGGGTGTCGCCTCGGCCACCAGCCCGAGGCAGACGCCGGACGAAGCGTCGGTGCCCCCTGATGAATACCAGGAGAAACTCGCGCCATGCGTAACTGGCCGGCGATCCTGTCAGGCATCGACTTGATGCGGCTGACCCTCCTGTCCCGGAGTCACGTCCTGAGCTTCCACACGTTGCGTCTCCTCACGCGTGGTGCAAGACCCACTCAACCGCCGAGTATCACCTCGAGGCAGAACTGTTCCAGCACCGTGAGCAGCCTGATGCCTCGAGCGTACGGGATCATGCCCGCGTCGTTGGTTCCTGTGTGCAGGACGACCGGCGACCAGGTGTCGCGAGCGACCCACACTGCGCCGGAGTCGCCGGCGGCGCTCAGCCTGGCATTGGGGTCGTCACCGCCCCGGATCCAGACGTCGTCGCCGTCCACGCGCAAGATCGTTCCCTCGGTGTACTGTGTAGCGTGGCCGTATTTCGCCACAACCATGCCCTCCGTAGGCTCCGAAGGGGCCGTGACGGGCGGCAGGCCGAAGATGCCTGGAAGGACTTCGACCTCACCGGCCACGATGCCGGCTGCAGCGTCCAGGCCAACCAATGCACGATCCACGTGGGCAATCACGTCCGGCGATGTCGTGCTGTCCGCCAGGCGTATCTCCTCGCCCTTCACGAACGGCGCCCGGTTCAGCCGGCACAGGACGTGGTAGCAACTGACGATCCACCAACCCGGCGAGCCGTCCGTGGCCAGGATCCCGATGGTCCCCGGATGCTGGACAACCGGGTTGACGATGCCCATCCCCCCACGCACCTGGACCATGTCGACCCCTCCCTCTCGTGCGGTGACGGCCAGCACATCTCTATTGCGGCCCGGCGGCAGGCCAGATATCTGCAGGAGCCTGCCCTTTGAGCTGCTGGCGGAGGGCCTCATTTCCGGGCTTGTCGAGCCCGGGCAGGAACTTGAAGCCGCCATGGTCTTCGATCCAACGGATTGAGCGTATGTAGTCTTTGTAATTGACCTGGGCCGGACAGGCCTTGTTCGCCATCACGAACGCCAGGGACCGCCATTGGCCGCTCTTGTCTTTCAGGATGATGATCTTGAAGAGGTGCGTTGGCACGGCCACTTGGTCCCGGCCGATCGTTTTGTACTTGAAGTACCCGGTTGCGGTCTTGGCGTCATCCTCTTTGGGGTCGTAGAACAACGGGCCGGTGATGATGTACGCTCCGCCGCAGGCCGCCGCCCAGCCGCGCACCAAATCCTCCAGATTCTTCCAACTGTGCTGGTTGAACTGCCCGACTTGCGGCGCCATGTTCGAGAGATAGTAGGTGTCGCACTGACGGTTGAGGTCTTTGGTCTCATCGCCGCTCGGGGCCTGGTGGCCGCGGTCGTAGCCGGAGTTCCTGTAGTCGCTCAACTCGGCCCGGTGCGGCGGCACAAGTAGCGGATCGGGGGCAAAAGGCTCGTGTTTGGGCCGTTTGAGAGGGCCGCCGATGTTCTCTTCTCCCAGGTGCTCGCACACCCAGAGCGGGTCCTTGTCGGTGGCGCTGTTCTCGAGGACATATCCCGGCCGGATAATCTCGGTTGTCGGCCCATGTGGCCAGGCCGGCGCGTGCGTCGGCTCGCCGAACAGGCAGAGCCTGTTGACCAGCGCGTCCTGTTCGGCGGTATGTCCCGCCTCTGGACGCTGGTACTTTGTGTAATGGGCAATCCGGACGTGCTCGGTGGCCGTCTGGCAGCCAGCGATCACAAGGAGACACGCGGCCAAGGCGGCGAGGAAGGCGTGGCGGAGTCTCATGGGATCCTCCGTAAGGGCTTGACCCGTGGCGGTCGCCCCGGCGCACGGGGCCATTGCACAGCCAACATCATATCGTGAGCTGATTTCTGCCTCAACCGGGATACTTGCGGCCCTGGGCTCCTGGCAGTACCGTTGGTCGGAAGACAGCCCCGAGAGAACGCCTGGCCAGGGCCGCAGGTGCCGTACGGATATGTTCGCAAGGTTCATCGCGTCCCCGCCTGCTGCCAGAATCCCATCTGCCACCCCGGCGGCTGTGTGGGCCTCTGAACTGGAGCACTTGAAGCGTTGCCCGCCTCTACCATTAAGTACGCAGATTCTTCGCTGTTCCTGCGCGCTGTAAGAACGCACTCGTATCGCTCCCGCCGACATAACGCCCTCGGAGCGCCGCCGGCAGAACCCGGCCTGTGTCAGGCCAGCGGCGGCCCACGCCTCCAGTAGACCACGCCACATCTCCACGCCGCCCCGCCACGCTTGAGAAAAGCCACAACGCAGATGGCTCGTTCCGTCAACACCTGTCCAGGCGGGACGGCGGCAGGTGGTGCGGCGCTGCCTGGAGCACCTCGACGGAGCGGCCGGTTGCTGCCGGAATCTGCGCAGGATCACAGGTGGACCTGCATAGTGATGAAAGGGGGGAACTGTGGTGTACCGCGTCTCGGGCGCGTGGCCCCTGCGCGGCTACGAAGAAGGGCGGCGGGCGCGCCGCACGCCTTGCTTTGTCCGCGCACGGCGGAGGGCATCAACGCTCCTTGCGGCTCGCTCTGGGTCACATGGCACCGGGCGACGTTGCGGCAACGGCATCACGTGCTGGAGCAGCTGCTCTGAGCGCCTGCGGGCCCCTCATGTTGAGGGCCGGCCCTTCGGTAGAAGCCGCCATGGCTCTGCATTGGGACATCAGCACCCTGCTTGGGCCTGAAGCCGTCGTTGCGAACGGTTCGAAAAGGAGATGAATCATGCTGGTTGCGCAACCACTCTCGGTGGTGGTTTGTGCGTCGCTGCTGCTGGCGCTCGCCGGGCCCGCGCCGGCCCAGGAAACCTATGCTGGCGAGGGCCGCGACATCATCCTGCCGTGGTTCCAGTGGGACTCTCACTCCTGGGCGCTGGACCGGGAGGTTCGCGGCAGCAGTGTGTGCGACCGGGCGGGGCGTGTTACGTCAGCCGGCGAGGGGCTGCACCGCCAGGTGCCCATGGTGCGCAGTGTGAGTCGTCCTCCGGTGAGAGGGATCTCGCCCCCTCCCTGTTGCTGTTCCGCTTGCCGCCTGCATACTCACTCGTGGCGGGGAGACAGACCCTCATTCAACTGTGTTGCCTGCTGCTGGGAAAGGCAGCGTGCCTCGATAGCCTTGCTGGGGGATCTACCTCAGGAGCGATGGAGATGCCCAGCACACTGCGTCTGCGCCTGAATGGGGGCACCTTCGAACTGGAACCCCAGGCTTCGCTACCTCCTGGGGCGACAGGTCCGCACACTGTTCTCGTACAGTGGCCCGGGAAGCCGCCGCTTCTTGCTGATGCCAAGGCAGGCGAGATCCTCCTGACGTTTCCTGATAGCCGGCAGGTCTTTCCGGTGCGTTTCGCCGCGACGCCGGCTGAAGCACGGCTGACGTTTCCTCGCGGCGACATGTCTTCCAGATTCCTCCAAGACCACTTCCACCAACTGGTAGGCTTAGTCTGTGCAGCGATCGGGTCCGAGGATGACGAGGACTTCCTCTGGGTCCAACGGGCCTCCGAGAGCACGGTGTGGGTGCTGGGGCTGACCTGGAACCACGGGCGTTGGGAGGGGCTGGCGGTCGAGCGGCCGCGCCCCGCTCTGGGGGCTTTGGACACGGGGTTCTACTACGAGGCGGGACATCGGTCCGCAAGAGCCGCCGACGTGGCCGCGCAACGGCTCTTTGACGCACTGACTGCGGTTCTCCGTCTCCCAACCGACTTCCCTTTTCTTACCACCACCGGCGCCTCGGGTTCGCGGTCCCGGCTGTTGATCGTGAAGGTGGATCCTGCGGAACTGTGGTTCCTGTGCTTCCCGATGGACTACTTCTGCGCGCGTTCGGGATTCGGCGGATTCTCCGACCATCGCGCCGTGCAGTGGATCCTCACGGCCGCGAGGACGTTCATCCAGCACCGTTGCCTGCGGCTCCAGATCCAGGATGAACTACGCAGTGCGGCGCTCCTACTTCAGCACGGCGTCATCGTGCTCAACTCGTACCCCAACTACGACAGGATGGCCCAGGGGGGTCTGGCCCTCCTGCGAGACACGGTCCTGCCGCTCCTGGAGGACGTTCGCCTGAGTGATGGCTCTTACTCCTTGCGATGGGACGCGAATCCTGACATGGATGCGATCCTGGATGCATGGAGCGCCCGCGGGGACAGGGAGGTCCGATACTTCTTCGCCAACTTCCACACGGAAGACGGTGTGTGGTGCCGCGGGGGAGACGTTCTGACACCTCTGGTGCTACCGCCAGGATTTGAGTCGGCGCAGCCGCTGCGCCGCATCCGGCTGATGCGACTGTTTCACTGTGCATCCATCGCCAGAGTGGAGGCCCATCGGATTTGCCCCTCGGTGGCGCCCCGACTTGCGCAGGCGGGGGCCTGGCTGGTGGAAGGCTATGTTGGCGACGAGTATACCGCCGACTACTTCGCGTCGCTTCTGCGACTGATGTTCGACCCGCGAGGCCTGAGGCCCGTCTTGATCGGGAAGTACCTCGAGCACACGATCCGGCAGATGTCCCGGGGCGTGCTGGTGCCTCCTTTTGAGGAGTTGGAGAAACGCGCGGCCGAGTTCTGCCAGGCGTGTGCCTGCCGGCCCGCATTCGGGGAAGCAAGCGACCAGTACTCGGGAGACCGACCATGATCCAGGTACGAACCGGTTTGCGGGCCGTGGCTTCGGCGTTCTTGCTGCTCTCGCTGATCGGCCTCTCTGCCCCGGCCCAATCATTCGAGGCGGCATTCCGGGAGGTGGACCGCGCTCGCCAGGGAGAGAATGCGCGGGTGATCCTTCAGATCAAGGGTGAGACCCTGTCCATCCTCTCAGGCACTGCGACCACCATCGAGCAAAGTGCGGCCGAGAAGCTCCTCGAACCGCAGGAGAAGGGGGAGAGCAAGTCGCCATTCCCTACGGCTCTTCCTGATGGCACTCCCGTCCTGATGATCCCTGTCACCGACGTCCTGTGTCTGGAGCAGAGCATCGCGGATGGCAAGTCCGTGCTCCAGAGGGTCGACTACACGGTGTTGGCAACGGCAGGGAGAAAGGAACTGCCTGGCTTCCTCCTTCAGGCCGCTTCGCACGGCCTGGAGAGTTGCGAACGGATTCCCAAGCTGGGCGCCTTCCTGGTTTTCCAGCAGGGCGGACCACCTGAACTGCCGCTCCCAACACGGCGGCTCCGGCTGCCCCCCGCTTTCTACGATTCGATGAAGGTCGTCCGGCGCTACAAATTCCGTCCCGCCCGCGAGCGATTCGTCATCCTGGTTCACGAGCCGCACTGGATGGTCGCCGGACAGTACCAGTTGCTCGCCGGCCTGAAGGCCCTCTCGGACGCGAACCCGACGGCCCGGTTCGAGTTTCTGGTCGAGGGATGGTTTGAGCCGGCGATCAAGGACATTCCCACGAAACCGCTGTTGGATCTGTTCGCCAGGGACGCCCCGGCCAGGCCGCAGGTCTTCTGGTTGTTGAAGAGCTTCCTCGTCGATGGGCCGCTGGCGTACCGCGTTCTTTATGGGCCCGACATAAGGGCCATGGCGATCGACGACCCCGCGCTCATCGAACAGGCGCCATCGGTCTCTTCCACATGGGACTACTCCCGTGTCTTTGAAGTCCTGCAGAAACTCGACAAGGAACTGGGTGCAGACGGGGAAAAGCTCCAGCTCACCGGCCTGATGAACTCGCTGCTGGTGTCTCAGCATTTGCTGTCGCCGGCTGGCGAAGACGCGGTGAAGTACTCGGACGACCTGGCGAAGTTCTGCCGGACGTTGGCGGACCAGCTAGGGCGCCTCTCCGGGAAGAATTTGAGCAACGAGTGCACCACTCTCCGGCGAGAGGCCGCCGCCCTGGAGATCGATGCGGAGCAGTGCAGGGTCGCCCTGCGTCGTGATGCCACGATGATCAGGAACATCCGCGCGCACCACGAGAATGCCGCTCCGGAGGTCATCTCACTTGTGTTCATCGGGAATTTCCATACACCGGCGATCATCAAGGGACTGCCGGAAGGTTGGGGCTACGTCGTGATTGAGCCGCGCATCCAGATTCAGTCAGGCGCGGCTGAGGACCATCTTCGGTTCGGTCGTGCCCAGCAGCCGCGGAGTCGGCCGGAATACCTGCGGAGCCTGATGTTGAAACTCCCGGTGGCTCCCCGCCCGGAGGAACTGCCCGCCTATCGGACGGCCTTGGGCCGGGCATGCACCGCAATCCGAGCCCGGCAGGCCAACGCCCGGTCGTTGGCCGGTCTGCCGCCGCAGACTGCCGCCCGCGTCCAGGAAGCCATCGAGAGCAACGGCTTCCTGTTCGATGCCAGCGTCTCGGTTGCCGGACCGAGCACCAAACCGCCCGCCCTTTTCGCAAAGGCGTTCGCCCAGGTCAGCGCGGGCGCAGGTGGCATGAGCGTTATTCTGCACGACCGTGAGGCGACAAACTGGGAGGCTGCCGATCGGCTGAGCTTCCTCCGTGCACTTGTTATCCCGCCGACCGGGACCGGGGAGAGCAAGGAGCCCGCGGTCTGGTTCCACCAGGACTCCCAGACCGGACGTGTCTTCTTCGCGGTTCTTGATCCGCGGACCCAGACCCGGTATCTGTTCGAGGCCGACAAGGCAACGGACGTCCTTCAGACACTGATGATGCCGGATGCCTTTCACATGTTGTTCAGCCGGAACGACCGGATCCTGGAGGAGGCGACTCGCAATGGATAAGCCCAAGGTCCCATTGGGAGTTCCCACAGACGCCGTGAGTCTTGCCTACGTCGGCGATGCAGAGGCCGAAGCAAGCGGCCTCGTGCGGGGATTGCGCGCCGAGCTGGGGCTGCCCGTGGCTGAGCCCGTGGCCCGTGCCTCCCGAGGCGGTGCGCTGGGGATCCCCGAAGTGCTCGTCACCGTGGTCCTCAGCGCCATCACTCAGGACCTGATCCGGCGGCTCCTCAAGTGGCTCTTCGACCACCTTGGCAAGGGCAGGCAGAAACGCATGCACATTGTCATCACCTTGCGCCGCCGCGGGGACGATCCAGGCAGGAGTTTTCCTTTCCTTGTCCCCCAGGACGATCTGGAGAAAGCCATGACCGCCGTCAGCGACTATGTGGCGAAGAACACCGAGGAGGCCCCACAATAACCGAGGATGGTTGGGAACTGGCCCTTCGCAGGTGCTGGGAGGGTCCCCGTACGCAACCCTCTTCGTGACCACTCTCTCCTTCGCAGGCGGCGCAAGCTGTCGCAGGAGTATGACTTACGGCGTTCGAGTCTCGCGCGGCGGGGGCAAAGCGGCTGCCGCATATCCGGAACTGAGCAGTCTCGGTAACAACAGCGTTTGGGATGCCCTTCGGGCGACGCGCCGCCACAAGATGTCGGCCTCGACCAGCGACCGGCGAACCACGCGCGGCAGGGCACCACGTGCCGCGCGGCAGTCGCCCGTCAGAGGACGGCCTGTGCTGGAACCGGTGGTCACGTTCGAGGGCGGTCACAAGCATCTGCCGGTCGTGACGCTTTGGGTGCCGTCTGGCGTGGCCCTTGCCCCACTGGCAGTAAGCGGTCCTTCTGGCACCAGGTCGCCCCATGTGCCAAGGGGGTGCCTGGGGTCGACGGCCCACGGCCTTCCACCGCCCGTAACGGCCGCGCCTCGCCGGGGATCATGCGGAGCCGGACCTTGCGCCAGACGGTGTCCGAGCCCCAGGTGCCCAGCCGGGCCGTCGGCTCATTCGTGGTCGCCAGCGTGATACTCCGGGATCCTGGCGGCACAGACGACCAGCTCGAGCGCCACGGCATCAGCAAGGAGCTGGTGACGCCGGCCAGCCTGGCGCGCAAGATTCAGGCCGCGCCCGCATATTGTATTGCGGGGGAGTGATTCGCGCCGCGGCAGTCCACGTGAGGCCCCTTCTCCGCGTCTGGGGTGGGGACAGGGTGGACCCGCGGCGCAAAAAAAGCAGTGGCCGAACGGGGGGACATTCGACCACTGCACCGTGCATGCGGGACCTTCCCGCATGGCATAGCACTCTGGATAGGAGGCTTTCCTACCACACGTGAGAGCCTGTGTCAAGGACCGGGGCAGGTAACCGGTGCGCGTTTCTTTGCCGCGCGGTCTGACTTCGGCCAAGAGTGTTCTACAGTTCCGGTATCCCTGGTGAGCGACAGCCACGGACATCAACAAGCCGTTCCAGGAGAATGTCCTGCAAACTGCTTGCTGACGGTGTCACATCTGAAACAAGGGGGAAGGGCCATGTTGAGACAGGCGATTGTCTGCGTTGCTTTACCGTCGTTATTTGTATTGTGTGGGGCGGCGTACGGGGCCCCAGTCAACGTTTGCTTGCCGGGAAATGGTGGTGTGCTTGAAACCGGGCCGGAGGCAATCAGGGACGGCGACTGGAGTAATATGGCCGAAGAGATCACCAGCGCGGGAGGGGCCAAAGAGATCCAGGCAATCATCACTTTCCCCGAGACGTCGATCGCGTACGTCAATTATCGTATCGTTGGCCTGAGCCTGTTATATGACGGCGACGCCGTAGCTACCTTGGACGTTTCCTTGAAGGAGGACTTGGCCTGGGTCAGTATCTACAGTTGGACAGGGCACGGCGGTGCCACTAACGATACCGGCTGGGTGACCAACGACAATGGCGCCGCCGGTTGGGACAACATCACAGGCATGAGGCTTTTCGGCCGCGTCTCTTCCACCGAGATGAGTACGGCAGTCGTGAGGTTTTATGAAATGGCCGCATTCACACCAGAGCCCGCAACTCTCTCAATGCTTGCCATCGGCGCGATCTGGATGGTCGTGCGGAGGCGGCGGTAACGGCGCCATCCGAACCGCCCAGGTCCTTCGCGCGACCTGGCGGTGCCCCAGGATACTGAACACCGTCGAGCAGGCATTCCGGGGAGTGCGGTGGCCACATGTGGTGGACCGGTCCCCCGGCAAGACGGCGGTCTCGGTTCTCATTTGGGCGACGCTGGAAGAGGGCCGCGAAGCGTGGCGCGGCGTGCGGATGGGCGCCGACCTGCGGCTGCGGATCGCTGTGGCGTCCGAGGCCGCGCAGGGAGCGAGCATTTACGTCAGCCCTGACGAATGACTTTTTGTCGCACCCGTGGCAAGGTGAAGAAAGGGCCGTGGGGCCGCTCTGAGGGGGGCCTGCCGGCCAGGCGCGGTCCGCCGCAAAAATCTTTTTGTCGCACCCGGTTTTTTCTTGACCTCATACACTAAGTGTCTATACTTAGTCTCCAAAGGAGCCTCCCATGCGCATCCCGAAGCACCCGACCCTCATCCGACGCCTCCGCGACGCCCGCGTCCGGCAACTGGCCGCACGATGCCCGCCCCTGGCCGCCTCCCTCGGACGCCAGGCCGGCGGCGGATTCCACGTCACCCTGAAGGTCAAGGGCAAGACCCGCACGGTCTACGTCCCGAAGGACATCAAGAAGGAGGTCGAGGCATCGATCCAGGAAC
>Ga0315274_10006577_pt1 | contig 16907 bp, 29 predicted proteins | sample YL17G02_20_MG_FD_203700 | JGI IMG/M metagenome (GOLD analysis project Ga0315274, IMG submission 203700) | Sediment microbial communities from Yellowstone Lake, YNP, Wyoming, USA - YL17G02_20 | ecosystem: Environmental > Aquatic > Freshwater > Lake > Sediment | place: USA: Wyoming | collected...
ATCAACATTGTGTTTCTTAACCATTTCAACAATCTTATCTTTATTCAAAAAGTCTTCAATGTCTATACACCACTTTTGAATATTATCAACTGTAACATCGTTTCGTTTCATTCCACCAAAACAAACAAAGATTGAATCTGTATCACCAGTTACTATATAGTCATGACTTCTATCTGGAAGTCTGTAAGCATCTGCTTGTGTATCAGGATCACAAAACATTTCTTCCTTTGTCAATTGTTTAGGAGAAATATAAGACTTATCTGTATCTAAATGTCTCATAAATGCATCAGCTTCAATAATAGAAGTTTTTAATGCTTCTTGCCCTGCTAATGTAATGGCTGATGCTAAAGATGTATCAAAAAATCTAAATGCTTTATTTGCAACAACTCCATATAAAGTATTTGCTAATACCTTATAAACTAACTGTCGTATATAATAGAATGTTTCTAAATCTTTATCTTTCTTTTCAATTGCTTGAAACATCTTTACTTTATACTCACCTCTAGACTTCATTAACATATCAACTACTTCACCAAATACTGAAAACTCTTTCTCATGAGGCAAAAAGAAACATCCATTGATTGTATAAACCAAATTATTTTCTTTAATTTTTGCAAACAGTTGTTCTCTTGTTACTTCAACTCTTTTCTTTTCAAACAATGGGTCTATAATAATTGCAAACTTTTCTGGAAGTTTATCAGGGCAATATGTAAGTTCATATCCTAAATGCGGGTCTTCTGTTTTCATAACAAAACTATTAATTCCAATGTTATAAGTAATCATCAAACTAGGATACAGAGATGCAAAGTCAAAGTCTGTAATCCATTCATAAACATTTGGATTTGGTTCAAATACATATGCCCCTGGATATTGTTCTTTTGTAATATGCGGATCACTGCTCTTAGAAGCTAGTCCTTTATTCTTTAAATATGAAACCATCATTGAATCAATTTGACCAAACGATGAGGTTCCTTCAAAGCTAGTATTACAAATAATTCTCAACTCATTTAACAAATTGATATGCGCCAACTTTTCATCTAGTTTTTCTAGAAGCTCTGAATCTCTTATATTATATTCGATTGTTTTGTTTAACATTTTCCAATACATTTCATTAAATGGTAATGGTAACTGAATCTTTGTAACTCCTAATTCATAATGACTAATATATCCAAGCTTATAATTTTCCATCTTTGTAAATGTAAATGATTTATATAAAAACTCTTGATCTAGAACAACTGTCCCTGGAATATGACAAATATATTTTGATCCATCAACATAAAACTCACCAAAGTTTGAAAATGCAGAATGTGAAATTCCAATTTTATCTAGTCTATTATAAATATAATCCATATCAAAGTTAATTAAATTCCATCCACAAATAAAATCAGGATCATTTCTTTTAAAATCTTTAATAAATTCATCCATTAATCTTCTTTCAGAAGTAAAGATTTTAAATTTTACACCTTCAATTTGTTGTATCGGTTCTGTTTTATTATCTATAACATATAATGATTTTTCACCATTAAAAATTGTACTAATCATATTGATTGGAAACTTAGCTTCTTTTTGATTTGGAAACACTCTTTCTTTTCCAGTATCAACTTCAATATCACAAAATAAAATATTACCTTTAATTTTTTTACATTCACCTTGACTATGAAAATAATAATCCATTGCATGCTTAGTTGATATTTTAACATCACTTTCATAAGCTGAATCATGAGAAATTTGGCCTTTATCTTTATACTTTACAGATACCTGCTCTAATTGTTCAAAAGGTATTAGTTTTTTAGAAGGAACTCCATCCGGAGCTCTATAATAAACAAAAGTATCATCTTCTCTATGATAAACTTTATTGTTATTCTTATCTCTAAAAATATACAAAACTTGATTTGTTTTATTTAAAAATTGAACATCAACCAATCTAAATTCATCAGTATAAAATTTCTCTGGAATCTTATATCTGAAAATTCCTTTTCCAATTGTAAGTGCTTCTTTCTTTTCAAGTTTGATTTTCTTACCGCTCATATATTCAGAAATCTTTGCCATAGCTTCTTCAAATTTTGGTTCCCAAATAGATGACGATCTATTAACAAATGAAGGGTGAACTATAACCATCAACTTATATTCTTCCCAATCAAATATATTTCCGTGAAGATTTGTGATTCCTGTTTTTGCAATTCCAAAAGCAGACATAGGACTTGCACCCATCAATACAACTAATTTTGGGTTACAAGCTCTAATAATATTCATACAGTTGGTTTTACATAATTCTATTACTTCATCCTTTGGATTTCCTGTAGTTCCATCTGGATTTAAAGTCTGACATAATACCACATTTGTTAAAAGGTAATTCATTTTATGTAAACCAAATTTTTCAAAATACTTACGAAACATATTTCCAGCTTTACCAATTAAAGGAACTCCTTTTTTAACCTCTTCTTTGCCTGGGTTTTCAGCTATGAAAATTACATCAACTTTAGTTAAATCACTCTCACAATTTGTTTCTAAAATGCATGATGGGCATTCTAAAAGATCACAACTTGAACAGTTCGCAAAAGAGTTTTTAACCGAATACATTAACCCTCCTAATGTTTCAATTTTATATTTTGTTACCATTTAAAAAATTATATTCTATATATATTAATAATTGAAAAGCAGTTCAAACCTAATTTTTTTCAACTTACTATGGAAGGAGAAGAGTTATGCCCGAGCAAGAGGTAGTTAAGCCGTTCGATTGCATTGATGTCCTCAACCTGACAGGGAAGCAGATCACAGCCGAAATCGTGATCGAGTCGTTTCACAAACTTTTTACTGGGAGAGAAAAACCCGCCAGAGATCTCTTCCAAGCGCGAGACATTCTGGTCAAAAATGAGGTGGAACGCCAAATGGCCGCATCGCCGAAGCGCTTCTTCCGCATCACGCCCAACATCGCCGACAAGTGTGCAAGCTGTTCCGGCACCGGCAAAATCTTTCTGTTCGAGCGAGAAGAGGTCGTCGAAGATTGTCGCACCTGCAAAGGTTCCGGCAACCTGATCATCGCCTGCAAGATCTGTGGAGGCGAGGGAAAGTTTCATCACGATCTGACCGAGGATAGCGCTCCGGAAGATGCCGAAGTCAAGACTTCCGTAGACTGTCTGGACTGCAAGGGAACCGGCAAGGCCGAGATCAAATGCATGACCTGCCTCGGTGACGGGAAGAAGCGCAAGAGCATGAAGAAGGCGAAGGTTCAATCCGCCGATCGCTGCAAGGCATGCCGTGGATACGGGTTCACAACTCCCGAACCCAAGTCCATTCCCAAGAAGCGCTTCAATCCGGTAATGTCCGAAACCCTGGCCGACAAGATCAAAAATCTGTAACGGGGTAATCTGGTTTAAAGGCACTTCTTCATAGATCCATTATGGAGAAGTGCCTTACCAGAAAATCTTTTAAAGAAATTTTTTTGCCTTTATCTTCTTTCTTTGCTTTTATTTTTATCTTTTCTTTCTTTGGCATATCCAACCCCAATGTACTATAGATTTGACTTTTGTCTTCTGATTTTTCAATAATATCACATAATAAAGATATATCATTATCTTTTAAATATGGAACTCTTTCTCTCAAAACTTCAAACAATTTTTGTCTATCTTTTCTTGGATAATATACCATATCATTTCTTCTAATTCTAAAATCGCATACACATTTCTTAATAAAATAAAACAAATCAGCTCTATCTAAATAACGCAAATTAATATCATTAAAATATTCATTTAAATATAATGTTAGAGGACTGTGACGAAGAAATATTGAAACTACATATGTGTGAGTTATAGGACTATTATACTTTAAAATATCTGGTACTAAAACTTTACCATCATCATCTGTTCTTGGTTGTGGAATTTTACTATTTCTATCACCATCGAACAACCAACCAAAGAATGTTTTGTATGGCATTATTCCCTCATTTCGTAAACCAATTTATCGTAAAACATATCCATTTCTCTTTTACATTTTAGTTCTGGCAAATCCTTTATATTATCTATAACATCTATAACTTTATTTGCTACAGCTTTTTGTGGATACAAATGAGTTTCCGGTAGCAATTCTGGATATGAAAATGCATTTGGGGCTATTGGAATACACCCATTAAGAATTGCATCAACAACTTGATAACCAAATGTTTCTTCTGATGAAGTAATTAATAAATATTTTGATACAGCTAAATCGTCGTAATATTCTTGCCAAGAATCTGCATTAATTCTATAGATTTGTCTTCCGGTTAACTTTTCAATCTCAATTTCCAAATCTAAATTTACTTTCTGTTTTGTTGGTCTAGACGCTGAACATAAAAAATGTATTTTATTTTTATTTCTTACAATTGGAAATGGTGGGTATGGCAATCTTGTTATTACAGTATTATGCCAATGTAATTCTTTCGAAGCATTAATTAACTTATCTCTATGATAAAAACTCCCAACAAAAACTTTTCTAAACATTGATGCTTGGCATGTTTCTATACCAAACTTAGGAGTTTTTACTGGAGAATAATAATCAAAATTATTAATCGCTGTTGCATGACAAAAAACAAAATTCTTTCTACATCTTTTATGAAATAAAATATTAGCAAACAGTCCTGGAAAACTAATATCTGATAAAAATAACATATCATCATCATATAATTTTAAACTCATAAACTCTTTTATCTGTTCACATTCAAATCTAATAGATTCATCAATTGGAGAAAACATTTGTGCATCAGCTCTTTTAGTAGTTGATAAATACTTTTCTCCGAGTTTTAGAACATCAAAACCTCTAGCTCTAAACTCTCTTGGAAACTCATTATACCACCACTCAGAATAACGCATAGGGGTTGGATATTGTGGAATAAAAATTAATCGCATTTTTCTCCTAGATCCTTTTCAAAGTTTTTTAAACTTTCTCTTAAACAATGTATTACCCCAACTTCAATAAAAAGTTTTTGTTCTTCAACAGTCATTTCAAGTTCCACTATTGCGCTTCCGTTTGGTTGTTCTTTGATTGATATTACTTCCATCCCTTAACCTCCTCATTAGTTACTTTCCAAAAATTTTCATTCGGTTGAAACGTCAATTCCTTATAAAAATTAGAAAAAAGATGAACTACAACTTTATCTTTTGATATTTGTTTAACGACATCTAATTCTGCCATTATTTGTGATTTACCATCAAATGATTCTACTCTCATCTTTTTGATCATGCGATCTCCCCCATTTAAAATAGTTGACAATATTTAACACTATTAAAATTATCATTGTTAAAATGAGAAATCCTTGTTTTTTATCATAGAAAATATAAATTTGAATTGCTTGTGAGAGGGTAAAAATAACATATGAGAACTTTTCTTTTAATCCTAATAGATACATTGCTATAATAGTTAAAATTAAAACTATCATTCCAAGTAAAGAAAAATCTGAAAAATAATTTGCTAAAAAATCCATTTACAATATCCTTCAAAAAGGATATACTTTTTCTCATATTCCCATAAAGATTTTTGATCTGGATATACTTTATTTAATAGTTCTTCCTTTTCAGTAACTTGAATATTATTTAGCTCATGAATATAAGGAGTTTGTTTATTAATAGTATAGAAAATAACATTCATTTTACTTCTAGCAAGAGACTCCCCAAGCATTCCCCATTGTCTATGTAATGGATGAGTTTCATAAATAGGATCTGGAAAATAAAATACATTTTCTTCTGACATTAAACTGGTGGGTATAGACTTTAGAAATATTTGGTTGAATCCATATAGATTAAAAGTATCTTTTAACTTCATTGCTTCTTCTCTTCTAAATGCTGGAGTTTCTCCATCATATATAATCATAATTTTTTCTGGAATCATTAAAATTTTATAACACCCAATAATTTCATCATCTGGATGCGGAGCTACAATAATATTCATTCTTAAAATTCTCCTTACTATTAGATTTATATTTTGTTCCAAATGTAAAAATTATCATCTTGTATATTTTTCGATTTCAGTATTTTGTTCCAAATTTAACTTTCAACTTCTATATATATTAATATCTGAAGATGAATATTTCCAACTTCATTTTTTAAATCTAAAAAAAGAAAGGAGAGCCAGATGTTGTTTGCAGTACCAGCAATTGTAGTAATCGTTTACTTAAGCTGGAAGATGGTTCTGGCAGCTGGAGCAGTTGGTCTAGCTACTGGATGGTCAATCTTCAAATGGTTTAACTAAACGAAGAAACATCTATAAGTTCCACAATATCATTCAAAAACAGCGGTATAACATATGCTGTAATCATAATTCAAATCTTGCAGGGTAGCATCTCCCTTAAACAATAAAGCGCGCGCAAAGGGATTGCTGGAGGCTTGATAATGGAGTGTTGTGGCGGGTCGGGTGGAGTCGGGGGTTACTCCTCGGTTATCTGCTTGGGAGCGAAACCAGTCGCTTATGGCTGGCGTTTCCGTTGGCTGCTGCAAGGCTCAACCTATTAATCAGATAGGGGTTCTGCAGAACTAAATCTGATAGACAGTAAGCTGGAGAAAGCTTATCCGGAAAAATTCTCTAGAATCTGTCCCCTGCATGTTCATAAAGAGTTAGGGTGTAATAAATATTACATCCTAACTCAGGTAGTAATAAATAAATTTATTATTTTTTTCTGGAATCCAAACGAAAGGAGAAACAGTTAAATGTTCATGAGTTTGTTAGACAATGACCAGTACACATTTACACAACAGCAAGCAATTATGAAACTTGGGCATTCAACTGTCCCAGTTGTAATGGAGTTTAGATGCAGAACCGAAGGAGTTGATCTATCCGCCTTCACTGGATATTTAAGAGATTATATTGAAAGGTTAGGATCAATTGCTCTTACAAGAGATGAATATGATTTTATGAGAAGTCTTAGATACTTTAGTGCCGAGTATCTCAATTTTTTGAAATATTTTAGATTTGATCCAACAATGATTTACATGTATCCGGAAGGAAAAAATCTTATACTTAAAATTTCAGGTCCATGGTTTAATGCAATGCCTTTTGAAATGCCATTGCTTTATGCAATCAGTGAGCAGTATGCATTAATAAATGGGCATAATGAATTTTGGCACAATCAAGCAATGAGTAGATTGAATGAAAAAACTATAAATCTTCCTCTTGATTTTAAATTTGCTGATTTTGGAACCCGAAGAAGAGCTTGTAGTTTTCTTCATGATTCAATTGTTCAATTTTGTGCAAAAAATTTACCAAAAAATTTCGTTGGAACAAGTAATCTATATCTTGCAAAAAAGCATAATATTAAAGCTATGGGAACAATGTCTCATATGTGGGGACAAGCACATCAACAATTAAATTATCGGTTAATCGAATCTCAAAAGATGGCATTTGAAAATTGGATCAAAGTATATCGTGGGGATTTGGGATATGCTTTAGCCGATACAATTAATACCGATGCCTTTCTAAGAGACTTTGATGATCCATTATTTTACAAACTGTTTGATGGGGTGCGTGAAGATTCGGAACCAGACCCTATAGCTTTTGGTCATAAGATTATTAACTTTTATATTTATCGTGGGATCAATCCCAAAACAAAAACTATCATTTTTAGCAACAATTTAAATTTTGAAAAAGCAAAGAGTATTTATAATGAACTGCATAATCTTATTAATGTTTCTTTTGGTATCGGCACAAATTTAACAAACGATACTGGAAAGGATACAAGACTTGATATTGTTATAAAAATGGTTAGATGTAATGGTCAACCTGTTGCTAAAATATCGAACGCTCCAGGTAAAACTATGTGTGATGATCCACAGTTCGTTTCTTATTTAAAGTCTGTCTTTTCTATAAAATAAATTAGAACAAATAATACTGTGAAACTATTTTATCGGGGATAGGTCTTGTTGGTAAGACGTCCGGTTTGGGGCCGGAAAGCTCCGGGTTCGACTCCCGGATCCCCGACCATCATTTTTTAATGCCTGGGTGGCGAAACTGGTAGACGCACTGGGCTTAGGACCCAGCAGCCTTAAAACTATAGGAGTTCGACTCTCCTCCCAGGCACCACTTCAAACAATCTCAAGACTAAGAAAGGAAAAGAAGTAAATGAAACTCATCGAAGCAATGAAAGAATTGAAGGTCATTATTAAAAGAATGGGAAAGAACACTATTCAGATCAATGAGTATGCAGCATTGCCGGATACCGAGAGACTTCACTTCGGTACAAAGGATGCTCAAGCAAAAGAGATTAAAAGTCTTATTCAAGCTAACGCTGATTTGGTTGACACTTATTTGAAATTGAAGCAAAGAATTGAATACACCAATTTGAAAACCATGGTTGAGATTAACGGTATTAAATATTCAATCAGTGAGATGCTGGTATTGAAAAGATCATTAGCCAAGTTGATGGTTGCAACATTCAATGCTTTGAATGACAATCAGGCAAGAAGCAGATCAACATCTCATTTGGGGCGTAGTGAAAAAGCTCCTATTGTTGAGAAGTTTTATAATGAATCTGAAAAGACTAATGGTCAAAGATCATGGGATGACCTTTATCATGCAATTGATTCAAGATTGGAAGTTATCAATGCTACAACAGAGTTGATTGATCTATAACAAATTTTGGCTTCTATAGTGTAAAAAAGCGGAAACAAGAGAGCGTAAATTCATCGACGATATAGATGATACTATACAATGGCTAGATCGCTGATAACGATCTTCAGACTGGGTTCGTAGCCCATATTAAGTCTAAAGCGTTTATGACTCAAGTCTAAGACTGCCCAAGTCGATAAAGAGGGCTTTCAAGTCTTTAGAGTCAAGGTTTAAGCAATCGGAAACTGGAAAGCCGAAAAGCTAACTAGTGGAAGATAGTAAAAACCCAGGTTAAGTGTTTGTTCACTCTCTGACATCCTAGCACTTCTGGCTGCTATATGGAGCCTTTTATTGTTGCCGGCGTCGCATAGTGGAGATTGCACTGGATTTGTAATCCAGCGACCTTGTGTCCTCGGGGGTTCGAATCCCTCCGCCGGCTCCATACTTTGCCCCCATAGCTCAACTGAATAGAGTACTGGACTACGGATCCGGGGGTTGGGGTTTAAATCCTCATGGGGGTACCATTTAATAAGGAGTTGAATATGAAATTTTTTATGTGGGGAGTTTTTATTTATCTAGTAATTTCTTCTGTTGCCAAATCCGATTATTCAGGAATTATATCTGCATCATTATACCTCGCTGTAACCTTATCATTATATCCGGTTTTCAGGAGAAGACCGGAACACCAGCAACGATAATCTAATCAAATGCCCGTTTAGCTCATCGGATAGAGCATCTGACTTCTAATCAGACGGTAGCAGGTTCAATTCCTGCAACGGGCGCCATTCACATAAAAGTGAGTTCAATGAGAAAAGGACTGAAAGAACATCCAGACTCAATATGCCATACTTGCTTGATTAGAGCAACATGTACACGAATGTGTTATGAACAAGCAGAACAAATGAAAAATAATTTAGACATCTATTTTACACAAGATATTGCTGATATTGTTAGAAACACTAAACAAAATCCAGTAGAACTAATAATGTCAGCAGAAAATACTTACGAACACATAAGGGACAAGAAAGAAGACGAATATGGGTAAAGTCATTTATCTTGCTTCTAAGAAAAAAACTGAAGTAACACACCAACAAAAAATAGTTTTATATACTTTGAAAGTATATACAGATCTATATGAAAAAGGATTAGTTCCTGCCCCAAATCTCCATATTACAGAAGCAGGATATAAAGACATTGAAGGATTTGTGGCTACTAATGATGAGTTACGAGTTGGAATGAAATACTTAAAAGAGGAAGGAGCAATACCCAATGTTGGATCAGATAATTTATAACATATTAAGTTCTATATTCTTTCTATTCTTTGGTATTATTTGGAAGAGCAGTAACTTTACTAATGTATCTATTAAAGTTTTCTGTATTGTCCTTGCTATTGCTGGAGGGTTTATAACTCTTAAAGAGCTTGGTTATATTATAAAAGTTTAATATGATAGAACCATTTGAAGGTATTATCGTGATAATAAACTTACATAGAGCTCTTGTCGTAAAAGATCCATGCAAAAAATGTTTAGTATCTGCATGTTGTCAAAATATGTGTAATGAAAAATATGATTTTAGAGAAGCTTTCTATCCTTATGGAAATAGAATGCCAGCATTAATAATGTTATTATCTTGTTATATTGCATTTTCAGCAATCATTTTCTCGTCTGTTATAATTTACAACTCTGTAGCTCCGTAGCCAAGCGGAAAGGCGCTGGACTTTGGATCCAGTATCCCCTGGTTCGAATCCAGGCGGAGCTGCCAACCTTTTAAAAGGACTAAATGAGAAAATTAGCTTTAGTTAAAATAAGTGAAAAATATGAAAACCAAATGCAGTTTAAAGATGACGTACTTATATACTTAGGTGAAATTCCAAATATGAAAGGGCATGGAGTATTCATCGGAAGTAAAACTGGAAAATTATATTCCGGGTATCACATTGAACAATTTAGAGAATTAACAGATGAGGAAACATAAGGAAACTGAATGGGAAGGTTTAGAATTTACGCTCAGAATGGAATTCAAGATGGAATTTTGGAACATATCAAATCAGAAAATTATATTACATCAACAAGCGTAACATTATGTAATTCAAGACATATCTTTTGGGAAATTATGTTTGGTGGGTTCAATCTTAATCTTAAATATCGAAATAGAGATACTATACCAACTTCAATGGATAGAGTACTTGTAGTTAAAATTGAAGAAGCCAAAAGATGCCTTGAACAGTTCATGAAAGTTAGTCCAAATCCATTTGTTCAACCATTTATTTCTCAAACAGAATTTGAGCTTTTGGTTGAAAGATTTATCAATCATATATCTAATAGATTAGATAAAAATTATATCATTTATAATATAAGCGAAGTTTTACATACTTATAATGTCGCAGCACTTGAACCTGAATTGATTAATGCAATAAGATTTACAAAAGAATTCTATACAAAAATTTTACTTGGACAACCATATAATTATCAAGAATCGTTATATGCATTGTCAGGGTCTCCATTTAAAGTTAACTTACAAAAATTCAGTCAGATTCAATGTCTTATTGAAAACCCAACTCTTGAAGAATATTACGTACTTCTTTCAGGTGTGGATGATATGTAACTTAGCTCGGTGGCGGAACTGGTAGACGCGCTGGACTCAAAATCCAGTGGGCGAAAGTCCATGAGGGTTCGACTCCCTTCTGAGCTACCATTTAGAAAGGAAAATAAAATGTCTGACTTTGTTAGAGTTATGATCAAATGGGAACCTCCCATGAAACTGTTACAAGTAGCTCAAGGAATCTTAACTTGTGAAAAACAAATTCATAAAAAAGAATCAATAGTATTTGAAGAACTCTTTTCTTGCAGAGTAAAAGTAGAAAATGGAAGTCATGGATATTCTGGAATTAAAGAAGGAGAAGGAATTCCATCGACCCCATTTAACAGAATAAAAGATAAATTAGAAATAATGCTAAAGTCATATCATAATGGATTAGCTTTATCAGAATATAGTTTCTTTTGGATTCAAGATGAATATTATTATACAATTACAACCTTGTATTTTAGAAAAGGAATTCCAAAAACAAGAACAGTTGCAGTTGTTAAAGAAGAAATGGAAGCAATTGATATTGTTAGAGGAAATTATGGAGATATTCATGAAACGATATATAATTACTGTATAATTGAACAATTACAACCGGGCCTCTACCCAAATGTATTAAAAGAAATGTGGTTCAAATGGAATTCAACAAAAAAAGAATACATTGGGTGTGTAAAACCAAAACAAGTAGCACACATGGTTAGTTTTTCAATAGGTTAATTAGCCTTCGTAACTCAGTTTGGCAGAGTACTTCCTTGGTAAGGAAGAAGTCGTCGGTTCAAGTCCGACCGGAGGCTCCACAAGAAAGGAAAATAAATGAAAATAAATTGGAAAGAAATGGTTGCTGCAATAACATTTTCATTAGTAGGAATTTTCTTTACCTGGTTAGGTATTTATGGAATAATTAAAGAAAAACATGTTACCGATATAATATTTATTGGATCGATGGGACTTTTCTGTTTAATATCTGGAATACTGTGGTTTATATTCACAAATGATTTCTTTGTAGTAGATTATGAAGCACCAATTGAAGATTTTAAAAAGGTTTTATTTAAAAATAAATATCTTCTAGTAAATATGTCCACTAATATGGCATATGAACTTCCAATGGAACTTTTTAATGAAAATCTAAAATATGTTAAAATAAGATTTTGTTATGATATAAGACAAAGATTTAGAACGGAACAATTTAATTTACACGATCAAGTATTTATTAACTAACAAAAATGCCTGGGTGGCGAAACTGGTAGACGCAAGGGACTTGAGAGGATTGTGATGAAAGTTTATGGGCCTTACACTAGAAAAGACGGCAGAAAAATAGTTATTCTTTATGAAGATGGAAAAAGAAAAACTGTTTCTTATCCTAAGTTTTTAGTAGAAACGCAACTTGGAATTAAACTTAAAGATAATGAAACTATTGATCATATTGACTGTAATATCAATAATGACAATTTTTCTAATCTTCGTATTGTAACAAGAAGTGAGCATGTTAAAGATGACGTTATAAGAAGAAAACCACAACAAGTAATTTGTAGTGAATGTGGAAAAATATTTACATCTAATATGCGAAATAGAAATAGGGCTGCCGGGCCTTTCTGTTCTAAAAAGTGTACGGGAACATATGGTCAAAAGGTTCAAGTTGATAGAAATAAAAAAATTGAACCTTATAAACCAACTGTTACATACTATAAACTAAAAAACACAAAACAATTTGAGCCCATTATTGGAAACAATAATGGTGGACTTCGGGATATCGGTGAACCCTTAACTGGCAACACCGAGGGAACCTGAAAAGGGCTCCGTAGAGACTAGATACCGAAGCGCCTAAACTAGAAATAGCACGGTGAAGATATAGTCCAGACCACAAACACATCATGTGGCGGTGAAAACCGTAGTGGTAAGAAAATCCCTCGGCCGCAAGGCCATACGGGTTCGACTCCCGTCCCGGGCACCATTTTAATCCCAAAAGGGTTGCTAATGACTTTAAACTCAGAATACAAAAAATTTTTTATATTATTGGGGATAATGTATATTATTCTTGGCCCTATATTTATTAGCACACTAATTTATGCTCCATCAGATATAAAAGCTATTGCTGCTATTCCCGGATTATTATTAACAATAGGAACAATTATTGGAATCTTTACTTTCAAAAGTAGAAATAATAAAAATGAAAAATGGTATTCCGAACAAACTCTAGTTGATGCAACACATTTTACGCGAATTGAATATGATAATAGAGTTTTATTTGTAGATGGAAATTGGGCTTGGTCTTTTCCAAAAGATTGTAAAGATAAAATATATACCAAATTTGAAGTTACAAAATATTATAATAGGCAAGAAAAGTACATATCATATTTATTATTACCATACTCAAAACATGAATTTACAATAAGGAAATAATAAAGAACAAACAGTAAATCAAGGGGGCGATATTGGTTTCGACGTGGTTGAAGAGGCTCGAGATGCACTCCGTGAAAAGTCATTGTGTACACGATAACCTCAATGGCAAAAATGTAAATGCAGACGACTATAGTCTAGCTCTAGCTGCTTAATCGCAGCTGGCGTCCTACTTTTCTTTCACCTTCGGGATTAGATAGGGCGACGACTTGAAGGTTGCTACTTTCATTTTGCTTACTGGAATGAAAGTTTAAGATCACAGTGAGACCCTCCTAAAAAGGTTGTTGCTGGCCTAGTTTAGGTTGTATTAAACTAGCAACTATGAGTGTAGTATCAACAGTTGAACAATTGCGGACGCGGGTTCGACTCCCGCCGCCTCCACCACTTTAGAAAGGATACAGTTAGTGTACAAACATGCAAAATTCTATCCTTGTAGTAAAAAGATTCCTAAGAGTCCAATAGAATTTAAAAAAACTGTTAATAATCTTATTGAACTCTTACGCAATAAAAAGATTTCTGAAAAACTATTTATGCCTATTATTGAATCGTGGAATGATAGTCAAATAAGAAAATGGGAAAAAGATGGAACTGTAGATTACAGATTATATTATACGCTAAAAGGTTATGATATAGATGTAGTTATGAATAAAAAATAACTTAGATATAGAATGGAAAATAAAAGAAATGAATACTGGAGTCCATGAAACCCATTGCTGTATTATGCATGGTTGTAAATATATGAATGAAGATTGCCCAGTTGTTCTTGATCAAATAAAACAAACTTATATTTGTGAAGAATGTCATGACGAACATATAAAAACAGTAGAAGAAACTAGAGAATTATTTAAATCTGGAAAAAGAAAATGTGAGACCTGCGGGACGATATATCAATATGATAAACCCAAACTGGATTAGTTTAAATTACGAAAATAAATCAGGAGATATTTTTCTTGATAATAAAAAGATAGGTGATTTTTTAGTTAAAGAGCTTGATGCTGTTTATTTAGATACAATTAAAACATCAATAGGAACGTACTATAAATATTCAGTTAATGATCTTGCAAAAGCATACCATTCTATAAGCATAACGTATAGATATTGTTTATGGTAAAACAATGAAAAATCCATGTGATACATGCCTGATACAACCAATGTGCAGTAAAATGTGTCCGGCTAAAGCTGAATATAGGTTATATTGGAATAAACAATTAGAATCAATATGTAAAAACCACTTATACACAAAAGGCGGAAATAAAAGAAGTGAAAAATTTATTAAACCAGAAATATTAAACCTTAAGAAAAAAATAACTGAAAGATTAGACCGAAACTCATTTGAGCTTTTAAAAATTCTTTTTAGGGCACAGGGAACTTTTGAATAATGAGAATCAGTAGAGCACTCAAAATAGACGTTAATAAAGTAGTAGACCTCTTAGTCAAGCAAAATTTATTTGGTAAAATTATATGTTCAAATGGAACTGAAAAAAATATAAAAGTTACTGGCATTGCTACAAATGGAAGATATTTAAGCGTTTATTACAATGATCCTAGTCGAAATGAAACAGTTTCTACTTCTCCTTTAATAAGTTTTGAGGAAAAATAAATATGATAATGGACCTTGTAGATGACTATCGAAAAATATTTAAACCAGGAATGAAAGTCAGAATAAATGATGTATGTTTAATGACAAGTGATAAATGGACTATTGTTTATGGAATGAAAGAGATGAGAGGGGGCCTGTATCATATAGATTCTGTTGATATTGATAGAGTAGTAATAAATGGATACATATGGTGTGGAGACGACTTAACTATAGAAGATGATATTCCAATAGATAAAGATAAAAATATAGAAAAATCAAAAGATTTAAAGTTAGAAATTGTAACTTTTAATCCAAATGATTTAGTATTATGAAAATATTATTTGCAATCTTAATAACCTTAGTATGTTTTACTATTTCTTTTGCTGGAAGTAAAAATAGAAATTATGATCCATACTGGATGGAAAATGATAAGAAATTAAGATCAATGGAAAAGAGTTGCTCAAAATATGAATCAATGCAAAGAGATTATAATGAAAAAGTATGGAAAAATGAAAATGAAAAACAATTATATATTGACACAATGAATAAATATAAAGAAGATTGTCAACAACTAAAAAAAGAATTAATGAAAACTTTAAAACTTAAATATACATTACGCCCATATATTCCTAAAGATCCTTATCCAAAATGGTTATCATTATCACAACAACAAAGGAAAGAAAATATAATTGAGTTTGAAAATTGGTTTAAAACTCTTTCTTATGAAGAAAAATTAGAAAATAGAACTGAATGGTTACATATACTACCATTTGAGAACAAACGATTAAATTCAGAATTAAATAAGTGTGAAGATTTTGATTGTAGAATGAAATATACGGCATATATCTATTCTTTAAACTCTTGGCTTCAAGTAATTGATGAACTTGAATAAATCTCTTGTTAAAAAGGAATCAAAAATGAAAAAAGTTCTTGCCATCGTAATAATTGCTCTCTTAATATCTAGCGGTATTGCACACGCAAAAAATTGTTTATTTGCTTATAAGAATGTAAACACAGTTACTGGTCCAGCCCTTCAACTAACAATTGGAGATGTGATAGATGGGCAATGTATAAATTTAAATATTGACCCCACTCTTGTTTATGGAAGTTATGATTGTATTAAACTTATTACTTATAATAAGAATGATACTCTGGTTGTGGTTCCAGGAATAAATAAAAATGGAAAGTGTTCTTCAGATTTGACAGTTATTCTTATTGAAAAAAATATGGGACCTAAATGACCATATTTTTTACTGGTGACGAGCACCACGATCATCTGAATAAACAAGCAACAGGTATCATTGATTATTGCAAAAGACCATTTAAAAATATTGGTCAAAATTCAAAAGTAATAATCGAAAACCATAATGATACTGTAAAAGAAGATGATACAGTTTATCATCTTGGCGACTTCTGTATGCGTGGTGCAGCCCACATGACTTATTATGAAGGATTAATGAGGAAGTATAAACAAGTTAAATACCGGCATTTGATTTTAGGAAACCATGACGAGATGCCTCCATTTAAATATCATCAAATTGGGTTCACAAGTGTTCACACCATCCTATGGTTAGATTTTGGTTTAAAATTCCTTTTAGCACATGATCCTGCTTTTTATCAACCAGCAGTATATGATAAATATATAATGATATGCGGGCATATTCATAATTTATTCAAAACATTACCAGATCGTAAGATTATTAATGTTGGAGTTGACGTCTGGGATTTCACACCAGTAAGTTTAGAACAAATATTAACTACACTGAAAATTTGATGCGGG
>Ga0315274_10006578_pt1 | contig 16906 bp, 13 predicted proteins | sample YL17G02_20_MG_FD_203700 | JGI IMG/M metagenome (GOLD analysis project Ga0315274, IMG submission 203700) | Sediment microbial communities from Yellowstone Lake, YNP, Wyoming, USA - YL17G02_20 | ecosystem: Environmental > Aquatic > Freshwater > Lake > Sediment | place: USA: Wyoming | collected...
CATCTGGGACCTGCGCGACGAGGGCCTGCGGCGCGTGCTGCACCTCCTGGGCCCCGTGGTGATCGCGGTCGGCGTCATCCAGATCAACGTGTTCATGGACTCGCTGATCGCGAACCTGCTGAGCCCGAACGCGGTGGGCGCCGAGACGTTCCGCCTGGGCCCGTGGGAGATCGCGTACCCGATGAAGATCGGCGCGGCGTCGGTGCTCTATTACGGCCCGCTGATCTACCAGTTTCCGCTGGGCGTCTTCGGCATCGCCCTGGCGACGGTCATCTTCCCGGTCCTGACGCGCTATGCCGTCCGCAAGGACCTGGCCGGCATGGCCCGCACGGCGTCGCACGCCCTGCGGCTGACGCTCTTTATCGGGGTGCCCTCCGGGCTGGGGATCATCCTGGTGTGCGAGCCGCTCATCCGGCTCGTGTTCAACCACGGCCGCTTCGCCGAGTCGCCCGACGCCGTCGCGCGCACCGTCTGGGTGGCCAGCCTGTACGCGCTCGGCATCTGGTCCTACTCGGCCAACCACATCCTGATGCGGGCGTTCTACGCGATGGAGGACATCCGGACGCCGCGGCGCGTGGCGATGCTGGGCGCCGGCCTCAACTTCGTCTGCAACCTCATCCTGGTCTGGCCGATGGCCGAGGGGGGCCTGGCGATCGCGACCGTCCTGTCGGCCGTGTTCCAGACCGTGGTCCTCTCGCGCATCTTGAGCCGCGCGAGCGCCCGCCTCGACTGGCGCGCCGTGGGGTCGAGCGCCGCGCGGACCCTCGCGGCCACCGTCCTGATGGGCGCGGGGGCCTGGGCCGTCATGCACTGGGCCGTGCCCCTGACGGGCCTGGCGGGCCGGCCGCTCCTCGGGGCCCAACTGGCGGGCGGGGTGGTGGCGGGGGCGGTCGTCTTCGCCGTGGCCGCGCGGCTGATGCGGATGAGCGAACTTCGCGACCTCCTCGGCCGCACCCCGGCGGAGTTGACCGACGAGCCCCCCGGCGGCGGCGACGCAGACGACGCCGGGCCCGACGCCCCGCCGGAGTAACCCCTCAGTTATGGGGGCATGTAGCGCGGGGGTTTATCCCCCGCGTGTTTCTCGAACCTGCCTGCCGACCGGCAGGCGTTGAAGGCCGCGGGGGATAAACCCCCGCGCTACGGCTAGGAACAGATGGCCCCCGTAACTGAGGGGTTACCCACCGGATGCCGACCCGCTTGACCCCGGCGCGGCGGCGCGATAGAAGAGGCCGTGCCCCCGGGGAGGCCGCCGCAAAGGATCCTTGCGTGCCGCGACCCACGTACGCCGAAGTCGACCTCGGCGCCCTTCGCCGCAACCTCCGCGCGCTGCGGGGCCTCCTGGCGCCGCGCGTCAAGGTGCTTGCGGTCGTCAAGGCCGACGCCTACGGCCACGGGGCGGTGCCCGTCGCCCGGGCGCTCGTCGAGGAGGGCGCCGACATGCTCGGCGTCGCCCTGGTCGAGGAGGGCGTCGAACTGCGCCGCGCGGGCCTCGTGGCGCCGATCCTGGTCATGGGCGCCCTGCCGGCCGACGAGATCGCGGCCGCGCTCCAGTACGACCTGCGGCCGACGATCGACGCCCTCGCGACGGCCGCCGAACTCGACCGCCGCGCCGCCGGGCGCGCGGCCCCCGTCGCGGTGCACCTGAAGGTCGATACGGGGATGAACCGGCTGGGCGTCCGCGCGGAGGAGGCGGCCGAGGCGGCCGCCGCCGTCGCCGCCATGCCGCACCTCGTCCTGGAAGGCCTCTACACGCACTTCGCCTGCGCCGACGTGGACGCCCACCCCGCCACGGGGGAGCAGGTGGGCCGCTTCCGGCAGGTGCTCGACGCCCTGGCCGAGCGGCAGATCCGGCCGGCCCTGGTCCATGCGGCCAACTCATCCGCCCTGGCCCTTCGGCCCGAGGCGCACTTCGACATGGTGCGGCCGGGCCTGGCGCTCTACGGCGTCCATCCGTGCCCGGAGACCGCCGCCCGGGTGGCCCTCGAGCCGGTCATGGCCCTAAGGACCGAGGTCGCGCACCTCAAGCGCGTCCGGCGCGGCGAGGCCGCCAGTTACGGCCACACCTGGCGGGCCGCGCGGGACTCCGTCCTGGGCCTGCTGCCCGTCGGTTACGCCGACGGGCTTCCCCGGGCGCTCTCGAACCGCGGGAAGGTCCGCGTCGGCGACCGCCTGTGCCCGATCGTCGGCACGGTCTGCATGGACGCGACGCTGGTGGACCTCACGGACCTGGAGGGGCCGCGCGTCGGGCTGCCCGTTGCCCTGATGGAGCCGTCGAACGAGAGCCCCCTCTCGGCCGCCGCGCTGGCGGCCCTGGTGGGCACGATCAGTTACGAGATCCTGACGGGCATCGGGAGGCGGGTGCCAAGGCGGTACGTCTAGGAAATTAGTTCTACCGCGCCACTTGAGTGTTTGCGCGGTGGGTCTCCGCACCCACCGCGCACGATAGCCGGCTTTTTGGCCCGGAAGACGCGGCAGGCGCGGCGGGTACGGAGACCCGCCGCGCAAAGTGGCGCTGTGGGATTAGGGACGCTTCCCTATTTTCCGGTTGCCACACTCCTGCAAGCGTCCCAGGACGCCCCCGGCGGGAAAACGGGGAAGCGTCCCTGATCTCACTTCTCGCCCGCGGCGTCGTCCGGCGCGGGCTCTTCGGGGGCGGGCTTTTCGGCCTCGGGCTTTTCGGCCTCGGGCTTTTCGGCCTCGGGCTTCTCGGCCTCGGGCTTCTCGGCCTCGGGCTTTTCGGCCTCGGGCTTCTCGGCCTCGGGCTTCTCGGCCTCGGGCTTCTCGGGCTCGGTTTTCTCCGGGGCGGGCGTTTCGGGCGCGGGCGCGTCGCTTCCCCTGCGGAGGCGGTCGATGGCCTGCTGGGCGTCCTTGGCCGCCTTCGTGCCCGCGTACATCTTGACCACGTTCTCGTAGGCCGCGATCTTGTCCGTGATCCAGGCGTTCGGGTTGGCCTCGAACGCCCGCGCGCTCTTCAGGTAGTCCTCGGCGTCGGCCTCGCGGGTGTCGGCGGGCGTGGGCGGCTCTTTCGTCTCGGTGGGCGGGGTCGTTTCGCCGGGGGTCGTGGGCGGCTGGGTCTCGGTGGGCGGCTTCTCGCCGGGCGTCTTGGGCGGCTCCGTGGTCCCGGCAGGCGTCTGGGCGGTCGCGGGGGGCGTCCCGTCCGTGCCGCGCCCGGCCGCCCTCCAGGCGAGGATCAGCGCGACCGCGATGGCGCCGCCGATCAGCACCAGCACCACCGCGCCGATGAGGACCCAGAGTTTCCAGGCGCCGGACTTCTTGGCGGGCGCCGGCTGCCACGACCCGGCCCGCGGACTCATGGGCGACGGGGTGGGATGCCGCTGGGCCCGCTTGACCGCGCGGCCGAGGACCTCCGACAGGTGCGAGCCCCGGTCCTCCGAGGCGATCTGGCCGATCTGGGCGCTGACGGCCTGCGGCGTCGCGGCCGAGTCGTCGTCCGTCGCCGTGAAGTCCAGCCGGTCGAGCCCCTCGATGAAGTCCTGGGCCGTCTGGAACCGCTCCTCCGGGTCCTTGGCCATCGCCTTCTCGAGGAACCGGAAGACGGCCACCGGCAGGTCGGGCACGGTCTCGCGGGGGTCGGGGATGGGCGCGGCCACGTGCATCTTCATGATGTCGCGGTCGGAGGTGCTGTCGAAGGGCGCGCGGCCGGTGAGGAGGACGAAGTAGGTGGCGGCCAGCGAGTAGAGGTCGCTGGCGGCGGTGGGCTCCTCGCCCATCGCCTGCTCGGGCGACATGTAGCGCGGCGTGCCGAGGCTGTGGCCGGGGCCGACGATGTCCTCGCGCTGCATGACGTCGCGGGCCAGGCCGAAGTCGCTGACCTTCACCTGGCCGTCGTTGGTCATCATGATGTTGCCGGGCTTGATGTCGCGATGGATGACGCCGCGCAGGTGCGCGTGGGCCAGCCCTTCGGCGGCGGCCCGGATGATGCGCGTCGCCTCCTTCGGCTTGAACCGCTTCTGGACCGCCAGGAACTCGTGCAGCGCCCCGCCGTCCACCAACTCCATCACGATGTAGAAGGTGTCCTTGTAGGGGCAGATCTGGTGAATGGTGACGATGTTCGGATGCGAGAGTTTGGCGGCGCTGCGGGCCTCGCGCAGGAACCGGTCCACCAGGCCCGGGCCTGCCTTGACCAGGTTGGGCGGCAGCAACTTCAGGGCGACCGAGCGCTCGAGGCTCGTGTCAAAGGCGCGATAGACGACGCCGAACCCGCCGCTGCCGATCCGCCCCTGGATCTTGAAGCCGTCCAGGTGCGTCCCGACGAGGGGATCGGTCTTCTCCTCGCGCGGGGTCGGGGCCGCGACGGCCGCCCCCTCGGCGCCGGCCGCGGGCTTGGCCGCCGGCCTGGCGGCGGGGGCGGCTCCGGGCCCGCGCACCACGGCGGCCAGGGCCGCCAGCGCATCCGCGTGTGCCTTCGGCCTGGCCGGCGCCGCGGGGGTCGGGGGCGTTGTGGCCGCGACGGCGATGGGCGTCTGGGGCGCTGCGGGAGTCGGCTGGTGCGGCGCCTCGGGCGCCGCCGCCTCGGCGGCCGCCTGCAGGGGGTCCCACTTATGGCCGCACTGGCGGCACGTGACGCCCCCCTTGGCGTGGTCGCTCAGGATCTTGTAGGCGGCGTGACACTTCGGACACGCCAGGAGGAGATATCCCATCACCCTACCCGAGAAGGGCCCCGTCCGTCGCTCTCGGCCCGGACTGCCGCGGAGGCAAGGGCAGGCCCCGTCCAGATGCTCCCGCCCCGCTGCGCCAGGACCGTCCCCAACCCGCAATTCTACACGCGCAGGGCCGAAGGTCAAACGATTTCGCCCGCACCATGCGCCGGAAAAAGCGGTCGCGGCCACCCTCCCGGCCCGCCGCCCTGCCGTTCGGGCTTGAAAGGCGCTCGCCGGCCCACTAGGATGACCAGCCGCGCCACGGGACCCGGGACGGACTCTGAGGGCAATCGCACCAGACCATGATCGAGACGCGGACCATCCAGCCGGGCGGGCGCAAGTGGTGGATCCGCCCGGCCCTGGCGGCGCCGATCCTGGCCGACGGGTGGCCCCCCGACTTCCCGGAGCGCCTCGAACCGGTCAAGCAGGGCAGCGGCCGCACCATCTCGCGGTTCCGGAGCGGCGGCCGCGGGTTCTTCGTCAAGGCTTACGCGGCCGGGGGCCCCCTCGGACGCCTGCGGACCCTCCTCGGCCTCGGCCGCGCCCGACGCGAATGGGACGCCCTCCTGGCCGCTCGCAAGGCTGGCCTTGACGTGCCCGAGCCGGTGGCCCTCGCCCGCAGTGGCGCCGAGGTCCTCATCACCGCCGAGGTCGAGGGCGGCCGGCGCCTGGACGAGTACCTCTTTGAGCGCTACTTCGAGGCGCTGCCGGGCGACCCGCCGTACCCGGGCGCGCGGCCGCCGGAACTCGTGGCCGTCTTCCGGCGGCGCGTCTGGCCCGAGGGCGCCATCTCGCCGCGCGACCTGGCCCACCGGCTGGCCGCGCTCGTCGCCCAACTGGCCGAGGCCGACCTCTACCTGCCCGACCTGCACCCCGGCAACCTCCTCATCGCGGGCGGTCCCGGGGCGTGGCGGCTGCACCTGGTGGACCTGGCCGAGGCCGTCCGCCCGGCGCCCGACGAGGCCGTCCTCCAGCACCTGATGCAACTGGAGCACTTCTTCGAGCCGATCACCACGGCGGCCGAGCGGGTGCGGTGCCTCGGCCGCCTGGGCGAACTCCTGGGCCGGCCCCTGGACGCGCGGGCCGTCACGCGCGCCAGCGAGGCCTACCGGCGCCGGTTCTACCGCCATCGCGACCAGCGCACGCGCCGCGAGTCGAAGTACTTCGCGCGCCTGGCGGTGGGGCAGTGGCGGGGCTGGGCCGCGGCCGACTGGGCCGAGGCCGTTGGGGAGTTCCTCGCCGCCGCGCCGTCCGGCATCGACGCGCCGCCGGCGACGGCCGGCGCGGGCGAGGCCGCCGTCCTCAAGGAAGGCCGGACCTCCAGCGTCTGGCGGGTGACGCTGCCCGGCGGCCGGCCGCTCGTCCTGAAGCGGCACAACCGGGCCGCCGAGCGGGCCCTGCGGAACGTCGGCCGCCCGTCGCGTTCGCTGGCGGCGTTCCGCAAGGGGCACGCGATGCTCATCCGCGGCATCGCCACGGCGCGCCCCGCCGCGGCCGCCGACCTCCGCGGAGGCCCGGGCCGGCGCCAGACCGTCCTCCTGACCGAGCCCGTCGACGGCCGGACGCTGCCGGACTGGCTTCGGGGCGGCCCGCCGCCCAGCGAGCGGCGGCGCGTGACGTGGCGGCTGGCGCGGGCGATCCGGCGCCTGCACGACGCCGGCTTCTGGCACCGCGACCTCAAGGCGCCGAACGTCCTGGTGACGCCGCCGCCCGGCAGCCGCCCCGTCCTCGTCGACCTGGACGGCCTGGGGGACGGCTGGCACGTCTCGAACGGCCGCCGGGCGCGGGACCTGATGCGGCTGAGCGTGAGCCTGGACGAGTGGGGCCTGGCGCGGCGGACGGACCGGCTCCGGTTCCTGCGGGCCTACCTGGGCCGGCGGGGGAGCCCGTCGGCGATCACGATCCGGGCGCGCCGGTCGGCCGGCGCGGCGAAGGCGCGGCGCGGCGAGGCCCGGGAGGCCCGCCCGCGCCCGCCCGAGTCGCTCGCGACCCTGACGGCGGCGAACGTGCGCCGCTGGTGGCGCCGGATCGCCCGCCTGAGCGCCCGCAAGCAGGAGGCGCTCCGCCGCAAGGGGCCCTGAAAGCGCGTCACATGGACTTTTCTCGAACCCTGATTATCAAGCCGTCGTCCCTGGGCGACATCGTCCAGGCGCTGCCGGTCCTGACGGCCCTGAAGGAGGCCCACCCCGAGGCCCGCGTCGCGTGGCTGGTCGCGACGCCCTTCGTCGACCTCCTGGAGGGGCATCCGCGGCTCGACGAGGTGATTCTGTTCGACCGGAAGCGCTTCGGCCGCGTCGCCTCCAGCGCGGGCGTGACGCGGGACTTCGTCCGGTTCCTGCGGGCCCTTCGCCGCCGCCGGTTCACGGCGGTGCTCGACCTCCAGGGCCTGTTCCGGAGCGGCCTCTTCGCCTTCGCGACCGGGGCGCCGGACCGGGTCGGCTTCGCGGCGGCGCGGGAACTCGCGCCCCTGTTCTACACGGTGCGCGTCGCGGTCCCGGAGCGCGACACCCACGCCGTCGACCGCTACCTCCTGGCGGCGCGGGCGGCGGGCCTCGAGGCGCCGAAGGCGACCGACCATCTGCCCGTGGCGCCCGACCAGCGCCGGCGGGCGCGGTCGCTGCTGGCCGAGGCGGGCCTCGGGCCGGGCGAGCCCTACCTGGTGGTCGGCGCCGACGCGCGCTGGACCACCAAGCAGTGGCCGCCCGATCGCTACGCCCGCGTCATCGACCGCATCCGGGCCGACCTCCGGGCGCGGGCCGTCCTCATCGGCGGTCCCGGCGCCAAGGCCGCCGCGCGGCAGATCGGCGAGGCTTCCGCCCACCCCCCTATTGACCTGACCGAACGGACCACGCTAAAAGAACTGGTGGGGGTGATGGCCGAAGCCCGGGCGGCCGTGACGAACGACTCGGGGCCGATGCACGTGGCGGCGGCCGTCGGGACGCCCGTCGTGGCCATCTTCGGACCGACCCAGCCGCGCCGCACCGGGCCGTACGGCCCCGGGCATCGCGTACTCGCCGGACGCGCGCCGTGCAGCCCGTGCTTCCGGCGCCAGTGCCTCTACGGCGGCGGCGACGCGCTGGCGTGCATGACCGCCGTCACGGCCGACGAAGTGGCCGACCTGGTCCTGGACGTCTGGCAGGCCGGCGGCAGGCACGGGGCGGGGGGCAGGGCCGGCGCGCCCGCGGCCGCGGGGTCCGGGTGAAGGCAGAGGAGGTCCCAGGGTTGCCGATTCGCGGATGGATCAAGAAGGCGGAGTCGTGGTTCGTCCACCTGCTGCACCTGGACGACTCGGCCCATCGGATCGCCTTCGGCGTGGCGATCGGCATGTTCATCGCCCTGACGCCGACGATGGGCGTCCAGATGGTCCTGACCGTCCTCGTGGCCACGCTGCTTCGGGCCAACAAAGTGTCGGGCGTCCCGATGGCCTGGATCACGAACCCGCTGACGGCCGTCCCGGTCTACTCGTTCAACTACCTCGTGGGCCGCGCGCTGGTGGGCGGGCCCGGCCTGAAGGAGATCGAGGGCGCCATGGCGGCCGCCATGGACCCGAGCCTCGGCTGGGGCGGACTGGCCCGGGCGTGGTGGGACCTGATGCTGCGCGGGGCCGCCCCCTTGTGGGTGGGCTGCGTCCTCGTGGGCCTTGTCGCCGGGGTCCTCGCCTATGCGGCCATGTACTACCTGATCACCACGTACCGTCGCCGGTACAAGGAGCGGCTGCGTGCCCTCCTGGCCAAGCGGCGGCTCGAGCGGGGCGGCGCCGGTGGCCGCCGGCGGGAACGCCGGCCCGGATCGGACCCCGGGCGACGCCAGGCGCCCTGAGGGCCGGACGCGGAAGTCGCGCATGAGCACGCATTGCGTCATCGTCGGCGGAGGGGTGGCGGCCTTCCGGGCCGCCAAGGAACTCCGCCGCGCCGACGAGGCCGTCGAGATCAGCCTCTTCGCCGAAGAGCCGCACCCCTTCTACCTCCGCCGCCAACTCGGCGACCTGCTGGCCGGCACCCTCACGGCCGGCGAACTGATCGTCCAGAGCCGCAACGCCTATCGCCGCGAGCGGATCAACCCCTTCCTGATGACGCGCGTCGTGCGCGTCGACCCCGACGTCCACGAGGTCTTCCTCGATTCGGGCCAGCGCGTCCGCTACGACCGGCTCCTGGTGGCCACGGGCACGCGGGCCGTGCCGCTCGACATCCCCGGGGCCGATCTCCAGGGCATCGTCGCGATCGACAACCTGGCGGCGGCGGTTCAGGCCGAGCGGGCCCTGGCCCGGCGGCCCCGCGCCGTCGTGCTCGACGACGGCGTGATCGGCCTGCGGCTGGCCGAGGGCCTCGTCGCCCGCGACGCCGACGTGACGATCCTGGCCCGCGGCGAACGGGTCAGCGCGGGACTGCTGGACGAGGGCGCCGCCGCGATCGTCGAGACCTTCCTGGAGGGCGCGGGCGTGACGGTCCGCCGTGGCACCGCCGCGCGCGGCATCGTCGGCGCCGGCGGACGGGCCATCGCCGTCGAGACGGCCGAGGGCGACATCCTGCCGGCCGAACTCGTCGTGACCGGCGGCCGGCGCCGGCCCGAGACCGGCCTGCTCGAAGGCTCGGGCATCGAGGTGCGCGGGGGCGTCCGGGTCGACGCGGCCCTCCGCGCGAGCGCACCGGACGTGTTCGCCGCGGGCGACGTGGCCGCCCCCTTCGACGCGGGCCTCTGGGAGGCGGGCGAGACCGCCCTCTGCTGGCAGCGCGCCTGGACCCACGGGCGCCTGGCCGCCGCCGGCATGCTCGGCAGGCATGTCGACGGCGTGCCGGACGTGCTGCGGCTGCGGACGGTCCTGTTCGGCCGCGACCTGGCCGTCCTGGGGCGGGGGCACCTGCCCGAAGGGAACGGGGTCGAGGCGATCACCGTCCACGGGCCCGTCGGCGGGGCCGCGCGGCCGGGCGCCGGCGCGCACGACCCCGACGCGTGGCCCGGCCCGCACTTCGCGCGCGTGGACCAGGGCCAGGTCTACCGCCGCCTGGTCTTCGACCGCGGCCGCCTGGTCGGCGCGGTCCTCTTGGGCCCGGCCGACTGGTACGCGCAGGTCACGCGCCTGATCGCCGACCAGGCGAGCCGCGAGGTCGTCGAGCGGACGCTGGGCCTGGCAGGCGGCCCGAAAGGCGTCGGCGCCGTGCCGCAGGCCTTCGCCTGGCACTGCCCCATCTGCGCCGCCGAACTGGCCGTTCCTCGCGGCACGGCCATCGGCGCCACGATGGCCTGCCGCGCGTGCAACACGCAACTGCGCGTCCGCTGGGAAGGCGACCGCGGGTGGGTCGAGACGACGGCGCACGGCGCTTAGCACTACAGTGCAACTTTGCGCGGCGGGTCTCCGCACCCGCCGCGCAGCGCCGAAAACCGCTGTCTTCGCGCGGTGGGTACGGAGACCCACCGCGCGAAGACGCAAGTTGCGTTAGCCTATCGGCCGTCGCCCGCGGGCCGACGAGACTGCGGCCGCAGCGCGGGGCGAAGCACTGGCGGACAAGCCGCCAGTGGCACCCGGCGCCGCGGGAATGGACCGGGGGAGAGGCGCCCGACATGCCGCGCGCAGCCGTTCCGCTCATCCTGGCGTCGTCCTCGCCCCGGCGGCAGGAACTCCTGCGCCAGGCGGGGTACTGCTTCCAGGTCCGGGCCGGGCGGGTCGCCGAGGACGCCGTCGACGCGGGCGGCCCCGTCGCCCCCTACGTGGAGAGCCTCGCCTACCTGAAGGCGATGGCGGCGGTCGACGCGCACGGCCTGGACGCCGGCCTCGTCCTCGGGGCCGACACGGCCGTCGAACTCCAGGGCGCGGTGATCGGCAAGCCGGCCGACGCGGCCGACGCGCGGCGAATCCTCGGCCGCCTGGCGGGCTCGACGCACCACGTCGTCACGGGCCTGGCGCTGGTGGACGTGGCGGCCTGTCGGCGCCATCTCGCCCACGAGACGACGGCCGTCCGCATGAAGCCGATGAGCGACGCCGAGATCGCGGCCTACGTGGCCAGCGGCGAAGCGCTCGGCAAGGCCGGCGCCTACGCCCTCCAGGAAACCGGCGACCGCTACGTCGAGGCCATCGAGGGCAGTTACACCAATGTCGTCGGCCTCCCCATGGAACTGCTGGAGCGGATGCTCAAGGCCGCCGGGCACGATCCGCGGGACTTTAGAGAGTAGGCGACGGACAATGAACCGGACGAACCGCCGGACCCGCAGGTCGGCCGCGCTCGCTCGGGCCGCGCTCGTGGCCGCGGTGCTCCTCGGGGCCGCCGGCTGCCCCCCGGCCGCGCCGCCCGAGGACGCGACCGCCCGGCCCGGCGACGCCGAGCGGCCCCAGCGCCTGCCCACCGCCACGATCCAGGTGGGCGCGAGGCCCCTGGTCGTCGAGGTGGCCGCCACCGAGGCCCAGCGGCGCACGGGCATGATGGGACGCCCTTCCCTCGGCCCCGACGAGGCCATGCTGTTCGTCTTCCTCCGCGAGGACAACCTCGTCTTCTGGATGAAGGACACGCCGGTCGACCTGGACCTGGCGTACCTCGGCGCGGACGGCACGATCCTTCAGATCGAGCCCATGACGGCGCACAACACCGACCAGGTCTTCAGCCGGGCGCCGGCCAGGTACGCGCTGGAGGTCCCCGCGGGCTGGTTCGCGGCGCACGGCATCGCGGCCGGGGCGCGGGTGACAATCCCGCCGGAGGTGATGAAGGACGCCGAGCCGTGAGGGGGCGCCGCAGGTGAACCCGAGGGTAGGAGCGTTTGCGCGGCGGGTCCCCGGACCCGCCGCGCATGGGGCGCCTGGGGCGCGGTGGGTACGGAGACCCACCGCGCAAGTCGCGGGGCGGCCCTGGCGGATCAGGCGCGGGCGGCGCAGGCCGCGGGCCATCACCTCCTTGCACGCGGGCGCATGTCGGGTAGAATGGAGGCGGTCGGGAACCGTCCACCAGAAGGGAGGGTGCGGGCATGGCCGACGAGGCGCCTCAGGATAAACCGCAGACACGCTCGAAGAAGGAGCCCTACAGTCCGGGCGTGCTGCTCATCTTCGGCGTGGCCCTCTTGCTCCTGGCGGGCTGGTGCCTGCTGGACCTGACGACCAGGCAGGAATGGCGCGAAGAGGGGCGAACCCTCACGATCGCGCTCAACTGGGGCGGACTGATCGTGGGGGTCGTGGCGGCCGTCTACTGCTTCGCCCTGGCGGTCGTCCGGTCGCGGAGGTCGAAGGCGGGTCCCCCGGACTCGGGCGCGCCGGGCTGATGATGCCGCGCGACTTTGCGCGGTGGCCCGCCGGCAGGCCGGTGCGCAGGCCCACCGCGCACGAACCCGGATGCCGAGGAACCTTGGACGGCCCTGGATGTTTGTATGCTAGGGGCGCGAAGCGATAGGGCCGGCGGAAAGGCAGGTTTCCCATGAGTACGGCACCGAAGGTCCTGATCGTGGTGGTCATCGCGGGGTTCGCGGGGGTGCTGCTGCTCGGCGTGGTCGGCGGCGGGGCGGCCCTCCTCTTCTGGCGGACGGCGGCGCCCGCGGCCGCGCCCCAGGCGGCCGTCGTGGGCGAGGTCGTCGCCGCCCCGGCGGCGGCCGAAAGCGCGCCTGCGCCCGCGACGCCGGGCGACGCCGGCTCGAAAGACCTGGCCGCGCGGCGCAAGGCGGCCATCGACCGCGCGGTCGCCTACATCCTCGCCCAGCAGAACCCCAACGGGTCCTGGGGCGACGAGAAGGCCGCCGTCGGCGCGAGCGGCCTCTGCGCCCAGGCCCTGCTCGAGGGCGGCAAGACCCTGAAGGACGAGCCCGTCCGCAAGGCCGTCGAGTTCCTCGTCAAGGCCCAGAGGGAGGACGGCGGCATCTACGACGACGGCGGCGTCGCCAACTATACCACCAGCATCGCCGTCATGGTCCTCGTGAAGGCCGACCGCGCGGCCTACGCCGAGCCCCTCAAGAAGGCGCTCGACTACCTGACGCTCCACCAGTGGGACGAGACCGAGAGCGTCGACAAGGGCGACGCCCGCTACGGCGGCGCGGGGTACGGCAAGTCGGCCCGGCCCGACCTCTCGAACACCCAGTACTTCGCCGACGCCCTCCAGGCCGCCGGCGTCCCGAAGGACAACCCCGCCTGGGCCCGCATGGTCCTCTTCGTCAGCCGCTCCCAGGCCCGCAGCGAGTCCAACGACGGCATGTTCGTCGGCACCGAGGACGGCGGCATGGTCTACAGCCCCGTCAACCAGGGCGAGTCCAAGGCCGGCACGGTCGACCTGCCCGACGGCCGCAAGGGCCTGAGGAGTTACGCTTCCATGACCTACGCCGGGTTCAAGTCGTTCCTCTACGCCGACGTGAGCCGCGACGACCCGCGCGTCCAGGCCGCCCTCGACTGGATCCGCAAGCACTGGTCCTTCGAGGAGAACCCCGAGATGGGCCAGCAGGGGCTCTACTACTATTACCAGACCGCCGCCAAGGCCCTGAAGGCCTGGGGCGAGGACAAGGTCCTCGACGCCCGCCGCCAGCCCCACGACTGGCGCGCGGAGATCACGGAGGCGATCCTCCGGCGCCAGACGGCCGACGGCTCCTGGGTCAACGCGGCCGACCGCTGGTTCGAGGGATTCCCGCTCGTCCCGACCAGTTACGCCGTCCTGGCCCTGTCGGACTGCGAGTAGTCTCACAGCGTAACTTGCGCCATGCGCGGCGGGTGCGGAGACCCGCCGCGCAGAGTTATGTAGTCGGGCCGCGCTGGCGGGCGCGCGAAGCCGAGACGGCGGCGCCGGGCGAAGAGACACTCCCGGAGGGAAACATGCGACGCATTCCGGCCCTGGTGCTGGCGGTGTCGGTCGGCCTCCTGGTCGGCGTGCCCGCCGCCTGCGGCGAGTCGCCGCCCGCGGACCCAGGCGCGGCCGCCGAGGGCCAGGCCGCCGTCATCAAGACGCTCCCCGGCATCGTCGTCGATACGAAGGCCGGGGAGGTCCGCCTCGAAGGCAAGGTCGTCCAGCGCAGCGCCGCCCTCGAACTGTTCCTCTGCGGCCAGAACACGCGCGAACACGAATCCGTGCTCGTCACCCGCGCCAAGCCCTCCCACGTCACCTTCGCGCTGGCGCTGCTGGGCCTGGAGCCGGGCAAGCCGGGCTTTGCGACCGAGGGCGGCGCGTTCAGCCCTCCCGCGGGCGAGGTCGTCGACGTCCTGGTCCGCTTCACGGCCGAGAAGACCGAGGACGGCAAGAAGGTGAAGGAGGTCGTCGAACTGCCGGCGTGGCGGCTGCTGCGCCCGGCGGGGTCCGAGCACGGCCTGGAGCGGGCCATCGAGTGGGTCTACGTCGGACGCCCCGAGCAGGACGCCCTCAAGGCCGCCGACCGCGAGGGGACCGTCATCGGCCTCTCGAACTTCCGCGACGCCGTCATCGACGTCCCCTTCGAGTCCTCCGACGTCAACGCCAGCCTCCTGTACCAGGCCAATCCCGAGGTCGTCCCGGAGGTCGGGACGCCCGTCGAGATCCTCATCCGCCCGGCCGGCAAGCGCATCGCCCCCCAGAAGGTCGAGATCCAGGTCCTGCTCCTCAAGGGGAAGCCGCCCATGCTGGACGGCAAGTCCATGGACCTCCAGACGCTGCGCGAGACGGTCAACGGGATTCCCGCCAGCGTCCGCAGCGCCGTCCTGAGGGCCGACGCCGAGGAATCCTTCGGCCGCGTCATGGAGGTCCGCGACGTCCTGCGCGACGCGCTGATGAGCGTCCACCTCATGGCCGTCAAGGGCGACGCCCTCAAGACGCCGGACGGCGAGGCCCCCGCGCCCCTGCCCGTCACCGTGACCGCCGACGACAAGGTCCGCGTCGGCGACAAGACCGTCTCGCTCGACGAGTTCCGCAAGCAGGCGGGGACGCTGCTGAAGGGCGTCGAACGGGTCGTCCTGTCGGCCGAGCCGAAGGGCTCGTGGAAGACCGTCGCGGAGGTGATGACCATCGCCCGCGAGTGCGGCGTCGTGGCGACCGTCAGCAGGAACCCCGCCGCGAAGGAGTAGTACTACAACGCAACTTGGCGCGGCGGGTCTCCGCACCCGCCGCGCAGTGTTGCGCGACGGGAGCGGTCACGCCTTTTCTTCGTCGACGGGAATGTCGCCGGCGTCGCGTTCGGCGGCCAGGGCCCGCATGAAGACGCGGGCGGCCTCGAGCCGCTTCTCGGCCAGGCGGCGGCTTGTGTCGAGGTTGAAGACGTCCTGGACCCGCGCGGCCCAGTAACCGTACTGCTCGCGGCGCTCCCAGGCCCGGATGGCGTCGTCGACGGCGCGGCCTTCGAGGACGTACCGCCTGAGGTCGCGCCAGACGCCCAGGGCGCCGATGTCGTCGAGGCTGTCGGCGTCCGACAGGATGCGCGCCTCGGGGATCTCGGCCCCGGCGTCGTGGGCCCGGCGGATGACCTCCTGGACCAACTCGACCTGGCGCGGCGGCAGAAGGCTCTGGAGCCGGTCGCCCGCCAGTTCCGCGCTGTACTCCTTGACGTCCTGGGCGCTCATCGTGGCGGCGGCGTACACCGTCGACGTCCGCCGTTCCTCGTCCAGCCGCACCGTCGCCGCCTGGTGAAAGAGCGCCGCCGCCGCCAGGGCCAGCCGGTCGATCCGCCACTCGCGGACCTCGCGGCACCGCGACAGGCGCTCGGCCACCCGCATCACGCGCACCGAGTGGTCAAAGAGGAAGGTGTCGACGCGCCCGAGCGGCGAGACGCCGACCAGCACCTCCCGCGCGATGGCGATGATCGGCTCGATGTCCGGCATGGATTCGCCCCCTCGGCGACTCCCCTTGCCCGTACTATCGGCCGCGGCCGGACGCCCGCATGAAGCGAATTGCCGCCGATGGGGGGCCCGCCGCGGGTCCCGCAGGGGGGCCCGGCGCCGCCGGGGGCGGAGGTGCCCGCCTCACGGGCCGGCCGCCCCTGGGGCGAGCGCCAGACGGCACCCCTCCGGCGCCAGGCCTTCCGCGGCGGCCATCTCGTAGAACCGCGTCAGGCCCAGCCGCGCCTTCGGGCCGAACCCGTACTCGACCTGGTGGCACAGGTGCCGCCGCGCGGCGGCGGGCGGGATGCCGCGCTCGGCGGCGGCCCGGGCGGCAATCGCCTCCCGCGCCGCCAGGCCGCGGTCCCGCGCCGCCGACAGCACCTCGACGAGGCGGCCGAGCGGCCCGTCCGACCGCGCGACCCAGAACGCGTACACGAACGGGCGGTGGACCCGGCCCTCCCACTCCTCCCCCAGGTCCCACTCCTACTGGGCCGCGGGCCGCGCGGCCCCGAGCGCGGCGTCGCCGACGACCAGTTCGGCATCGGGCGGGCGGGCCGGGTGCGGGCCGATCTCCTCCGGCAGGACGAAGTGCGGCTGCACGGGGGCCGGCCGCGCCAAGAGCAGCCGCGCCATCACGCTCTCCGTCCGGCTCGCCGGGTCCAGGAGCACCCGGCGGATCGTCTCCGCCTCCGCGTATCCGAACAACCGCGCCGATCCCACCGGGCCGCGCGACCCGATGGCCGCCACGTCGAGCGCCACGAACCGCGACGGGGCCCGCCCGGCCGGCGCCCGGGCACGCTCGCCCGAGTCGGCCGCCAGCCGGTAGTAGTCGATCGACGGCACGAGCGCCGCGTCCACCTCGCCCGCCTTGAGGAGCGGCGCGAGCGCGCTCGGCGCCTCCAGCCGCAGGTCCACCCCAGCCTCCGACGCCAGGCCCTCCACGAGCGGCCAGGCGCTCACGAAACCGATACCGCCGATCTTGATTCGCTCGGGCACCAGGAACCTCCCGCCAGGGACGCCGCCATTATAGGCCCGCCGCCCGCGCGCTACAACCCGGCCGGCAGCGCGGGCCGAGGGTCCCTGACGGCGCCCACGCCGTTGACAGCCGCCTCGCGCCGCCCTACAGTGGCGCAGGCTGCGAGGGAGGGCAACCGATGAGACGTCGGGTCGTGGGTGCGGCGGCGGGACTGGCGGCGGCCTTGGCGGCGCTGGCGGGCTGCGCGCCGACGCCCCTGTCGCGCGACGCCCAGGTCGAGGCCCTCCTCAAGGAGAACCGGCGGGTCGAAGACCTCCTGATCGCCTCCGAGAATCGCGTCGCCCGGTTGTCCGAGGCGGGCAAGCCGCCCCCGGAGGCGCCGCCGAAGATCGAGGACCCCTTCGTCGCCGTCGCCCTGCGCTTCGGCAAGTACACCGACATCCTCGGCGCGTCCGGTAAGCCCGCCGACGAGCGCCTCAAGGTCGTCCTGGAGCCGCTGGACGGCGAGGGCGACGCCGTCAAGCGCCTCGG
>Ga0315274_10006579_pt1 | contig 16905 bp, 11 predicted proteins | sample YL17G02_20_MG_FD_203700 | JGI IMG/M metagenome (GOLD analysis project Ga0315274, IMG submission 203700) | Sediment microbial communities from Yellowstone Lake, YNP, Wyoming, USA - YL17G02_20 | ecosystem: Environmental > Aquatic > Freshwater > Lake > Sediment | place: USA: Wyoming | collected...
GTCTGCCCTTCATGCGAAATGCCATCACGTGTCGCTTGATCCCGTTCCGCTTTGCCGCGATCAGCGCATCCTTCCCGATAAAATTCCCTTCCCAATGGATGGCGAATTCCCAGGGATGCCCTGCGGCGACCCGATCGGGTTTCAGCTCATGTCCGTGCAACGGCAAACCGGCCTCGATGCGCAAGGTATCCCGGGCGGCCAGTCCGCACGGAAGAATGTCCTGCGGCTTGCCTTCGAAAATCAACAGTTCCCAAAGCATTTTGGCGTTTTGAACGTCCGTATAGAGTTCAAATCCGATTTCACCCGTATAACCCGTTCTCGAAACGAGTACTTCCATGCCTTCGATTCGGACGGAAGGTAGAAAACGAAAAAAGCGCAATCCGCTGAGCGTCTCTTTGGAAATCCATTTCGCCATGAGTCGAGGCGCAGACGGCCCCTGCAAATCGAGTTTCGCGGTCCGTTCACTGACATCCTCGAGCCTGATTCCGGGATCTTTCGAATTTTCCGACAGCCACTGGAAGTCGGCGGCAATGTTCGCCGCGTTCACCACCAGCATGTAGGCGTTCTCACTGAACCGGTAGAGAATGCAATCGTCAATTACGCCGCCCCGAGCATTCAGCATGAAGTTGTACATGGCTTGATTGTCATTCAACCGATCCACCTGATTGGTCAATACCCGCGATAAAAAGGATTTTGCATTGGAGCCTTCGATTCGAAACTCCCCCATGTGGCAGATGTCGAACAATCCGCAGGCGTTTCGGGTGGCCAGGTGTTCGTTCGTTTGTCCGGTTTGATACCAGAGGGGCAGAAGCCATCCGGCAAAATCCACCATTTTCGCGCCCGAGGCGAGATGGGTGTTGTATAAGGCTGTTTTTTGGATGGAATCCACGGTTTTACCGGCCATTTAAATACAGGAAAATTTATCGAAAAAAGACATTTATGTCAATTGGTTTCTCTAATGCTTCACAATGCGCAGTACATCATTGTATACCGCCACCAGCATGAGTCCGATGAGAAGGATCATCCCGAATTGTTGCACGAACATCTTCGCCTTGATCGGAAGCTCGCGGTGGATGACGGCCTCGATAATCAAGATCACGACGTGTCCGCCGTCCAATACGGGGAAAGGCATCAGGTTCAGGATGCCGAGATTCAGGCTCAGGAGCGCCATGAATTCAAACAGTACGCCGATCCCCGATTTGGCGCTTTCGCCGGCCATTTTGGCGATGAAGACCGGCCCGGCGAGGGATTTAAGCGACTCCTTGCCCGTTATCAGATGAACCACTGAATTCAAAACGAGTTTTGCCAGGTAGTAAAAATTTTTCGAACCTGAACCGATGGAACCGAAAAAGCCGGCTTTTTTTATTTCATACTGCGGCAATATTCCGATCAATCCTACGTCCCGAAGGTCCCCGTTGGATACGATTCTATCCTTAATTGGCGTGATGGTTGCGGACAACAGCGTGTCTCCCCGTTTCCATTCAAAGTGAAGCGGTTTGTTCGCCGAAGAATGAACTGCTTCGGTCAGCTGATCCCAGGAGACCATCTCTTTTCCGTCCACCCGGACGATCCGGTCTTTCGGTTTGAGACCCGCAAGCGCCGCAGGTTTTCCTTCAAAAACCTGTCCTAAAACCGTCCCATCCGGTTCCGGGACGCCCTGGATAAAGGTGGCGGCGATGAAAATTGCCAATGCCAGCAATAAATTCATCAGAGATCCCGCAACCACGACCGCGAAGCGTTGAATCCTCGGTTTCGCCCGAAATTCCCAGGGCTGGGCGGGTTGCTCCAGTTGCTTCTTGTCCAGACTCTCATCCACCATGCCGGAAATTTTGACATATCCTCCAAAAGGAATCGCGGAAATGCAATAATCCGTGTCCCCCATCTTTTTCCCGAACAGCCTGGGAGGATAACCGATGGAAAACCTCTCAACGCGTATCTTAAACAATTTAGCCGTCAGAAAATGGCCCAATTCATGTATGAAGACCAGGACACTCAACACGAATATAGTCGCTAATACAGTGATCATGACAACCTCTCAAATGGAAATGGATTTTTTAATTTTTCCGTGAACGATCTCGCGTGTCCAACGGTCCGCCTCGAGAATTTGGTCCAACGAGGGATTGGATAGAACAACATGCCGTTCCATCGCTTCACGGACAATCCCGGGAATGTGCGTAAACCGGATTTCTCCGGACAGAAATAACTGAACCGCTGTCTCGTCCGCGGCATTGTAAACCGCGGTTGAAGTTCCTCCTCTGGCCAGAGCCTCATAGGCCAGCCTCAAGCCCCCGAATTTTTGAAAATCGGGCGGTTGAAAGGTGAGGTTCCGCATTTTTTCAAAATCCAACCGTCCAAAATCATGGTCGAGACGCTGGGGATAGGACAATGCGTGGGCGATGGGAATCCGCATATCCGGCACGCCCATCTGCGCCTTGACCGATCCATCCTTGAATTCCACCATGGAGTGGATGATGGACTGGGGGTGAATCACCACCTGGATTTGGTCGGGCGGCAGGCCGAATAACCAGCGCGCCTCGATCACTTCAAGCCCTTTATTGATGAGCGTGGCCGAATCGAGCGTGACCTTTTTCCCCATCGACCAGTTCGGATGAGCAAGGGCCTGTTCGACCGTAATCCGTTCCAATTCCGATGACGGCGTATTCAGAAAAGGCCCCCCCGAAGCCGTCAGCAGAATTCGTCGGATGCTTGCGGAATCCTCGCCTTCAAGGCACTGCATAATCGCGCTGTGTTCGCTGTCGACGGGTATCAGGGAGAGCCCGCGTTCCTGGATTTCGCGTGTGAGCAATTCGCCCGCCATGACCAGGGCTTCCTTGTTGGCTAACGCGATTGAAACACCCGCCCGTACCGCTGAAAACGTCGCCTCCAGTCCGACCGATCCGACCAGGGCGTTCAGGGCGAGGTCTTCCAATCCCCGGCCCGCGATTTCAAGCAGCCCTTCCCTCCCCCAGAGCAGTTCAATTCCCGGCGATTTGAAGGCCTTTTGCAATTGGATTCGACCTTCCACGGATCCTGTAATGACCACGGTTTTGGGCCGGAGGCGCTCCGCCTGCTCGAACAGCAAAGCCGTGTTTTGGTGACCCGTCAGCGCGATGACATCAAACCGATCCCGATGGCGGAGAACCACGTCCACGGCCTGTCTGCCGATGGATCCCGTCGAGCCCCAAATGGAAATCCTCTTCACCGTCAATTGGAGCCCTCCGAATCAAATACGGCGAATCGATTCCGTGAGGATTCGGCCAATTGCTTTTCCGGTCCTGTCAATTCATAATCCCCGAAGCGGATTGAAAAAACCGCTTCCATGGCAGCCCGAAGAGAATCCGTCACTTCCCGCCGGGATATTTTCCGTCCCGTAAATTCTTCAATGGAAATGGCATTCTTTTCAAAGGCGTATTCACCCGCGTTTGGGGTTTCGAGAAAAAAATCCATAAGCCCGGAATGACCCTTCCCCGTGAGAATCGAGCCGTGTTGGAGAAATCCGTCCGCGGTGAGTCTTTGCGCGCTTCCGACCAATTTTTTCCCGGCAAGCAGGATCTCCCATCGGGCCGAGGAGGAAAAGCAGCTGATGGAAGCGGATGGATCAGACGGTGAATCGGGAGGGCCTGACCGCTTGACATAGTCAACCGGCAGCCCCAAATCACGCAGTCCCTTTTCAATTCCCGTGCTGATGATGCGGTACAGATCGTGTTTAGATCGCATATACCATTCCGCTTCCCTTGGAATGACGAGCGCGTAGGTGATTTCATCGGAATGAAAAACGGCTCTCCCGCCGGTAGGCCTGCGCACGACGTCCACGCGTTCGCTTCGGCATCGCTCGAAATGGATGGGTAAATCGGGTTGATGGATTCCCAGGGAAATGCATCGCGGCTGCCACTGGTAAATCCGAAATGTGGGCACCGTGGTTCGGGAGGGATTCCGCAACAACGCCGCGTCAACGGACATGTGGGTAGAGCCGTCCGCGGTCCCGGAATCCAGCCATCGCCAGACTTTCATGCCGGGCCCTAACGAATGACGCCCCGCTCGCTCTTCTCAAAGAAATCCAGAACGGCCCGCACTTCGACTGTGATTTCCATCTCGGTGCGTATCCGATTAATAGCCTGGCTGGTGTTCAGCTTGGATTGATAAAGATAACGGTAACATCGCCTGAGCGCGGCGATGGCTTCCTGCGAAAAGTCTCTGCGCCGCAATCCCACGATGTTCAGGCCTTTGTAGGTCAACGGTTCACCCGCCGCCAATATGTACGGGGGCACGTCCTGAACCACGCGGAATCCGCCGCCGATGAAGGCGTGCTGACCGATACGGCAAAACTGATGAACCGGGACGATGCCGCCCAGGGATACACGGTCTTCGATCGTCACATGTCCCGCCAATTGAACGGCGTTTGCGATAATGACCTTGTTGCCTATCCAGCAATCATGCGCCACATGCGCATAGGCCATGAGAAAACAGCCTTCACCGATGAGACTTTTGCCCCGATCGTGCGTTCCGCGGTTCAAGTCGCAGAATTCACGGATCACGGTATTGTCTCCGATTTCCAGGATGGTTTCTTCGCCGGCGAATTTGAGGTCCTGCGGAATCGAGGAAATAACCGAGCCGTGGTGGATTTGCACGTTTTTCCCGATACGGGCGCCGTTGGCGATGAATGCATGCGAATGGATCCGGGTTCCCTCTTTGATTTCCACGTCCTTTTCGACAATGGAATACGGTCCGATAAAAACGCCGTCCGCAAGCCGGGCTCCCGGATCGACAATGGCGGTGGGATGGATGGTCGTCAAATCGCCTCCTGCAGCAATCGGTTTACCGGTTCACGATACCGGCCATGAGTTCGGCTTCACAGACCAGTTCCCCGGACACGTACGCTTTTCCGGCCATTTTATGCGAGCTGGCCCGGGAGCGGATGAGTTCGACTTCAATCTGAAGCTGATCGCCGGGAAACACCGGTTTACGGAATTTGACCTGGTCGATACTCATAAAATAAGCGATTTTTTTCTCCGGCTCCTCAAGGGAATCGAGGATGAGGATGGCGCCTGTCTGAGCCATGGCTTCGACGATCAGCACCCCCGGCATGATGGGATGCCCGGGGAAATGGCCGGTGAAAAACGGCTCGTTCATCGTCACGTTTTTAAGGCCTATCACCCTCTCTCCGGGAATGAGGTCCACGATTCTGTCCACGAGAAGGAACGGATAACGATGCGGCAATATTTTTTGGATGGCCTGACAATCGAGAAAGACGCCCTTTTGGGTCGGGCGCGCCTGGTATTTGCTCGTGAGTTGTTTCTTTTTGTACATTTTACGGATCTTCTTCACCAGTTCGACGTGGGCCGCATGACCCGACCGGGCCGCCATGACATGTGCCTTGAGCGGCCTTCCGATCAGGGCCAGATCGCCGATCAGATCAAGCGTTTTATGTCGCACGGGTTCGTTGTAATACCGCAACTGCTTTCCTCCGAGAATCCCGTTTGCGCCCGTGAAAAGATCATCCTTCAATCCGAATTTCTGCGCCAGGTTCTTCATCTCCCCTTCACTGAGCTGGCGGTCGACGATCACCACCGCGTTGTCGAGGTTGCCCCCCTGGATGAGGCCTTGGTCGTAAAGCTCTTCGACTTCATGCAGAAAACAAAAGGTGCGGGCGGAAGCGAATTCCTTGACAAATTCATCGGTCAATGAATACATGGACGTATACTCGGTCCCCAAAGCCGGATTCTGATAATCAACCATGAACGTGATGCGAAACTCGTCCGAGGGGAAAACCACCATGTCAATACCCTTGGCCTTGTTCGAGTAGGCGATGGTTTCTTCGATGGAAAGAAAGTCCTTGGGCGAATCCTGCTCTGTGAATCCCGCCTTCATGAGTATTTCGACGAAGGGCATGGCGCTTCCGTCGCCGACGGGAGGCTCGTTTGAATCCAGTTCGATGAGAATGTTGTCGATTTCCAAACCGTACACCGCGGCGAGGACGTGCTCGACCTGGCGGATCTGGATGCCGCCCTTTCCGATGGTCGTGTCGCGGAAATTGTCGATGACATGGTCGATGTCCGCCGGGATTTCGGGACAGTCAGGCACGTCGGTTCTTTTAAAACGTATGCCCGTATTCGTCTTGGAAGGCTTGAATGTGACCGTGGTTTTGTTCCCCGTATGAAGACCGGTTCCGGACAGGGAACATGAATTTTTAATGGTTCTCTGATTTTTCAGCATTCCCGTTTTGTTTCCTTTTCAATTTTCTCGATTTTTTCCTGAAGCGATTTTATCTTTTTCAGCAATTCGGGGAGTTTCCTGATGGAAGCCTCCAGCCTCAACGCTTCTCGGTGCGGCAAAGCCATGTATCCGGTCACCATAACCCCCGGCGGCACATCCTTGGACACGCCGGACTGGGCCGTGACAGCCGCAAAATCCCCGACCTTCGTGTGGCCTGCAAAACCAGCCTGGCCGCCGATCCTCACGCCCTTCCCGACCAACGTGCTTCCTGAAAGTCCGGCCTGGGCCGCGATGGCCGTGTGTTCCCCGACGACGCAATTATGGGCAATATGGATTAGATTGTCGAGCTTGGCCCCTTTTTGTATACGTGTCTCGCCCAGGGTTGCCCGGTCAATCGTCGCGTTGGCGCCGATTTCCACGTCATCCTCGATGATGACCGTGCCGATTTGGGGTATCTTATGATATTTTCCGCCTTCGAATGCGAATCCGAATCCATCGCTGCCGATCACGGTGCCATCATGAACGATAATCCGATTCCCCAGAACGACTTTTTCCCTTAAACTGACATTTGAATGGATCACACAGTCATTGCCGACGATGACGTCGTCTCCCAGAACAACGCCGGGCATCAGCGTCGTATTTTTACCGATTTTGCATCTGTTGCCGATCACGACGTGGCCGCCGATACGGACGGATTCCTGCAGCCGGCAATCTTTCCCGATGACCACCGTCGGGTGAATTCCCTCATCCAACGCCGGCCTGTCCGGATGGAACAGCCGGATGGCCGTGAGGAAGACAAAATAGGGATTCTTCGCCCGGATATAGGATTTCCCTTCCGGCGTTTCAACGCCCGGCGGAACAATCACCGCCGAAGCCCCGGTCTCGCTCAGATGTTTTAAGTATTTCAGATTGGCGAGAAATGTGAGCTGCCCGGGTCCGGCCTCTTCGATCTTGGCCAACCCCGTGATGACGACGTTTCCGTCGCCGAGCAGCTCACCGCCCGTATGGGAAAGGATTTCCTGAAGCGTCAGGCTCATACCCGATCAATTCCCGGTTCCCGTCTTTGTCGCGCCGGCCGATGTCCCTTCCTTTTCCAGCCGGGCCAGGACATCGTCCGTCAGGTTATGGTTGGCTTTCGCGAAAAGCAGATTTCCCGCCTGGGTGTCGAAGATGAAGTCGTATCCGTCTTCTTCGCCGATCTTATTGATGATGGCGTTGATTTTTTCGAATACCGGTTGTAGGAGCTCCGTTCGGCGTTGAAAGAACTTGCCCTGTTCCCCCCATTTTTCGCTCTGGTACTGCTGTGCCTTGATCGCCAGGTTCTGGATTTCCTGAGCGGCTTCCCTCTTTTTGGCATCGCTCAGCAGCAGACTCTGCTGTTCCAGCTTGTCATTCAGGGCTTTCAGGTCCTCCTGCATTTTCTGCAATTCCTGAGCCCACTGATTGTTTTCCGCTTCCAGCTTTTTCTGGGCATCGAGCGCCGGCGGAAAAGTCGCCAGAATTTTTTGTGAATCGACATAGGCAAGTTTCGCCTGGCCCAGGACGGGCCCTGCGAGAACAAACGCGAGTACAACCCATAAAACAGCCGTTGATTTTTTGAATCGTTTCAACACGATAACCTCCTTAGAATTTAGTTAGCCTGAAAAATCCAACTTCATGGACGATGAATAGATCGGGTTAAAAACTTTTTCCAAAAACAAAATGGGGTTTCCAATGGCCCGATCTTTCCCCCTGCAAATTGACATAATCAAAACCGTAAGCGTAATCGAAACCGATCATGCCGATCATGGGCATAAAAATCCGGGCCCCGACACCCACGCTTCGCCTTAAATCAAAGGGATCGGTATGCGCCAGATCTTTCCAGGTGTTGCCGGCTTCCGCAAAGAAAAGACCGTACATGGTCGGATTGGGAATGATCGGAAAGCGGAGTTCAATCGTGGTCTTGAACATCGCTTTCCCGCCGTCATATTCATAGCTGTAATACCCGCCTCCCGCCAGGGGATCGTCATATCCCCGCAGGGGAATAGAACGCGAAAGGCCGCTGCCTCCCATGAAAAAGTATTCCAGATAGGGAATCCTGCTGGATTTGGAAAGTTTATCCATGAATCCGAAATTCGCGCGCGTCAGAAGGACAAGCTTCGGGATGAACGTCGGCATGAAATATTCGGCGCTGAATGTGTGCTTGTGATATCCGACGTTTCCACCGAGCGGACCGCCCGAGATTTCCGTTTCCAGACTCACCGACGAACCCTGAGTCGGAAACTCCGGCTGGTCCAGGCTGTTCCTGGAAAAGATCTGGGTGATGCCGCTTGAAATCAGTGGATATTTTTCCGAAACGATGCCGTTGGGATTTGCCTGTTTGATGTAATCAGAAAAATTTCCGAGATCCAACTCGTCGATTCGATAAATCCAGTCGCCGCGGAAGTAGTTGTCCGGCCAATTGAAGCGCTTGCCGAAACGCATGGACAGGCCGCGGCTTTTCTGGCTGTAGGGGATGTAATAGGCGTCGCTTTTTGTGTCGAAAACATTGAATCCGATCAACGTCGGCGTGTTCAGAAACCACGGTTCCGTGAAACCAATGTCAAACGACCGGTAGAATCGGCCGAAATTCCAGTCCAGCGAAAGACGCTGTCCGTTCCCGAGAAAGTTGTTCATCCCAAGCCCGACGCTGCCGATCAGTTTGTATAATTCGCTGTATCCGGCCGAGAGATTGGCCGTATCCGTCGACTTTTCATCGACCTTGAACGAAAGATCCATTTGATTTTCAGCTACCGGCTGGCCGTCCGGTACGACGTTGGAAAAATAGTTCAGCATCATCAGATCGCGCGCGCTCCGAACCAGAAGTTCCTTGCTGAACACATCCCCGGGCCGGATCCGGATTTCCCTTCGGACCACTCTTTCTTTTGTGCGCGTGTTGCCGGTAATGTGAATTTTCCGGATGGTGAACGGCTGTCCTTCCTGGATGGCGAAATGGTAATCAAGCGTGTCCCCCCCGCGCAACGTCTCAACCGGGTTGATCTGTGCGGAGATGTAGCCCAGGTCGGAATACGCGCCTCCGATTTTTTCCCCCACCGTCTTGTCGAATTTCTCCTGACTGTAGGGGTTGCCTTCGGCGAACTCAAGCATGGAGCGGAGTTGTCTTTCGGAGAACAAAACATTGCCTTGAAACGAGACTTTGCCGATATAATACCGCCTGCCTTCGGAAAGGGCGATGTCTATGAACATGTCTTTCTTGTCGGCGTCGAAGTAGAGTGAATCTCTCAGAATTTCAGCATCGCGGTATCCCTGGTTTCGATAGAATTCAAGGACCTTTTCCTGATCGATTTCGTATTTGTTCTTGTCAAAATCCCCGCCCCGCCACCAGGTGTCCTGCTTCGTATCCTTCATCTGTTTCCGAAGCTTCTTGCCTTCAAACGCCACGTTGCCGATAAAACGGATGCTCTTGATTTGAACCTTACGGCCCTCGTCCACGTGAACTTTCAATACAACCCGGTTCTGTTTCTCGGTGTCCTCCGAATTGATTTGGATTTTGGCCAGAGTGTATCCTTTTTCGGAATAGATTTTTGACAATTGTTTTTTTGCTTTGGCAATCTGGCTGGGATTGACCACCTGCCCCCTGAACAGGGACAATTCCTTCTCGATATCGTCTTTTTTCAATTTTTTATTGCCTGTGATATCCACACGCTCCAGCCTCGGATATTCCTGAACACGGATGGTGATGGATACTCCCTCCGCCGTCTTGGAGTCAAGGGTCAGCCGGATGTCGGAAAAAATCCCAAGAGCGCACAGCTGCCGCACTGCGCGCTGGATTTCTTCGGCCGAGATTTCGGATCCTACGTTGAGCCCGGAGCTTAATTTGATGACGCTCGCCTCTGAAGTTTTATCGCCTGTCACAGAAAGACTGAGCAGTTTGCCTAAGGACAATCCCTGGCTGCTTAAACGGCCGATTCCCAACACCCAAAACACCGTGATCAGGAAGAAAATGGATCGTAAGTGCTTGATTTGCAATAGTACCTCCGGATACAATCTATAATAATACAAAAAATTTAGACCATTGTAAAGAAAAAAAATGACGCTAAAACGGAAAAACATGCCTCAGCCAGATTCTTTTGTCTTCACGGCGCTGATAGAGCAGTTGGCTGTCGTAGGTATACTCCAATTCCAGCATCAGTTCGGGTTGGATGGCGTATTCCAGCGCAACGGCATGTCTGAGTCCGATCCCGTGCAAAGGATATACAAAACGGTAATCATTTTGCACCTCACCCGTATACACGAACATGAATCCGGGTGCAAAAGACTTTCCAAGGGTTAACTTGGAGCTTCGCAAAAGCAATTTCGGATCAAATATGGGTGAGGCTGCAGTCTGCTGCTCAAATAGGTTCCGGCTGAACATGGAAGAAAACTTCACCATATCGAAGCCCAGGTATTTTCGCAGGCCCCTTTCCAGAGGCCTGATAATGGGTCTAAAGAGTTTGTTTTCGACCTGCATGCCCAGCGCGTCGTAAGCCCGGTTTTTCATATTGCTTTCCGAATATCCAAGAGCCGCCAAAAGATCCGCTTCGGTCCTCCCCAGATTGGGATTGTCAGTGGAAAAACGGAATTGGACCCTGCTCCACGGACCGCCTTTTTCCTCCAGTCCGGTTTTCTGGTCTACCGAGACCATGTTCAGCCATACCGTCGAAGATACTCCCATGGAATCCACGATCGTGGTATAGGCTCGACCTGAAAAAATCGGTGACCCCCCTTTGGGATAGTCAAAAATGATCCTTTCAGTCCGAAAATACCGGTCCAGCACTTCAATATTGCCTTCAACCGAAACCAGATTGCCCCATACCTGAAACGAGTCGTCGTTCAGGCAGCCGGCGATGGCAAGGGCTCCAAAGCCATCCTGGAGCTGAAGGTCAACATAAATGTTCCCTGCTGCGCTTTCAATATCCCGTATGTAATGGACACTCTTCTGGGGAACCACCCGAATATTCCACCGAATTTTTTCCAACAACCGTTCAATCGCGCTCTTCCCCGATCCCTTCCCAACCGTCAAAAATGGATAGGTCAGCTGGTTGTCGCTCACAAGAAGCGTTCCCTGAAGACCGGGTGAATCCACGGGACCGGTTACCTCAAATTCGTCCCCATTCTTCGATCCATTGAACGCGATCCATCCCTGTTCGTTTTCGGCCATCAATCCCGGTAAATGGAGGGGAATGCCTTTCGATCCCGTTGAAAGGCTGAGAATTCCCAGATTGATTTTCGGACGGCTAAAACGAATCGGGCGAAAATCCTCAACCGTCATTTCCGGTCTACGGCTCTTGATCGTAAAGTGTCCGCCTCGGACAGTGCCTGTGAGCTTCACGATTTGCAGGAGCGAGTCGCCATCAAGTAACCTTGCTTCTCCTTTGATTTTCTCGATAGGAGCCAATGTCGAAGCGAATCTCATTTTCCCATCGTCCAACCGAATCCATCCATTCTTTGCAACGGGCTGCCTAGGTCCCCCTGCAAGCCGAAGGTAAAATTCTCCGGTACTTTCGGCTTTGGTGAAAAAACTGTCCACTTCAGGCAAAAAACCCAATATATTCCCCTTCCCGGACAGAATGACATTCATCGACCGGAAACGGTCATGGGGAATTTCACCATTGAAACGAACTTCAAGACCATCCTCCCGCCCATAATAGCCTTCCGCAATGCAAAACGTACCATTTTTTAAATTTCTCATTTTAAAAAGGGTATCGGCCAATATCGCATGGAACTTTTTGAAGGATATGGATTTAAATGCGCCCTCGCCAATGTCGACCGAGGTCGATAATATGGGTTGGAATCCTGTTCCTGCTGCGTGTACTTTAACCGTGGCTTCTCCATGAACCAGTTCTTTTTCCCCCTTCACCGCGCGGACCAATTCTTCAAGATTCAAGGTGCCGCTCTGGATTTCACCTTTCAGGGAATCCGCTTCCGATGTCCGGAGAGTCCCCACCAGCAGCGGCAAACCGTTTTTCTGAATGGATATGTCAAAGAGCCCCAAATGTCCTCGTTGCCATTCTGCCGTAAAATCTCCCTCAAAAATCCCCACATCATGAAAAACGCCATTTCTGAGTGACAGATCAAGGCGATAAGCGGGATTGTCCTGCGGGCCTTGCAGCTTCAACTCCCCGTTCCACCTTCCGGTGAAAGGTTTCAACTCAGGGAAGAATCGGTGAAGTTTTTCGATGACCACGTTGTTGATACGCAGGATCCCTTCCCATTTATTCAATGTTCCGGTTTTAGGGATCCGAATGGATCCAGTCAGAAAATCCCCCACCTCGGCTTTCTGAACCAGAACTCCTTCATCCGTGAAAACACACGGTACGTTCAGTGGCAGTTCATCGCCATCGGGTCCGAAATAACGTCCCGAAAAATTCAGCTGTCTGCGTGTCGAATCCTTTTTTCTGTTTTCCGTCTTTAAATGGAAAACCGGCTGGTAAGTCGTCCGTTTGGGATCGGAACCGTTTAAATCCACGGTCCATCCGGCAGGATTGCCGACCATTTGGCCACTGATTTCCAGATTGGCAGATGTCTTTGGCCAGATGCCTTGGAGGATCTCCGGTGAAAGCCATTGAATTCCGTCGGAATGAATATTCCACCTTGGGTCTCTTCCCAGTGGGTCGAAGATCTCACCGGTCATCCTGAATCCTTCGGCGGATCGGATGGACAATAGGCACTTCTGATCGTTGTAGAAAAAATTCGAAAAAATATCGAGAGGACGTCCAGCGGACGATATCGTAGTCAGTTTTGCGGAGGCTTCTCCTCGGAGCGCCTTGAGCGGACCCTCCATTTTTAATCCGGCATCGCAGGCAATGGTCTTATAGCGATTTTGAATATACTCGGGTAGTAACGTGCGCGCGTTCCCGGACAGAGAGACACGGATCCCGGACAAATGTTCCGCGCTTTTTAAACCGATGTCGGCGTCGACTTTCATATTCAATCCGTCCGGATTTTGAGCGTCTCCCTGCAACGAAAGCAGGCTGTCGCGAAGCTGGACGGAGGCGCTCAACGTGTTGAATGATAATCCGAATCCCCGCAGCAGGGCCGTCGAAACCGAGCCTTCTACCGTGGGATTGTTCGGAGAACCGGTAATGTGAAGATTAAAATGACCTTGTTGAGAGGAAATCCTGTTGGATGTCGGATAGATTTCATTAAAAAACCGTTTGACTTCGAATCGAGGACAATGGACCTCGACGTCCAGCCGGGGGTCAAGGAGGTTCTCAACGATTCCCTCAATTGTAAGCCGGGAGCCGTTGAAACGATCGACGCTGCCGGAAAAGAGGATTCCGTTCTTTTTAAACAATCCGCGCAGATTGGTCCCCTCAAAACGAAGCGGCGCCTTCCTCAATGAAAAATCGCCCTTGACGTATTCGACGAAGCCGCGCATCCCGCCTTCCAAATCAAAGAGACATTCCCCCCTGACCTTCCCTCCCTTCACTTCGGCGAACGCGGGAATCAGCGAGGCAAGATTGGTGGAGGGATCGGATTCGTCGAGTTTTAACTGGAAGTATCGAAGCGTCCCGGAGATCAAATTGAGGCGTCCATCCAAATCCATATTGGCATTTTTCGACGAAAATAGATTTCCCGTCAATCGAACCGACGCGGAGTCAAGAGGATCGGTGAAAAGGACGCCATCCAAAGATTTGGCGAGAGAAATCCGGTTTCCGCCTGTATTTTCAACTTGAATTTCAGCTTCCGAGATGGTGATCCGTTTGATGGCACTGAACGATTCGACCATGCTTCGATAATCGGACCAGCTTTTACCCTCATGATTCGGCGATTTGATAAAAGCCTGTTTTGTGAACAGCAGAATTGGATGCACCAGAATGATATCATGGGCGACTTTATTCGGATTGAAGCGGTACCGGATCAGGTTGACAAGGTTGTATCCCAGCTGCAGGTCATCGATTTCAAGAAGAAATGAGCGGTCCTTGGGGACAATCGTGACTCCTTTCAAATGGATCCGGCTTAACGTGATCTTCAATTCGCGGATGTTGGATCCAGCGGAAAGAAGGGGTCGTGCTTTTTCAATCAGCAGATTTCTGATCTTTTCATCGGTTCCTGAAAGCTTCCATAGAGTATAACCGCCAAAATTGGCGATTATCAGGATGAGCATCAGAACCAAGACCCATTTACGTTTTCGCATGCCCGGTATAATCCAATAAACGATATTAATTAGACGATAAAAAATGCGGGTGGTTCCGCTTCATGTCGAATTAAATGGTTGGGATGGTGGATAAATCCAGGGACAATGCCCTCGGAAGCGACAATTCTATCGTTTCAACTGTTCGCTGACCTTACCGAAACGTCTTTCCCGTTTCTGAAAATCTTCTATCGCCTTCAATAAATCGGGCTTCCGAAAGTCAGGCCATAAAACCTCGGTAATATAAATTTCCGTGTAGGCCAGCTGCCATAACAAAAAATTCGAAATCCGAAACTCACCGCTCGTGCGGATCAGCAGGTCCGGATCGGGCATCCCCGCGGTGTAGAGGTTATTTTGAATGGTTTGGGATGAAACGGCATTGGGATCCAGCTCGCCATTTGCAACCTGCAGGGCGATCTGTTTCACGGCATGAACCAGTTCTTCTCGAGAACCGTAACTCAGCGCAAGATTGAGATTGAGCCCGGTATTAAACCGGGTTTCTTGAATCGCCGTTTCCATGCTCTTTCTGGCGGCATCGGGCAAATGCTCAAGATTGCCGATGACTGTCAGCCGGACATTTTTACGGATTAACTCCCTTATCTCTTTTTGGATCGTTTTCAACAACAATTTCATCAGCGCGGACACTTCTTCCTTGGGTCTGCGCCAGTTTTCGGTGGAAAACGTATATAGAGTGAGCGCTTCAACGCCCAGTTCGCCACAAGTCTCAACGATTTCGCGAACCGATTTAATGCCTTCGCGATGACCCATGACTCGAGGAAGTCCTCGTTGTTTTGCCCAGCGGCCGTTCCCGTCCATGATGATGGCGATATGCCGCGGTAAATCGCTTTTCAGGCTCACGATCAATCGTTCTTTTTAATTGGAATCAACCCTTTTTACCGTATTTTCAGACACTTAAAATTATCAATTTAGACCAAGAATGTCAAGCGGTTATTTGTTGACATTCCATTGAAAATGTTTTACTTTGTAAGCTGACAATGAATTCAAATCAAGGCCGGAGACTGGAATGACACCGCAAAATAAAAGGCAGGACCGCTTTGACCCTATCGAACAGATGGAGACTTTCCTCGATTTTCACCGAAGGTTGACCCAACAAATTCGAAGGGTCATCATCGGCCAGTACGCCATTGTTGACGAACTCTTCATCGCCCTTCTTTCGCGCGGTCATTGCCTGCTCATCGGGGTGCCTGGATTGGCCAAGACACTGCTCATCTCCACGCTTTCCCGAATATTAAATTTGAAATTCAACCGCATTCAGTTCACTCCCGACCTGATGCCATCCGACATTACAGGATCTGAAATTCTTGAAGAGGACCGGACCACGGGGAAAAAAGTGTTCCGATTCGTCAAAGGACCGGTTTTCGCCAATATCGTTCTCGCGGACGAAATCAACCGAACCCCTCCGAAAACACAGGCCGCCTTGCTCCAATCCATGCAGGAACATGAAGTCAGTGCGGGCGGTACGACGTATAGCCTGGATGAACCGTTTTTCGTGCTCGCCACCCAGAATCCCATCGAACAGGAGGGCACATACCCGTTGCCCGAAGCCCAGCTGGACCGGTTCATGTTCAATCTTTGGATTGATTATCCATCGCAAAACGAAGAGATGGAAATCGTCCGCGCCACCACAGGTGGCGCCGAACCTGAAATCGACCCCATCCTTGAACCCAAGAGGATCTGCGACCTCCAGCGGCTGGTCCGCCTGGTTCCTGTCTCCGAACATGTCGTAAAATTTGCGGTGGACCTTGCGCGGAAAACCCGTCCGGGTTCGGACACGGCGCCTCAATATATCAAAGATTGGGTGAGCTGGGGTGCGGGCCCGCGCGCGTCGCAGTATTTAATATTGGCGGCCAAAAGCCGTTGCTTGTTGGATGGCCGCCCCACTCCGGACATTGCAGACGTCCGCTCCAATGCAAAACAGACCCTTCGCCACCGGATTGTGACCAATTTCAACGCCGAAGCGGACGGTGTCACCACTTTGGACATCATCAATCGGTTGCTGGAATCGGACGGGTAGATGGAACATCCGAACGAAAATTTTCGCAAATACCTCCATCCCGAAGTCGTTTCAAGGCTCTCCAGGATGGATCTCGTCGCGCGCCTGGTGGTGGAGGGATTCATCACGGGCCTGCACAGAAGTCCATATCACGGATTTTCCGTGGAATTTTCAGAATACCGTCCCTACCAGTCAGGCGAAACAATCAAAAACATCGACTGGAGAATATGGGGAAGGACCGACCGTTTCTACGTCAAGCAATTTCAGGAAGAAACCAATTTAAAATCGTATCTTCTGTTGGATGCTTCCGCTTCCATGAACTACTCTTCGGGAAAAATCTCTAAACTCCAATATGCCACTTACCTCGCCGCAGCACTCGCTTATTTGATGCTGCTGCAACGGGATGCCGTCGGCCTAGTAACCTTCGATGAGAAAATCAGAGCCTACATACCCCCCCGGTCCGTTTTCTCCTATCTTCACGTTCTGTTATCTGAAATGGGGAAAACCGTTACCCGGGGTGAAA
>Ga0315274_10006582_pt1 | contig 16897 bp, 15 predicted proteins | sample YL17G02_20_MG_FD_203700 | JGI IMG/M metagenome (GOLD analysis project Ga0315274, IMG submission 203700) | Sediment microbial communities from Yellowstone Lake, YNP, Wyoming, USA - YL17G02_20 | ecosystem: Environmental > Aquatic > Freshwater > Lake > Sediment | place: USA: Wyoming | collected...
TCCCGTACCGGAATAAGAGATCCAGACAGGTGACAGGAGTCTTACTTCCGGTACACCCGGTCCGGATCAAACACCTTCCGGGCGATCTCCTGGCCATCCAGGGTGCGGTAGAAGCAGGAGTAGTGGCCCGTGTGGCATGCGGCCACCTGCTGCTCCACTTCGTAGAGAAGGGTGTCCTCATCGCAGTCCACGAGTATCCTCACCACCCGCTGCAGGTGACCGCTCTCCTCGCCCTTCTTCCAGATCTTCCCCCGGCTCCGGGAGTAGTAGTGGGCATACCCGGTGGACCGGGTCAGGTCCACCGCCTCCCGGTTCGCGTAGGCCACCATCAGCACCTCCCGGGAACCGTGGTCCACCACCACCACCGGGATCAGGTTATCTGCAAATTTCAGTTCCATGCGTCATGCTCCTGCCGCCATCCGCATCACCGCGTAGAGGAGATCCCCGACGAAGAGAGCCGTCAGGAACCCCGCGGTGATGGGCACAATGAAGGGCACCCCGTAGGAGATCCAGACCTGCCCTGCACGGCGGTAGAGGGCCAGCTCTTTCCTGTACTTTTCCGGGTGCTCCCTCAGGTCCCGGGTATAGATCCGGCCCTCCCCACGCACCATCCGTGCAAGGGCTGTCCGGATAGGGATGAAGCGCCGGCGCAGCCCCTCCGGGGCATCCTCGAACTCCTCCATCACGAACCCGAAGGTGCGCTGGATCTCGGCGCCCGGAACCGGAAAGCCGAAGAAGGGATACGGGAGAGGTGCCCGGTGTCCCCTGTACAGGTTGTGGAGGGCGATCCCGAGGGGGGTTACCAGGTTCAGGATCACCGCGTTCGTCAGCACCGAAAAGGGCAGGAACCCGAGAGGCGGATACCCAAGCAGGGGCCGGGCAGGGAAGAGGGGGACGCAGATCGCAATGAAGATCAGGGCATAGGCGTCGGCACCGCCGAAAAGGTGCATCACGGCGAAGAGGTAGAAGATCACGGAGAAGACGAGCGAGAGGGAAAGGTACTGGACCGCCATCATCCAGTCTTGGGTGACCAGCCCTGCGTACGCGAGGATGGCCATGGGGACGCCCACCGCGAGCATCGGGTACCAGGTCCGGACCGGAACGCGGCGGTCCCGAAGGTCCAGCACCGAGGCATAGAGAAGGGTTGCACCGATGGCGAGGGCCCCGACCAGGAGGGGGAGGATCATCCGTACCTCTTATTTTCCAGAGGATCACCTTATGCATGGCGGTTTGGATCCGGGGAAAAACGGGGGGATACAAGATATTTAACGGATCAGGTCCAATGTACCGGGAAAGGGTCGGTTCTGTGATTGAGATACGGGTGGACGAGAACGCCTGCAACGGATGCGGCCTCTGCGTCAAGGACTGTCCGATGCAGGTCTACGAGCTCCGGGATGCCGTCTCGGTCCCCGTCCGGGCAGCGAACTGCATGGGGTGCCTCTCCTGCCACGAGATCTGCCCTGCCCAAGCGCTGGAGCACCGGGGTGTGTACCCCTCGCGGCGGCATTACATCGATATCCGCGTCTGCGAGATGCTGAACCGGGTGATCTGATGACCGACGGCACGATCCAGGAGATGAAGGACTCCTTTGCCAGCTCTTCCGTATACCGGTCGGAGGACGTTCCGCTCCAGTGCATCCCACCCCCGGACCAGCTGGAGGACACCCTCCACGGGCTGATGAAGCTGAACGGCCTGATCATCCGTTCCCTGGAGGAGATCGCGGGCAGGGGCGCGAATGCGGTGACCTACCGGGCCGGGCGGAAGTATGGCCACGAGGTGGCCAAATACTTCCGGAAGATCGAGGATGTGGAGGAAGCCCTCAAGGAATTATCCTACATCCTCCACGGTCAGTACACCATAGAGATCTGGAAACCGGCAGACAAGGACCGGTACATCATCGAAGAGAACGGGACCACCTTCATCTACCTGGTCTTCCACGACTGCATCGTCCGCCAGACGCTGCGGCGCAACGGCCAGCCCCAGGGGGGGGCCCTCTGCCAGACCCTCTTCGGCTACGTGGTGGGGGCAATCGAGGAGATCACCGGCCGGAAGGCGAAGATGGAGATCGTGCACACGGGCCCGAACGCCTGCCTGAAGAAACTGATCCTCCAGTGAGGCGTTCCTGTGAAGATCGCCATTGAAGAACTGGCCGGCTGTTCCGGCTGCACCATCGCCATCCTTGACCTCCACGAGGCGCTCCTGGAGATCGTGGAGAAGGCGGAGATCGTCTATGCCCCGGTGATCATGGACGTGAAGGAGCCGCCGGACGGGATCGACATCGCTTTCGTGACCGGCGCTGTTCGGAACCGGGAGAACGAGGAGCGCCTGAAGCAGATCCGGAAGAAGGCAAAGACGCTTGTCGCCTTCGGTACCTGCGCCTGCTACGGCGGCATCTCGGGGCTCTCCATGCTGGACTCGCCGGAGCACCTGATCCAGCACGTCTTCCGCGGGGTTGCGACCACGCGCCCGGATGCATCCCTTCCCCAGGAAGTCCCTCAGTTCCTGTACCGGGCCTTTGCGGTCGGGGACCTGGCCCGGATGGACTACTACATCACCGGTTGTCCCCCGAAGGAGATGTATCTCTCGAAGATCCTCCCTGCGCTCCTCGCCGGGAAGGTGCCGGCCCTCTCCAAGAAGTCCGTCTGCTCCGAGTGCGACCGGATCATGGGATCCGTCGAGGGGTGGAAACTGAAGCGCCGGCACGAGGGGGTGCCGGACCGGGAGCACTGCCTGCTGGGGCAGGGGTACCTCTGCTTTGGCGCGGTGACCTTCGGCCGGTGCGGGGCCTCCTGCCCCCACAGCAACGTGCCGTGCCATGGCTGCAATGGACCGTCCCTTGACATCCTCCGGGAGCCCTGCCGGGACATCTACAACATGATGATCCGGCGGATCGCAGACCTGACCGGGCACACCGAGGCCGAGATCGAGAAGGAGATGTATGACGTGGCCCACACCTTCTACCCCTTCACCATCGGCTCCCTGATCATGGAAGACAAGGGGATCTCCAAGATCCGCGACCTGGTACGGGAGAGGAGCCGGTGACCCAGATCACCATCAGCCCGGTCACCCGCATCGAGGGCCACGCCCAGGTCCGGATCTGGCTCAATGCGCAGAAGGAGGTGGAACGGGCCCACTTCAGCGTCGTGGAGCTCCGGGGGTTCGAGAAGTTCCTGATCGGGGCAGCCGTCGAGGAGGCGCCCCGGATCACGCCCCGGATCTGCGGCATCTGCCCCACCTCCCACCACCTGGCATCGGCGCAGGCGGTGGACCAGATCTTTGGGGTCACGCCACCTGATACCGGCCGGAAGCTCCGGGAGCTCCTCACCCATGCCCAGTTCATCCACTCCCATGCCATGCACTTCTTCATGCTGGCAGCCCCCGACTTCCTGATCGGCCACGATGCACCGGCGTCGGAGAGGAACATGCTGGGCCTGGCAAAGCAGTCCCCGGCCATTGCCCGGAATGCCATCGAGGTGCGGAAGCTGGGGCAGCGGATCACCGAGGCGGTGGGGGGAAAACCCATCCATCCCTCCAACGCGGTGCCGGGCGGGGTATCCCGGCCGCTGGAGGAGGGGCAGCGGGCCGCCCTCCTCACCATGGCACGGCAGGGACTTGCCATTGCGGAGCAGGGATGGGAGCTGGCCCGGACCCTGCTGGACAGCACCGACCTGACCCTGGGTGCGGTGGAGACCGGCTTTTCGGGCATGTGCCGGGACGGGAAGCACTCCCTGTGCGAGGGTACGGTCCAGATCGCGGGGAAGGACGGGAAGCCCCTGGGGTCCTTCACCGGCGCTGACTACGTGCAGCACATCCAGGAGTACTCGGAGCCCTGGTCCTACCTGAAGTTCGTGAAACTCGCGTCCGGGGAACACTACCGTGTGGGGCCCCAGGCACGGCTGAACCTCTGCCGCGAGATGGGGACACCCCTTGCCGATGCAGCCCTGAAGGAGTACCGGGCCCGGTTCGGGGCATACGTCCAGGCACCACTGGCCGCCAACCTGGCCCGGTACGTGGAGTTCCTGGCCTCCTGCGAACGGACGATCCAGCTCCTTGAGGATCCCGCCATCACCGGGACAAAGGTCCGGGAACCTGCCGGGGCGGTGGTGAACCGCAGGGGAGTGGGGATCCTGGAAGCCCCCCGGGGCACGCTGATCCACGACTATACAGTCGATGAACGGGGGTTCATTGAACAGTGCAACCTGATCGTGGCCACCTGCCAGAACAGCTGGGCCATCGACCGCTCGGTGGAGCAGGCTGCCCGCGGCCTCGTCAGGGACGGGGTGCTCACCGAAGCGGCCGGGAACCGGATCGAGATGGTGATCCGGTCCTACGACCCCTGCATCTCCTGCGCCACCCACTCCATCGGCCGGAAGCCGGTTGCCTTTGAGGTCCTGGATGCAATAAATATTTGAACGTAGGAGAGAAGAAGATTGATAAGGGGCGAAAAACCTGTATGCTGAACCAGATTCTTGCTGAATTCCTGAAACTTGACGGCGTGTTTGCGGCGGTTGTTGTCGGACGGGACGGGATTGTCATCGAGAGTGCCGTCTCGGGAAAGGTGGACATCGAGGCTCTGGGCGCCATGGCGTCCACCGGCATGGGCACGGCAGAGGCGATGGGCAACGAGCTCGGGAAGGGGGATCTCCACCAGATGATGGTGGAGCTGGAGAAAGGCCCCATCCTGCTCTCGCCCCTCTCCAAGGACGAGCTGATTGCGATTGTCTCCAACAACACCGGAAACATCGGCCGCATCCGGTACGAACTCAAGAAAAATAAGGAACGGATCATTGCTGCACTCTGACCATGATGCATACCGGTAAGATCAAGGGCGCGTTCGGTGACGTCCTGCCCAAGGTGAAGACCCTCCGCGGAGCCATGCGGGTGATCACACCGGAAGGCAGGGGTGTGGTCCTGGTGGACATGGGGAAGCCGGTGGCATCGTACCTGAAGGCAGGCGAAACCACCTACCGGGGCAGGGAGTCACTGGAGATCCTTGAATCCGAGCCGCTGGCCGAGTACGACCTGGTCGCCTACGAGGAGAACGAGTTCAGCGAGGCGATGGGCATCTGCGCTGATGAGGGGCTCCAGCTCGAGGACGCATGGGGACCCCCGATGCGGCAGATCGGTGCAGCGGTGAGTACCGGGGTGCAGAAGGGGGGCGGCCTCCTTTCGCAGCTCTTCCGCAGGTTCGGTGGCGGGGAGAAACAGGCTGCACCCGTGTCCCCCCCGTCTCCCCCGCCCCCACCTGCCCGGGAGGAGAAGGTCCCTGAGCCGGTACCCCGTTCGGTGGAAGGGGCGGAGCAGGGGGAGTTCCCGGCGGCCCGTGACATTCCTGAACCCAAACCCTCTCCCCCGCCCGTTACAGCCCCGCAGGAGTCCGAACTCTCAGCCATCATGAAGCGGCTCGCTCGCTCCCGGGAGGAAGGGAACGTTCCAGCGGCCTCCCCCAAACCCACGGAAGCTCCACCGGCGTCCGCGGCTGCTCCCGAATCCGAGCTCTTCGCAGTGATGAAACGACTCTCCCGTGCAAAGGAGGAGGCTCCACCGGCGTCCGCTGCGCCCGCACCTGAGATCCCCGCCGGACCGCGCGAGGAAGCCTCGGCAGCCGGCCCGGAAGAGGATACGCTCGCCGAGATCCTGAAGCGGTACAAATCAACCGCGAAGGCACCGGCACCGGAGGTTCCCCGGGAGACCACTCCCCTCATCCGGGGGAAGACCCCGGGGGTGCCTGGGGACAGGGCAGAGCAGTCCCGGGTGGAACTGAATGCCATGATGAAACGGATCACGCGGCTGGACATCGTTTCCTTCAAGAAGGAGATGGAGGAGGTGAAGACGGCTGTCCATCACGAGGAGGCGGGAGGGCAACCGGCCCTGGATCTTCCTGGGGAAGCGCTGTCCCTGGAACCGGTTCCCCCACCCCCGGTCCGGGCAGAGGAGCCGGTGCTGGATGCGGTGTCACCCCCGGAATCCACCCGGCCGTCATCGGACATTGATGACCTGAAGGCATTCATCCGAAGGCTGGAGGCCCTGGAGCTGGGGACCCCGGAGCCGGTACCGGAGCGCGATGCCGGGAGATCCATGAAACCGCCGGAACCGGCCGGAGAGACACCCGCACCCGTGCCAAAGGAGGTGCCGGGGATCACGATCCGGCCCGGGGTTCTCACCCCCGGTGTCCCCGCGGGGAAGGGGGTGCCGGCTGCAGCAGCGGGAGCAGGTCCCCGGAAGGCGCCTCCCCTCAGATTCGGTGAGGCCCTGGAGGCGGACCGGGCGGTGGAGCGCCGGCCTGTGGTCCTGAGCGATGCCCCGTCAGCAGCAGAAAAACCGTCCCCCGAGGTGATCATCCAGTGGAAGAAGGACGAAACCCTCTCGGGAGCGGCCGCAGGAACGATCGCAAGGGCGGGGGAGGTGCGGGAGGAGATCCCCCAGCGCAGGCCGGTGATCCTGAAGCGGGAGATCGACATCCGGAGGGTGGAGCGCCGTCCGGAACGGCCCCGGCCCTCCCGGCCCCTGCTGGACGAGAAGAAGATCGACAAGATCATGCGGCAGCCGGGCGTGATTGCAGTCTCGGTCTTCCAGGAAGGGTTCGCGGTCCAGTCCGTGGGGCAGGCCGACTTTGACCAGGTGGCTGCCAACGCAGAGGACCTCCTGCGGGCCGGTATCAAGATTGCGTCCGACATCCATATCGGCACCCTCCACCAGATCATCCTGGAGAGCGAGGGCGGCAAGCTGATCATCTCCCCGTACGGCGATCTCAACCTCTGCGTCTTCACCGATGCCGATGCCAACCTGGGGCTGATCCGCGTGGCCATCCGGTCGATACAGACGGCGTGATCCCATGAAGATACCCCACTGCTCCACATCCGCAACCAGGAGAGGCGTGACAGTCAAGGAGCTGCTGGATGACCTGGCCACCGCGGGCTTCACCGGCTACTGTGCCATCCCGTTCGGCGAGAGCATCACCTCCCTTGTCTTTGAAGGTGGCCTCTGCCTCCTGGCAGAGCACCTGGGCCAGCAGGGGCTCGCGGGGCTCCGGAAGCTGGCGGTCATGGGAGACGCCCGGGTTGATGCCGCGCTCTGTGACTTCACCACCACCCAGATCGGCGTCACCCTGAAACTGAATGACCGCTGCCGTGTGGTCCTGCCCCCCTCCATGACGGCTGCCGACGCAGGAAGGGTGCCAAGGAGCACTTCCGTAACATCGGTGAAGATCGCGGGCCTGGGCGCGAAACCGATCCGGGTGACCAGCGTGCGGACCAGGGGGGAGGCTCTCGGGCGGCAGGCCGGTGGGGCCAGGGCACAGGGCCGGGGCACGGCTGCCCCGGGCCAGATCCTGAAAAGAAAGATTGACCGGACCGACCAGCGGATCAACAAGTCCTCTCTCGAGAGCCTGAAAACGCTCAAGGATTCCTTCAAGACCGATGCCGCGGACCTGCTGGAGGAGCTGAACCTGGGCCACCTGGTGGTGAAGGGACAGCCGAAAAATGCTGGAAAAGAGGAAGAAAAAAGATGAAACGCACGGAACCAGTGAGTGGAATGACAGCAACGTATAAGTATTTGGATAATGAGAATTTTATAGAGTTTATAAATCGCTCTGCATGAGAAGGTGCGAGATGTTCAGAGCTTTTACCATTGCTTCAGGAAAAGGCGGGACCGGTAAAACCACAGTAACCGTCAACCTTGGCACGTCGCTGGCCCAGCTGGGAAAGGAGACATTCATTCTGGATGCAGATATCGGCATGGCCAACCTGGGCCTGGTGCTGGGGCTGGAGAGCGTTCCGGTCACCCTGCACGAGGTGCTGGCAGGGAAGGCCAGTATAGAAGATGCCATTTACGAGGGGCCCAACGGGCTGAAGGTGGTCCCCAGCGGCATCTCGCTCCAGGGGTTCCAGAATGCCGATCCCGAGAAGATGAAGGACGTGATGCGGGATCTGGTGGGCAGGAGTGATTTCCTCCTCATCGATGCCCCCGCCGGGATCAGCAAGGACGGCGTCGTGGCCCTGGCGATTGCCGACGAGGTGATCCTTGTCGTGAACCCGGAGCTCTCCTCCATGGCCGATGCCCTGAAGACCAAGATCCTCACCGAGATGGTGGGCGGGAAGGTGTACGGGGCCATCCTGAACCGGGCCGGCATGGAGAACACCGAACTGCGCCGGCACAGCGTGGAGGATGTACTGGGCGTCCGGGTCATTGACATGATTCCTGAAGATGCCAATGTCCGGAGGGCGGCCGCCTACAAGACCCCGGTGGTGATCAAGTACCCGACCTCCGGCGCTTCCCGGGCATTCCGCCGCATTGCGGCTGACCTGGCCGGTTCCGAGTACAAGGAGGAGAAGGAAGCCCTTCAGGAAGGCTTTGTGGACCGTCTCGCACGGACACTCTTCGGGAGCGTCCAACGGTAAATCGACGGTGGTTTCGCACCAAATAAAATTTTACGATGTTTTTTTCTTTTTCAGACTCAAATTTTTTCCCGGCGCAAAAGGCAAAGTTTAATACTATCATGACGGTGATATATATTTATATCCGCACCATCCGTCAGAGGTCACTCTCCGGATTTCCGTGCCTGCGATAAGCGGATGAGGTGAAGAGTCCTACGTCTGAGATTATCAGCATCATCGATGAGGTTCTCAGCAATGCGACCTTTGTCGCCAGTTACCCCTACGATGAACTCATCCGGTGTGCCCAAGAACAGGGTGTGAATGGTATTGGCGTCTTTGAGGAGAAGGACCGGAAATTCTTCCTCATGTTCGAGGGGGGACAACCGGAAGGGGCCATCTATATGGACCCCAAGGGCACGCTCTTTGGCGACAAGGCAGCGTACCTCCTCTCCGGAAAAGAGACCTTCGAGTTCTTCCAGGTCAGCCAGCCTGTCGTGAATGCCCTCGCATCCCGGTGCAGGGTCTATGACAAGAGCCACCTGAAGAGACGGCTGATGGAAGAGATCCCCAATTTCGGGGGGAAGAAGCAGAGTCCCGGGGTGCTGTGCCTGATCATCGTCAGGGACGGTGCCACCCAGACAGGGATCCGGGTCTCCATCAAGAAGGGTCGGCAGATCATTGCGAGCGAGATGACCACGTCAGACGGAAAGGTGTGCTTCAAGCTGCTGAATGGGAAATACGACTGCACGGCTATGGATCGGGAACAGGGGATGTACACGTTCATGGTTGATTTCAATCACCGGTATGCCGAGACCACCATTGAGATTGGGGGGTAGCGTATGGAACAGAAGGATCAGGACAAGAAGAGAGAACTCAATGCAATGATGAGACGCCTGGGCCTCCTCGGCATGGAGTCCCCGGGGCAGGAAGACGGTACCGCGCCAGCTGCACCGAAAACAGAGGAAGAGAAAACGCCCAAGGCTGCGGGGACAGCACCGGGAGCCGTCGACGACCTGAAGGAGATCATCAGGAACCTGGAAGCAGTGGAGCGGCAGAAGAGCGTCGTCCCGGAGGCCCTGGCGACACCGAGGGCCCAGAAACCAGCTCCGGCTCAGGCCCCATCCGTCGGCCCGGAAGATCTCTCGCCCATGATGGACCGCCTGAAGCGGCTGGATCTCTCCACATTCCGGGAGGAGATGAAGGAGAAGCCGGAACCGGCTCCGGCATCCGGGGATGATTTTTCAGGTCTTTTGAAGCGGCTGGAGGGGGCCGTCCCCCTGAAGCAACCGGTCAAAGAGACGATCCGGGCGACCCGTGCCGACGCCGCCCCCGCCCCGGCCCCCGTCCAGGCACCCCCCGCGGCACCGGCAGCAGCTCCGGAGGATGACCTCTCCGCTCTCATGAAGCGGCTCGGCGGCGGGCTGCCCCCGCAGGAGCCCGGGAAGAGGACCGTCCGGGCCACCCGTGCCGAGGCCACCCCCGCCCCGGCCCCCGTCCAGGCACCTCCCGCGATACCCGCAGCAGCCAAGGAGGATGACCTCTCCGCACTGATGAAGCGGCTGGAAGGGATCAAGATCGATAACAGGGCCGAGACCGCCCCGCAGGCCAGGGAGCCCGAGGCGGCACCGGCACCTGTGCGGAAATCCCAGCCCTCGCCCGCACCTGCCCCCGTTGGCGGCGAGGGGGATATCGCTACCATGATGGACCGCCTGAAGCGCCTGGATCTTGCCATCGAGGAAGAGAAGCCGGAGACAGGAGAGCCTGCCCGGCCATTGCCGGCGTCCAAAGAGGACGTCTCCCCGGGCCCCGGGGAAGAGTACGAAGCCCTGGTCCAGCGCCTGGGATCCTTCCGGAAGCAGATGAAGACTGCCCGGGATGCGAGGACGGCCGAGACCGCCACCAAGGAGGAGGTCATCACCGCGACCCGCATCACGGCCAGGGAAAAGGAGGCGGTGCAGGGTGCCCCGGTCACGGCCGAGAACCTTGACGCCCTGGCCCGGAGCGCCACTACCGCTCCCGCGGCTTCGGCAACGGAGCAGGAACTCACCCAGGTCATTGACGACATCTTCAAGGTCCACAAGGATACGCCTCTCGGGGAAGCTGACGAGAACGTCTTTGATTCGCTCCATGCCATTGCCAAGGGGGAGGCAGGGCAGGAGGAAGGGGAGGCTGCCAGGTCCAAGCCGGTCCAGGCCAAGCGAACCCGCTGGTCGGAGATAGAGGCTGAGGAGGCCGAGGAGGCCGAGGATACCATCGTGTCGGTGGACGAGATCAAGGATATCTCGGACCTGATCCTGCCCAAGGGGGCCACCTTTACCATCGACGAGGTGAAGCTCCACGAGCGGACCGCCGTCTTTGACGTGAAGGGCGGCAGCAGCAGCAAGGTGCCCTCCGAAATGATCGAGAGCTGGCATGCCCAGCTCCCCTCAGGGGTCATCAAGGACATCGTCATCGGCACGGACGGGGCCCAGGAAGAGAAGAAGGGGAAGATGGGCGCCTTCCTGGGGAAACTGAACATCATGAAGGTGATCCGGCCCGAGATCGAAGATTACAACCCCAAGATCCACGGCCCCCTGGTGGACCTCAGCATCCGGGCCCAGCCCACCATCGAGGAGGTGGAGATCTACCCGGTGAACGAGCCGTATGCCTACATCCGGATCATCCATGACAGCACCACCCACGAGTACACCTACCAGGTGCTGGAGCCCCAGCTCACCCCTGCTGAAAAGGAACTGCTGACAGAGATCAAGCAGCGGCTCTTTGAGACCCTGGAGGTGAACACGAAAGACATCACCAAGGATGCGGCCAAGAAGGCCATCCGGGGTGCGGTGGACACGATCCTCCGGGATTACGGCATCTCCCTCACGCCGGCAGGACGGGAGAAGGTCCTGTACAACATCGAGAAGGAGTTCCTGGGCGAAGGGCTCATCGACCCCATCATGCATGACAAGTACATCGAGGATATCTCCGGCGACGGGGTGAACATCCCCATCTTCGTGTACCACACCAGCTACGAGAACACGAAAACCAACCTGATGTACCGGAACGCGGATGACCTGGACTCCTTTGTCACCAAGATGGCCCAGCGGGCTGGCAAGCACATCTCCATTGCCGAGCCCATCCTGGACGCCACCATGCCCGACGGCTCGCGTATCCAGATGACCCTCGGAGCCGAAGTCACCGCCCACGGGTCCACCTTCACGATACGGAAGTTCCGGGAGGAGCCCATCACCCCCACGGACCTCATCGAATGGTCCACCTTCTCGCCTCTCGCCGTGGCGTACCTCTGGCTGGCGGTGGAGAGCGGGAAATCGGCGATCTTTGCTGGAGGTACTGCGTCAGGGAAGACCACGTCCCTCAACGCCATCTCCCTCTTCATCCCCCCGATGGCCAAGGTCGTCTCCCTGGAGGATACGCGGGAACTGAAGCTCCCCCACCCCAACTGGATCGCCTCGGTCACCCGGGAGTCCTTTGACACCCAGGGCAAAGGGCAGATCGACATGTACGAGCTCCTGCGGGCGGCCCTCCGTCAGCGGCCGGAGTACCTGGTGGTGGGCGAGGTGAGAGGCAAGGAAGCCCTCACCCTCTTCCAGGCCATGTCTACGGGCCACGTCACCTATTCCACCATACACGCTGACTCCGTGGCGAGCGTCGTCCACCGTATCGAGAACCCGCCCATGTCCGTGCCCCGCAACATGCTCTCCGCCCTTGACATGGTCTGCGTCCAGGCCCAGGCCAGGATCGGGGGGCAGCGGATCCGGCGCTCCAAGCAGATCATCGAGATCCTGGATATTGATCCGCGCACCAACGAGCTGATCACGAACGAGGTCTTCCGGTGGATTCCCTCCAGCGATGAGATCCGGTATTCCGGCAAGTCCTATATCCTGGAAGAGATCATGGAAGAGCGCGGCTGGAGCGAGTCACGGATGAAGGAGGAGCTGAAGCGCCGCCAGGAGCTGCTGGAATGGATGCGCCTGAAGATGATCCGGCACTACAAGGATGTGTCGAAGATGCTGATCTCCTACTTCAGGGATCCCGAGGCGGTGATTGAGATGGTACGCAAGGACCTCTACACCAAGGGAGAGGCGGCATGAACAGTTACGAGAGACTCTGCTTCAAGCTGCTGGGAGACCGGGCCAAGAAGAGACGCGAGGACTATCTCCCGCTCCGCAACAACCTGATGAGGGGCCGGATCACCTCTCCGTTTGAGGCGTACCTGGCCACGGCATGGGTCAGTTCGTTCCTGGGAGGGATCGTGGCAGCGGTGCTCCTGGGCCTTCTCAGTTACCTGCTGCGGATCCCCGAGATGATCACCTACAAGGGGACGATGCCGGATTTCATGACCAACCTGTCGGACTACCGGCTGGTCATTGGAACTGTCGTCACCTTCCTCCTTGCCTTCCTCCTCTTCGGGGGACTCATCTACCTGATCTTCATGGTGTACCCGAGCGTGGTGGCCGGCGAACGGCGCCGGAACATCGATGCCACGCTGCCCTACGCCATCAACTACATCACCGCCATGTCCACGGCAGGCATCACCCCTGCCGAGGTCTTCAGCCTCCTGGGGGAGAGCCCCATCTACGGGGAGAGTTCGGTGGAGGCCAGGTACATCACCCGGGAGATCAATATCTTCGGCAAGGACCTGGTTGACGGCATCCGCATCGTCTCCACCTTCACCCCCAGCGAACGGATGAGGGAGTTTTTGCAGGGGGCCGTGGCCAGCATCTCGGCAGGGTCCAACCTGACCGCGTACTTCCGGAACAAGGCCCAGCAGTACACGCTGGAGAACCGGCAGTCGCAGAAAATGTTCCTCGAGACCCTGGGGCTCATCGCCGAATCCTACGTGACGGCTCTGGTAGCCGGGACACTGTTCCTGATCATCCTGCAGTCCATCATGTCCATCATCAGCGGGGAGTCCGACCCGTTCTTCCTGTACATTGTCATCTACCTGATTGTGCCCTTCGGGAGCGTGATGTTCGTGATCCTGATCTCCTCCATGACCCCGGAGGTGTGACATGGGGCTCGGTGATGCGTTCAACAACGTACTGAACCGCTCCCGCTTCAAGCGGGAGAATGCCCCCGAGGTGATCCTCAGCGAGTACGAGCGGGATGAGCGCCACATCATGGACAAGATCTCCTACCAGAGGAAGATCCGTGAAGGGCTGGGCAGGTTCCTCAAGCACCCGTACGAGTTCGTCCGCGAGAATCCCCTGAACGTGCTGATCATCTCCATCCCCCTGGCGTTCCTGGTCTTCCTCACCGGCGCCTCCCTGATCTTCACCACGTACGGCCTCTCCAGCCTCCTCACCGACACCATGATCGATGATGTCCTCGTCATCTCGGTGCTGATTGCCGTCGTGCCCCTGGCCACCCTTGACTTCATGGAGGCGAAGCGGGTGAACAGCCTTGAGGAGTCCCTCCCCAACTTCTTCCGGGACGTGGCAGGCATGAATGACAGCGGGATGACACTCCCCAATGCCATCAACAACGTGGCCAGCGGCCAGTACGGGGCACTCACGCCCTTCATCCGCCGGCTGAACTCCGAGATGTCCTGGTCGGTGCCCTTCGTGGAGGCCCTCCTGCGGTTCGGCACCCGCGTGGGAACCCCCCTTGCAGCGCGGGCCGTGGACCTGATCGCCAAGGCTTCCCGGGCAGGTGGGGACGCCTCCGAGGTGCTCCGGGCGGCGGCCAATGACTCCTACGAGTTCTTCAACCTGAAGCTGGAGCGGAGAAACAACATGCTCATCTACATGGTGATCGTGCTGATCTCGTTCCTGGTCTTCCTCTTCGTCATTGCCATCCTGGAATCCACCTTCCTTACCACCATGGCCGAAGCCGGCGCCAAGGCCCAGGCTGCCGGAGCCGGGCGGCAGTTCATGTCCTCGGTGAACATCGAGTTCTACAAGCGGCTCTTCTCCCACGCCGCCATGATCCAGGGCTTCTTCTCCGGCCTGGTGGCAGGGCAGATGGGAGAGGGGAGCGCCATCGCCGGCCTGAAATACTCGGCCATCATGCTCACCATCGCCTGGATCGTCTTCCGGTTCGTGATCTGAACTCTCAGGAGAGAGGCCGGGTGAACCGGCTTCACTCACCCGTTTCGTCCCTGAAACGGTTTCCTCCTTCAGAAGGAATGATGGCTTTCATCTCCCCACCCTTACAGGATGGCAGCGGTGAGAGGAGCCCGGCCTCCGCTCCCGGTCCCAATATTCGCAGACGATCCAACATTCTTCCGTTCGGCATGCCCCCCTATCCTGCGGGATACTCCGGTCATACCTGAGAAAGAACGGATCCTCCACTCCTCATGGGGGAGAGCGACGGGAGGGGTCACGCCCCCTCCCGGTCCCACCCCAGAGAGGAGAGCCCCTTCCGTATGGGTATTCCGGAACCGGAAAAAGAAGAGAACAGGAATTCAGATTCCGGGGTTCATTTCAGGAGATGTTATCCAGCTTGTAGCCCTTCTGGGCCAGCAGGTTCTTGACCCGCTCCAGGTGGTTTCCCTGGAGTTCGATGGATGACCCCTTGACGGTGCCGCCACATGCGAGTTTTCCCTTCAGGAATTTGGTCAGGTCGTTGAGGTCGATATCAACAGGGTCGAGCCCGTCGACGATGGTGACTTCCTTTCCATACCGCCGCCTGTTGATCTTGACATTGATTCGCTGCTGTTCCTTGGCAACTTCTTCACAGATGCAGAGTTCCTTTGGCAGTCCACAGGTTGGACAGATCCCACCATTCATTACTTTTACTGTTCACTGCTCTTTATTTATTAATTGGATGGTCAGCCGTCGACCTTGCAGACATCGCAGCCGTGGGAGAGGACCTGTTCCCGCTTGCTCCGGTACCGGTACACGGTGATCCCCTTGCACCCCATGCTGCGGGCGAGAGAGAAGATCCGGGAGATTTCGTCAACGCTCGCCCCCTGGGGGAGGTTCACGGTCTTTGAGACGGCATTGTCCACGTGCTTCTGGACCGCCGCCTGCATCCGCACGTGGAACTCCGGGGTGATCTCAGGTGCGGTCCGGAAGAGCTCTTTCATGTCGCCAGGGATGGGGAGGTCCTGCGCAGAGCCCGTCTCTCTCACCTTCGCGAGGAAATCGGTGCCGTGGGGGATGGCGGAGATCGCCTCCAGGAAGAGGGGGCTTGTGATCTCCGCCTCCGACCCGGCCATCTTCCGGCGGTAGGACAGGGCAAAGAGGGGTTCGATCCCGGACGAGGTGTCTGCGATCAGGTGCAGGGAACCGGTGGGGGCCACGGTGGTGACGGTGGCGTTCCGCATGGCCCCCGGATACCGGCTCCGGTCAATGGCCGGGAAGGACCCCTTCTCCTCCCCCAGCTCGCGGGACCGGGCATGGCCTTCTTCCTGGACATGGGACATGACCCGCTCCGCGAACCGGAGCGCCTCCCCCGACTCGTACGGGATGCCCATGAGAATCAGGGCGTCGGCAAGTCCCATGATCCCAAGCCCGATCTTCCGGGTGAGGAGGGTCCGGGTCCGGATCTCCGGGAGAGGAAACCGGTTCACATCGATGACCGCGTCCAGGAAGTCCACGGCGGTCCGGCAGGTCTCCCGGAGGAGCACCTCGTCCAGGTCACCCCCCCGCACACACCGGGCCAGGTTCACCGAACCCAGGTTGCAGCTCTCGTAGGGGTACAGGGGCTGCTCGCCACAGGGGTTGGTGGCCTCCAGGGGGCCCAGGCCCGGGGTGGGATTCCTGCGGTTGATCTCGTCCAGGAAGAGCATGCCGGGATCGCCGGTAGCCCAGGCCTCCCCCGCCACCAGCCCCCAGAGCTCCCGGGGATCCATCGATCCCCAGACACTCCCCTCCCGTGGGTTCACCAAGTCAAAGGATTTTCCGCTCTCCAGATTCTGGAAAAAGTGGGTGTCGAATCCGACGGAGATGTTGAAGTTCCGCAATCCTCCGCTGTGCTTGGAGCGGATGAAGCTCCGGATATCCGGGTGGCTGGCGGCAAGGACGCCCATGTTGGCACCCCTCCTCTTTCCGCCCTGCTTCACCGCCTCGGTGGCCTTGTCAAAGACCTGCATGAAGGAGACCGGCCCGCTGGCAACACCCCCGGTCTCGCCGACCCGGTCGCCCTCCGGCCGTATCCGGGAGAAGGAGAAGCCGGTCCCTCCCCCGCTCTTGTGGATCTGCGCCATCTGGCCAAGGGCAGAAAAGATGCTGTCAATGGAATCGTGGACCGGCAGCACAAAGCAGGCTGAGAGCTGCCCCACGGAAGTGCCGGCGTTCATCAGGGTGGGGGAGTTGGGCAAAAAGAGGAGATCCTCCAGAATGTGCCGGAACGCCTCCCTCTGCGGCGTGTCCACCGCCCCTGCCACCCGCGCGAAGAGGGCCGGTGGCGTCTCGCCGGGAAGCAGGTAGCGGCGGGCCAGCAGGAGTTCGGCCGTGGGAGTCAGGTGCATATGAGGGAATGGTACCGGCCCCTTTAATAAAAACCCCTGCCCACATCTGGGTACCGATGTCTGTTGCGGTTCTCGGTACTTCATCCCACGCGGGAAAGAGCAC
>Ga0315274_10006583_pt1 | contig 16897 bp, 12 predicted proteins | sample YL17G02_20_MG_FD_203700 | JGI IMG/M metagenome (GOLD analysis project Ga0315274, IMG submission 203700) | Sediment microbial communities from Yellowstone Lake, YNP, Wyoming, USA - YL17G02_20 | ecosystem: Environmental > Aquatic > Freshwater > Lake > Sediment | place: USA: Wyoming | collected...
AATCGATGCAGAAGGTGTTATCCCCGGTACTGCGCGTGGGATATTTGGGAACAATTGCCGAGATTAAAGGGGTGCATGTCCTGTTTGAGGCCATACGCCAAATTCCCGGTCCTGTACTAACCGTGCATGCTTTCGGGGATACGGCCCCCTTCCCTGGCTACACCGCTCGCCTGCGCCGGCTGGTCTCCGCAGATCAACGGCTGGAGCTGGCGGGCAAGTACCCAAACGATGATCTGAGCCGGGTAATGAGCAACCTCGATGTTATCGTTGTCCCCTCATTGTGGTACGAAAACAGCCCCAATGTGATCCTTGAAGCCTTTGCACACTGCACGCCGGTGATAGCCTCCAACCTGGGGGGAATGGCTGAATTAGTACAACACGAGAAAAATGGCTTGTTGTTCACCCCCGGAGATGCAAGCGATCTGGCGAATCAAATCCGGCGGCTTATCGATGAACCGGGGTTGTTAGGGACTCTGTGCCGTGGCATTGAACCTATTAAAAGTTTAGCGCAAGAAATGGATGAGCTCGAGGTTATGTACAATAAACTGGCGCTATCCTCCAAGTGATCAGATCCTAAGCTTTCATGAGTATAGCGCGCGTAACGATCATCATCCTGAACTGGAATGGCTGCCACGACACCCTGGCCTGCCTGCAATCTCTGGCTGGATTGGATTATCCCGCCTATGAGGTGATCGTAATCGATAACGGTTCTACGGATAACTCGGTTGCTGTCATCAGGGCTACATTCCCACAAGTAACTTTGGTCGAAGCGGGAGAGAACCTGGGCTTCGTAGGAGGCAATAACCTGGGGCTGGAACAAGCCTGTAAAATGGGGAGCGACTATGCTCTGCTGCTGAACAACGACACCGAAGTAGCTCCGGCTTTTTTACGGAAGCTCGTGGATGCAGCCGAGGCAGATCCTACGGCAGGCGCAGCCAGCCCGATAATTTACTACTTTGACACTCCCAAGGTAATCTGGTCTGCCGGGGGCGAAGTGGATTGGCGGCACGGCCACACCCGACTGGTGGGGATGGGCGAGACCGACGATGGTCAATTTGACGGCAAACCGCGACCGGTAGGTTTTATCACCGGTTGTGCGTTTCTGATAAAAATGCCAGTCTATGAACAGGTGGGAGGCCTCGATCCACGTTTTTTTGCCTATTATGAGGACAATGAATGGTGTTTGCGAATTCACCGTGCCGGGTATCGCATCCTGTTCGTTCCGCAAGCGAAAGTGTGGCACAAGATTTCACCCCTGGTGCGGGAATCCTCACCCCAAGTACATTATTACATGACACGCAACCGGCTACTGTTCCTGAAATGTACACAGGCAGGATGGCAATCCTGGCTTAACACTTTCTACGAATATACTCGGACACTTATAAGCTGGACAATAAAACCACGCTGGCAATACAAAGCTCCCTTGCGCAAGGCAATGATCCGGGCTATTCTCGATTTTTTGCGCGGGCGGCTAGGTGAAGCAACACTATGAATATCTTATTCTTGTCTCGCTGGTTTCCCTACCCTCCTGATAACGGATCGAAACTCCGTATATATAATTTGATACGGCAATTAGCTGTTCAACACACAGTAGATTTGATCTCGTTCACATCGGAAGAGATCTCAGACAAGCATCTGGCTCCCATGCAGCCATTCTGCCGTTGTATCGAGACTGTGTCGTATCGCCCGTTTAAACCCCGCCGCTTTAAAGCCATTTTGGGGGCACTTTCCCCTCTCCCGCGCTCTGTGCTGGATACAGATAATACCCAGATGCATGCTATGATCCAACGAAAGGTGCAAGAGACACCCTATGATCTGATCATTGCATCTGAGGTGGATATGGCTCAGTATGGGCGGTATTTACCCACGGTAAAAATCCTGGAGGAGATTGAACTGGCGTCGCTGCAAGAAAAGGTCAGAGTGGAACGCAGCCCGTTCAAGAAGCTACGCCATATCCTGATGTGGCAGAAATGGGCGCGTTATATCGTCGCTACCATGCGAGCGTTCGACGGGTGTACCGTAGTATCGGAGCCAGAACGTCAACTGGTTGGAAGTTTGCTTCACAAGTCCGGGTGTGCCACGCCGATCCAAGTCATTCCGAATGGAGTGGATACAGCTTATTACCAGGGTGATTTTGGAAAGCCAGAGCCAGACACAATGGTGTTCTCCGGCGCATTGACTTATTCAGCGAACTACAATGCGGTGGATTTTTTTTTGAGAGAAGTATATCCCTTGATCCAGGCAAAATGCCCAGATGTGAAACTAATGATTACAGGGCGACTCAACGGTGTACCTGTTAATCGCCTTCCAGCACGATCGGGGGTGGTTTTCGCGGGTTATTTAGAGGACATTCGCCCAACCATTTCACGCAGCTGGATTAGTATTGTGCCATTAAAATTAGGAGGTGGTACACGTCTAAAAATTCTCGAGTCCCTGGCCTTGGGGACACCCGTGGTTTCTACAAGCAAGGGTTCGGAGGGGCTGGAACTCACATCAAACCAGGAGATTTTAATAGCTGACAGTCCCTCCGAGTTTGCCTCGGCAGTGCTGCGTTTATTCACAGATCCACTGCTACGTCAAACCTTGAGCCACAATGGGCGCCAAATAGTCGCGTCCCGATACGATTGGCAGATGATCGGCCAATCATTGAACGAATTCATAACCGCAATCAGTAAGTGAGAATATGGAGCTTGCGCAACGTTTCCGCTCAACCAAATCTTACCTGTCCTACCTGCGTTCCGCGGTGTTAATATTCATCCACAACTATTGGAGAATAGGTCTGCGCATTGGAATCGTTCTGGTTGTTTTGGTGTTCGTTGCCGGGTTGGGATTCCTGGCTGGAAAAAGTAACCCGTTCTACGCACTGGTCGTTGCATGCCTGCCTATTCTAATCGTTGCTGTAGAAGAGGTGCTGAAGCGTCCAGAGCTTACCCCGGTCATCATTCTCTCGACAGCAGCCTTTGTTCGCATTAGCATACCCACCGGAACCGGTAGTCGACTGGTAATGAGCTTGGCAGTAACCACAGCCTTCACTGCGTTGTGGGTATTGAAGATGCTGCAAGAGAAGCGCTTCCATACCTATCCCACCCCGATCAACCGACCTTTATGGGGGCTCATTATTGTCACCATCATTTCACTCGTTTGGAGCAATCTATTCCGCGACCCGTGGGTGGTTATCTGGCGCAGCTTCCCGATTGTTCAGATCGCTTCTACGATTGTGATGGTTATGCTACCCATGGCTTTTTTCCTGACAGCCAATCTTATCCGCAAGGAACAGACATTAAAAATACTGGTCGCAATCATGTTGCTGGCCGGGTTTTTAGGATTATTCCGCCAATATGGGTATCTTAGTATTCCGGTCAACGTAAATGGCCTGTACACTATGTGGATCATTAGCCTCTCAACAGCACTAGCCTTATTCAACAGACAGCTTTCCCGCTGGCAGCGCGGGCTGTTGTTAGCTCTGGCTGGGCTATGGATTTTTTGGGGCCTGGGTCTGCACGTCAGCTGGTTAGCGGGTTGGCTACCGGGCGTGATCGCAGTAGGCGTATTAATCTTCACGCGCTCTAAGAGATGGACCTTTATCCTGGTTATCGCTGTGCTGGTCTACGTCAGCATCAACGCCAGCTACTTTTTGGGCACAGTAATTCAATCCGAAAGCCGTGAAAGCGGTGAAACCCGCTTAGCTGCTTGGGAGATGAATTGGCGGATTACCAGCCAGCACTTGCTGTTTGGTACCGGTCCGGCAGGATACGCCGCTTATTACTTGTCATATTTCCCAATGGAGGCAACCGCCTCTCATAGTAATTATATCGATATCATTGCTCAAACTGGCGTAATAGGACTGGCCTTGTGTCTATGGTTTTTCTTTGGGTTAGTATGGTATGGTTATCGACTGACTTTACGCCTCAGAGGGCGCGGGGATTTTTTTGAGGGATTAGCCAGCGCCGCGTTTGCTGGTACCATCGGCTGCATCGTTATGATGGGTTTTGGCGATTGGTTGTTTCCATTTGCTTATACACAATCCATTGCCGGGTTCGATTATGCCGTGTATAACTGGATTTTTATGGGAACTTTACTGGCTATTGATCGCCTGACGAAAGAGCACACTGACACTCATGCCTGATATTTCAATTATCATCATCAATTGGAATACCCGCGATCTGCTGGCTGCCTGCCTTCGCTCGGTTTACCAAACCACCCGTGATCTCGACCTGGAAATCATCGTGGTGGATAACGGTTCTAGAGACGACAGCTGTGAGATGGTGCGCAGAGAGTTCCCTTTGGTGAGGTTAATGGTAAACAGCGAAAATGTAGGTTTTGCGCGCGCCAATAACCAGGCTGCGCGCATTGCCCAGGGGCAGTATATCTTTCTGCTCAACAGCGATGCAGAACTGCAAACCGATTCGCTCCAGATAATGCTCGCTCTCGTGAAAAATGAACCCAAAGCTGGCATCGTCGGCGCCCATCTGCTTAATTCGGACGGCAGTTTCCAGGCCTCGCATACACCCTTCCCAACACTTTGGCGTGAATTTCTAATCCTCACTGGCTTTGGGCGCGCCTTCTACGGGCGTTGGTTCCCCAGCCGAGGGCCAGAATTGGCCAAGGGCCCTCAACCAGTGGATTATGTGGAAGGGGCGGCTCTGCTCATCCACCGGGATATCTATCTCCAGCACAATGGGCTCGATGAGGGCTATTTCATGTACGCTGAGGAGGTAGATTTGTGCTATAGCTTCCGTAAAGCCGGCTGGCAGGTGTGGTATCATCCAGAAGCACGCATCCTGCACCATGGCGGGGGCAGCAGCCTGAACCGCCGCACGCAGCGTGAAGGGGATTTGTACCGCAGCCGGGTGCGGTTCTTTCGCAAGCAATATGGGAACCGGGCTGCCAACTTGCTCAAGCTACAAATCTATATCTTGACGGCTGTAAAACTGGTATCCCATAAATTCCTTCGCCTGCTCAGCTTTGGACATCACAGCCGCCCGATAATTTCTCTGCGCGATCTGGCTGGGCAGCTAAAGGGAGTATAAATTGAAAGTATTGCTGCTGACCCAGGTGCTACCTTATCCACCGGATAGTGGTCCAAAAATTAAAACCTGGAATGTCATCAAGTATCTAGCCCAACAACACGAGGTGACCCTGGTTTCCTTCGTGCGTGGCGATCAATCGGCCGATGTGCAGCGATTACGAGCTTACTGCCGCTCCGTTCACACAATTCAAATGGTACGCAACCCCTTGCGGGATGGATGGGCTTTGATCCGCAGCTTGTTCAGCGGCCAACCCTGGATGATGGTGCGAGACGAAGTATATGAAATGCACCAATTAATCGAACGCCTATCTGCTGAAACATCCTTCGATATCGTTCATGCCGATCAACTCAACATGGGCCAGTACGCATTGCGCCTTTCGGGAACGCGTAAAGTCTTGGACACCCATAACGCGCTTTGGCTGCTTTACAAACGACTCTGGCAAACGATGAGAACCGGCCCTAAGAAGTGGCTCCTGGGCCGCGACTGGCGTCTTCTGAAACGGTACGAAGCTCGGTTATGCCAGGAATTTGACCGCGTGCTGGCTGTCAGCGAGGAAGACCGGGCCGCCTTGCAAGAGGCCGCTGGTCACTCTGTGGATATCACGGTAATCCCTATTGCTGTAGATACCGACGAGCTCAAGCCCGTCAACCGTTCTCCAGATGCCGATCACATCCTGTACCTGGGTACAATGTACTGGCCCCCAAACATAGACGGTGTATTTTGGTTCATCCACGAGGTGCTGCCATTGCTGCGTGCACAGCGACCTAATCTGGTATTCGATGTAGTAGGGGCGCGTCCACCACAGGAGCTACTGGAATTGAGTAAGCCCGATACCGGCATTAACGTTACCGGCTATGTGAAGGATATAACTCCTTACCTTGAAAAAGCGGAGATGATGATCGTCCCCTTGCGAGCCGGTGGGGGGATGCGCGTGAAGATCCTCGAGGCCCTGGCCTATGGTGTACCAATGGTTTCTACTACCCTCGGATGCGAAGGCATCGCCGTCACATCGGAGCAAGAAGTGCTTATTGCAGACACCCCCCAGGATTTCGCCCAGGCGGTTCTGCGTCTGCTCGAAAACCGTTCACAGGCTGATGAACTGGCCAAAAACGGGCGCACACTCATCGAAATGAAATACGATTACCGCATGGCCTGCCAGCCACTCGAGCAGGTGTATCAATCCTGTCATGAAAAAGCCTCTCACCAGCACACCGAAAAACACGGCTAGCACCGGATTCATGATGTGCATCCGGATTGCTGAGGTTAATTTGAGTGTAGTGTGGTGGTTGCTGGTTATACCTCCTACGAACTGTATTATTATATAGAAAGCTTCCCATGAAATTACACCAAAATGATCTGTCATCTCCACATGACTCGCCCAAGAAACCTCTTGAGCAATGGTTCGTGGTCATTTGCTCTACGGTGATGGCAATTTTGACCACAATGCCATATTTGTTTGGTTATTTAATAGCCCCAGCCGACCGGGTCTTCATGGGTATCATCACCCGAACACCGGATATTGCGCAATATCTAGCCTGGATGAAGCGTTTCATGAACGCCAATTTGATCTCAAACCCTTTAACGCCTGAACCTAACGAAGCCATTTTTTTCAACCTGCTCTGGTGGTCACTAGCGAAGATTTCTAAATTTCTATCCGTGGACCCGATGATTATCGTTCAGATTTTCCGCATCCTGAGCATCTTCGCGTTCGCGGGCGTGCTTTATTGGTTCATTAGCCTCATCTTCCCAAATATCCGTTACCGCAAAGCAGCTTTTCTTGTCGCGTACTTTGGAGCAGGACTGGGGTGGATCTATGTGGTTCTCAAGTATACCTATCGCGGAGGAACATTTCTGGGCCCCAAGGATGTCTATGTTGTTGAGCCTAACTCTTTCCTTTGTATGTTGGGGGTCTCACATTTCACCATATCAGCCACGCTGATCATGCTAATATTTGGCCTATTCCTAATAGGCTGTGAACGTCGTCAATGGCGCTATCCCCTACTTGCCAGCTTGACGGCCATCATTCTCGGATGGGAACATGCTTATGATTTGTTGCTCGTTTACGCGATTCTGGGTGTTTTTGTTTTAGTTATGATGTTCCGAGGTGGATTCTCCTGGCACCTGATACTATACCTTGTGGTCATAGGGATAACATCCTGGTGGCCAGCCTTATACTCAATCTACATCACCAGGACTTTTGAAATCTGGAAAAATGTATTGTCTCAATTCGAAAATGCCGGGGCATGGACGCCAGATCCTTTCCACCTCCTGTTCCTGATGGGCCTACCTTTTATCGCCGCGATATTCGCTTATGACGGCCTCTTGCCAATAAAAGAGCGCTCTCCTCGCGCGCTGTTTGTCAGAATATGGTTCCTGGTAAACCTATTTGTCATTTACGTTCCGCTAAACTTCCAAATCCATTACCTGAATGGCTGGCAGATACCGACAGCGATCCTGGCTGTGGAAGCTTTCTTCAACCGTATATTGCCTTGGCTGCGGTTGCACACTCCTTTTGAACGAGTAAAGAAAGCTTTTTCCCTTCCCAATTTCGAAAAAGGGGTTTTAACGTTTGTCTTTTTAACCCTTATTCTTACCAACATATATCTATTTTTATGGCACTTCTACAACCTCCAACGCTTGCCTCACGACATCTTCTTGTACCGTGATGAAAGAGCTGCACTGACATGGCTGGCGCAGCATACCAATCCTGATGATGTAATCCTGAGCGCCAACGAAATCGGGCAGTATATCCCCAGCCAAACAGGAGCAAAGGCATTCATCGCCCACTGGGCGATGACCAAAGACTTGTATCAGAAACAACAAATCGTCAATATGTTCTTCGACACGGCCACATCAGATGATTTTCGTATCCAAACCATCAAAGAATTCAGTGTGGACTATATACTATCCAGTACAGAAGAACGCTCATTAGGAAACTATGACCCCAGCCAATCGGCATTCTTGAGAACTTGCTTTACTTCCCCTCTAGCGAAAATATACTGTGTACAAACAAACCAGCTTGCTCAACTGAGCAAATAAATGCAAATGATTCTCGCCACCTGAGATGCCCACCACTACCCAATTCCAATCAATCAGGAAAACTTTCCTCTACCAGCCAGGATTCTGGCTGTTTGCCATTTTACTGGCTTCTTATGCCTACTTCTTCCCTCGTTGGGCCGATTGGGGCCAAAACTCCAAACTAGACCTGACCATGGCGATTGTGGATCGAGGCACGTTTACAATTGACAACTACTACACAAATACTGGCGATTATGCCCTCTATAAATCACATCATTACAGCGATAAAGCTCCCGGTGCATCATTTTTAGGTGTTCCATTTTATACTGCTTTCAAAGCAATTGCCAGTACCTCACTGATGGAACGGTTGATCAACCAACTGGCCAGCAATCCAGCTATGACCGAGACCCTGCGTGAAGGCGGCACTGGTCTACTACGGGACAAAGTCTACGCTGCCATGGCCCTTTACGTTATAACATTCTTCGTCAACGTATTGTCTTCAGCCCTGCTTGGCTACATCCTCTACAGATTCCTTGGATATTTCATTGAAGCGTCCACGCCTCGCTTGCTGGTTGTATTTTTGTACGGACTGGGAACTGTGGCCTTCCCCTATTCCCAGACACTTAATGGAAGGCAAATTGCCGCTGTTCTGGTACTGAGCACTTTTTATCTGCTTTTCCGCATCCGGGTCGGTGTTCTTTCTGAACGCTATTTATGGCTGGTCGGATTTTTGATGGGATACGCACTTATTAGTGATTACCCAAGCATATTGATATTAGGCGCATTATTTTTGTACGCGATTGTTGTTTTACGGAATGTTCGGCGTATTCTGCCGATTGTTTTGGCCGCACTTCCGCCGATTCTTCTGATGATGTACTACAACCTGTCTTGCTTTGAAACGGTCTTACCAGTGGGATATAAATACTCCGAGTTATATCAAGATCTGCATTCGCAAGGCTTTATCAGCATTACTTACCCGAGGTTAGACGCGCTATTCGGGTTGACGTTTAGCCCCTTTCGGGGAGCTTTTTTTCTCTCACCAGCTTTGCTTCTGGCAATTCCCGGGTATATATACTGGTACCGGCGGGGAATCTTCCGTGCAGAATGGTGGGTGAGTTTGTGGAGTGTGGTTATTACATTCCTGTTCTACGGATCATCCGTTATGTGGTGGGGAGGTTTCGCGGTAGGCCCTGCTTACCTTACGGCAATGTTCCCAATGCTGGTGATCCCCATAGTTTTCTTTACCGGGCACCCACACAAGTCACAGTGGGTAAAAGCCATTATTTTATTGTTAATAATCTTATCTATCGCGCTGGTTTGGATGGAAACGATCGCCGGTCAAAGTTTCCCAGATATGGCCCCCAACCCGCTTTTCCAGCTTTCCATCCCTGCATTAGCAGCTGGTAATATTGCTCGTAACCTGGGAATGATCATCAAATTACGCGGCTGGGCCAGTCTGCTTCCTTTGGCCTCGTTTTTAGTTCTGGCGCTCATCTTCATTGTTCGCAGCAGTATGATTTTCAACAAAAACAATAAACCCTCATGAATCGTTCCATATCTCCCCATATGCTGATAAATTGGCGTACCCGCTTAATTAGTAACCCCAGGTTGTTGTTTTTCTTCTTCATTATTGGAGTGCTGAGCCGCATTCCATTTCGCAGCCAATGGCTGTATCACTGGGATTCAATCAATTTTGCACTGGGCATGGAACACTTCGATGTCCGTTTCCATCAACCACATCCCCCTGGCTATCTCCTTTATATCTTGCTTGGGCGGTTTGTCAAACTGCTCCTACACGATCCAAATGCCAGTCTGGTATGGATCTCCATCATCATGGGAGGGCTGACAATCTCTACCCTTTATTACTTAGGAAACCGTTTATTCGGTCACTCCGAAGCAGTTCTTGCCGCGTCCTTGGCTTTAACTTCCCCTGCTGTCTGGTTCTATAGCGAAGTAGCCCTGACCTATATTTTAGAGGCCTTTTTCGTCACCGCAATTGCTCTGGCTTGCCTGGAAACATTACGAGGAAACTGGCGCCTGGCTTTTCTCTCGGCTTTGTTGCTCGGCCTTGCTGGGGGTATTCGCCAGACAACGTTGATCTTAATGCTGCCTCTGTGGCTCTTTTCTTTACGGCGCTGCCACTGGCGATCAATCGTTTTGGCGATTCTCTTGCTGGGTACGACAGTGTTAGCCTGGTTGGTGCCAACCATATTACTCTCAGGAGGGTTGCAGTCCTATCTAGAAGCTTCCCGATCAATCGGCGGTGGTGTTCTTGCCGATTTTGAGCTCTTTAACGCAGGGGGTAGCTTGTTGGTGCGGTTCAGTCCCTTCATCCGTCTTGGAGTTTACATGACATATGGCTTAATGTTGGGGCTAATTCCGCTTTTATGGGGTCTTACCCTAGGCATCAAACACCTACCCGCACTGTGGAGGCGGTGGCTTAAGGATGAAAGGTTTCATGTACTCGCCCTATGGCTGGTACCTAATTTGATGTTCTACGCCCCTCTGGTACGAGCACCAGGGCACACCTTCTCTTTTTTGCCTGCCCTCATTCTGCTGGTTTCTGCCGCCCTAATTAAGTTCAGTCGCAGCATCGCAACCTATACCAAAAGGAGTATCCCAGCCACTATTCTGGCGCTGACCAGCATCATTTTAGTCGTCAATGTGGTTTTCTTCGTGGCCGCTCCTCCCTACCTGTTCGGCGTACGCCGGGTAGTCACGACCACACCAGGGTGGCAAACGATTAAATACCGGGATCAGTATATCTCTGATAGGGTAAACTATATCACTAGAAATTTTCAAGCTCCCGCTACGGCTATTTTAGCCAACGGGCCGGATTTTCGGCATCCGAATTTCTACCTGCGCGATTACCCGATCGTGACACCCCCCGGCCCCATCCCCTCGGGCGTGAATATGCTAGTATTGTTTAGTGGAGAACTTACCAGCCAACAAGATAACACACAATCCATCATGCTCTCCAGTGGAGAAAGACTCCTCTACTTGCCGGTTGAGGAGAATAATAAAGTTTTCCTAAATGGAACCGAAGTGATTATTTCGCCATAATTTCTGACAATGGTGATCTCTATATGACCAACCACCTAAAATACCCTACCCTATCGATTATCATACCAGCTTACAACAGCTCAGGCAGCCTGGGGATTTTAATGGAGCAACTCACCCAAACCTTAGCAACGCTGACTGAGGAATATGAGATCATCGTGGTCAACGATGGCAGCAAAGATAATACCTGGCAAGTGCTTTCCCAGCTTATTCAGACTTATCCACATGTGCGGGCCGTGAATCTTTTACGCAACTATGGCCAGCACAATGCTTTGTTATGCGGAATACAAAAAGCAAAGTGCGAAGTCATTGTAACCGTGGACGATGATTTACAGCACCCGCCGCAAGAAATTCACAAACTGCTCGACAAACTCAACGAGGGCTATGATGTCGTGTATGGCATGCCCCAACACGAGCGGCACGGTTTGTGGCGCGATATGGCCTCGCAAGTGACGAAATTGGTCCTGCAAAACACGATGGGGGCTCAAACGGCGCGGAACGTGAGTGCGTTTCGAGCCTTTCGCACCTGGGTGCGTGAAGCCTTTGTGGGATACAATGGATCGTTCGTCTCCATAGACGTGTTGTTAACCTGGGGCACAACCCGCTTCACGGCAATTCCCGTACAGCATGAGCCCAGGAAAATCGGGGTTTCAAACTACACATTAAGCAAGCTGGTGACCCATGCGCTGAACATGATGACTGGCTTCAGTGTGCTCCCCCTCCAATTCGCCAGCCTGATCGGTTTTACCTTCACATTGTTCGGCTTTGCTGTTCTGGCTTATGTCATCGGCAGGTACATTATCCTGGGTTACAGTGTTGCCGGTTTTCCATTCCTGGCATCCATCATCGCTATCTTCTCAGGAGCCCAACTTTTTGCACTGGGGATTATCGGGGAATACCTGGCGCGTATGCACTTCCGTCTGATGGATAAACCACCATTCGCAATCCGAGAACAATTGCCAGCCCAGGAGGAGGAACAAGAGTGATCCCCCCCTCTCAAGCGCCATGTGAGATTCTCGACTGGGACACCAATTTTTTTGGTTTCCGCATCGCCCGCGCGGGCAGCGATACGCTAACACCTGAAATTGTTCAAAGCTTGGACGAATTTTGCCGCCACAACCAGGTGCGCTGCCTCTATTTTCTATCCACGATCCATGAACCAAACACCACCCGGCTGGCTGAAGCGAACGATTTTCAATTGGTGGACATCCGCCTGACTTTTGAGAAAGTGCTTTCCGGAAATTCGCACCTCAAAACGGATGGCGGTTTAAATAAAATAGCTGCCATACGCCCGGCGCGAGCGGCTGATATCGCTGACCTGGTGAAGATCTCCCAGAAAAGTTATATCGATTCACGCTTCTATTTTGACAAAAATTTCCCTCGTCCTCTGGCTGAGGCGTTGTATCAAAAATGGATACAAGTCAGCTGCGAGGGATGGGCCGAGGCAGTTTTGGTGGCTGAATTGGATCAAGTTCCGGTTGGATACATCACCTGTCATCTTGATCAGGAACAGAAATCAGGTAAGATCGGACTGGTAGGTGTAAGCAACCAGGCGCAAGGGCAAGGGATCGGAAAAGAACTGGTCAACCAGGCATCCGAGTGGTTTTCTATCCAAGGGATGGGAAAAGTGACTGTAGTCACGCAAGGTCGTAATCTTGCTGCACAAAGGCTTTACCAGCGTTGCGGTTTCATCACTCAAAACATCCAGCTTTGGTATCATAAATGGTATCCGCTTTCGGAGAAATAAAATGAGCCCATATCACATACCCTTCAATAAACCCGCCATTGTAGGAAAAGAAATCGAGTATATTCTACAATCTGTTCACGAAGGCCACATCTCTGGTGACGGCCCCTTTACCAAACAGTGCCACCAGCTTTTACAAAGCACGCTTGGCGTCAAAAAGGCGTTATTGACCACCTCCTGTACGCATGCGCTGGAGATGGCCGCGTTATTACTCAACATCCAACCTGGGGATGAGGTGATTGTCCCCTCTTTTACCTTTGTCTCGACTGTCAATGCTTTTGTTTTGCGAGGCGCCCGCCCCATCTTCATTGACATCCGCCCAGACACCTTGAATCTCGACGAGCGCTTGCTTGAAAAATTGATTACAAAGCGTACGAAAGCGATTCTTCCTGTCCACTACGCAGGCGTAGGGTGTGACATGGACACGATTGGTGCGCTGGGGGAGAAATATAACCTTCCCGTCGTAGAAGATAACGCCCATGGGCTTTATGGAAAATACAAAGGCCGCTGGTTGGGTACCTTTGGCGTCATGTCTACCTTGAGTTTCCACGAGACGAAAAATTTTAACTGCGGCGAAGGTGGTGCATTAATCATCAACGATGAAAAATATATCGAGCAGGCAGAAATCTTAAGGGAAAAAGGTACCAATCGCAGCCGCTTCTTCCGTGGACAGGTAGACAAATACACCTGGGTCAGTGTGGGGTCCAGCTATTTGCCGTCTGACCTTCTGGCAGCCTATCTGTTCGCCCAGCTTGAGGAGAAAGATCAAATCATCACCAACAGGCGGCGCGTGTTTGAAACTTACGCGGAACGCTTGCAATATTGGGCGGCTGCGAACAATATACGCATGCCTATTATCCCTCCTGAGTGCGACCAATCTTATCACATGTTCTACATCCTGCTGCCTTCCCTGGAAAAGCGCACCCAACTCATTAACCATCTGAAATCCAGGGGTATCTTGAGCGTTTTCCATTACCTGCCTTTACACCTCTCTCCGATGGGACTTCAATGGGGTTACAAAACAGGCGATTGCCCGGTGACAGAGGATGTGAGCGACCGCCTCTTACGCCTGCCATTCTACAATAGCTTGACCCCCGAAGAACAAGAGGAAGTATGCAAGATGATTATTAAGGTGGTTTAACTTGATATCTGGTATAACAACGCCCATTCGTATAATTTCCCTGTCATGTAAAACAAATCTTGAACGCTAAACTTTTGCTTCTCCGTAACACAATGATGTGGTGAAATGAAAAGATCGAATCTTACCAAGGGTCGATTAGGGCTCTGTGTACTGCCGATCGGGTGTTTTATCATCTTAACACTAGCTGCGATGAGCAACACCCCCAGGGAGTCGCTCCAATCGAGTGGTTGGACCATTCCCCAAATTATTTCTACATCAACCATTTCTGAAACGGTCTACTCGTGGTTTCCAGATTTGGCTGTAGATGAATTTAGCTCGGTTCATGCCATTTGGAGCAGCACCCGACCGCTGCCCAATTCGGGGCTCCAGGAACAGGAATCGTACTCCCGCCTGACGCGTTCAGGTTGGTCAAAACCCAACGATATCGTGCCTCCCTCACCCGATATTTTCCGTAATGCCATCGCCTCTGACCTGAACGGGCATGTGCTCATGCTATTTCGAGGAAGCATTAATAACAAGCCGCTGACACTGTATTACACCCAAGCTAACGTGGAGGAGGCCTGGTCTGCACAAGCATGGACCCACAATTATCAAATTAACCGCGGCTCGGCCTACTTGAGCGATATCGCGGTTGACTCGCATGGGGTAATACACGTGATTTATGATGACACCTACCATTTCTCAGGGCAGGAAAACCAGGTAGTTTATGCAGATATCTACTACCGTAAATCAACAGACGGTGGCATGACCTGGTCCTCCCCGATAAATCTCTCCAATTCGCCAGAAACCGGGTCCGCACGATCTTACCTGGAAGTTGACAGCAGCGACACGATCCACGTAACCTGGGATGAAGGCTGGGATCGTCTTTCTGGTGTTGAAGCCGATTCCCTGTACAGTGCCTACACTAATTCTAAAGATGAGGGCGAAAGCTGGTCTGCGCCTAAAAATATCAGTTACCCCAATGATACACCTGTACAGCTTAGCGTGGGAGCCAACGGTAAAGGCAGTGTGATGCTTGTCTGGCGGTCAAAGCTGGATCAACGAATATATTACCAGTGGTCCAGTGATAACGGTGTTATCTGGTCTGTGCCGCCCACCATCCCTAACATATTCGCCCGCCCGTGGTCAATCCCGTTCGATATGTATCACATGGCTACCGACAGTAACGGCAACATACATCTGATTCTCGTGGGGCAGCTCCAAAAAAACAACCCGATACCAGGGGTTTACCATCTTGTGTGGAACGGGAAATGGTGGTCGAACCCCGAAAAAATTTTCCAGCAAGATAATCTTTATCCCGAATACCCCAAGATCGTGATATCTGAGGGGAATCAAATCCATGCCGTCTGGTTCACTCGTGAAGGAAGCATGTGGACCCAATCCAACCGCCAGGTCTGGTATTCCAGAAGCCAGGCTGACGCGCCCCATGTGGCATTTTCCCCCAGGCCGACCCCAACCACTCCATCGGCCCTATTTACCCAGACCCCTCATCCCAGCCCTACCCCACGGCCAACGATAAGTTCCATAGGGATTGATACACCCAGCTCAACCAAAGAGACCGATTATCTCAAAATCCTGGCATTTGCTCTTTCTCCGGTGGTATTATTAATCGGGGCGGTAGTCACAATCAAATTATGGGCTCGTTCTCGCGGCCGGTAGCAGGCTGTATAAACCGATATAAGTAGTCCAAATTTACCATTGACAGGTGCTAGATTCTTCGTTATGCTATAAGCAACTTAAAAATATCAGAAGGAACCCAGCATGAGAAAATCACGTCTCACTCGCCGTCAATTCCTTTGGGCTTCTGCCGCAATCTCTGGCAGCCTGACCCTTTCAGGTATTTATCGGTTGTTGTCTAACGCGGCTACCCAAGATGAAACGAATACGTATATGCCCATTACCGTTAAAGCTGGCGAGGCATCCCCCACCCCATCGGCAACGCCCGATGAGACGCCTACGCCCACTTCAACGTCACAGCCACCTGGCCCGTTGATGGGGCGCGTCGTCCACGTCCGTGATGCCGATGCCACCGACTGGGATGGCGTGTCACCATTCTACAGCAGCAGTGTCGTAGACCAGGGCGTGGTGGACGCTATGACCTTCGAAGGCCTCCAGCAACTCACCAACCAGACCTCCTGGGCCAATATCTGGCAGGTGCTCTTTGCACGTATTCAGCCGGGCGGATATGTGCCGGGTCAGAAGATCGCCATCAAGGTCAACTTCAACAACAGCGACCGCGACAGTAACAACTGCAGCAACCACAACAACATTATAGATGCCCTCCCCCAGCCGGTGGTCAGCCTGCTCACCGGCCTGGTGGCTGCCGGGGTGCAGCCTTCAGACGTGATCGTCTTCGACGCTACTGGCAGCGGTTACGGCAACACGAACCCGGGCCGTACCATCCCCGATTACTTCCGCAACCCCATCACCAGCGCATTCCCCGGGGTAAGCTTCATCGGCAGGGCAGCCTGCGGTGTCACCCAGGCCTCCTTCGGCAAGGCCCCCAGCCTCACCGTGGCTTTCAACGACCCTGACAATTATCTACTCAACCGTCAGCTTGCAGATATCTTGTACGATACCACCTATCTGATCGACATACCCATCCTAAAGGATCACGGCGGTGACGGCGACATCCCGGTAACCCTGGCGTTCAAAAACCACCTCGGCAGCATCGATTATGTCTACGGCGGCCCAGGCCCCCATGATAACCTGCACGAGTTCCTCGCCCTGCCCCAAGGCCAGTATCACAGCAATTACTGCCCCCTGGTGGACATCTACAACAACCCCAACATCCGCAACAAAACCATCCTGGTGGTGGGCGATGGACTATACGGCGCATGGGGTACGGTAGCTCCCCCCGCACAATACTGGACCATCTTCGGGAACGATGCTGCCAACAGCCTG